>Ga0187779_10001146_pt1 | contig 16700 bp, 15 predicted proteins | sample 1015_Q2_SP10_10__FD_132435 | JGI IMG/M metagenome (GOLD analysis project Ga0187779, IMG submission 132435) | Tropical peat soil microbial communities from peatlands in Department of Meta, Colombia - 1015_Q2_SP10_10_MG | ecosystem: Environmental > Terrestrial > Soil > Wetlands > Peat | place... | reverse complement strand
TTTGTCCCGAATGTCAGCGGGAAAATGAGGCCGAGCGAATTTTCTGCCATGGTTGTGGCGCGCGGCTGGATCGGTCGGTCCTGGTTGCGCAAAAACCGAAAGGCGAAAGACCAGAGCAGGCGCATCGGCGGCTTCAACGCATGCTTGATCCGCAACGAGGAAAATTGCGGAGGCTTTTTTTCACGTTTGCAAAAGTGGTGCTCGCCGCCGCCGCCGCCGCCGCATTGGCGGAAATTGCTCTGCCGCCGAATGTCCCGCCGCCCACCTCCAGAACCGGCGTGCCACCGGAAATAAATTTTGATCTGGAGAAGGCGATAGTCGGTCATCAGCCGGCGCAGTTTCAATACACGCAGGAAGATGTGAACGCGTATCTCACTTATGCTCTCAAGAGCAAACAAGCCTCACTGAATAAGCCACTCCTTATTTTCAAACGCGTAATTGTTGAGCTTGGCGAAAATAATAAGTGTACGATTACGATGGAGCGGTCGCTTTTTGGCTACTCGCTGTTCCAGCGCGCTTCGTATCAAGTGCAGTTGAACGACGGAAAGATCTCGACAGAGGACAAAGGATGTTGGCTGGGCCGGCTGCCAATTGACCCCAGAGCGATGAAGCTGGGGGATAGTCTTTTCGCCGATCTTTGGGCAGCGCTCGACCGCGAACGAAAACTCGTCGCGAAAATGGGCGGACTCGAAATGCACAACGGCACGGTGACTTTGTCCACCTCACCCTCGCAGTAGGCGGTGCGACCGGCGGCCCGCCCTTTATTCCTGGACTCGCCGGTCCACCAATCGAAATCTCGATTCGGAGAATTAAACGCCTTTGCCGGCCGCCAGTTTCGCAAAAAAGACGCTAAACCGTAATTCTTTCTCGCCCGGCCAGATTGGCCCAAGCTAGGATTACTGCCGTGAAGGCTTTGGGGCTGGCCGCATTTGCTTTGTCGATATTGATTCCATGGTCGACGATCGCCACGCCGCTTGAACGCAGCCTCAGTCCCTCGGAACAATTCGTGATTTATGGCGAGGATAGCTTGTCTCGCGGGCTGATTTCAATTCTGGCGGAGAAAACAAAAGGGGATCTGCTCGGCCTTTTACGGCGGCCGGACAATTGGAAGACGCCGATTGTCATTAATTTGCAAAGCGCGCAGGCCAACATTCCTGAAATTCCGCCGGCCGCGCTGCGGTTCAGTCAAACCGGCTTTGGACTGAAGCTTCAGCTCGACCTGACGATCGACGCTCATTTGAACCGCGCCGCGATCGAACCCGAATTGCTGCGCGCGATTTTATTAGAAATGATTTATCGGAATGAGCCCAATCTCGCTGCCGGTGCAACCTATGTGCAGCCGGCTGACTGGTTTTTGGATGGACTGCTGGCTTGCGCTCCTGGACGGGATCGCCAGGCGCTGATTGACGCCCTTGCGGCGACCGACAGAGTTATTTCGCTCGAGGATTTTCTGCGCGAACGCCCGGAGCAACTCGATTCGCCTGGGCGCGAATTGTATCGCGGCTATTCATTTGCACTCATGCAGCTGTTACTGGAGCGCGAAAATGGACGGGCTGTGGGGCGCTACATCGACAATCTCTCTCGCGCCACGAATGATCCCGTCGCCGATTTGAAACAACAATTTCCCGAATTGGCCGGACCGGATTCGGCCACGATTTGGGCGGCAGAACTCGCCCGCATGAAAATTGATCATGACCGTCAACTGCTCAGCTTCGCCGAGACCGAGCGGCAGTTGGAAGAATTGCTCAAATCGAAAATTCCGGATCCGGCGGAGAAAGGTGACGGATCGTTGCTGCGCGAGTTGGCGCGACGAAAAATTTCGTCATCGGAACGGGCGGCTCTGATCAAGCTAAAACTCGATTTGCTCCTGCTCGCAACCCGAGCCAATCCCATTTTACGGCCCACCATCCAGGATTATCAGCAAATCGCTCAAATATTAGCGGTGGGGAAAAGAAAAGGGGCGATCTTGCGTCTCGATCGGGTCGACGCATTGCGGGTCAGAATTGTAGCGCGAATGAGCGATATTGATGATTTCATGAACTGGTTCGAAGCCACGCAATTGAAGGAAAACAGCGGGCTGTTCCTGAATTATGTCAGTGCCGCGAAGGAACAAGGCGAAGCCCAGCCGCGTCGGCGCGATCCGCTGTCGATTTATCTCGACGCGCTGGAAGAACAATTCTGATCATTGATTCTACCAAGTATGCATCAATCGCTGCCGAACACGATCGATTATATCGAGATGCCGACGCGCGATCTCGCGGAAAGCAAGAAATTTTTCGCTCTGCTCTTCAACTGGTCGTTCATCGATTATGGGCCGGAGTACGCCTCATTTGACGACGGTAGAATGGCTGGTGGCTTTTTCAGTTCGGATAGGACCGCAGGCGCGGAGACTGGTGCACCACTCGTTGTCTTTTATCAGCCTGCACTGGAGAGTGCGCGGGCGAAGGTTGTCCATCTTGGCGGCGAGATTACAAAAGAGATTTTCGACTTTCCGGGCGGCCGGCGTTTTCATTTTCGCGAACCGGGTGGCGGCGAATTTGCCATCTGGTCGGACCAATAGTTGCAAGAGGTCGATGATCATCGATCTGTTGGTTTGCCTATCGAGTTGCGCTTGCGAAGGTTGCGTTTGTATCGTAACCAGCGCAACATAGTGCGCGCTCAATTTGTCATGCAGAAGATAGGATTTGGGGAAGCTCTTGATTCAATCGTGGCGGGCGACCCGCGTTATCATCGCGATGCCTACGTCTTTCTGCGCGACGCCCTTGATTTCACGACCAAGCAGCAGAAGAAACTTAAGGGTGCCACGGTGCGGCACGTCAGTGGCCCGGAATTGCTCGCCGGAGTTCGTCAATATGCGTTAAGGGAGTTTGGGCCAATGGTGACGACCGTTTTCGATTCGTGGGGGATTCGTTCCTGTGAAGACGTTGGCCACATGGTCTTCAATCTGATCGGCGCAGGAATCTTCGGAAAAACAGAACAGGACTCGATCGAAGATTTTAAAAACGTTTACGATTTCGAAGAAGCATTCGTAAAACCATTCGCTCCCGCGAAAGTGGACGAATTGCCGCAACCGCCGCCAAGCTTGCCAGCGCCGAAGCTCTCATGACGAGCAAGCGGGGTCTGGCCTGCGCGCGAAGCTGGTTAATCAATAGCAACGATTTGTGTATCGCATTAAGATAACCGGGATTCTCTTTGGAATGATCGCGAACATCGCCAATTTAAATGCAGCTGCGGCTCATGATGCGGCGGCGATCAGTTTTCCGCCGAGCACCGCAAAAAAATGGGTCTTGCCCGACGGGCTGACCGTGATCGTCCAGGAAGATCACAGCGCGCCGGTCGCGAGCGTTCAGGCATGGTGCGGCACGGGAAGCGTCGACGAAGACGAGCGGCTAGGCGCAGGTCTCTCGCACATTCTCGAACATATGCTGTTCAAAGGAACGAAGACGCAATCGAGTAACGCAATTGCGCAAAAAATCCAGGACGTTGGCGGTTATATAAACGCCTATACATCGTTCGATCGCACGGTTTTTTGGATCGATGTGCCGAAGGATGGCGTAACGACTGCAGTGAGTGTTTTGGCCGACGCGATGATGAATTCGACACTGCCACCGGATGAGTATCAAAAAGAACAAGAGGTGATCAGGCGCGAGTTCGCGATGGGGTTCGACGATCCCGACCGAATGGCAGGACAACTTTTGTTCGCAACGGCTTATCAACGCCATCCCTACCGGCTGCCGGTGATCGGACAGATGGAAGTTTACAATCAGCTGACGCAGGAACAGGTGATGCAGTACTACAAAACCCGTTACGTCCCGAATAATCTCACGTTTATCGTGGTCGGGGACGTCGATGCTGAAAAAATTCATCAGCAATTGGCGGATTTCTTTAAGCCATATCCTGAGAAATCGCTCAAACCGGTTTTTATCCCGCAGGAGCCGATTCAGTTGGGCCGGCGCGACGCGCATAACGCATTTGCAACCGAACTGACCCGATTGTCGCTGGCGTGGCACATTCCCGAAGTTACAAATCCGGACGTACCGGCGCTCGATTTGCTTTCGACCATTTTGGGCGATGGCCGCAGTTCGCGTTTGTATCGTTGTGTGCGGGAGACCGGCCTGGCCTTCAACGTATCGGCTTTTTCCTACACGCCGGGTGACCCTGGCTTACTCGGCGTCGACGCGACGGTCGACCCGAAGAAACGCGACGATGCGGAACGATCGATCCTGGAGATTCTTGAAGAAGTGAAGCGGTCAGGGGTGACGGCGGACGAATTGGCCAAGGCAAAGAAAATATTGCTCAGTCATCATTTGGATTCGCTCACTACGATGCGCGGTCAGGCCTCGGATATTGGTTCGAATTGGCTGTTGACGCGCAATCTCAATTTTAGCCGGGATTATCTGGCAGCGGTGCAAAAGGTGACGCTCGAAGACGTTCGGCGCGTGGCCGGAAAATATCTGGTCGATCAAAATCTGACGGTCATTTCGTTGAATCCGTCCGATTCGTTGAAAGCCACGCAATCCAGTGCGAAACCGGCAACTGCGGGAGAAGTCCAGAAATTGGAACTCACCAATGGCCTTCGCGTTTTGGTGCGCGAAGATTCGCGATTGCCGCTTGTCTCGATCAGCGCCGTTTTTCGCGGCGGCCTGCTTGCCGAAACGCCCGAAACCAACGGCATCACGCGATTGATGGCGAAAAGCCTGCTCAAAGGGACAAAGTCGCGCACGGCCGAGCAAATTGCCGATCAAATCGAAGCAGCGGGAGGATCGATTTCAAGCGAAGCGGGCAACAACAGCTTCGGCATTTCGATGCACGTTACCCGGCCGGACATCAAACTCGCAGTCGATCTTCTTTCCGATGTTTTGCTCAACGCCACCATGCCGGAAAAGGCAGTGACGCGTGAGAAACAAATCCAAATCGCGGCAATTCAACAAGAAGAAGAACAACCGACCACCGTGGCGCGTAATCTTGTCCGTGGCGCTTTGTTCGCTCACCACCCGTACGCCTTGCGGGCGAACGGTACGGTGGAAGCGGTTGAGCGCTTGAATCAGAGAGATCTTCTTGCGTTTCGGGATCGTTATCTGGTCGCAAAAAACTCCGTCATTTCCATTTTTGGAGACGTCCGGGCAGCGGACATGAAACAGCTTCTCGAACAAAAGCTGGGGTCGCTCAAGTCGGGTGCTCTCGCCTTGACCGATGCGCAGCCGCCGGCGCCGTTGACCGAAGTGAAAATCGTTGAAGGAAGAAAAGAAAAGGCGCAGGGGGTGATCATGGTCGGGTATCGCGGCGTCGACCTGTTCAACAAGGACCGACATGCCCTGGAATTGATCGATGAAGCGAGCAGCGATCTCGGCTCCCGGTTTTTCATTCGAATTCGCGAGCAGATGGGCCTGGCCTATTACGTCGGCGCCAGCCAAATTCAGGGACTGGTGCCCGGCCTCTTCGCTTTCTATCTCGGAACCGACCCGCAAAAAATCGAACCGGTGAAGGCGGCGCTGCTCGACGAGATTCAAAAATTGGCCAGCGATGGCCTAACGAATGAGGAACTGGCGCGGGCGAAGAAAAAATTGATTGGGCAGCAGGAGATTGCGAACCAGAGCAACGCTGCCTTCGGTTATCAATGCGCGCTGGATGAGCTTTACGGGCTCGGTTTCGATTATTACAAATTGCTTGAACGCGACGTTGAAAAAGTGACGCTGGAAGATATCAAACAAGTGGCGGCCAAGTATTTTCGAGATCAACCTTACGTCTTGACGATTGTGGGGCCGCCGAAAGAAGCAACGGCAGAGAAAGCAAATTAGATATGGCCGGAGAAACGCAAACCAGCACGGTCAGTGGCGAACTCACGCAGCGATTCATCGAATTCGTCATGATGCATGCACAAAATGCGGCGCTTTTCCTTGGTCAGATTCCAAATCCGAAGACTGGCCAGGGCGAAGTGAATCTTGAGCTGGCCAAGATGTTTATCGATCAACTTGAGATGATTCAGGAAAAAACTCGCGGAAACTTGACCAACGACGAGACGACCGTGCTGCGCAACGCACTTTCGAATTTGCAGATGGCATATGTTGAGGTTGCTCGGAAAGCTCCAAAGGTAGCCGCGCAATCAATCCCTGGACCGGCTGAAGCACAACCAGCCGCGCCACCATCCACTTCCACGCCCGAACCAGCGGCCCCGATTGCCTCGAGCGAGTCCGGCGAATCAAAAAAGAAGTTCACCAAGAGCTACGGTTCGTAGAGCAACGCTTTCAAATTAAGGCAACTGCGGTATTTCTCGGTTGCGAATACCAAGAGTGCCTGCAACCGCGAAAGTTCTGGCAACTGTCGTGCATCTTCTCGAGCGCACCTTTATTCGAATTTGGAACGAAGAGTACGTTCGCGAAAACAAATCCTTCGGTTTAACGACGATGCAGGATCGTCATGTTGACGTGAAAGGTGCCAAGCTGCGGTTTCATTTTCGCGGCAAGAGCGGCAGGATGCATGAAGTGGATGTGACCGACCGCCGCGTCGCCAAAATTGTTGGCCGGCTTCAGGATTTGCCCGGCCAGGATTTGTTTCAATACGTCGACGAGAATGGCGAGCAGCACAACGTGACGTCGCAGGGTGTGAACGGATATCTTCGTAGGATAACAAATGAAGATTTCACGGCGAAAGATTTTCGCACGTGGGCCGGGACGGTGCTGGCGGCAATCGCAGTCAACTCGCTCGGCCCGGCTGAAACGAAGAAACGAGCCAAAGCAAATATTCGCGAAGCGATCAGTGCGTCGCAAAAATGCTCCGGAATACGCCCGCGATTTGCCGAAAGTGTTACATTCATCCGGCCATTTTGGATGCTTGTCAGAGCGGCGCTTTTATCAATTGGTTGAGACAAGAGACGGGCCAAATATTTGGAGACAATACGATCGATTTTCGAGCAGGCGAAAAAGCCTTGCTGGAATTTCTCCCGGCTCGTTTGGAGAAAAAGGCGGCCTAACGATTTCCCTGGGTCGGAGTGGGAGTTGCCCGGGCCTTGGTGCTTTTGCGGACGGTGATTGTTCCTTCAGCCGGCGTCGGAGAGGTTTCAGGATATTTTTTTGTCGTTGGGAAAATTAATCGCCACGGCTGGCGTTTTATCGTGTCGCTGAATTCCGTGATATTTTTGCCAACCGGTTCCAAATCGCGCAGGGTCGACTTCAATTCTTCGGAAGAGTGACGAAAGTTTTGGAGAGTGACGGACAAGTTGTCATTCTTGGTCAGTTGCTCGGTAATTTCCTGGATGTTATCGAGCGATTGCGTGAGCGAACCATTCTTTGCAGTGAGTTCAACCAAATGCTCGCCGAATGTCTTGAACTGGGTCAGAGCCTGGTTCAGTTCCGAATTGTTATCGGTGATGTGATTGAGGTTCTGGGCGGTTGCCTGTAATTCTTTCATTGTCGAGGTCGCCTCCGTCGCCACCGGTTTAATCACTTCCAGCATTTGGGCAATCGCTTCGCTGAAATCGGGCGTGCGTTCGCCGGCGAAAATATCCCCATTGCGGGCGCGACCGGCCGCTTCTGTACCTTGCGTAATGTCGATGGCCATTTCTCCGAGCAACCCAAGCTGCATCAACCGGGTGTGCGCATCGCGATAAACGATCGCATTCTTATCAACCAGGACGTTGATTCGAACTTCAAATTTGGGTTTCGACTCCGGGGAAGCCGGCGTTTCGTTCGGCTCCCCCGGGCGAATTGAAGCGACGATCTCCTGAGCGCGCCGATTTTCCTCCTGTGAAACCGGCGAGAACAATTCCTGGACTTGTCCGATTTTTCGCCCAGCCAGCATTACCGGTGCGCCGAGTTTGATCCCGGCGGCGTTGTCGAAATAAATCTTGTAGGTAACCAGTGGTCGAAACAAACCCGGCGCGCCGAGCAGGATCAACACGCCGACAATCACGGCGACCGTCCCGATGACAAGCACTCCGGTCAGGATTTCATTTCGTCGCAATTGCATCTTGAGTTCCTTCCAGAATCGGTCCTTCGGTGCTGCCGCTCAAGAATTGAACGACCACCGGGTTGGTCGACTGCCTAAATCGATCGGGTGGGGCGTCTTCAATGATTTTTCCCTGAAACAACATAGCCATGCGAGTGGCAATGCGAAAGGCGCTTCCCATTTCATGGGTCACAATGATCGACGTGACTTTCGATTTCTCGGTCAGATCGATGATCAGTTCATCGATCACCGAGCTGATGACCGGGTCGAGCCCGGCCGACGGCTCGTCGAAAAGGATTAGTTCCGGGTCCAGCACCAGGGCGCGCGCGAGGCTGACGCGTTTTCTCATACCTCCGCTCAATTCCGACGGCATTAGTTCTCGCGAGTCTTGCATTCCAACCAAATGCAATTTCTCCTCTACGATCGAATCGATTTCCCTCCGGGATTTATCAGTCAGTTCTTCCAGCGGAAGGGCGACGTTATCGCGGACATTGCGCGAGCTGAGGAGAGCGGAATATTGGTACACCATTCCGATATGGCGGCGCACTTGTTGTAGTTTCCGCCGGCGAAGTCGAGTAATTTCGAATTGCTTGAAAAAGACGGCGCCCTCATTCGGCTGCAAAATTCCAAGGACCAAGCGCAAAAGCGTGCTTTTACCGCTGCCACTTTGTCCCATGACGACGAGCCGGTCCTGCGGTTGGACTTGGAGTGAAACGTCATCGAGCACTTTTTTGTCCTCGAAATTCATCGATACGGCACGCAGCTCGACGACGTGAGAGCCAGGCGTCGTCATGGGAAAAAAACCACGTAAACAATGTTATAAAGCGTGTCCACGCCAATCACGGTCGTGATCGCCGTCACGACGCTCGATGTGGTCGCGTTGCCAACTCCGGCTGCGCCGCCTTTGACAGTCAGACCGCGGTAACAGGCGATCGCTGCAATCAACAGTCCAAACATGAAGCTCTTGAGCACGCCGGTAATAATGTCACGAATCAGGAGCGCCTCGCGGACCAGATCGACAAAGTAGACGAAGGCGATGTTGAAATACATCCGCGAGATGAGACTGCTGGCCGCGATGGCCGCGATGTTCGAGATGGTCGACAAACAGGGCATTAGAAGAAAAAGCGCAAGTACCCGAGGCGCGACCAGAAATCGCAGCGGCCCGATCCCCATCGCCTCGATGGCTTCGACTTCCTCCGAAACTTGCATCGTGCCGAGTTCGGCCGTGAATGCTGCGCCGATTCGTGCCGCCAGCATGATTCCAGTGATGAGCGGTCCGAGTTCGCGGGTGAATCCGATTGCCACCAGACCAGGCACGAGCCGTTCAGTTCCAAATCGCTGCAGCTGATAGCCCGTTAGCAAAGCCATGGTCATACCCAGAAAAAATGAAACCAACCCGACGAGAGGGACCGAATCGACTCCCGCACGTTCGGTGTGGCGAAAAAAACTGGCGGCACGAAACGGCACCCGACCCTGACGCACGCGGTCCCAGGTTTCGTCCAACGTATGAACGACGAACCAGAACATGCTCCCCACCTCGCGAAAGAAATTTTCGCCGACTTCGCCAATCTCCTGCACGACCAGGACAGGATTCGCCGGGATGTTTTCGCTTTTTTCCTCCGCCATTTCGATGGAGAAGTTGCCCTAGTTCGCTGCCCTAACAAAGTGAAAATCGATCAGCTCCGCCACGCAAAAAGCGTCACGAAGCATCCGGGCCCGACTCCGCTGATGAAATCTTCAACCGAAGATCTTGGAATCGGACGTAAATCGTGGTTGCTGGCATAGGCAACCTGGAATTGGCGATCTAAAAACCAATTCAGCAGTTCGGTCTTGCGCCAGCCGGCGCATTCCTGGGCCGATGGATTGAATTCACAGAAAATTATCGGGCTTGGCGATGCGACAATTGTCCGCTCGAGGCCGTTCAGGACATTTAGTTCCCACCCTTCCACATCTATTTTCAGGATATCGATCCTGCGAATATCGATTTTGGCCAGAAACTCGTCGCCTGCGGCCAGTCTTGCGCCGATCGAATCGAGACAGCTGTTTCTTTGGTAAAAAACATGGGTCAGCGGATATTCCCGGGCGAACGACGCTACCGAGTGGTCGCTCCCGGCAAAAAAAAGCGGCAGTTCCACCGCAGCAGTCGAGAGACCGATGTTGTAGACCGAAGCTTGTTTGAATTGTGATACGTTCCGTTGAAGCACCGGAAAAATGAGCGGATTTGGTTCAAACGCGCAGACTCTTCCGCCGGGACCAGTCGAGCGGGCGAAGAATCGCGTCAGATAACCTACATTTGCCCCGACATCGATGATCGTCTGATCGCGACTCAAAAACCGTTTCATTAAATTCACTTCCGCGCCTTCGTACGTGCCGATCAGCATCCTGATTCGATTTGGCAGATAATCGCCGCGGGCAGTGTGAAAGCCGGTAAATTGTTCGATCACGGGGAGCGACCACTCGAGCAACGGTTTACAAAGACGGCGCAGGGTCGAGCTCATTGGAGCAACTAAAGATCGCCCAGGAATTTCCGGATTGCCGCCAGATCGGCAAGCATGTCCTCAGCTTCGACCGCTCGAAATGAATTTGTTCCTCCGGTTACGCGCGGCTGCGCTTCGACGAAGCGATATCGCAAGCGCGCTGCGTTCGCGAGTTGGAGATAAAAATCTTTGTAACCATCTTGGGTTCCAATTTCGGCGACTAATGTGTCCGGCGCGCAAAAGGCGATGTTGGCCAGCGCCGCGCCGTGCGGCGCCAAAACCACTTTGGCTGCGCCGAACGAAGCGACTTGTTCGCTCCACGGCATCGATTCGAGTTGAACGATCGAGAAATTAGCGTCGCGGAGGAGCGGTTCGAATTCGCTTTCGTTAATCACCCTCCGGACGGCGGCGCCTCTTCTCGAAATGTACAATCTGCCGGATGACGACGATCTGTTGGAGCTGACGGCATCGTGCAACGAACGCAGCATCTCGATCTTCCACGGCGCAATTGCCTTGTTCGAATGATCCATCGATGGAATGACTGCGTCGTCGATTGCAAATCGGTCGCCGGCATCGACGTAGAGAATTTTCTCGCGCGGAATTTTCAGCGCGGTCAGGGAGGCGCTTTCATAACCGTCGCGTGATCCGTTGATGAGAAGACGATCGAAATCGAGCCGCCCAACTTGCACCAGTGCGACGCGTGGAACGAGATCGATCAACCAGTGATAATAATTTCCCGGAGCTTCGGGTGTCACCGCAATCGCTGTTTTGCCAGACAGCATTCGAGGCTTCGGCAAACGCAATTGTGAAAAGCGTGGCTGATTTTCCACGCCCCAGACTTCAGGTGAGAGATCAGCCAGCAATTTGTTGTCACGGGTAACGATCGAGCCGCCGTAACGGGCCCAGAAATCGATGTTTCTCAAATGATAAAGCAGGGCCGGCTCAGCCCTCAGATCGACCAGCGCTTCGTTAGGTCGGACTGGATTTGGGACAGACTGGACTCGAACCGCTGGGAAAATTTCCGTTACCTCGCTGGATGACAGACCACGGTAATTGCGAGTGGATTGCTCGATCGTCGGAACGTTTCGGAAAAGCCGGACTATACCCCGCTTCGCATTTCGAATTGGAAGGACGAAGCGTTTGAGCGGGCGCAGCCGCCATTTATGCCGGCGAATGAAATTTCTGAGCTGCATCCTCGCGCGATAAGCGCTAAACCAGAAGACAATTGCCGCTCATTGTCTCGATGAAAATAATTTTTCTCGTTTGCGCGATGCTCACGTCCGCTGCATTAGCTGATGCACCGGGGCAGAGCAAGCCCGACAATCCATCCGGTCCGATGACAAAAAATAATTTCGCTTTGGTAATTCACGGAGGCGCTGGAACGATCGAGCGCGGGAAAATGACTCCGCTAAAAGAGAACGAATACCGGGCTGGTCTTGAGAGCTCATTGAAAGCAGGTTACGAGATTTTGAAAAGCGGGGGCTCCAGCCTGGATGCAGTGGAAGCGGCCGTGCGCGTGCTTGAAGACGATCCCCATTTCAACGCCGGCAGGGGCGCAGTCTTCACCAGCGCTGGAACGAACGAACTCGACGCTGCAATTATGGATGGAAAAACGCTCCAGGCCGGCGCGGTTGCCGTCCTCCGTCACATTCGGAATCCGGTTAGTCTCGCACGGATGGTCATGGAAAAATCGCCCCACGTAATGTTGAGCGGGGAGGGGGCGGAGAAATTCGCGACTGAGAACGGCCTGCAACTGGTCGATCAGAAATATTTTTTTACGCAGGAACGCTGGGACGCCCTGCAGCGGATGAAAGCCGCTGAGAAAAATCGTCATGCGGCCGTCACCATTACTGATCAAGACCGGCATGGAACGGTGGGCGCGGTGGCACTCGATCAGAATGGAAATTTGGCGGCGGCGACTTCCACCGGTGGAACGACGAACAAACGCCCCGGCCGAATCGGTGATTCGCCAATCATTGGCGGCGGCACTTACGCGAATAACGCGACCTGCGCTGTTTCAGGGACCGGTGACGGAGAGTATTTTATTCGTGCGACCGTTGCGCACGATATTTCGGCGCTAATCGAATATCGCGGAATGAAACTGGATGATGCAACGCAAACCGTTCTCGACAAGGTGGCGAAGCTCGGCGGGACGGGCGGCCTGATTGCCGTGGACAAAAATGGAAACATGGCGTTGCCATTCAACACTTCCGGAATGTACCGCGGTCAGGTTGATTCCAGCGGAAAGTTTTTAGTCGAGATTTACCGGTGAAAGTTGTAGAGGCGCTGGTGCCGGGCGCCTAACCACCAAGAGGTGACTGGCTCCGCCAAACATGTTGCCCGCATTTTCCGTTGTCATTCCCTGCTTCAATGAGGCCGCCAGAATTGGCGGCACCATCGGCGCAACGCTGGAATATTTGGAAAAGAATTCACCGCAAAGCGAATTGGTCGTGGTGAATGACGGATCGACCGACCAAACGTCGACCGCTGCGCGCGAGGCGTTGAGTCGATCGGCGCTTCAAAGTCGTCTTCTCGAAAATTTTCCGAATCGTGGCAAAGGTCACGCGGTGCGCAAAGGCTTATTGGCGGCGCAACAACCGATCGGGTTGTTCTTCGATGCCGATCTTTCGACGCCGTTGAGCGAAGTGCCAAAAGTGATTGAGCCGATCGTGGCCGGGGATGTCGATCTTGCGTTTGGTTCGCGGGCGCTGGACCGGCGTCTGATCGGTCGTCATCAACCGTGGACGCGCGAACACGGCGGTCGAATTTTCAATTTACTGGTCAGGCTGAGTTCTGGCCTGCCCTTTTGGGACACGCAGTGCGGGTTCAAAGCATTCCGGCTAAACGTCTGCCGGCCAATTTTGGAGGCGGCGCGGTTGGAGGGCTTCGCGTTCGACGTCGAATTGCTCATGCTGGCTCAGCGCGCCGGCCTGCGGCTGCGTGAAATCCCGGTGCGATGGGATCATTCCGAGGGCAGTAAAGTGCATTTTCTGTACGATAGCCTTCGAATGTTGCGCGAAGTGATCGCGCTGCGCTCGCAGTCGCCCTCTATTTCTTAACGATCTCGGCGTTCTCCAGCATCGCGATGCCGCCGCGTTCGGCGAGTTTACCTTTCAGGGTAATCGTTTTTCCGCATGAGCTGGCAAGTTCGTCGTTGATAGGCTTGTGCTCACCAACCACTAAATAAGCTTTGCCGTCGCTTACGATCCCAACCGGGCCGCCGTTTTTGATGCAAGTCGAACCACACGATTGACCATGCTTTTCGCCGATCGCATTATGATCGACATAGCACATCATATCGACGATCTCGCCCGTGATTTCTTTCGCGGCCGCGGCGTCGCCACTTTCTTGTTCATGCTCGTGAGCAACCGCGCACGGAGAAGTGGCAATCGCAAAAGCAAATAGCAGGGTGGCCGCAATCTTCAAAGCAGTGGGTTTGTCCGAGTTTAACATGCGAAACTGTCTGCCGCTTTTACGCGGGGTCAACTCACACCCGCGGACCGGTCATTTCTCTTCTTTCTCGATCAACTCCGCGAATTGATCGAAAAAATAAGACGCGTCGTGCGGTCCGGGCGCCGCCTCGGGATGATATTGCACGCTGAATATTGGCAACTCTTTGTGCCGCATTCCTTCGACGGTTTGGTCGTTCAGATTAAGGTGCGTGATCTCAACATTTTTTGGCAGCGAATCTGGATCGACTGCAAATCCGTGGTTTTGCGCAGTGATCGCAACCTTGCCGGTCTGCAAATCTTTTACGGGTTGGTTTGCCCCGCGATGGCCGAATTTTAATTTGAAGGTTGAACCGCCGAAGGCGAAGCCGAGGACCTGGTGGCCGAGACAGATTCCGAAAACAGGCTTTTTCCCCATCAAATCGCGCACCGTTTTGTGCGCATAAGGCAGCGCCGACGGATCGCCCGGGCCGTTCGACAGAAAAATCCCATCTGGATTGAGGGCGAGTGCTTCATCGGCCGACGTAGCAGCCGGAACGACGGTCACGCCAAAACCTTTTTGCCGCAGCAATCGCAAAATGTTTTGTTTAATTCCGTAATCGTAGGCCACGATCTGGAAACGAACCGGCGGGAGTTTCGGTTTGTTTTCAGTGCTTCCATTAGAAATCGACCACGGGCGGCTTAATTGATCGTCCGGGTCCCAGCGATAAATTTTCGGCGTTGAAACCTCTTGCACATAGTCCATTCCGATGACGCCTTCGCCTTTGGCCGCCAATTGGACAGCCTGCTCGGTCGATATTTTCTCACTCGTCAGGCAGGCTTTCATTGCGCCGCGGGTACGGAGGTGCCGGGTGAGGGCACGTGTGTCGATCCCCTGCAAACCAGGGATCTCCCATTGGCGCAAGTAATCATCCAACGACATTTCCGAACGCCAGCTGCTCGGCAACTCGCTCAGTTCCTCGATGACAAAACCGCGCACGTGCGGTGACTGACTTTCCTGGTCGAGCGAATTGATTCCGTAATTGCCGATGAGCGGATAAGTCATGGCCACGATCTGCCCGCGATAGGAGGGATCCGTCAACACTTCCTGGTAACCGGTCATCGCAGTGTTGAAGCAAATCTCGCCGACGCGCGTGCCAGTGGCCCCAAATGATTCGCCTTCGAAAATCCGGCCGTCTTCGAGAGCGAGAATAGCGCGCATCGGCGGTGATTGTCGATGTTCGCGTGCGAAATTCAAATGTCCGCAAAAAGAAAATGCCCGAAATCGAATATCTCGACCCGGGCATTTGAAATTTTACCCCGCGGGTGCCGTTTAGGTGAATCTCCCGTTCCCTTTCGGTAAACGGCGGATGACCGTCGCCAGAGCGTCTGACTTCCAATCAAGGCATGTCATCCTCTCCAATTTGCGACTCAGCCTCCTGAACTTGCGAAATATCGGTTCGGGGATCACACCTGGAATCTCGAACATCGCAGGGCAAATTTTTGAAAGCCGTCGCTAGAGAGTTGAGCGGAAAGCACTGGTTTCCTTCCCAACCCTCAACCAACGGCTCTCGCTCTCAAAGAACTACTCGCGCAATTCCGCGCCGAGTTCGCGCTGCAATCGTTCGCGAATTTTCGCGTGCGCCGCAGTCACTTCCTCGTTCGTCAGTGTGCGATCCCGGTAACGGTATGTCAATCTATATGCGAGCGACTTTCGTGCCTCACCGAAGCCGGTTGTGAATAAGTCGAACAGCTCCACTTGCTCCAATAATGGTTCTTTTGGATTTTCAATCACCCGTAAAATCTCCGCGTGCGAAATTTTGTCGGGCACGATCATCGCGACATCGCGAGCGATCGCCGGGAATCTCTCTAGTCCCCGAAACGTTTTCGGATTTTTCTCCGCCATCAAATGCAAATCAGCATGCAATTCCGCAACAAACACAGCACCCGGTGCACTCGACACGCTGCTTGAAAGCTGTCCGCCAAAGCCGATCATGCGATCGCCCGAGTAAATATCGACTGGCAGTGCCAGATCGGGAAATTTTCCCGGGCGAAACGACAGTTTTGAGACGACCGCTTCCAGCGCACCTTTTAAATCGAACAAATCGAGATTGCGTTTCGTCTGTGACCGCCAGCCCGCCGAGCTGGCCGCGTTTCCCCAGAGCAACATTGCAAGGTGCCGCTCTTCTTTTCCATTCGGCGGAATGAAAGTCCGGCCAATTTCGAAAATCGCTATCCGGTCCGCCCCGGTTCGAATGTTTCGATCGAGAACGGATAACAATCCGGCCAAAATGCTTGGCCGCAGCGCGACGGCCTCTTCACTGAGGGGATTCCGCAGTTCGATCGCGCCCTCGCTGAACGCGAATCGTTCGCGCGGCAGCAATTTCGAAGTGCGCACTTCGTAAAGACCAACGGCGGCCAGACGGTTGCGCCAGGCCGATTCCTGATCGTGTGCATGATCGGCTGCACTGGAGGGCGAATAACGGCCACGTTCGACGCCAGCAATATTGTTAGCGCCGTAAGCGCGGACGACTTCTTCGATGAGATCTACATCACGCTGTAAATCGCGGCGATAGCTCGGGATTTTCCATTTGGTTAGTTTTGCCGCGCTGGTTTTCTTTAGTCCAAAGCCCTCGAGTATCTCGTCGATTTGTCTCGGCTTGATTGTAATCCCAATCACGCGATCGCATTTCTCATAGGTCAACGAAACGTCAGGCGGATTTGCGGGAAGCTTGCCAGCAGCGTGAATTTCCTTGGCCGGGACGCCGTCAGCGATTTCCTGGATTAACTCGGTTGCACGTTGCGATGCGCGCAGAACCATTTCCGGATCCACGCCACGCTCGAATCGATA
>Ga0187779_10001144_pt1 | contig 16704 bp, 15 predicted proteins | sample 1015_Q2_SP10_10__FD_132435 | JGI IMG/M metagenome (GOLD analysis project Ga0187779, IMG submission 132435) | Tropical peat soil microbial communities from peatlands in Department of Meta, Colombia - 1015_Q2_SP10_10_MG | ecosystem: Environmental > Terrestrial > Soil > Wetlands > Peat | place... | reverse complement strand
GCAGCACTGTTCCAGGCATTGGGAGGCGGCTGGTGGCACCGTTCCGATATCCTCTCCAAGGCCGATCACTGACCACTCCCTTCGGTACGCAAGTGGCCTTAAAGTATGTTGCGAAAATTTGCAAGCAGGTTCTGAGAGACGCCGAAGATTTGCTCCAGGGAAGCGAGCAGTACTGCTTGTGAGCCACTTAGTTAGTAGATCTTTCGGATGCAGAGCAGACAGCTTACGATGTCACGCAAACCCTGGTCAGCGGGCCATACGATACTATGGCTGGAGCTAGGCGTAATCATGCAGGCGGCGTGCTGAGTCAGGCATCAATAAAACTTACTCCGGGGAGGACGGCTGTTGAGGGTTGGATTTACTACTGAGGCGAGATTGCGCCAGGTTTTAATGTATCTGCGCAAGAGTGAAAGTCTCAACACCACTCTGCTATACTGTTTGCGCTTGTCCTGCCCTGAGCATAAAAAAAGGCTGAATAGAAACCTCTATTCAGCCCTCGGGAGATGACCTTGGTGAAAGCGCGAATTGCTCCTTCGCCGGGGAATTATTCTTCTTCTGCCGGTTCTTCCCCCTCATCGGTAAAGGGACCTTTTATCCCCAGCTCTTTTATCTTTTTTCTGAGCGTATTGCGATTGATGCCGAGCAGATGCGCAGCACGGACCTGGTTGCCCTCGGTCTTCCGAAGCACGAGCGAGATGAGCGGTTTTTCCACGCGGTGGAGCACCATGGTATAAATATCACCGCGTTCAAGCCCGCCCATGCGCTCCACAAGGTCGGAGAGTTTCTCTTCGAGGAAATTCTCAAAGGACAGGTGAGCCCCCTGTCCCGGCTTGAACAGCTGTGGAGGTAGTGCATCGGGGAAGATCTTGTCTCCCTGAGATAGCGTTATGGCACGTTGGACCGCATTTTCAAGCTCCCGCACGTTACCCGGCCAGTCATAGGCCCGCAGTATTTTGAGCGTTTCCGGAGTGAGCACCTTCTTCTTCGCGTCGTTTCCCTGGTATTTCTGCATAAAGAACTCGGCGAGCGGCATTATGTCATCCTTGCGTTTTCTGAGCGGCGGGATATTGATCTGGATGACGTTCAAGCGGTAGAAGAGGTCCTCGCGGAAACGCTTCTCGCGCACCATCTTCTCGAGGTTGTGATGCGTGGCGGCAAGCACGCGCACATCGGTCTTGATTGGTTCCGTTCCGCCGACCCGTTCAAACTCCTTTTCCTGGAGCACGCGCAAAAGCTTGCCTTGGAGCGGCAGATCCATATCCCCGATCTCGTCGAGAAAAAGCGTTCCACCGGAAGCAGCTTCGAATTTCCCGATCTTACGGCTGGTTGCGCCGGTAAAGGAGCCCTTTTCATGCCCGAAAAGCTCGCTCTCCAGCAGTTCTGAAGGAATGGCTGCTGAGTTCACCGCTACAAAAGGCCGTCCCGCACGTTTGCTGTGGTAGTGGATCGCGCGCGCGACAAGTTCTTTTCCGGTGCCGCTCTCGCCGTGGATGAGGACCGTCGCGTCGCTTTCCGCGACACGACCAATGGTCTTATAGATCTCCTGCATAGCGGCAGTGTTGCCAACGAGCCCGCCTTCATACTTTTCCCGCACTTCAGCGCGAAGCACATTTACTTCCTCTGAGAGCCTCCTGACATCGATAGCCTTGCGGACGAGGATGTTGACCTCGTCGAGGTCGAATGGTTTGGTGATATAATCGAAAGCTCCACGTCTCATCGCTTCGATGGCGTTCTGCATCGTGGCCTGGGCTGTCATGATGATGACCGATGCGCCCTTCCCTTCCGATCGGATCTTGTCGAGTGCCTCAAATCCGCCCATCCCGGGCATGCGGATATCCATGAGCACGATCGCGATATCGTCTTCCATGAGCCGACTGAGCGCTTCGGAACCGTCTTTCGCGAGAACTGTCTCGAAGCCCTCTTTTTCGAGCGATTTTTTCAGCACCCAGCGGACGCTTTCATCGTCATCAGCGATAAGTATTTTTTCATTGACCATAATTTCACCTAATGCGGAAGTCAATCCCCTTGCCTCTCCCCTTAAGGAGGGGCGCAAAAGAGAACGGTTTGTCTCCCTCCACACTCCGCATTCGACACTCTGCATTAAGATCATCCTGCCAGGGGCAGATATACGCTGAACGTCGTGCCTTCGTTCTCCTGGCTCTCTACGCGGATCGTACCGAGATGTTCCTGTACGATCTGGTACGAGAGCGCCAGTCCCAACCCTACACCCCGGTCCTTGGTCGTAAAGAAGGGTGTGAAAATTTCCTGCAAATGCTCCTGTTTGATGCCGCGGCCCGAATCGCTCACCTTGACGACCATGAGCTGGTATTTCTTCCCGTCTGACTGCACGGTGGTGAACAGGTCCGACATCCTTGTGACGATCGTCAGCTTCCCGCCTTGAGGCATGGCCTCGATAGCGTTTTTGATGATGTTCAAAAATACCTGAACGAGCTGGTCGTCGCTGCCATAAACATCTGGCAGGCTCGGGTCATAGATGCGGGCGAGGACGACGCCGCGCTGCCTCGCGCTTTCTTCGTTCAATAAAAGCACCCGGTCCAGAATGCTGTGAATATTCGAGGCCTTCATTTCGCGGGGCTTGATCCGCGTAAAATCGAGGATTCCTTCAAGCACCTTGTTCAAACGATCCGATTCCTTCAGGATTACGTCGAGATACTCCAGCAGGCTTTTCAACGGCCCTGTTGAGGTTTCTTTGCCAGACTGGAGTTCGGACTTCATCAGCTGCGCCGCGCCGCGGATGCCCACGAGCGGATTTTTTACTTCGTGCGCGATGCCGGCGGCAATCATGCCGAGCGTGGCAAGGCGGTCGGCCCTTCTCATGCGCTCCTTGAGGTCCCGAACGCCTGTCTGGTCACGGATCGTCAGGATCACGCCGGTGGGGATGCCTTCGTCATCCGTCAGCATGCTCGTGACGATCCCCACGGGGTGGGGTGGTCCATGCTTGATGGTTATCTCCGCTTCATAATCCGAATAGGATCTTCCGGAAGCAACGGTTTTCTCGATCTGGCTCACTACCGCTGGCGTATCGGATAAGACTGCCCGAATGTTCTTTCCAAGAGCATCAGCCGCCGGGATTTCGGTCATCTCCTCGGCCGCGCGGTTCCAGATAAGCACACGTCCCTCAGCATCGGTAACAGCTACGCCATCGATGATGCCGGTAAGAATGTCAGCGGTAATATCTTGCATGCGTGATGCTGGCGACTCCATAATTCATTGATAGCACAATATATTTGAGTATTCAAGAGAATTCATGTATAGTACGCTGCAAGTTCGGAGTGATGAATGCAGCGTTCCGAGAGGTGATGCCTCGTCGTACAACCGCGTCTCTCGCATTTTCAAGTCCGGAATCGGCCATGCTCAACATCCGCCTCATGTTCGTTGCCCTGGTCTGGGGCGTCAACTTTTCCGTCGTCAAGTTTGCCATAGCGGATTTCCATCCACTTGGCTTCACCGTCGTTCGATTCGCACTTGCAGCGCTATTTCTGATCGTCGTCATGCTCGCAGACCAGGTACCCCTTGCGATCGAACGGCAGGACCGCTTCTCCATCATCCGGCTTGGCTTCCTCGGTATTACCCTGTACAATATCCTGTTCATGTATGGCCTGAAGCTCACCACGGCCGCAGATTCAGCCCTCCTCATATCGTTATCGCCCTTATTCGGCGCACTCATCAGCGCGGCTACCGGCAAAGAACGCCTCACCGTCCGTATTGGCGCCGGTCTCGCGCTGGCAACGGCGGGCGTCGTTCTCGTTATCGGGAGCCATCATGGAGACCCGAACGCTTCATCCTCGGACGTTGCCGGAGATCTTCTGACGCTCTGCGCGACCCTCACATGGGCGCTCTACACCATCAGCGCAAAGCCCTTGCTCGAGAAATACTCCGCTGTCAAAGTCACTGCCTACAGTTTCGCATCGGGAAGCTTGCTGCTCCTGCCCATGAGCGTGAACGGTCTTATGAGCGAGCGATGGTCCTCGGTCTCCGCATTATCATGGACGGCCATGGCTTTTGCATCATTCATAGCCGCAGGCGTTGCTTATGTATTTTGGTACCAGGGAGTGAAAGACATCGGCATCACCCGCACCATGGTCTATCACTACCTCATGCCTTTTGCCGCGCTGCTTTTCGCTGCCGTCGCGCTGGGAGAGCAAATCACTCTCCTCCAGTGCATTGGAGGTGCGGGAATTCTTTCGGGCGTCTATCTGGTGCAAAAAAAATAATCGGGAACCGGCCTGGAATACGGGGGAATCGGCGACGCTTCCCTCTTCGCCACTCGGCCGCCGATTCCCAGAACGCTTTCTCTTGCATGAATCATAATGCATACCCCGCTTCACCATGCTGGCTGATATCGAGCCCCTCCGTCTCATGGTCCGCTTGAACCCGCAGGCCCGTAGCGGCATCGAGCCCTTTCAGCAACATATAACTAACCCCGAACGAATAGATCGCAGCAACGGCGACGGCCCCCGCCTGCGTGAATAATTGTTTTATGTTGCCAAAGAACGCGCCGTCCGCCCCTGCCGCATTTATGGCGACGGAAGCGAAAAGACCCACCGAAAGCGTTCCAAGCGTACCGCCCACGCCGTGCACTCCGAAAGCATCGAGGGAATCATCATATCCAAACCTCGTCTTGGCGTTAAGCGCGATATAGCAGACGACACCTGCCGCGATGCCGATAAGCAAGGCGGGCAGAGGACCCACAAACCCTGCGGCAGGTGTGATCGTCGCGAGTCCGGCAATGGAGCCCGTCGCCGCACCGAACATCGTCGGTTTGCCGCGATGGAACCATTCGACAAGGACCCATGTTATCGTGGCTGAACAGGCTGCAAGATGGGTCGTCAAAAACGCCATCGTCGCGAGTGTGCCTGAAGATAAGGCGCTCCCGGCATTGAATCCGAACCAGCCGAACCATAAAAGTCCGGCACCGAGCACCGTCATCGGCAGGTTATGGGGCGGCATGTGTTCATGTAGGAAGCCCTTCCGCTTTCCTATATAGAGCGCTGCCGCTAGAGCGGAAAAGCCCGATGTGGCATGCACGACGATGCCACCAGCAAAATCGAGAACCCCGAGGTTCTTCAACCATCCACCGGTACCCCAGACCCAATGGGCCACCGGATCATAAACGATCGTAGTCCAGGCAACGGTGAAGATAAGGAACGTCGAGAACTTCATGCGTTCGGCGACTGCACCGCTGATGAGCGCCGGCGTTATGACCGCAAACATCATTTGATATACCATGAACAGCAGATGGGGAATGGTCGGCGCATAGTCCGCGTTCGGAGCAAGCCCCACGCCGGTCAATCCTGCCCAGCTCAAGTTGCCAATCACGCCTTTCACATCAGGGCCGAACGACAACGAGTACCCGAACAGAATCCACTGAAGACTGACTAGCGCGATGGCAATAAAGCTGTGCATAATCGTTCCCAGCACATTTTTTTTTCGCACCATGCCTCCGTAGAACATCGCAAGGCCCGGCGTCATCAGCATGACGAGCGCCGTTGAAATCAAGATCCACGCTGTATCACCGGTGTCTATTCTCGCTGCGGGAACCGCAGCTGGCGGTGAACCGGGAACCGCATTCTGAGCCATGGCTGCAAGCGGTACGAGTACCGCCAGTGAGAGCAGCACGGTCAAAAACATTTTGGTCAAACGTTTTTCATCCATTGAGCGCTATCCTCCCATTAAATTTACAAACCTCGATTCAATTTTCAAAGAGCAGGTTCAGCTGTTTGCACAAGGCAAGCCGGCATGATGCAACGCCGGTGAAGCCTATTTCTTTATCCTGCGAAATTTCTCAATCCGGTAAATAACTGTTCGGGTATGCGCCGGTGAACTTATTCGCTCCCATCGGTTCTGCATATTCAACTTAGATAATAGGATGTCTCCATCATCGTGACGTAATCCGTCTGATCTCCTTAGCCGGTCGGGCACATGGAAAAGAGGACCTCTGAAAGAGCACTCCGGCACGAGTAATGCCACAAGGGGCACTTGCACTTCTTTCGCCTGAGGCCAGATAAGATAATTCAGAAACAGGACTGGTGTCCTTTTCCCCTCCCTTCCTCTTAAAATGTTAGCGGGTTTATGCAGAAGTACTGATTTGCATAATTTGACCCTTAAATAATTAGCAAGGCCTGTGCCATTGGCTGCATTTTTATAAATGCAATAAATACCTGATTTTATGTATTTATTATTATGAAGTAAGCGGAACTTTTAATATTTACGTTGCTTGCGTGATTATATTTTAGGCACATGATTAATCATTGTGCATAATCAGGAATTTGTTCAAAGCTTCATACCTGGCGCAGGTCATCGTTTCCCGTTGAAATGCAAATTATAAGAGACGGCTGATCCTAAACAGTGCAAAAAGAATCGGTAATTTATTAGATTATTTTTTTAATAATTATTATTGACAAATAATAATTATTATATTATAGTTCTTATCACTTATGATTAACCCTCCACCATCGCTTACAAAATACCGGAACCTTGGATTAAAACTTACCCCTCAGAGAATCGCCATTCTCGACTATCTGGATGGGAATAAACGACACCCTTCTGCTGAAGATATTTATAGGGCTGTATCGCAAAAGTTTCCGACCCTGTCGCTCGCTACAGTGTACACGACTCTGGGGGCACTCAAGGAAAAAGGGAAGGTGCTCGAATTGACGATAGATCCCGGCAAAAAGCGATATGACCCGGAAACCTCGAAGCATAACCACTTAATCTGCGTGTCGTGCAAGCGAATCATTGATTTACCCGCTTCAAACCTTATCGATTTTCCCGAAGCGCACGGGCAGGATTTTTCCATCATCGAAAGTCACGTTGAATATTATGGGCATTGCCCGCAGTGTAAATAGCACAATACGAGTAACTAGAGGAGGCTGTCAATGTGTGTAGATTATAGTTTGAATTGTTCTTGTGGAAAAACGCATGCAAGTTTTAATTTTCGCGATGAGGTGCTGCCTTTCAACGTCGTTACCAGCTTATACTGTCCTGATTGCTCCCGCGAAGTGACTCATAATGCCGGGACCATGGTAGCCGACAATGGATGGCTGATCGAGTACGATATGGACGTAGCGCGCTTTATGATGCAAAAAAAAGCCCCTGCCTCTGCAGTTACGCCGGCGTACCTATTCGACGAGGGCTATTGTACGTGGCGGGGAATGACCCCGACGGACCATATCGATTCTGTGAAAGAGCGGTCCGTTCTCGCGCAGCTCGCCAAGAGCGACCCGAAACGGTACTTCGAGGAAATCAAGTCATGGGGGAACACCCGAATGGAACGCCTTGCGCGGGAAGGATGGCGGAAAGCAGTTGAAAGTGAGCCTGCAAAAGCATAAAGCTAAAAAGTCTTCCACTGACCTCGTGGCAACCATAACGGCAATCCTCACTACATGCCCTCAATGCGGGGGTGAGGTTGACATCTGGTCGGAAGGACGGGAGACGGTATGCGTTTTCTGCCAGTACCGCATGTTCGAACATGAACTGACGCTCCATTGACCATCCAATAATCCCGTGCATGCATGGACAGCGCCGTCACCAGAATGGCCAAAATGGCGTCAGGCCGCTCGATCTGGAGGAGTGCTATTTATCGCCCAGGGTGTCATCAGGTATCGGGATGTATGCAGTGGACGTCTGCTCGAGGCGGCATCAACTGCACTGGAGAGGTCAGGAAAAATAGTTCGCGGGAAGTAAGGTTTTGCCGCTTTTTCTGGTATACTAAAAGCATTGTGAAAAAAAATCGATCCTATACCAATGGAGGACATCATCATGCCGTACACTGCTAAGGATTACGCTAAACTTGTCGGGATGGAAGGCTTCAGTGAAACACTCCTGAAGAATCATTTTACGCTGTACCAGGGGTATGTGACCAACACGAACAAGGTGCTCGACAGCCTTGACCAGATGTCCAAAGACGGCAAGACGGCAACCCCTGAGTTTGCAGAACTCAAGCGCAGGCTCGGGTGGGAGTTCAATGGAATGCGGCTCCACGAATACTATTTTGACAATCTCGGCAGTAAAAGCGGAATCGACAAGAACGGCAAACTCGCCAAAAAACTGGCCGAGACGTTCGGCAGCTACGATGCCTGGGAAAAGGATTTCAGAGCGACCGGTTCGATGCGCGGCATCGGCTGGGTCGTACTGTACCAGGACACCCTCTCGGGAAGATTTATCAATTTCTGGGTCAACGAACACGACGTTTCCCATGCCGCGGGATGCAATCCTCTACTCATCATGGACGTCTTCGAGCACGCTTTCATGCTCGATTACGGTTTGAAACGGGCAGATTACATTGAGGCTTTTTTCAAGAACATAAATTGGTCTGCAGTCGAATCGCGGCTGAAATAAAACATTTTTCATCCTGCTACTGTGGAGGTGCGTGACCAAGGGTTGTTCCTCTTCTCCCCCGCTTACGAAGGAGAGAGCAGAAGCAGCCCTGCCGACACCACCCGTAGCGATCATATTCAGAGAAAAGGAGAACGAGACGATGTCAAAGACTGAGCAGAACCTGATGGACGCATTTGCCGGAGAATCGCAGGCAAACAGAAAGTACCTGGCCTTTGCCAAAAAAGCGGAGGAGGAGGGGTTTGTGCAGGCGGCAAGGCTGTTCCGCGCAGCAGCAGCGGCCGAGACCATTCATGCCCACAACCATCTCAAGGAGCTTCACGTAGTCAAATCGACGCGGGAGAACCTGATGGAGGCCATCAACGGCGAGTCCTATGAGTTCCAGAAGATGTACCCGGCCATGATTGCAGATGCAAAGACAGAAGGGCAGGACTTCGCCCTGCGAACCTTTACGCTTGCGAACGAAGTGGAAAAGATCCACGCAGCGCTGTATAAGAAGGCGCTCGACACTCTCGACGTGAGCAAGGGCACTGCTGTTGACTATTTCGTATGCTCGGTCTGCGGTTATACCGCTGAAGGTGCCGCACCGGACGAATGTCCTGTCTGCAAGGCAAAAAAGCGGGCATTTTATAAAGCAGAATAAATTGTGAAAGTCATTGCATTCAACGGCAGTCCCCGTCCCGGGGGGAACACGGAAATGCTCCTGCGCGAGGCCTTGAAACCCCTCCGGGAATCTGGACATGAGGTGAGGCTTTTTACCCTCAATATCATGCACGTCAGGCCCTGCCAAGATTGTGGCGGCTGCGCCACAACCGGTATTTGCATACATGCCGACGACATGAGTACAATCTATGACGCTATCCGGGAGGCAGAGAGGATAATTCTCGCCTCCCCAATTTTTTTCTACAGCCTGAGCGCTCAAGCCAAAGCGATGGTTGACCGCTGTCAGTCCTTCTGGTGTGAAAAATACCGCATGAACAAGAGCATCCCCGCAGGTTCTCAGGGTAGAAAAGGGCTGCTCCTGCTTGTTGGCGGAATGAAAAAAGATGACGGGAGGCAGTGTGCGGAGTCAGTAGCAAAAGCTTTTTTCAGGACCGTGAGCGTGCCGGAGCATGAGACCCTGTTCTTCGGCGGCATTGACGCCAAAGGAGATGTCGGTAAACATCCAACAGCGTTAAAAGAAGCCTATGAGGCCGGCAGAAGGCTGGCAAAATAACTTCAGACCTTACGGAGCATGCACGCAGCTCTTCGTGAACCCGCCCAAGAGATCATGGTCAAAAGAAATTACTCTTTCCGGTCCCTTCGTACATAAATGAGCCGTTTTTGTCATATCGATAAATCTCCCTCGATTCTTGATCGGTCTCGGACATGAGCCCCCCTCGTGTAAGAAAAAAGGCCGGCACATGAGGGAACATGCCGGCCCCAGGGAAGATATGGAGTGCTCTCTCAAATCGCCGGCTCGCCGCGTTCTCCCGTTCGTATCCGGACAATCTCTTCAATATTCGAAATGAATATCTTGCCGTCACCGATCTTGCCGGTCTTGGCCTTTTCTTCGATCGTAGCAACTACCTTGTCTACCATGCTGTCTGCTAACACAATTTCGATCTTAACTTTCGGGATAAAGGAGATATCGTACTCCGCCCCGCGATAGAGTTCGACGTGCCCCTTTTGCCTGCCGAATCCCTTTACCTCGGTCACGGTCATACCCTGGACTCCAAGGGCGTTCAGCGCGTCTTTTACGTCATCGAGTTTGAAGGGCTTGATAATGGCTTCGATCTTTTTCATAGTGCCTCCTTTTAATATTATGACCGCATATCCTGCTTTAACCGGGACGCTCGCAATGACACGAATTGCGTGGCAGCCCGATCTCTTATCTGCTCTGGCTGCCCGTGCCAGCGGGACCGTGGATCCTAAGCAATCCGTTTAATTGTATGCTCGTTCGCCGTGCTGACTCTCGTCGAGTCCAACCGACTCGTCTTCAGCATCGACGCGTACGCCAAGAACGGCCTTTATGATCATCAAGATCACGAAGGTCATAACCCCGCTGTAGACTAAGGTCACGCCCACGGCGATGAACTGGGTCAGAAGCTGGCCAGGATTGCCGTACAGGAGGCCCTTGCCTGCATCGTTGATTGCCGGATCTGCGAATACACCGGTCAGGAGTGCACCGATCGTTCCGCCGATTCCGTGGATGCCGAAGGCATCAAGCGTATCGTCATAACCGAACCTGGGCTTCATCTTTGCCACTGCGTAGAACGGGATCACGCCTGCGGCAATGCCGATGACTATCGCGCCGCCGATGTTAACGAACCCTGCTGCCGGAGTAATGGCGACCAGGCCACCGACAGCGCCTGAAGCAAGACCCAAGACGGTCGGTTTGCCGGAATGCTTCCATTCCACGAACATCCAAGCGAGCGCCGCAACCGCCGTCGCTGTATTGGTATTGATGAATGCGGCACCTGCCAGCCCGCTTGCCGCGAGCGCCGAGCCGGCATTGAACCCGAACCAGCCGAACCACAGGAGTCCTGCTCCGGTGACCACTAAAGTCAGATTACCGGGAATTATGGCCTTGTCGCGTCTTTTGCCGAGGATCAAGGCACCGACAAGCGCTGCGATTCCGGCATTGATATGAACGACCGTCCCACCCGCGAAGTCCAATGCCCCGAGTTTTGCCAAAAAACCATTCCCCCAAACCCAGTGTGCGATAGGGAGGTAGACCACGGTCATCCAGAGCACGGAAAAAATAATCCAGGCCGAGAACTTCATGCGTTCGATATATGCTCCGCTTGCCAATGCCACGGTAATCGCCGCAAAGGTAAGCTGGTATACTATGAAAATGTACTCCGGTATCGTTTTAGCGAGATCAGATATGCTGTTCGGACCCACACCCTTTAAAAAAAGCTTCGACGCGCTGCCAATGATGCCCCGTACATCGTCACCGAAGGCAAAGGTATACCCGTAAAATACCCAGAGCACGCTAACAAGGCAAAACGTGACAAAGGTCATTGCCATAGTGTTGAGTGCATCTTTTGTTTTTGCCAGTCCGCCGTAGAAGAGCGCCAAGCCGGGAATGGACATCAGCATGACCAGGGCAGTTGCCACAATCATCCAGGCTGTGTCCCCGGTATCGATTTTCGGTGCAGGAGCAGCCGACGGAACCGCTGCCGCCGGAGCGGGTACTGCCTCGTCTGCCATGACCAGGGCCGGTGTGCATAATGCCGCAAGCATCAAAAATACCGCTACTACCAACAATGATTTCATCAATACTGCCCTCATGGTACATTCCTCCTTGTATGATGGTCCATGGTTAATTGTTTTGCAGATGATATAAAGCAAGGCATATGCCAAAAATGAATCTGCATTGATCCAGAAAATATCGATGATTTTAAAAGGAAATTTTATTATGTCTATTCATTATGCATCTGCCGAACCATTAATCACAGATGCAATTTTAAGCAGATGACTAAATGATGAGCATTAAAATGCTGTGCCCTTTTCGTGAGCATAGTGCCGAAGCTACGTTAGCATAGCACCGTGATCGACGGTTCCTGCTATACTTAAGACACATCGCTCGTTGAAATAAAGAACGTGCGAACCACATGGTCGAGAACTATCGTGACATCATTTCATGGTTTTGCCTCAGCGCCAAAAAAACACCAGGCAATTACAGGTACGGAATTCAGCGTGAATCTACGTCGACCACATTTACTATGAAGAATATTGAAGGGGGACTTACGGAGGAGTTCACCAATGACTAAATCCAGACGGATTCAAAAAGTCATCAAAAGCAAACATACGCTCGAAGGTGCCGGGGTTCACCTCAAACGGGTATTCGGAAACAGCGAAGTGCCGATGTTTGACCCATTCCTGCTGCTCGATGATTTCCGAAATACCGACCCCTATCGTTATATTAAGGGATTTCCCTGGCACCCTCATCGAGGGATTGAAACGATCACGTATGTTTTAAAAGGCAATGTGGAGCACGGAGACAGCCTGGGGAACAAAGGCGTTATTGCCTCCGGCGATACTCAATGGATGACTGCCGGCAGCGGCATCATCCACCAGGAAATGCCCAAAGGAGATGACGACGGCGTCATGGAAGGATTCCAGCTCTGGACCAACTTGCCCAAAACCCATAAGATGATGGAGCCTCGTTACCGCGACGTTAAGTGTGCTCAGGTCCCGGAAGTCAAACTCGAGAGCGGCGCGACAGTAAAAGTTATCTGCGGGATTGTAGAGGGAAAGCAGGGGCCGGTCAAAGACGTTGTCATCGACCCGCAGTACCTCGACATAACGCTGCCTGCATTATCGGAATTCGTCCATGAAACACCTCGCGGCCACACTGTCTTCGCCTACGTTATCGGGGGCAAAGGCGTCTTCTGCGACGAGCGTAATCCCTTTGCCTACGATGTCGAAGGCATTAACTATTTCGACATGGAACGGGATTACTACATTCACGACGGGATGGTTGTTCTTTTTGATGACGGTGACCAGGTCACGATCTCGGCCCAGGGCGAACCTCTTCGTTTCCTGCTGATTTCCGGCAAGCCCATCGGCGAGCCTGTCGCATGGTACGGACCGATCGTGATGAATACGGAGGATGAATTGCGACTCGCTTTCGAGGAGTATCGAAACGGAACATTCATCAAAGGTGCGGCTAGACTATGATTTTTGGCTCGGTCCAAAGCGGTCCAAACATGAGGGACTCCCCTAATTCTCCGGGCAATCAAAGATACAGGAAGATCTCTCAGGGCTTCGGCGCCCGAACTGAGCCAAGCTTTACCCGGTAGAGACACAACCGGAGCGAGATCACGGGCAACCCGTTCAAGCTCATCAGGACAACGACAGGCAAATCATGTCGTGCCCGGAGACGTTCAACACCTAATCCGCACGCGGGGGGAATTTTGTGCGTGCGAGAGAACACGTTCTGCTTCATGTGGCAACGCGTTTCTCGAAAACCTGCGGGTCTTCAGATGTCCATTCTTCGAGTGACGCCATCGCAATCCGCCGGGTTTCTGCGCCTCCCTCCTCTTCCCAAAATATCCACAACTGCAAAATAAGCGTGGCACTTTCCGGGAACAAGAATCGGCTTATTTTATTTTTGCCAAGCGAGGATAGTTTCGGCTTTTACAAAACCTGCTGCGGACATCGGGCGGAACGCATTTTCGGTCAATCCTAGTGATCCCTTGAACCCCTGACTGGTGGAATCGAATGCAGGTCTGCGTCATCATGGGGAGCTGGCTCAAAGGCTGAACTTGCGAGGACAGGTTTTTATGAAAGCATAGAAAGGACGGCGTTGGCTCTGCTCTAGATCGATTGAGAGGGGAGGCAGGGGAATACGAGAACCAGCCTTGGATTTTGGGATCCACGAATCGCCGCGTACTCCCCCTTAGGAAAATCTGGATTTATTTTTTCCCTTTGTGATACTCAACGATGATCTCATAAGCAATACTGGCATGACCAAGTCGGAGGCTATCACTTTTCCCGTGGCAGACGATCTTACCTGCAACAGATTTCTTACGGCTTTTCACCAGACCGCTGACCACGGACGTCAGATCGAAACCACCATTTGTGCATTCATCCCTCACGCAGTCCATGCGAAAACATGCATAATCAGTGGGAAGGAAGTGTACCGTCCGTTTCATGAGAACAGGGTCGGATGTTCTTTGAAGATAAGTCATGCGAAGAATGATACTCGAAACAGTGGGCATACGGTCCGCCACCAGTCCTGCAGCCATCATGGCAGTCTTCTTAAGTTCCTGTTTTTCCATGTAATTTTGTTTATTCGTCACGCTGTCCCTTTGCTAAAACCATTGTGTTAAAAAAATATGTAATTGCTATATTCACACTTTAACATTCTAAAGTCAATATTTTATTATATAAATAGTCAATGAATTTAATCCTATATAATGAAAAACACTCATCATATTAAATACTTACGGACTTGCACAACGTTTTGTAATGCCCTGGATTTAAGTGCAAAACACCGAAATCACGTCACCTTTGTCCGTTTTGGACTTTGAATTATCTCATAGGAGGTTAAGCTAATAAATAATCGGCTCGGAAATACCTCGTTCAGGACTCGGTGCATGTCAGATATAGTCCTCCCTTCTTACAACTCCGATAATTTTATCACCCCGCAGGAACCGCATCACATTGTCCATGGCCTGACGAGTACTTTCTTCATGTATTCCTGAAACGATGGCCGAATTATGCGGCGAACCAATCACGTTAGGAAGCGTAAAAAATGGAAAAGCCGTTTTGAACTCACCATATGTGTATGGTTCAATCCACCAAGCGTCGATGCCAGCCTTGAAATCAGGGTGGCTGGCCAGGTGATAATACAATGCAGCCTCGTTGATGATATCTGCCCGTGCCACGTTGATGAGCATGGCGTCGTTCTTCATCCATTCGAGTTCACGCTTCCCGATTAACCCGCGTGTCGCTTTCGTAAGAGGAATCGATATGACCACAACATCCGCCTCGCTCAGAATGTAGTGGAGATCCATCAGCGTGCCGATGAAGTCCACATGCTCCCCGGTCCTGCCACTCGTGTTCAGAGCTAGAATCCGCATTCCAAGACCCTGCATCAAACGGGCTGCGGCGCGGCCGATGCCGCCGAAACCGATGATTCCGCACGACATCCCGCGCACCCAGCGATTAAGCGAAGACTGGTTGAAGGTCCCCTTGCCTAGGTTCTGATGCTCCCGCACCAGGTTTTTAGACAAAGCCAGTACCAAAGCGAGAATGTGCTCCGCCATGGGTTCAGCATAGGCCCCTACATTACTAGCGATGGTGATCTTCGCAGGAAGATTCGTAAAGGGAACATGGTCGGCGCCGGCGGAAAGAAGCTGGACCAGCCTCGTGTTTTGCAGCAGGCTGAGCTCGCTCGGCCCAACTTCCTTCGGCAAATTCCAGGTCAGGAGCACTTCGGCACCAACAAGCGATTGCTCCCGCAGACCCGTTGGCATATCGCTGAGAAAAGACAGTTCAGCGATATCGCCTGTTATTTTTTTCAGGAACTCTCGCCGCTCCTCGCGGACTTTGTAGGTAACTACGACGCGGTGTCTGTCCATGAGCAATCCCTCGTTCTCATACTTAAGTTCCTTCGTTAAGGTAATCTCTCCTTTAAACGTAGCATAGGCCCGCGAGATGTCAACTATTTGGCGCAGGGAGTGGCGGTTTGCTGTCACTCGATAGTGCAGGCCGGCTTCACTGGTGAAAAACGGGGCGCCGCTCTGCGGGGCAACGGCGACCGACTTGCATTTGACTTTCCTAACGGCAGCCTGATCCTGATTAGGGGTTGGACAGAAAAAGGTTCCGCTGCGCGTCCTTCAGAGCGAGGCCGCGCTTTGCTCTCCTAATCCCGGCGAATCGAGGCGTTTGATTCTGACGCAACGACGTCTGGTGAAGTTCAATTTTCTTGCATCATACCCAAAAGCTGTACTCTCGCTGTGGAACGTGGTATTATTTCGAGTAAGTACGTATATTCCGGGCCGGGTCACAGCGCCCGAGACAAGAGAAAGGCTCTTTCGAATCATGAAGGTGCATAGAAAGATCATTGCCCTTGTCGGTATAGGCATGGTTCTGATCATAGCGATTACACTGGTAGGGCTGCAAGACATCAGCAGGGCTCTCTCCCTGACTACGCGGGGCGTCGGAGAATTATTCGCAAAAGACCAGCGGATTAACGCCATTGAAAAAAGCCTTGGCGCCATGTCGCTCGCCGTGCATAATTTCATGGAAACCGGTAATATTACTTTCCGGCGCACTTACACTGACGCACAATCACATGTGCTGGAGTCGCTGCGACCCCATGCTGATCTTGTGTATTCACCAGAAGAGAAGAATATCCTCTCGCAAATTGCTGCTGATGTTCAATCCATGAATAGGGAATCAGTACGGATTTTTTCCCTGGAGGATCCCCGTGGCAAGAATCATTTTGCGGCCTCTGCGCTTGTTCGCACGATAGACGACAAAGTCGAATCCATAGAGCACGGTATCGATAATTATCGTGAGCAGAACGTCCTGGGGATGGCTGAAATCGTCCTCCTGCTCCGAGGGAACAGGGTCCGCGTTAATGATTACTTGCTCCTCATCCTGCTTGCGTCAGGCACGGTACTCCTCTATTTGGGTATCTATATTCACAGAAAAATATCAGCTCCCCTCGGAGATCTGTGGAAAGGCGCGACTGAGATCAGCCAGGGCAACCTTGCATACCAGATGCAGATCCAGCGTACGAGCGACATCGGACAGTTGGCGGAACGTTTTAACGAGATGGCCCAACAGCTCAGACGTTCCTACTCCGAACTGGAGAAAAAGCTGCTCGACCGCACCAACGACCTC
>Ga0187779_10001143_pt1 | contig 16707 bp, 15 predicted proteins | sample 1015_Q2_SP10_10__FD_132435 | JGI IMG/M metagenome (GOLD analysis project Ga0187779, IMG submission 132435) | Tropical peat soil microbial communities from peatlands in Department of Meta, Colombia - 1015_Q2_SP10_10_MG | ecosystem: Environmental > Terrestrial > Soil > Wetlands > Peat | place... | reverse complement strand
GCTTCGTGCAGCGTCTCGCCGCGAGCGGGCACGCCGCCTCGCGGGTGGGCGCTGCCGGGGTCATCGTCACACACCCGCAGCCGGTGACCTCGTTGCCGGGCTACGCGGAGGGCCTGTTCTCGGTTCAAGACGCGGCCGCGCAGTTTGCCGCGCCTATGCTGGGCGCAGAAGACGGAATGCGGGTCCTCGACGCGTGCGCCGCGCCCGGCGGCAAGACGACGCACATCGCGGAGATCGCGGCTGTCGACCTGGTCGCGGTCGACGTCGCCCCGGAGCGTCTCGCGCGCGTTCGCGACAACCTCGATCGGCTGCGCCTGTCGGCGCGTGTCGTCCAGGGCGACGCCGCTCGACCCGAGTCGTGGTGGGACGCTCGTCCCTTCGAGCGTATTCTCGCCGACGTTCCATGCACGGCCTCGGGCGTCGTGCGCCGGCATCCCGACGGCAAGTGGCTGCGCCGCGAGAGCGACATCGCGAGTCTCGCCGAGCAGCAGGGCAGGATCCTCGATGCGCTGTGGCCGCTTCTCGCGCGCGGCGGGCGGCTGCTCTACTCGACATGCTCGCTGTTTCGGCCGGAGAACGGGCAGCAGGTCGATGCATTCGTCGCGCGTCATCGGGACGCAACACGTTTGCAATTGGAATTGCCCGAACCGACGGCGATCGACGGTCAACTCTTGCCAGTGGCGGTCGACGCAGAGCACAATCACGACGGCTTCTTTTACGCCCTCCTCGAGAAGAGCTAAAGACCCGACGGATCGCGCGGCTTGGCCGCCCCCGTGGCATGTCGCCAACGAACCGCTTTCCCGGCCTGTTGTTTCTGGCCGCGTCGCTGTGCGTCATCTGGGCGTCATGGATATCCCCGGCACGCGCCGACAGCATTCCGGTCAAGTCGGCCGAGCTGCGCGAGGAAGACGACACCTACGCGCTCAACGCGCAATTCGACGTCAGCTTCAACCCCACGCTCGAGGAAGCGCTGCAAAAAGGCGTCACGCTCTATTTCGTGCTCGAGTTCGAGTTGTCGCGGCCTAGGGCCTACTGGTTCGACGAGAAGGTCGTCGCGCAATCCATCCAATACCGCATCGGCTATTCGCCCCTCACCCAGCAGTACCGCGTGACGAGCGGGTTGCTCTCCCAGCAATTGGGCTCTCTCGACGAGGTCGAGCATCTGCTCTCGCGCGTCGCGTCGCGTCCCATGGTCGCCGCCGACGCCCTCACCAAAGGGGCCCGCTACGACGCGGCGGTGCGGCTGCGGCTCGACGTGGCGCAGCTGCCCAAGCCGTTTCAGGTGAATGCGCTCGCCTCGCGCGAGTGGTCGCTTTCCTCCGAATGGTACCGGTGGAGCTTCACGCCGTGAGGGGGCGGTGGCGATCGATGAGGCCGCATCGCCGAGCGAATGCCGCGGGGCTGGCGTGAACGGGCTTCGCGCGCCGCGAATGATCCGGTACGTGCTGCTCGCGCTCGCCTGCCTCGGCGTCGTCTTTCTCTTTCTGCTGGCCACCGCAAGCGCGAACACCGCGCTTTTCGCCCGCAGCTACGATTTGCTGCTGGTCCTGAACGGCACGATGGTGGCGCTGTTGATGGGGCTAGTCGCCTATCAGCTCCTGAGGCTGCGGCGCAATCTCAGGGCGGGCGTATTCGGCTCGCGCCTCGCGGCGAGGCTGGTGGTGCTCTTCGCGCTCGTGGCGGTGCTCCCCGGAGCCCTTCTCTACGGCGTTTCGGTGCAGTTCCTCGGCAAGAGCATCGAGTCGTGGTTCGACGTGCGCGTCGATCGCGCGCTCGAAGGGGGCTTGAATCTCGGGCGAAGCGCACTGGATTACCTGCTCAAGGAGACGACGAACAAGGCCACGCAGCTCGCTCTGAACCTGCAGGAGGCCGAATTGGGCGGCATGGCGGCGCGGCTCAACCGGGCGAGCGAGCAGGCGAGCATCTACGAGGCGGCGCTGTTCTCCGCCTCGGGCGGGGTGCTCGCCGTCGCGGGTGTTTCCGGATCCACGCTGACGCCCGAGCCGCCTCCGCCGCAGGCGCTGCGCCGCGCTCGATTGCAGCAGCCGTACTCGGCCATCGATCAGATGGCCGATCAGGGCCTGATGCTCCGCGTGGTGGTTCCGGTGAACAGCGCCGATCCGACCGAGCCCTTGCGGGTGCTCCAGGTGATGGAGCCGGTACCGAAGCAGCTTCAGCAGGACGCCGAGAAGGTGCAGTCGGGCTATCGCGACTACCAGGAAATCTCGTTCTCGCGCACGGCGCTGAAAAGACTGTACGCGCTTACGCTCACCCTCACGCTGCTGCTCGCGCTGTTCTCCGCGCTCGGTCTGGCGGTCGTGCTCTCGGAACAGTTCAGCCGCCCGCTCGGCGTTCTCGCCGAAGGCACCCGGGCGGTCGCCCAGGGCGATTTCAGCCGCCGCAATCCGGTGCAGAGTCGCGACGAGCTGGGCGTGCTCACCGAATCGTTCAATACCATGACCGCCCAGCTCGCGGAAGCCAAAGCCAAGGACGAGGAAAACCGGCGCGCGATCGAGACGACACGGGCCTATCTCGAGAGCGTGCTCGCGAACCTTTCCGCGGGCGTTCTCGCGTTCGACAACGCATTTCGGCTCCGGACCGCGAACCCCAGCGCCGCAGTGATCCTTCAGCAGCCGCTCGCCGATCTCGTGGGCGTCACGCTCGCGGACTGGGGCCGGCGCACGCCTGCGCTCTCGGCCTTCGCGGAACTCGTCGCCGAGGGATTCGAGAGCGGCCGCGACGGCCACTGGCAGAAGCAGGCGGAGCTTTCGGTGGCTCATCAGACCCGCGTGCTGCTGATGCGGGGGTCGGGCCTGCCGGGTGAGCCGGCGCCGGGCTGCGTGGTCGTTTTCGACGACGTCTCGGAGCTCGTCCAGGCACAACGCGACGCGGCGTGGGCGGAGGTGGCGCGGCGGCTCGCCCACGAGATCAAGAACCCGCTCACGCCGATCCAGCTCTCGGCCGAGCGCCTCGCGATCAAGCTCGCCGGAAAGCTCGATGCGGGCGACGCCGAATCGCTGGTGCGAGGAACGCAGACGATCATCGCGCAGGTGACCGCGATGAAGCACATGGTGGACGATTTCGCAATCTACGCGCGCCAGCCGCGCGCCGGGGCGATGCAGAAGGTCGATCTCAACGCCCTCTTGCTTGATGTGCTCGCCTTGTACGAAAATCTGCGGCCCCATGTGACGCTCAAGCTTGCCCGGGACGAGGCGATCATTCAGGGCGAACCCACGCGATTGCGCCAGGTGTTCCATAATCTGATCCAGAACTCACTGGACGCGCAAAGCGACGTCCCCGCGCCTTCTTACCAATTCGAGATCGAAGCGAAAGGCGAGACTGTCGTGCTGTCCTTCACGGATGCGGGCGCCGGCTTCCCCGAGGAGATGATGCGACATGCGTTCGCGCCTTACGTGACCACCAAGCCGAAAGGCACCGGTCTCGGGCTCGCCATCGTGAAGAAGATCGTCGAGGAGCACCACGGCCGCGTGGCGATCGAGAACCTTCGTCCGCGAGGGGCCCGCGTCACGCTGCATTTCCCGCGCGCAGGAGCTTGAAGAAAAATGATGGCGCAACCGAAGGAGATTCTGATCGTCGACGACGAAGTCGGCATCCGCGAGCTCCTCTCGGAAATCCTGCAGGACGAGGGCTATCGCGTCAGTCTCGCCGAGAACGCCGGCCAGGCGCGAAGCTACCGCGCGCGCTCCGAGCCGGCGCTGGTGCTGCTCGATATCTGGATGCCGGATACCGACGGCGTCACCTTGCTGCGCGAATGGGCCGCGGGCGGTCAGCTCACGATGCCCGTCGTCATGATGTCGGGGCACGGAACGATCGAGACCGCGGTCGAGGCGACCAAGATCGGCGCCTTCGACTTTCTCGAGAAGCCCGTCGGCCTGCAGAAGCTGCTCGCCGCGGTGACGCGCGCGCTCAAGATCGGCGCCGGTCAGGCGCCGCGCCACATCTCGCTCTCCCAGCTGGGCACGACCACCTCCGTGATCGAGGCCGAGCGTGCGCTCGAGCAGCTCGTGCGCGCCGCCCGTCCCATTCTGGTCATCGGCGAACCCGGCACGGGCCATGACGTCGCGGCGCGCGCGGTGCATGTCCCCGACACGCCGTTCGTCGCGCTTTCCGGCGGCGCTCGTCTGGCGGCGAATCCGATGCAAGTGCTCGAGGAGGCGCGCGACGGGGTGCTTTATTGCAGCGAGATCGGGGCCTACTCGCGCGCCGAGCAGAAGGGGCTTTCGTTCCTCGTCTCCAAGCTCGACCGCCACAACACGCTTCTGGTGTGCAGCAGCAGCGAGCAGCTCGGCAACCTCGCGGCCGAAGGTCGCTTCGATCCGGCGCTCCTCGCGACGCTCTCGGCCGGCGCGGTCATGCTGCCGCCGGTACGCGAGCGTCGCGACGACATCCCCGCACTGGTGGAGCGCTTCTGGCGCGAGATCACCGCGAGCCAGCGCACGAGCGCGACGCTGGCGAGCGGCGCGGTGGCGGCGCTCGCGGCGGGCTACTGGCCCGGCAACCTGGACCAGCTTCACGGTGTGCTCGCCAACCTCGCGCTCACCGTGAACAGCGAGATCACTGCGGAGCATGTGCGGCGGCTGCTCGGAGACGCGGCGCTGCTGTCGCCGGCCGCCGTCGCGCCCGAGATCACGGCGCGGTTCTTCGATCTGCCCTTGCGCGAGGCGCGCGAAGCGTTCGAGCGCGTCTATTTCGAGCAGCTCCTCGGCAAGGAGCAGAGCAACATGAGCCGGGTAGCCGAGCGGGCAGGGCTCGAGCGCACTCATCTCTATCGAAAGCTGAAGCAGCTCAATATCCGCTTCTCGCGTCGAACCGACGAGGGGACGTTGTAGTTCCGCGGCGCGACCTGATGGCGCGAACCGCCCGCGTCGAAAGCGAAGCGACTCGACCCGGTCGCACACGGCTTGCGCCGCTCGTAATCGGCGCGATCGGCGTCGTCTTCGGCGACATCGGGACGAGTCCGCTCTATACGCTGCGCGAGTGCTTCACCGGCGCGCACGGCCTGCCGCTCACCGAAAGCAACGTCTACGGCATTCTGTCGGTGATCTTCTGGGCGATCACGATCATCGTGACGCTCAAGTACGTGACGCTCATCATGCGGGCCGACAACCGCGGCGAAGGCGGGATCATGGCGCTGACGGCGCTCGTCTCGCGGGGCTTGAGCGAGCGGCGAGCGCGCTGGTGGCTGGTCGGCCTCGGCATCTTCGGGGCCGCGATGTTCTACGGCGACGGCATGATCACGCCGGCGATCTCGGTGCTGTCCGCCGTCGAAGGCCTCGACGTGATGACGCCCGCGCTGAAGCCCTTCGTCGTTCCACTGACGCTCGTGATCCTGATCGGACTGTTCTCGATCCAGCGCCACGGGACCGCGAGCGTCGGCGGGCTCTTCGGCCCGATCGTGTGCCTGTGGTTCGCCGTGCTCGCAACGCTCGGCGGAATCGAGATCGCGCGCGACCCCGCCGTGCTCCTCGCGCTCAATCCGGTCTACGCCTTCGAGTTCCTCTGGGAGAACCCGCTGCCGGCGTTCCTCGCGCTGGGCGCGGTCGTGCTCGCGGTGACGGGAACCGAGGCCCTGTACGCCGACATGGGTCACTTTGGCGCGACGCCGATCCGGCGGGCTTGGCTGTTCTTCGTGCTGCCCGCGCTGGTGCTCAACTACTTCGGCCAGGGCGCGCTCATCATTCACGATCCTGCCACGATCAAGAATCCGTTCTACCTGCTCGCGCCGACATGGGCGCTGCTGCCGCTGGTGGGGCTCGCCACGTGCGCCACGGTCATCGCATCCCAGGCCGTGATCTCGGGGGCGTTTTCGCTCACGCGCCAGGCGATCCAGATGGGCTACTGCCCCAGGCTCACGATCACTCACACCTCCGAGGGCCACATCGGCCAGATCTACATTCCGTTCGTCAACTGGACGCTCCTCGGAGCGGTGATGCTGCTCGTCATCGGCTTCCAGACCTCGAGCAACCTCGCCGCGGCGTACGGGATCGCGGTCACGATGGCGCTGGCCATCGATTCGCTGCTGATCTACGTCGTGCTCACGCGCCTGTGGCACTGGAACCGCGTGGCGGCGCTGGCCATCGTCTTGCCGCTACTGTCGATCGACCTGCTCTTCCTCGCTTCGAATGCGCTCAAGATCCCGCAAGGCGGCTGGTTCCCGATCGCGATCGGCATCGCCGCGTTCACCCTGCTCACGACCTGGAAGCGCGGGCGCTCGATTCTGCTGCAGCGCCTGATGCAGGAAACGATGCCTTTGGACGTCTTCATTTCGAGCATTGCCGAGGCGCCGCCGGTGCGCGTGCCGGGCACCGCTGTATTCCTCACGAGCACCGAGGGCCGCGTGCCGCACGCGCTGCTGCACAATCTGAAGCACAACAAGGTGCTGCACGAGCGCGTCGTTCTGCTCACGCTCAAGACGCGCGACATTCCCGTGGTCGCGCGCGCCGACCGGCTCAAGATGGGCGAGCTGGGATGCAACTTCCACCAGATCGAGGCGCTCTTCGGCTTCATGGAAGACCAGGATATCCCGGCGCTGCTCGAGGAATGCGGCCGCCGGGGCATCGTTTTCGACATGATGGACACTTCCTTCTTCGCTTCGCGCGAGACGCTCATTCCGAGCGTTGCGCCCGGGATGGCGCTGTGGCGCGAGAAGTTGTTCGTGTCGATGTCGAAAAACGCGACCAAGGCGACCGAGTACTTCCGCATTCCGACCAACCGCGTGGTCGAGCTGGGCACCCAGGTCGAGCTGTAAGCGCGCAGGCAAAAACGCCGGCGCGAGGCCGGCGTTTCGTCGCAATCGAGGTCGGCTGCTTCAGTCGAGCGAGCCCATCTGTCCACGCATGGTTCTGAGCGCCTTGCTTTCGATCTGGCGAATGCGCTCCGCGGACACGCCGTACTGATCGGCGAGATCCTGCAGCGTGGCCTTGTCGTCTTGGCGCAACCACCGCGCTTCGATCACCTCGCGGCTTCGCGGGTCGAGCTTGGTGAGCGCGCGGCGCAAGCCGGCGCTGCGGTTGCCCGCAATCTCGGCCCGCTCGAGGATCTGCGCAGGTTCCGCTTCGGCATCGGTCAGATACCCGATCGGCGCGAGCGTTTCGCTCTCTTCGCCGGGTTGGGGCTCGAGCGCGATGTCCTGGCCGGACAGCCGCGTCTCCATCTCGAAGACCTCCTCGGTCTTGACGCCGAGGTCCCGAGCGATAGTCGAGGCTTCCTTGCGCGTCAGCGCGGCGTGGCTCGCCTTCATGCCGCGCAGATTGAAGAAGAGCTTCCGCTGCGCCTTCGTCGTCGCGATCTTCACCAGCCGCCAGTTCCTCAGGATGTACTCGTGGATCTCGGCCTTGATCCAGTGCAGCGCAAAGGACACCAGGCGAACGCCGCGCTCGGGATCGAAGCGCCGAACCGCCTTCATCAGCCCGATGTTGCCCTCCTGGATCAGGTCCGCCTGCGGCAAGCCGTAACCGAGGTAGTTCCGGCTGACCGCCACGACGAGCCGAAGGTGCGACAGCACCAGCTGCCGGGCGGCGTCCAGGTCGTTGTCATCGCGCAGGCGCCGGCCGAACGCCACCTCCTGCTCCGCGGTGAGCAGCGGAAACCGGTTCACCGCTTGAATGTAGTGATCGATGCTTCCCAGCGAAGCCGGGGTCGGGAACGCCAGCGTGGCCGCAGCCATCAACGCTCTCTCCTTGGTGTCCTGCCTGGATTTTAGCAGTCGGTTACTCAGAGTGCTAATTCTGCCCCAAGTTCCCGGCCTAGGCAATGGTCCGCGGGGTTTGGGCTTGATCACGGCTTCAGCGGGCCTAGCGGGTTAAGTGTGCACCCGCTATCTAGCGATCGACCGATAGAAGACCGGCCCTCAACCAACGAGGGCATCGGCAAATTCCGCGGCGCCAAACGGCCTGAGGTCTTCGATTCCCTCCCCTATTCCTATGAACCGCAAAGGCACCGGATGGGTTCCCGCGATCGCGGCGACAACACCGCCTTTGGCCGTACCGTCGAGCTTGGTCAGCACCAGGCCTGTCAGCGCCAGCGCTGCGTCGAACGCCTCCACTTGAGCGAGGGCGTTCTGACCGGTATTGGCGTCCAGCACGAGCAGCGTCTCGTGGGGAGCGCCGGGCTGCGCCTTGGCGATGACGCGCCGGATCTTCTTGAGTTCCTCCATGAGATGCGCCTGGGTCGGTAGGCGTCCCGCCGTGTCGGCAAGGACGACGTCGACGCCGCGCGCACGCGCCGCCGTGATCGCGTCGAACATCACCGCAGCGGGGTCGCCGCCGCCCTGCTGCGCGATGACATGGATACGGTTGCGTTCTCCCCATGCCTGCAACTGCTCCCGGGCTGCGGCCCGGAAGGTATCGCCGGCGGCGAGGAGGACGGAGAAGCCCTGGTCTTGCAGCCAGCGCGCGATCTTGCCGATCGACGTCGTCTTGCCCGCCCCGTTGACGCCGGCCAGCATGATGACGAACGGCCGCTCGGGGCCGACGACCAATGGCTTCTCGAGAGACGCGAGCAGGGCCGCCAACGATTCGGCCAGCAGCGTTCGCGCTTCCGCCCGGTCACCCGCGCGCTTCCAGCGGAGCCGCAGATCGGCAAGGATTCGCTCGGTCGCGGGTACCCCGACATCGGCCATGAGAAGCGCGGCTTCCAGCTCGGCGATGGCTTCCTCCGAAAGGGGCTTGCGGCCGACGAGCGCGCCGAGCGGGTGGGCGAAGCGGGCGCGCGTGGCTGCCAGGCCGGCGCGCAGGCGCTCGCTCCACGAGGTGCGCTCCGCACCGCCGTCGCGCTTGAAAAGATCGAACATGGGACCTCGACAGGCGAACGTATAATTCTACCGTCCGCGCTGCGCTCCTTCCCGCGCGCTCATGCCCGCCAACGCGCTTCGCATCATCGGCGGTCGCTGGCGCGGCCGCAAAATTCACTTTCCCCGAGCCGCCGAGCTTCGACCCACGCCCGACCGCGTCCGTGAAACGCTCTTCAACTGGCTCGGTCAGGATCTGACCGGCCGCACGACGCTCGATCTGTTCGCGGGCAGCGGGGCGCTGTCGCTGGAAGCGCTTTCGCGGGGCGCGACCCGTGCGGTGGCGATCGATCGCGACGCGACGCTCGTCGGCGCGCTCCGGGCGACGGCCGACAGGCTCGGCACCCGAGACCTCGAGACCCATTGCGCCGATGCGCTCGGGTTCCTGGCCCGGGATCGGCGCGCCTACGACGTCATATTCCTCGATCCGCCGTTTGCCGATGAGCTCTGGGAGCGGCTGCTGCCCGCCGCGGCGGATCGCCTGGCCCCCGACGGGAGGCTCTACGTCGAAGCGAGCACGCCGCTCGAAGCAGCAGGCGGGCTTGAGATCGTGCGCCGCGACAAAGCAGGGCGCGTGCATTATCATCTGCTGCGCCGCGCCGGCTGAAGCCCCGCCACGGCCATGCGATGCTGAAGGTCGTCTATCCCGGTACGTTCGATCCGTTCACGCGGGGCCACGAAGACCTCGTGCGCCGTGCCTCGAGGCTTTTCGACACCGTCATCGTCGGCGTCGCGGACAGCAAGCGCAAAGGCCCGCTTTTCGCCGCCGCCGAGCGCGTCGCGATGACCCGCGAGACGCTCGCGGCCTATTCGAACGTGCGGGTCATCGGGTTTTCGGGCTTGTTGATGGACTTCGTCCACTCGGTCGACGCGACGGTCATCCTGCGCGGGTTGCGGGCGGTGTCCGACTTCGAGTACGAGTTCCAGATGGCTGGAATGAACCGCAATCTTTATCCCGAGGTCGAAACCCTGTTTCTCACCCCGGCCGAGCAATACCTTTTCATGTCGTCGACCATCGTGCGCGAGATCGCGAGTCTCGGCGGGGACGTTTCGAGCTTTGTGGGCCCGATCGTCGCGGCCCGGCTGAACGAGAAATTCGGCCCCCGCGCGAGCGCGCGCCGGCGCGGCGCAGGATAGAAATCGATGGCGCTGCTCATCACCGACGAGTGCATCAACTGCGACGTCTGCGAGCCCGAATGTCCCAACCAGGCCATCTCGCAGGGCACGGAGATCTACGTGATCGACCCTGCCAAGTGCACCGAGTGCGTGGGGCACTTCGACACGCCGCAGTGCGTTGACGTGTGTCCCGTCGACTGCATCCATGTCGATCCTGAGCGGACCGAGACCCGGGACGAGCTCCGCACCAAGTACGCAGCGCTGATGGCGAAGAAGGCGCTCAAGCTCGAGCGCACGGAGACCTGACGCCTCAGGCGTTGGCTGCGAGCGGCATCAGCTCGGGCTGATCGATCACCGCGTCGATGGCGGCTACCTCGCGCGCCAGCGCGCCGGTCTGCGCGCGGATGGCGGCTTCGGCCTGCTCCAGCTCGAGAAGCCTCTCCTCCAGCTCCTCGCTCGCGCGATGGATGCGCTTGATGCTTTCGAGTCGCCTGCGCAGCTGCAGGTGATGCTCGCGGACCTGCGTTTCCAGAGGGGCCATCAGCGCCTTGAGCCAGGTTTCCAGATCGCGATTGGCGATGTCGTAGACGTGCTTCACCCGGATCGCGATGGTCTCGAAGAAGCGCTTCATCAACGCGAACTTCGCCTTGCTCACCATGTTCCAGAGCGTGTTCAGGTGAGCGTTGTAAGCGCGCTCGAGGCGGTCGATCTCCTTCTGATATTTGAGCATCGAAAACGCCGGGGGCGTGAACGGCTCGAGCCCATGCTCGCTCGCGAAGCGGGCGTACATGGCAGCCATCATCTCGTGGATCTCCTGCGTCTGCGCCGCGGCATGGTCGATGTTGGCCCGGATGGCGCCGAAGAAATCGTTCATCGCCGTGCGCACCCCGCGGGTGAACGGGCTGTCCTCGATCCGTCGCCGCGTCTCGCCGGCGGTCTCCCGCAGCGTCTCCAGGCCGATCGATTCGTACAACGCGGTTGTCTGCTGCGTGAATACCGTGCGCAGCGCCGTATACCGCTGCATGCCGCGCTCGAAGGATTCCTTCTCCTCGCGGATTCGATCCATCATGTGCTCGACCACGTCCTGGTTCTTGCCGCGGAGCCCGCGCAGCTCGGCGAGCTGCTCCTCGATGCCGGCAACCCGCGCGTCCAGGATCTGCCGCACCGCCGCGGCGAGCGCACGAACCTCGCTTCGTGTCGCCGAGCCGACGATGTGCCGCTTCGCGGGAATGAGCTCCTTGGAGAGCGCCTGCTCGAGATGAGGCATCCGGCTTTTCGCAAGGAGCGCATCGTCGCCGTTGACCTTGGCGAGCAGCGCCTTCTGCGCCGATACGGCAAAGACCTGAACTGGCGGAATGCCGAGCGTCTGTGCGCAGTTTCGCATCTGTCGCGCGATCTCGGCGTCGACTTCATCCGGACGCTTCAAGTCGTCCCACAGCCCGTCGATCTTGTTGAGCACGACGAGCCTGCCCTCCCGCGTCATCGGGTCCGGACCCACGAGATGGTTCTGCCATACCTCGATATCGGTCTTGGTGACGCCGGCGTCGGCGGCGAGGATGAAGAGGATCGCGTGCGCATTGGGAAGCAGATTGAGCGTGAGCTCCGGCTCGGTGCCGATCGCGTTGAGGCCCGGCGTGTCGAGGATCACCAGTCCCTGCTGCAGCAGCGGATGCGGGAAGTTGATCACCGCGTGGCGCCAGCAGGGAATGTCGACCACCGCCTCGTCGGCCGCGGTGATCGGCGAGAGCACATCGCCTTCGTCGGCGAGACCGTACTTGCGCGCGAGCGCGAGCGGTACCTGCTTTACTTGCGAGACCTGCGACAGCGCCTGTCCCATTTTGTCGGCCGAGGACAGGTCGAGCGGGAGCGTGACCCATTCGTCGGCGTAGTTCTTGAATTCGGCGACCGTGCCGTCGGGGAGCGGGTCTCGATCGGCAGCAGCCGGATCGACGGCGGACGGGTTGGGTCGTAGAGAAGCTCGGTAGGGCACATCGTCGTGCGTCCGGCGGACGAGGGCAGCAGGCGCTGTCCAAAATCGGCGAAGAAGATCGCGTTGATGAGCTCGGACTTGCCGCGGGAGAACTCGGCGACGAAGGCGATGACCAGCCGGTCCTGGTGCAGGCGCTCGAGCAGGTGCTGGACTTTGAGGTCGACCTGCGCGTCGGCCAGCTCCTGCCTCGACAGCCACTCGTGCAGGCCCGAGATGCCGGCGGACAACCGGCGTCTCCAGTCGCTGTAGGCTTCGAAGCGCGCAGCCAGCTCTCTTCCGTAGGTCATGGCAGCCCCCTGAAGCATCCCCTCGATCCCCGGTGCGGAAAATGTAGCATAGTTCCAAGCACAAATCGCGCCAAAACAAGATGCTAGCGCCCGCTCTGCATCCGGGGCCCGAGGGAAACCCCGGAACTTCAGCGCTGGCAGCGGACGCAGTAGTACGTGGCGCGACCGCCGAGCCGGCTCATCCTGATGGGCGTGCCGCAGATGCGACAGGGCTCGCCTCGGCGCCCGTACACGTAATAGTCGAGCTGAAAAGAGCCGGGCTGGCCGCGGCTGTCCAGGTAATCCCGAAGCGTGCTTCCTCCTTTTGCGATCGCTTCGGCCAGCGTGTCGCGCACCGCCATCGCCAGCCGGGCGAGCCGGGTGCGGCTCACGCGGTGCGCCGCTCGATCCGGACGGATGCCCGCGCGGAACAGCGATTCGTTGGCGTAGATGTTGCCGACGCCCACGACGACGTGGCTGTCCATGAGCACCAGCTTGATGGCCGTTCGCCGTCCTCGCAGCGAACGATAAAGATAGGCGTCGTCGAAGTCGTCGGCGAAGGGCTCGACTCCGAGACGCGCAAGCAGGCGATGGTGGCCGGCCTCGGCCGGCGACCACAGGAAAGCTCCGAATCGCCGCGGATCGCGATAGCGCAGCACTACGCCGTTCGCGAATTCCAGATCGACGTGGTCGTGCGTTTCTTTGGGCGGCGCATGGGTGAAGATACGCAGGCTCCCCGTCATGCCGAGATGGACCAGCAGCGTATCCGGGCCCAGGCGGAAGAGCAGGTACTTGCTCCTGCGGTCGACGCGATCGACTTTCCGGCCCACGAGCCGGCGCGGCAGATCGCGAGGAACCGGCCAGCGCAAGCGGTGGTCGTAGATCCGCACCGCAGTCACTTTCTGCCGTTCCACGTGCGGAGCCACACCGCGCCGCGTCGTTTCGACCTCCGGAAGCTCGGGCATGGAAGGATTTGCGGCGGTGCAGCGGATTGTGGCTTGGTGGACTATACCCTAAGATGTCGGGTCTCCCGGCGGCGCCCGAGCGCGACGCCAGAAAGCGATGTCGAGCGTGGCTAGCTTCTGCAGTTCTCTTCGCGCGGCGCTGATTGCGCTGATGCTTGCGTTGACCGGTTCCCTCGCCTGCGCTCAGGCTCCCCAGGACCCGTCCGAGGCTTCTTCGGGGCTGACCGCCGACACGATGTATCGCATTCTGGTCGGCGAGATCGCGTTGCAACGCGGCGAGTCTGCGCTCGCTGCGCGCGCCTACTACGAGGCGGCGCGCGATGCGCAGGACGCTTCGCTCGCGCAGCGCGCGACCGAGATCGCGCTCTTTGCCCGCCAGCGAGCGCTCGCCGCCGACTCAGCGGCGCTCTGGCTGAAGCTCGAGCCGGGCTCGGAGCGGGCGAGGCAAATGGTGGCCATGCTCGGCTCGGGCAGCAGCGCCGATTTGAAGACCGATCTCGAGCACGTGCTTGCCGACGCCGCAGCGAACGGCAAGACGCTTTCGGACGCATTTCTGCAGCTCAATCGCGCACTGTCAAGCCAACCGGACAAGGCGCAGGTCTACAAGCTCGTCACCGAGCTCGCGAAGCCTTATCCCGGTCTCGCTGAAGCACACTTCGCCGTCGCGCTCGCCGGCTACAACACGGGTCTGAACGATGTCGCCATCCTCGCGGCATCGGTGCGCGAAATCGACAAGGCGCTCGAGCTGAAGCCCGGCTGGGATCGTGCGGCGCTGGTCAAGGCCGACATCCTCGCCAAGACTTCGCCCGAGAACGCCACGCGCTTCCTCGAGAGCTTCATCGCTCAGTCGCCGCCGTCGCGCGCCGTATCCGGAGCGCTGGCCCAGCTCTACGTCGAGCAGAAGCGCTACGCCGAGGCGCGGGCCATATTCCAGAAGTTGCTCGATGCCGAGCCCGGCGACAGGGAGCTGCAATACGCGGTCGCGGCGATCTCGGTGCAGATGAAAGATTATGCGAACGCCGAGCGGTTGTTCACCGATCTCAAGAACGCAGGCTTCGGCGAGCCGGGCGCGGTTTCGTTCTATCTGGCGGAGATCGCCGAGGAGACGCATCAGTACGACACGGCGCTCGCCCGCTATCGCGAGGTGACCGAGGGCGATCGTGCGTGGGCGGCCAAGCTCAGAATCGCGTCCGTGCTGTCGAAACAGGGCAAGATCGACGAGGCGCGTCGCTACCTGGCCACGCTCGAGCCCGACGGCCGCGACGAGCAGGTGGAGGCGAAGCAGGCGGAAGCTCAGCTGCTGCAGGATGCGCACGACTACCAGGGCGCGTACAACCTGCTCGCCGGCGAGCTTGCGAAGGATCCGGACTCCACCGATCTTCTCTACGACGTCGCCATGGTGGCCGAGAAGCTCGATCGGCTCGAGGAGGTCGAGTCGCGCTTGAAGCGGGTGATCGAGCTCAAGCCCGACAACGCGCAGGCGCTGAATGCCCTGGGCTACACGCTGGTCGACCGCACCGACCGCGCCGCCGAAGGCATGAAGCTCATCGAAAAGGCGCACGCGATCTCGCCCGACGACCCGTTCATCCTCGACAGCATGGGCTGGGCGTATTTCCGTCTCGGCAATCTCGACGAGTCGGAAAAGTATCTGCGCCGCGCACTCACCGATCGGCCCGATCCGGAGATTGCAGCGCATCTCGGCGAAGTGCTCTGGGCCAAGGGCGATCACGGGCGCGCGCAGGAAGTCTGGCAATCGCAGCTCAAGGAGACGCCGGACAACCCGGTTCTCCTCAACACCGTTCGCCGTCTCGCGCCCTGACGGCGCGTCTCCCGAGGACAGTGATGCGTCGGCGACGGCCGCCGCAACCGATGTTTCCGCGCGCCGCGCTGGTCGCGGCCATACTGCTTCTCGGCGCGTGCGGTCCGCTTGCGCCGCGGCCGCCCTCGACCGTCAAGCTGCCGCCGGTGCAGGACAGCTTCGAGGCATCCGGACGCATGAGCGCGCGCCACGGCTCGGACGCGCTCGCCGCGAACTTTCATTGGCAGCACGCCGGTGAGCGCGACGCGCTCGAGCTCGCCTCGCCGCTCGGCCAGACGATCGCGCTCATGTCCGGTGACGGCGCGGCGGCTCGCCTCCAATCCGCGGACGGTCGCGTCCTCGATGCCGGAAACTGGACCAAGCTTACCGAAGCAGGGCTCGGCTGGCCGCTGCCGGTCGAAGGCCTCAAGTACTGGATTCAAGGCGCGGCGCGCGCAGACGCGGCATTCACCGCCGAAGCGGACGAAGAGGGCCGCGCTTCGGTGCTGCGACAGGACGGCTGGACGATCGTCTATCTGGGCTACGTGCGGACCCAGGGCGACGTGTGGAGACCTTCCCGGCTCACGGCCGAATATCCCGGGGTCGAGCTTCGCCTCGCCATCGATCGATGGCAGTGAGCAAGCCCGCGTCGCTCACGCTGCCTGCGCCAGCGAAGGTGAACGGCTTCCTTCACGTCACGGGCCGGCGGAGCGACGGCTACCACACGCTCGAGTCGCTGCTCGTTCCGATCGACCGGTGCGATTGGATCACGCTGTCGTGCCGCGACGGGCGCGAGATTCTGCGCACGCGCGGCGCGCGAGACATCCCGCCCGACGACGATCTCGCGGTTCGGGCCGCACGCCTGCTGCAAAGCCGCTGCGGCGTCGAGCGGGGGGTCGCCATCGAGGTCGACAAGCGCATCCCCGTCGGCGGCGGTCTCGGCGGAGGGAGCTCGGATGCCGCCACGGTTCTTCTCGGATTGAATCGTCTGTGGTGCCTCGAGCTCTCGCGGCGAGAGCTCCTGTCGCTCGCCGTCGAGCTCGGCGCCGACGTGCCGTTCTTCGTGTTCGGCGAGCCGGCGTTCGCGTCCGGCATCGGCGAAGCGCTCGAGCGATTCAGCGTGCCGCCCACGTGGTTCGTGGTGCTGACGCCCCGCATTTCGGTTTCGACTGCGGCGATCTTCGCGGCGCCCGAATTGACACGCCACACCCCGTCCGCGAAAATGAGAGCCTTCTCCGAGGCGTACGGCGGCAACGATCTGCAAGCGGTTGCGGTGTCGCGGTTCCCGGAAGTCTCAACCTGCCTCGACGTGCTCGCGCGCGAGGCATCGAGCGACGTCAAGGTGGCGATGTCCGGATCGGGAAGCAGCGTGTTTGCCGCGTTCGCCGACGAGAAAGCCGCGGCGCAGACATTGTCGCGGGCGCAGCGTGCTGGAAAGTTCACCGCTTTCGTGGCGCGAGCGCTCGATCGTCACCCGCTGCAGCATTTCGCCACGCCCTGAAGGGTGGAAGCGACGGTTCCCTTGGGGAGTCGCCAAGTGGTAAGGCACCGGATTTTGATTCCGGCATTCGTAGGTTCGATCCCTACCTCCCCAGCCAATTTCAGCCATCGGTGGGCGGTGCCTTCTCCGCCCGCCGGTGGCTGCGCTGCCTTTGACGCGGAATCGAGCGATGGCGTTTGAGCGGATGCGCGTTTTCACCGGCACCGCGAATCCGAAGCTGGCCGAGGCGGTGGTGAGGCATCTGAACATCAGCCTCGGGCGC
>Ga0187779_10001141_pt1 | contig 16736 bp, 13 predicted proteins | sample 1015_Q2_SP10_10__FD_132435 | JGI IMG/M metagenome (GOLD analysis project Ga0187779, IMG submission 132435) | Tropical peat soil microbial communities from peatlands in Department of Meta, Colombia - 1015_Q2_SP10_10_MG | ecosystem: Environmental > Terrestrial > Soil > Wetlands > Peat | place... | reverse complement strand
GGCGAGTGCGCTGCAAGGACGCAGGGAGGCCCGATAGTTGCGCTATCGGGCCGACTGAGGACGCGGCAGCGTGCCGCCGAGCGCGGCCGGGCGGCACAATCGCTCATTGTGTGAGAGCCTCTTAGTCCGGCGTCCTTTAGAGCCTGTACCGGGATAGTTGCCTGATGCTTCGCAGTGATCCGCGTGAAGCCCCTACGGGAGCAGTCGCACCCGTCAACACGCGCCGTCCCGACGGCTTTCGCGCCCGGCGGCATCCCATCGCGTTTCGATTCCGACCGAAAAGCGACGTTTGCAGGGAGAAGGATGGACCTCAGGGGAGTTCTTTCAAACCCTCCTGAAAGTCTTGAAGGTCTTCTCGACGGCCCTACTTGAGAATCTGGCGAGCGGTGATTCCACGCAAGCGCAGGTCGTGCTGCCGCCACTCACAGTTGTCGTCTGGTGGGATCGACGGAGCCCCTCAATCACCCGGCGCGTTGACGAATTCGTCGGCGCCTGCAAAGGCGTGGGCAAACCAACGCGAGAAGTGCGGGTCATTTACGACAAGATCGAGGCGTGCCCGGCGCAGAGCGTGGGAGAAACGCAATCCGCCGGCACGCTCGTCAGTCACACCGGTCCCCAGGTTGAACAGGCTGAGCATCAGATTGGAGAATTCCTGGTGGCGCCAGATGTGCGGAAGTCGCGCCTCCGTGTAACTCGCCAGTCGCCGACCGTCATTCGGTGCGCCGTAGAGTTCGCAGAGGCCGGCACCGAGCTCGATCGCGTCCTGGATCGCGATGTTCATGCCCTTCCCGCCCGCAGGCGTGATCAGGTGGGCTGCGTCTCCTGCAAAGAACACGCGGCCGTGCTGCATGACGGTGCAGACGCGCACGCGATGATCGAGGATGTCGTGCTCGACGAACTCGCCCTGCTCGATCGGCTGTCTTCCCGTGACAGCGAGCCGATCCTGGAGTTCCGCCCAGATCCGATCGTCGGGCCAGCTGTCGAACGCTTCCGCTGCGGGCACCTCCAGCATGAAGCGCGTCATCGTCGGAGAGCGGTGCATCTGCCCGGCGAAGCCGCGCGGGTGGAGCGCGTAGATCGTCCCCGGACTCGACGGCGGCACGGCCGCGATCAGGGTCAGCCATCGAAACGGGTGCAAGACGGAGGCAGCGTCAATGCCCCCGCTGAACGCACTCCCCGCACCGTCGCAGCAGGCGACAGCCTCGCAAGCAATCGTCAGCGCCGCCCCGCTCGAGGCGTCGACACCGCTCACGGTGCAACCGTGTTCGTCTTGTTCGACGCCTGTCGCGCGCACGCCGAAGCGAATGTCGCCGCCCGCGGTGAGAAGCTGCTCTACCCATTCTCCAACCAACTCCTGTTGCGGGTAGATGTAGTGGCCGCGCCCCCCACACAGTGCTGCGTAGTCGAGGACAAACGCTTCGCCATCGGCCCGAAACTCGCAGACGCCGACCTGGGTACCGCGCTCGAGAATGGTGTCCGCCAGGCCACAAGCCTTCAGTAGCTCGACGGTGCGGTGCTCGATCATCCCGGCCTTCATGCGCCCACGTAGCCCGTCCGCCCGTTGCCGCTCCAGGACGACGAAGGAGATACCCGCCCGCTGAAGGAGGTGGGCCACGGCGAGCCCAGCCGGGCCCGCCCCTAGCACGCACACCACTGGATCTCGGGGCTTCATGAGCAGAGCCAAGCTCACATGCGGCACGTTGCGCTGTCAATCGCCGGCCCGAAACCGAGCGCCGATTTGTATAACACGTTCTGAAAACGACAACACCAATGGAGGCGGCGGGAATCGAACCCGCGCAAGATTCCAATCGGGCGGGGACTCGCGCCAGGTCTGACGTGCGGGGGATCGGCGTGAACACCGTGGGTGCACGCGGCCGCGGCCGGAAGCTGTGAACGAGGCGAAGAGTGGTGGCGTGGACAGGTTTGCATCGGAGTCTTGGCGGGGGCGGCGGATGCTCTGCGCCGGGCTTGTCTGCGTGACGGTCGAAGGGCACCGAAACGCTCGTCGTCGCAACCGTCGCCTGAGCTTGCCGAAACGTGTACGGAACGCTGAGCGTTTCATAACAGATGGGGCGTATGCCTTCGGGGTGCACCGGAACCTCTGGAGGCGTCATGGCAGCCAACAGCCACAGGTCGACGGGGTCAACCACAACGATCGGGTGCGGCGCGAGGCGACTCGCCGCCTCGCTCGTTCTGCTTTTTCTCGTCAGCGCCGTCGCAGCAACCTCGGGAGCGGCCGCACCTCCCCCGATCGCGATCGTGACCGGGCAGGATGCGGGCTGGCCCGACGTACGCGGCTGGACTCGCACCGGCGGGCAAGCGCAGCAGATCGCGCCGTGGGGCTACAGCCCGATCGACTTCTCGACCTACTCGACCTACCAGAACGGCGTGCGAGTCGCGGTCGGCGATGTCAACGGCGACGGCAAGGCGGACATCGTCACCGCGCCGGCGAACGGCGGCTTCTCCGAGATCCGCGTCTTCGACGGCACGAGCTACAAGCAGATCGCTGCGTTCCCTCCGTACAAGGACGGCGCGTGGTGGAACGGCGCCTTCGTCGCGACCGGCGACATCAACGGAGACGGCCGCGCCGACATCATCGACGGGCTCGACAGCGGCTGCTGCACGACGATCAACGTTCTCGACGGTAGGACCGGCACGGAGACGGCGGGCTTCTGGCCCTGGGGGACGAACAGTCAGGTCGGCGCCCGCGTCGCGGCCGCGGACCTGACCGGCGACGGCAAGGCCGAGATCCTCGCCGAGCCGCTCGGCAGCACGACCGTCAGCGTGTTCGGTCCGGGAGGCGGGAATCCCGTGCGGACGTATCAGACGTTCGGGAGCGAGGCGCCGGCCGGCTCGACGATTGCGACCGGAGACGTGGTCGGCGACGCACGGCCGGAGCTGGTCGCGGCGGCCAACACGAGTGCCGGCGTCCAGGTGAAGGTGATCGACACCCAGACCGGCGCGACGCTCGCGTCGTTCTTCCCGTACGGGACCAACATCGCGTCCGCGACGCCGCAGGTCGCCGTCGGAGACGTGAACGGCGACGGCCGCGCCGACATCGTGCTCGCCGCGCAGTTCCCCGACGGCACGCAGGTGAAGGCGCTCGACGGGAGCGGCGCGCTGCTCGGGTCCTTCTTCGTCCTGGAGCCCGGCATCGTGCCGGGGGCGTCTCTCGCAGTCGGCGACCTCAACGGCGACGGCACGGCCGAGATCGTGCTCGGCGGCGGGCCGACGCCGGCGGCGCCCTGGCCGCCGGTCTCGAACGGACCCGATCAGCGTGTCGCCGTCTACCGGCTGGACGGCACGCTCGTCGGCAGCTTCACCGCGTATCCGGGCGTGTTCCAGGGCGGCGTGCGCGTCGCGCTCGCCGACGTCGAGCACGACGGGCAGCCCGACATGATCACCGCGCCGGGGCCCGGCATGGAGCCGGAGATCGACATCTACAGCCAGCAGTGGCTCCAGACGCGCGATCGCGGCACGCGGTTCTCCCACTTCCTCGCGTACGAGAGCTCGTTCACCGGCGGCGTCAGCGTCGCCGCGGGCTACTGGGGCGCGGATCCGGAGATCGTCGCCGCGCCCGGTCCCGGCCGCGCCCCGGAGATCCGGGTCTTCGATCCGCAGGGGAAGATGCTCTCGTCGTTCCTCGCCTTCGAGTCGTCCTACACGGGCGGGCTCAGCGTCGCGGTCGGCGACCTGAACGGCGACGGGAAGCCGGAGATCGTCGTCGGGACGCTCTCCCCACCGGCCCGCATTCGCATGTTCGAGGTCGACGGCGCGCCGTACGGGTCGCTGATAGGGCCGTTCCCGCCGGACGGAACCGGCGTGCAGGTCGGCGTCGCCGATCCCTCCGGGACCGGTCGAGGGCTGATCCTCGCCGGCGAGACGAGCGGGGCCTAACCCGCTGCTCGAGCTGATCGACCCGGCGACGAGCAGCGTGATCAGGAGCGCCCATCCCGAGCCGGCGGCCACGAACGGGATCAGGGTCGGCGCCGGCGACCTCGATCAGGACGGCCGCGACGAGATCCTCGTCACGACGGGTTTCGGCGGCGACGGCTACGTCCGGGTCCTCAACGACCGGCTGCAGCAGAAGTCGTCGTTCCTCGTCTACAGCTGGTCCGGCGCCGGGATGAACGTCGCGGCGGCGGCGCGGGCCGGTCTGCCCCTGCGCTCCGACGCCGTGACGCTGCGCCTCCGGGCGAAGACGCGAGCGCGAGCCGTCGTTGCGCGCTTCCACGACGCAGCCGGCGCAGCGTCCACCGCCTCCGGCTTCCGCGCGACGATCGACTGGGGCGACGGATCGAGCTGGCGCGGCGTCGTTGTCAACCTCGGCAAGGGCAACGTCGACGTCGTCGGCACGAAGCGCTACGCAAAGCGCGGCACCTACGCGATCACGGTCACGCTCGCCGACAACCAGTACCGCGTGTCGATCGCGCACAGCAAGGCGCACGTGCGAGCGGCGAAGTAGCCGCCGAGCGACGAGTGAGTGGAGGCGGCGATGGGAGAGGGTCTGACCCCCGGACATGTTCGCGAGCTTGCGCGGCGACCGACATGTGCGGGCGCGGCCCGGCGCGCTTTCGGTACGGCGTCAGAGCGGGCCCAGACCCTGCGAGCGGAAAGCACAGCGCGAGGGCACGCGCGCGCAGCGCGCCTGACCTGCGCGAAGCGGGCGACGCAGCGAAAGATGGAGGCGGCGAGAATCGAACCCGCCCAAGATTCCCGTCAGTCCGTCATCTTCGGCTGGATGAGCGTCACGCGGCTGCTGATCCGAGCCCATGATTCATCACCGGTAAGCACGCTGTCGGCTCCGAGCTCGTCCGCGGTTGCGAGCACCAGAGCGTCCGGAAGCCGGACGCTGCCCGACGTGCTGCGCATCTGCGCTGCCGCCCGGGCGATCGCGGTAGTCATGCCCTCGATGCGGATCGCGAAGTCTCCGAGGAACGCCTCGACTTCGGCGACTGCCTCGGCTCCTCGGCGGTACGGCGCAACGAGGATCTCGGCGTAGACCGACAACGGAATCCGCAGCTCGTCGTGCTGATGCTCTGTGAGGGCCTCCACCGCAGCTCCGTGGAGCGCATCGTCAGGATCGAGAAAGGCGATGACGACCGACGCGTCGAGGACGACTAGCGCCACTCGTCACGCAGACGGTCGAGCTCGCCGGGCTCGAATACGCCGCGGAGCTTGCCGGCGTGACGCTCGACAAGATTGAGGTCACGCTCGAGCACGAGGCGCCCTCTGCCGGCTGCAACGACGCGAACCTCGTCGCCGGGCTTGAGTCCGGCCTCCCTGAGAGCCTGCACGGGAATCGTCGCCTGATGCTTCGCGCTGATCCGAGTGAACCCTCGGCGTCTTTTCTTTACTTCCTTCACAGAAAGTAAGGGTAACGCGGAGAGCTCGACCCGTCAAGCACCCGAGCCGCGGCGAGGTGATCGGGCGGAATCGCCCGCGGATTCCGTTCCCGTCGGAAAACACCCGATTTGCAGGCTTTATGGAGGCGGCGGGAATCGAACCCGCGTCCGCAGCCGCACCGGCAGAGCGTCTACAAGCATAGGCTGCCCTTTGCTTTCGCCCGCCGGCCGGGGTGCAGCCGCCCTACCGACGCGCTAGCCGATCCTTTCGTGTTGCGCTCCGGGCGAAAGGCGTTCCCTCGGCGCCGAGCCCGTTTCTTAGCGCCGCCCCGAGCCACGGGCCGAGCCCGAAGCGGCGTCGCTGACTAACCGAAGTTAGGCAGCGAGTGCGAGATCACGTTGATTCGCACTTGCGTTGTGCCGGTGGATTAACGAGGCCAACCGGCGACCTCGGCTTGCAGCTCAACCGGATGGATCGACCACGTCGAAACCAGGTCGCCCCCGTATGTTCGTTGCCCACAGTGTAGCGGGGCCTCAGCGCGTCGCCTCCTCCACGGCCCGGCGCACGAGCACGCCGGCGAGATGGCGCCGGAACTCGGCGCTCGCCTGCGTGTCGCTCGGCGGGTCCGTGCCTTCGGCGGCGACCGCGCCGGGATCGGCACCGGCGACGAGCGCCTGCTCCGCCGCCTGCGCCCGCAGCGGCGTCGTGCCCATGTTCACGAGTCCGATCGCCGCCGACTCGAAGCCGCCGTTGGAGCGCTTCGCGACGACCGCGACGCCGACCGTCGCCCAGTCCTGCGCGCGCCGCCGGAACTTGAGGTAGCTCCAGCCGTGGTCGCCCGTCAGCTTGGGCACACGGATCTCCGTCACGAGCTCGTGCGCGCCGGCCGCCGTCGTGAACACCCCCCGGAAGAAGTCGGCGGCCGCGACCGTGCGCACGCCGCCGGCCCCCGCGACGTCGATCTCCGCGTCGAGGGCGAGCAGCACGGCCGGCAGGTCGGACGCCGGGTCGCCGTGCGCGACCGAGCCGCCGATCGTGCCGCGGTGGCGCACCTGCGGATCGCCGATCAGCCCGGCCGCGTACGAGACGAGCGGGTTGTGCTCCTGCAACAGCGGCGCGTGGTGCACGTCGTGGTGGCGCGTGAGCGCGCCGATCGCGACCGACCCACCCGCGTCGCGCACGTACGACAGCTCGTCGAGCCTGCCGATGTCCACGAGCAGCGCGGGTCGCGTGAACCGCAGCCGCAGCAGCGGGAGCAGCGAGTGCCCGCCGGCGAGCAGCTTCGCGTCGTCACGGTCGCCGAGCAGCGACAGCGCATGCCCCACCGATTCGGCGACCTCGTAGTCGAACGGGGCCGGAATCACGACCGCACCTCCTTCAGCGCACGCCACACCCTCTCGGGCGTCGCGGGCATGTCGACCTGCGTGACGCCGTCCGCTGCGAGCGCGTCGACGACGGCGTTCATCACCGCCGCGGGCGAGGCGATCGCACCCGTCTCCCCCACGCCCTTCACGCCGAGCGGGTTCGTCGGGCTCGGCACCTCGACGCGGTCGACCTCCCACTCCGGGAGCTCGGCCGCAGACGGGACGAGGTAGCTCGTCATCGACGAGGTGAGGAGGTTGCCGTCCTCGTCGTAGAGCGCCTCCTCGTAGAGCGCCTGCGACACGCCCTGCGCGAGACCGCCGTGCACCTGCCCGTCGACGATCGTCGGGTTGATCACCGTACCGACGTCGTCGACCGCGACGTAGCGCCGCAGCTCGACGAGGCCGGTCTCCGTGTCGACCTCGACGACCGCGACGTGCGCGCCCGCGGGCCAGGAGAAGTTCGGCGGGTCGTAGACGAAGCTCGCCTCGAGCCCCGGCTCGACCTCGTCCGGCAGGTCGTGCGCAGTCCAGGCGGAGAGCGCGATCTCCTTCAGCGTCACCGACCCGTCGCCGCCCGTGAACGTGCCGCGCTCGTGCTTCACCTGCGCGACGTCGACACCGAGCTTGTGCGCGGCGATGCGCTTGGCCTTCTCGGCGATCCGCTCGGCGGCGAAGTAGAGCGCGACGCCGCCGACGGCGAGGCTGCGGCTGCCGTACGTGTCCATGCCGAGCGGGACGACGGCGGTGTCGCCGTGCAGCACCTCGATCTCGTCCAGCTCGTAGCCGAGCCGGTCGGCCACGATCTGCGCCATCGTCGTCTCGTGGCCCTGGCCGTGCGGCGAGGTGCCGATCAGCACCTGGACGGTGCCGGTCGGCAGGCAGCGGACCGTCGCCGCGTCCCAGCCGCCCGCGCCGTAGCGGATCGCGCCGAGGATCTTCGACGGCGCGAGCCCGCACATCTCGACGTACGTCGAGAAGCCGATCCCGAGCCGCTTCGGGTCGCCGCTCGCGCGTCGCTCCGCCTGCTCGGCGCGGAGCGACTCGTAGCCGGCGTTCGCGAGCGCGCGGTCGAGCAGGGCGTCATAGTCGCCGGAGTCGATCGTCAGCCCGGCCGCGATCGTGGCCGGGAACTCGCGGATGAAGTTCAGCCGACGCAGCTCCGCCGGATCCTTGCCGAGCTCCCGGGCGAGCGCGTCGACGGCCCGCTCGATCGCGTACGTCGCCTCGGGGCGGCCGGCGCCCCGGTACGCGTCGGTCGGCGTCGTGTGCGTGAAGACGGCCGTGCACTCGAAGCTGTAGCCCTCGACGTCGTAGGAGCCGCCGTAGAGCCAGGCACCGAGCAGCGGGATGCCCGTCGTCACGAGCTGGAGGTATGCGCCCATCGCGGCGACGAGCCTTACGCGGACGGCGGTGATCTTCCCCTCGGCGGTTGCCGCGAGCTCGATCTCCTGCCAGACGTCGCGGCCGTGGATCGTCGACAGGTAGCCCTCGCTGCGGGTCTCCGTCCACTTCACCGGCCGGCCGAGCCGGCGCGCGATGGCGAGCGCCAGCGCCTCCTCCGCGTAGACGTTGAGCTTCGAGCCGAAGCCGCCGCCGACGTCGGGAGCGACGACGCGCAGCTTCGCCTCCGGGATGCCGACGAGGCCGCTGAGCAGGACGCGCGCGATGTGCGGCACCTGCGTCGTCGACCACATCGTGAACTCGCCGGCCGCCGGGAGCGGGTTGACGACGACCGCGCGCGGCTCGATCGCGTTCGGGATCAGCCGGTTCTGGCGGTAGCGCTCCTTCACGACGACGGCCGCGTCCTCGAAGTGCTGCGCGACGCCGCCCTCGCTCTCGAGCGTCCACGTGTAGCAGCGGTTCGCCTCGATGTCGTCGTGGACGAGCGGCGCGCCGTCGGCGAGCGCCGCCTCCGGATCGGTCACCGCCGGCAGCGGCTCGTACTCGACCTTGACGAGCTCGGCAGCGTCCTCGGCCGCGGCGCGGCCGGTCGCGACGACGACGGCGACGCCGTCGCCGACGTAGCGCGCCTTGTCCGTCGCGAGCGGCAGGTGCAGCGGAGCCTTCGTGTCCTCGGTCGGCAGCCAGGCACACGGTAGGCCGCCGTGCCAGTCCTCGGCGAGGTCGTCGCCCGACCAGGCCGCGACGACGTCCGCGTGCGCGAGCGCGGGCGTGACGTCGACGCCGGCGATGCGGGCGTGGGCGTACGGGCTGCGCACGACGGCGAGGTAGACCATGCCGGGCAGGCGCATGTTGTCGACCCACTGCGCCTGGCCGCTGAGCAGCGTCAGATCCTCCTTGCGCTCGACCGCGACACCGATGACGTTGCCGGTCGCGAGCTTCGTCTGCGCGCTCATCCCGCCACCGCCTCGATCGCATCGACGATGTTCTGATAGCCGGTGCAGCGGCAGATGTTGCCCTCGAGGGCGTGCCGGATCTCCGCCGCGCTCGGATGCGGATTCTCGGCGAGCAGGCTCACGGCGGCGAGGATCATCCCGGAGGTGCAGTAGCCGCACTGGAGCGCGTGATGGGCGTGGAAGCTCTCCTGCAGCGGGTGGAGCGAGCCGTTCTCGGCCAGGCCCTCGATCGTCGTCAGCTCGCGCCCGTCGACCTGAACGCCGAGCACGGTGCACGACTTCACGGACTCGCCGTCGAGCAGCACGGTGCAGGCTCCGCACGACGAGGTGTCACAGCCGACGGTCGTCCCCGTCAGCCCGAGGCGCTCGCGGAGCACGTACACCAGCAGCTCGCGCGGCTCGAGCTCGAGCTCGTGAAGGACTCCGTTGACCGTGAGCGAGACGTTCCCCACAGCCCCTCCTTTCGACGCGGACGGCGTGGCGCCGCGTGCCGGCGAGCATACGTCAGCGCCGCACGGATTTCAGCTGGCGCTCCATCTCGCGGCGGGCGTCGCGGTCGGCGATGTCGCGCCGCTTGTCGTGCAGCTCCTTGCCCCGGGCGAGCGCCAGCTCGACCTTGACCCGGCCGTCCTTGAAGTAGAGCCGGGTGGGGACGACGGTGAAGCCCTTCTCGCGCACCTGGCCGTAGAGGCGGTCGACCTCGCGCCGGTGCAGGAGCAGCTTCCGCGGCCGGTCGGGATCGTGGTTCGCGCGGTTCCCCTGGTCGTACTCGGCGATGTGGACACCGACGAGCCACGCCTCCCCCTCGCGCACCTCCGCGTACGCCTGCTGAAGTGAGGTCTTGCCCTCGCGCAGCGACTTCACCTCGGTGCCGGTGAGGACGAGACCCGCCTCGTAGCGGTCGAGGAGGTTGTAGTCGTGCCGCGCACGGCGGTTGTCCGCGATCAGCTTCTCGCCCCTGGCCTTCGCCATGCGGCAAGTGTAGGGGCCTGCCGACGGGCGACTACGCGCCCGAGGCGGGCCAGGTCGGAGAGGAGAGCGGCTTCACGAACAGCTCGTCCTCCTTCCAGAGGTGGACGCGGATCAGCGCGTCGAGCCCGTAGAGGAGCTCCTGGAGCGTCGCGACGTCCTCCTCGTCGGCTTCGGCCAGCTTCGCGATCCAGGAGCGGATCGCGAGATGGTCGTACGCCATCGCCGCCGCCGCGAGCGGCGAGCCGCCACGCGAGGCGGCCTGCGGGTAGAGCACCTGCTCGTCGACGTGCGTGTGCGGCTCCACCTTCTCCTGCAGGAAGGCGACGAGATCGGCGACGACGGCGAACCGCGACGCCTTGTCGAGGCCCGGCAGCAGCCGCGCGGCGGAGCGGAGCTCATCCGTCCAGGCCCGGAACTCGTCGTGCTTCGCGGTGAAGTCGCCCGCTGCCGCCATGGACGCAGCCTGCCCGGCATGCGCGCGCGACGGCATCGGCGGCAGCCCCTAAGGCCACTGCGGCTTTTCCGCTATCGCCGTCCGGCGCGATAGCCGCGCGCCATGAAGCAGCGGTCGCAGAGGGTCGCCCACGGCGCGGTGCGCGCGCCGCAGGCGCGGCAGCGGCCGATCGTCGGGTCGTTGATCTCCGCCCGCAGCTCCCGCACGACCTTCGCCGCCGCCGCCTCCTCGAGCGTGGCCGCCTTCTCGATCGTCACCCCCGCGACGCCCGGGTACTGGAGCGCGAACCAGCGCAGGATCGAGGCTTCGCGCGCCGCCTGCTCCGCCTCTGTCAGGCCCGCCGCGTCGAGGCGCCGCGGGTCGAGCAGCCACCCGATCACCGTCCGCTGCGGCGTGTCTCCCGCGAGCGCGGCCGCAAGCGTGCCCAGCAGCGCCAGCCCGTCCTCGTCGATCGGCGCCTGCATGAGCTTCCAGACGTCGGCGAGCTCGAGACGGCGCCCGGCGTGGTGGAGCGCGTCCCGCACGGCGTCGAGGCGGGCGAGCAGCGGCAGGATCGACTCGACGGTGAGCCACCCGTCGACGCTCCAGTAGCGGAGCGCGGCCTGCCGCCACGCCATCAGTGCGGGCTCCAGCTCGTCGACGCGGGTGACGCTCAGGTCGGCGAGCTGCGGCCGCAGGCGTCCGGTCTCGACGATGCGGTAGCCCCAGTGGCCGCCGGGAAGCTCGACGTGCGGCGTCAGCGCGTCGCGCACGAGCTCCGGGTCGGGATCCGCCCAGGGCACGCCGGTGAGCACGCCGACGTGCCCGCGCTCGTGAAAGCCGAAGCGACCCGCGCGGCCGGCGATCTGCGCGAGCTCCCACGGCTCGAGGTCGCGCCGCTCCTTGCCGTCGAACTTCTCCGTCTCGGCGAAGAGCAGCGTCTCGCAGGGCAGGTTGACGCCGTGGCCGAGCACGTCCGTGGCCGCGCACACCTCGGCGGCGCCGCTGATGAAGCGGTCGATCTCCTCCCGGCGCGAGGCGAGCGGCATCGCGCCGTAGAGACAGGCGACGCGGCCCGGGTGGAACTGGTTCAGCTCGCCGGCGAGGCCGATCACGGCGCGGCGGCTGAAGGCGACGACGACGGTGCCGGATCCGAGCCCGGCGATGCCGCGGCGGCCGTGCCAGTCGAGCGGGGCCTTGCGCTCGAAGAAGCGCACCTCGGCGTCGGGGAAGGCGTGCCGGACGAGCGGCAGCGCCTCGACCGCGCCGAGCAGGAGGATGTGCCGGTACTCGCCGCCGAGCATCAGCCGCGTCCACGCCGATCCGCGCTCCTCGTCCTCGGCCCACTGCACCTCGTCGAGCACGAGCGTCTCGCCCTGTAGCGGCGCCATCTCCGCGGTGCAGCAGACGATCGGCGCCCCCGGGTTGACGCGCTCCTCGCCGGTGACGAGCCCGACCCGGTCCGCGCCCAGCTCGGCCGACAACCGCCGGTGTGCCTCCTGCGCGAGCATGCGCAGCGGCGCCGCGTAGACGCCGCGGCCGGTCTCGACGAGGAAACGGAGCGCATCGTGGGTCTTGCCCGAGTTCGTCGGGCCGAGGTGCGCGATCACCGTCTCCGGCTCCGACCTGCGCGAGGGCAGGCGCACGGTCAGCTCGGAGACGGGCTTCCGCTGCGGATGCCGGGTGCGGTGGCGCTCGCTCCGGCTCGGCCGCTTCTGTCGCTGGTTGCGCCCGTGGGCCATCAGCCCACGGTAGCGGCGCCGCCTTACCGGAAGACGCGCTCCTGCCCGGGTGCCGGGCCGGCGGGCGCGGCCGGGCCGAGCGTAGGGTTGTGACCGCCGCCCTGGACAAGCCATCGCAGGCCGGAGCGAACGCGAAGCGTTCGCGGAGGCCGGATCCACGCGCGCGGGGACGGCGCAAGCCGCCACCGTGCGCGCATCAGGGACCGTCGGCTTACGTCAGCTGAGAGCGTGGCGGCTCCGCCGCCGCGCGCTCTGCGGAGCACATACGTCACCCGTCTGAAGGGCGCAGCACGTCAGACGTTTAGGAAGCGCCGCAGCGTCAGCCCCGATCCGGCGGCGCCGAGCAGGAGGCCCGCGCCGAGCAGCGCGAGGGCGTTGAGCCCGAACGGGAGCGCGTGGACGTCGGAGCCACCGCCCATGTGCGGGAGGATCGAGGGCAAGGCGACCTCCTTGCCGATCACGAGCAGGACGACCGCGAGAACCGAGCCGCCGAGCCCGCAGAGCAGCCCCTCGAGCATGAAGGGCCCGCGCACGAACCAGTTCGTCGCCCCGACGAGCTTCATCACCTCGATCTCGCGGCGGCGGGCGAAGATCGAGAGCCGGATCGTGTTCGCGATCAGGAGCGTCGAGGCGGTCACGAGCAGCACGACCGCGATGAGGAAGACGATCCAGATCACCTCCGCGATCGTCAGCACCCGGTGTGCCGTCGACGCGCCCCACTGCACGCCCTGCGTCGCCGGCGTCTCCACGCCGGGGTAGTGGGCGGCGCGGATCTTGGCGCCGAGGCTCGGCGTGTAGTCGCCCTTCGTCGGCGTCACGACCCACGAGTCCGGCAGCGGGTTCGAGGGCAGCGGCGTCTTGTACAGCTGCGGGAACTCCTTCCTCATCTTCGTCTGCGCCGCCGCCTTGGAGACGAACACGACGGTCTTGACGTTCTCGAGGTGACGCAGCTTCTGGCCGACGGCGTATTCCTGCGCCGGCGTCGCGGCTGCGGTGAAGTAGACCTTGACCTGGAGCTCCTTCTTCACGTGGTCGCTCCACGAGAGCACCCAGGTGCCGAGCGCGATGAACAGGCCGAGCAGGAACATGCCGATCAGCACCGTCATCGTCGCCGCGAACGTCGTCGAGATGTTCATCCGGATCGACGACCACGCCTCGGAGAAGAGCAGGCGGACGCGGCTCATTCGGAGGTGTACCCCCCGCGGCGCTCGTCGCGCGAGAGACGGCCGTCCTCGAGTGCGATCACGCGCTTGCGCATCTTGTCGACCATCTCGCGGTCGTGGGTCGCCATCAGGATCGTCGTGCCGGCGCGGTTGATCCGGTAGAGGAGCTGCATGATCCCGACCGACGTGTCGGGGTCGAGGTTTCCCGTCGGCTCGTCGCAGACGAGCAACGGTGGGTGGTTGACGACGGCCCGCGCGATCGAGACGCGCTGCTGCTCGCCGCCCGAGAGCTCGTCGGGGAGCGAGTTCATCTTGTGCGCGAGCCCGACCATGTTCAGCACCTCCGGCACCTTGCGGCGGATCGAGGCGCGGTTCTCGCCCTGCACCTTGAGCGCGTAGGCGACGTTCTCGGCCGCGGTCCGGCTCGGCAGCAGCTTGAAGTCCTGGAAGACGCAGCCGACGTTGCGGCGCAGCAGCGGCACCTGGCTGCCCTTCAGCCGCATCAGGTCGCGGCCGCCGACGAGGATGCGTCCCTGCGTCGGCTCGATCTCCTTCAGGAGCAGCCTGATCAACGTCGACTTGCCGGAGCCCGACGCGCCGACGATGAAGACGAACTCGCCCTTCTCGATCACGAACGTGACGTCGTCGAGCGCGGCGACGCCCGGCTCGTAGACCTTCTTGACGCCCTCGAAGACGATCATCGCGCCGGCGCCCGATGCCGCGCTCTGCGGCGAGGGCCGCTCCGGCGGACGGTCCTCGACCGCCGGCGGGAACTCTGTCTGTAGGTCAGTCACGTCGTGTGCCGGGGATCCCGAGGCGTCAGCAGACCAGGTGCCCGCGCCGAAACGGCGGAGCCCAAGTCTAGCGGACGCTTCGGCGCCCTAGCCACCGTTTCCTGCCGCTTGCAGGAGATACGCGCGGATGAAGCCGTCCAGCTCGCCGTCGAGGACGGCCTGCGTGTTGCCCATCTCGAAATCCGTGCGGTGATCCTTGACGAGCTGGTAGGGGTGGAGCACGTAGCTGCGGACGGCGGTGCCGCCGAAGCCCATGCTGACGCCGCCCCGCTCGCGGGCGAGCTCGGCCTCCCGCGCCTCCTCCGCCCTCTCGGCGAGGCGCGAGCGGAGGATCTTCATGGCCGTGTCCTTGTTGGCCGACTGGCTGCGCTCGTTCTGGACGGAGACGACGATGTTCGTGGGCAGGTGGGTGATGCGGACGGCGGAGTCTGTCTTGTTCACGTGCTGGCCGCCCGCGCCCGAGGAGCGGAACGTGTCGATGCGCAGGTCGTCGTCGCCGATCTCGACCGCGACGTCGTCGGGCAGCAGCGGTGCGACGATGACCTGCGCGAAGCTCGTGTGGCGACGATGCGCGGAGTCGAACGGCGAGAGGCGCACGAGCCGGTGCTTGCCGCGCTCCGCCTTGAGGATCCCGTAGGCGTTCTCGCCCTTTGCGGTGAACGTCGCCGACTTGATCCCGTACTCCTCGCCCGGACTCGTGTCGAGCATCTCGGTCTTGAAGCCGCGCTCCGCGGCCCAGCGCAGGTACATGCGGAGCAGGATCTCCGCCCAGTCCTGCGCGTCGGTGCCGCCCGCGTCGGCCTGGATCGTGACGACCGCGTCGCCGCCGTCGTACTCGCCGCTGAAGAGCGCGTCCTCCTGGAGGCGCTCGAGCTCCCGGTGGAGCGGGGCGATCGCCGTCTCGACCTCGCCGGCGAGGCTCTCGTCGAGCGCGAGCAGCTCGCGCGCGTCATCGAACTCTCGTCGCAGACGGTCGTAGCGCTCGAGCCGCCTCGCGATCCGGGCGTGCTCCGCGGAGACTGCGGCCGCGCGTTGCTGGTCGTCCCAGAATCCCGGCTGCCCGAGCTCCTGCTCCAGCTCGGCGAGCCGCGCCCTCAGCCGATCCGGGTCAAAGGTAACCACGGACCCAGTCGAGCTGGGCCCCGATCTCCTCGAGCTGCTCCTGGAGCGAAAGGTCGTCGCGCTCGTCGGCCATGCCGCAGGTGATGGTACCGGGCGGTGCGCTTGTACCCGCCGCCCGCCCGCCACGTCGAGGCCTGAGGCTAACGCCGCAGGCGTTAGACGCAGGCCGGATCCACGCGGGCGGGGATGCAGAGCACCACCGCCCGCGCCGCAAACCCCGACGCCCTGCGCCTCAAGAGGCCGGCGGCTCCGCCGCCGGCCTCTCTGCGGAGCACATCCCCACCCGGGCGGAACCGAAGGTTCCGCCCGGCCCTAAGCGCCGTGGCACTTCTTGAACTTCTTGCCGGAGCCGCACCAGCAGGGATCGTTGCGGCCGAGCTTCTCGTGGGGCGACGTGTGCACGGTCTGCACCGCGGTGGGCGCCATCGCCATCGTCTGCCCGCCGGCGCCGGCCGCCGCGATCGCCGCGGCCCCCGCCGTCGTCTGGTGCTCGTAGCGCAGGTTCCCGTTTCCGCCGCCGGTCGGGGTCGGCGCGAGCTGTGGCGGCGGCGCGCCGCCGTCCTCCGGCCCGGCGAGCTCCGCGTGGAAGATGTGCAGCACGACCTCGGCGCGGATCGCGGAGCCGAGCCCCGTGAACATGCGCTCGCCCTCGGCCGTGTACTCGACGAGCGGATCCTTCTGCGCCATCGAGCGCAGGTGCACGCCCTCGCGGAGGTAGTCCATGTTCTCGAGATGCTCGCGCCAGCGAACGTCGACGACCTGGAGGATCACGAAGCGCTCGAGCTCACGCATCAGCTCCGAGCCGAACTCCTCCTCCTTCGCCGCGTACTCGTCGCGCGCGTCCGTCTGGAACTCCTCGATGAGCGTCTCGCGCGTGATCTCGCCGAGGTCCTCACGCAGCTCCTGCGCGGTGATCTCGGTCTGGTAGAGCGCCGCCATCGCGTTCGTCAGCGCCTCGAGATCCCATTCCTCCGGATACTCCTCCTGCGTGAACTGGCGGACGACGTCCTCGACGACCTCGTCGATCCAGAGCTTCACCTGCTCCGACATGTCCTCGCCCTCGAGCACCTGGTTCCGCTGCTCGTAGATCCGGCCGCGATGCCGGTTCATCACGTCGTCGTACTTGAGGACGTTCTTGCGCATGACGAAGTTCTGCTCCTCGACCTTCTTCTGCGCACCCTCGATCTGCCGGCTGAGGATCTTCGCCTCCATCGGCTGGTCCTCCGGGATCTTGAAGCGCTCCATGATCCCCTTGATCCGGTCGCCGGCGAACAGACGCACGAGGTCGTCCTCGCCCGAGAGGTAGAAGCGCGTCTCGCCGGGATCGCCCTGGCGGCCCGAGCGGCCGCGGAGCTGGTTGTCGATCCGGCGCGACTCGTGCCGCTCGGTGCCGAGCACGTAGAGGCCGCCGAGCTCGACCACGCCGGGGCCGAGCTTGATGTC
>Ga0187779_10001139_pt1 | contig 16739 bp, 15 predicted proteins | sample 1015_Q2_SP10_10__FD_132435 | JGI IMG/M metagenome (GOLD analysis project Ga0187779, IMG submission 132435) | Tropical peat soil microbial communities from peatlands in Department of Meta, Colombia - 1015_Q2_SP10_10_MG | ecosystem: Environmental > Terrestrial > Soil > Wetlands > Peat | place... | reverse complement strand
TGGATCGTCCGCCGGTCGGCGTCGCGGATGACGGGCACGACGAGGCCGTTCGGCGCTGCGACGGCGATCCCGACGTGCCCGTCATCCGCGACGCCGACCGGCGGACGATCCAGGAGATCGCTCGGGCTCGTGCGGATCTCGTCGGCCGGGCGCGGGACGGGAAACTGACGCTCGCGGACCTCGAGGGCGGCACGTTCACGATCTCGAACCTCGGCATGTTCGGCGTCGAGCAGTTCGTCGCCGTCCTCAACCCGCCCCAGGTCGCGATCCTCGCCGTGGGAGCCGTGAAGGACGCACCCGTCGTCGTCGACGGAGAGCTCGACGTCGCGCCGCTCGTGCAGCTCGTCCTCACCTGCGACCACCGGGCGATCGACGGCGCAGACGGTGCCGACTTCCTCCGCACCCTCGTCGCCCTGCTCGAGCAACCGGCGCTCGCTCTTTGAGCCGATGATCCTCGTCCGGCGCGGCGGTGGGCAGGATCTCCGCTTCCTCCGCGACATGCTCCACCACGCCTACGACTGGCGGGAGCGGAATCCGGGCGTCGGCCCTGGGCCGGTGTCGCTGTACGTGAAGGGGTGGGGGCGCCGGGGCGACACCGCGATGATCGCGCTCGCGGACGGCTTCCCGATCGGCGCGGCCTGGTACCGGCTCTTCCGGGCGACCAAGCCGGGCTTCGGCTTCGTCGACGAGCAGACGCCCGAGCTCGCGATCGCGGTCGTTCCGAACGCCCGCGGCAAGGGCGCCGGCGGTGCGCTCCTCGACGCCCTTCTCGCGCGAGCGCGCGCCGACGGGTACGCGGCGATCAGCCTCAGCGTCGACAAGCTGAACGAGGGAGCGATCAGCCTCTACGAGCGCCACGGCTTCGAGCGCGTGTCGGAGGACGACGACTCGGTGACGATGGTGGCGAAGCTCGGCTAACGGCCGGCCTCGGACGGTTCCCGAGTTGCCTGCAGGGCCGTGCCGTGAGACATTCGACCGATGGGGCGGGCGGTCATGGTGCTCGCCGTGGCGTTCGCGGTCGCGAGCTACGTCCGCGTCCGTCGCCAAGGACGTCCCGCCGTTCGAGTACCGTTTCCAGGTGACCTCGCTCACGCTCGAGTCGACCTTCACGAAGGGGCCTGCGACGGCCGTCACGGAGCTGCACCTGACGTCGCTGCCCAAGCCGAAGAGCCTGGACTGGTACGGCAAGCGCGGCGTGGGGATGTACAACGGCAACGCCGCGACGGTCCTGCGCCTGAGCGGGACGATCACCTACTCGGGGCTCGACGCGGCGTGCAATGGAACGGTCAAGTTCGATTCGTCGCGCTGGCGTCCGATCTTGGCCGCGCTCGACGTGACGAACGCCCGCGACGCGGTCGTCACGCACCCGACGCTCTACGTCGCGCCGGTCGTGTTCCCCTTCGGTACGACCAACCCCCGCCCCGCCGGCGGATGCGAGAACGGCGTGACCAGCTTCTACCTGAACGACACTCCCAAGCCCGACTCGGGACCGGGGTCCGCGCTTCCGCTCGCGGTCGTCCGCCGCCCGGGCTTCACGATCGCCAACCGCTACCACGAGCAGTTCGACGACGGGTCCTCCGTCCAGTGGAGCACCGCCATGACCGTTCGGAAGATCCACTACCTCCTGATCGACTGCTCGCACACGCAGAACTGCTAGGGAAGCGCGATCCTCGAGGCGACGCCGCCTCGAGGCGGACGACTACCATCGAGCCGGCCAAGCGACTGAAAGGTTGACGCGAGATGGAGTGTGACGTCCTCGTCCTGGGCGGCGGTCCCGGCGGATACACGGCGGCGATCCGCGCGGCGCAGCTCGGCGCGAAAGCGGTCTGCGTCGAGCAGGAGCCGGCGCTCGGCGGCACCTGCCTCCGGGTCGGCTGCATCCCGACGAAGGCCTGGGTGCAGACCGCCCACGCGCTCCACGACGCACGCGACCTCTTCGGCCGGCTCGGCGCCGTCGTCGGGGAGCCGCAGCTCGACTTCGCCGCAGCCAACGCGTGGAAGGACGGCGTCGTCGAGCAGATGACCGGCGGCGTCGCGCAGCTCTTCAAGGCGAACGGCGTCGAGTGGGTGCAGGGACGCGGCCGGTTCACGGGGCCGAACAGCTTGGCGGTCGAGGGAGCGGAGGACGTCGCGTTCCGGAGCGCGATCGTCGCCACCGGCTCCTACCCCATGCGCCTGCCGATCCCGGGTCTCGACTCGCCGCGCTGCGTCGACTCGACCGGCCTGCTCTCCCAGATCGAGGTGCCGCGCCGGCTCGTCGTCCTCGGCGGCGGGATCATCGGCTGCGAGTTCGCCTCGATCTTCAACCGCTTCGGCGCCGCGGTGACGGTGATCGAGATGCTGCCCACGCTGATCCCGCAGGAGGACGCGGACGCGGCGAAGGAGCTCGCGAAGGCGTTCGGCAGACGCGGCATCGTCCTCCACCTCGGGAAGCAGTGCACGAGCGTGGACGACACCGGAGCGGGTCTCGTCGTCCACTTCGGTGACGGAGAGGTCGTCGAGGCCGACCTGATGCTCGTCTCGGTCGGTCGGGCGGCTCTCGTCGAGGGGATCGGGCTCGAGGCGGCGGGCGTCTCCTTCGACCGGAAGGGCATCGGCACCGACGAGCACCGCCGGACGAACGTGCCGCACGTCTACGCCGTCGGCGACTGCGCCGGCTACTGGCAGCTCGCGCACACCGCGTTCCGCGAGGGCGAGGTGGCGGCCGAGAACGTTTGCGGACACGAGGCGACGATGGGGAATCCGGCGGTGCCGCGCCCGATCTACACCGATCCCGAGATCGCGGGCGTCGGGCTGACCGAGGCGCAGGCGAAGGAGCGCTTCGGCGAGGAGAACGTGGCCGTGGGACGGGCGCCGTGGGCCGCGATCGCGCGAGCGGTGATGTCCGGAGACACGACCGGCTGGGTGAAGACGATCCACGAGACGACGTACGGCGAGCTGCTCGGCGTCGTCATCGTCGGGCCGCACGCGACCGACCTGGTCGACGTCGGCGTGGTCGCGCTGGACGCGGAGTCGACGATCGAGACGATCGGGGACGGCGTCGCCCCGCATCCGACCTTCTCGGAGGCGATCAAGGAATCCGCTCTCGTCGCGCTCGGCCGGGCGATCCACTTGCCGCCGAAGCGGAGGCCGTAGGCGTGTCCGACGTGTTGACCCGTCGCAACGCGCTGCTCGGCTGGTTCGTCTGGAGGCTGGCGAAGCGTCGCCTCCGGCGGTCGCTTCGACGCGAGTCGACCGGCGGGTCGTCGAGATCGAGGCGGTTCGTCCGCGTCGTCACCGCGGTCGCGGCTCTCGCGCTCATCGGCGCAGCCTGGGCGCGGCATTCACGTCCAGGGGACGGAACGGGGCCTTGAGCGGCATCCCCGAGATCGATCCGGCTCTGCTGCGTCGCGCCCTCGACCGCCTCGTGCCGTACGAGCCGGGCAAGCCGGTCGAGGAGGTCCAGCGCGAGCTCGGGATCGAGCGCGTCGTCAAGCTCGCGTCGAACGAGGGCCCGTACGGGCCGCTGCCGGCCGCGCTCGAGGCGATCGCACGCGCGACGGCCGAGTTCAACCGCTATCCGGACGGCGGCTGCTACCGCCTGCGCTCCGAGCTGGCGAAGCGGCACGACGTTCGCTTCGAGGAGGTCACGGTGTGCGCCGGCGCCGATGCCGTGATCGGGTACGTCTGCCAGGCGACGCTGGATCCGGGGGACGAGGTCGTCACGGGCTGGCCCTCGTTCGTGAGCTACGTGCTCGATCCCCTGAAGCTCGCGGCGACGCCGATTCGCGTGCCGCTCCGCGACTACCGCTTCGACCTCGACGGCCTCCTTGCGGCGATCACGCCGCGAACGAAGCTCGTGTTCATCGCCACGCCCAACAACCCCACCGGGACGATGACGACGCGCGCGGAGCTCGACGCCTACTTCGAACGCGTCCCCGGGCACGTCCTCACGGTCGTCGACCAGGCGTACTTCGAGTACCTCGAGGATCCGGACTATCCCGACGCGATCCCCGAGTACGCGAAGCGGGGCCACAACGCTCTCGTGCTGCGCACCTTCTCGAAGATCTACGGGCTCGCGGCGCTCCGGGTCGGGTACGGGATCGGGCCCGCCGGCGTGATCGCCGGGATCGGCAAGGTGCGGCGCGCGTTCGACGTGACGAGCGCGGCGCAGGAGGCGGCGCTCGCGAGCCTCGCCGACGGCGCCGAGCTGGCGCGCCGCCGCGCGGTGAACCGCGAGTCGCTGGCCGCGCTCGAGGAGATCCTCACCGAGCACGGTCTCGCGCCGGTGACCCCGGCGGCGGGCAACTTCCTCTTCGTCGAGGTCGGCGACGACGCCGCCCGGCTCGACGACGCGCTCCTCCGCCAGGGCGTGATCGTCCGGCCGATGGGGCCGTTCGGCGCTCCCGGTGCCCTGAGGATCACCGCGGGGACGCCGGACGAGGTCGCGTTCTTCGCCCGCGCGCTCGCCGCGGTCAGCCCCGTTCGATCGTCGTAACCGCTCCGGCGGCTCGGGTATCCTGGGGCGCGCGGGCGCCTCTGCGCCCGTCGTCGTATGCGCACAACGCTGAAGAGTCGACTCGGTCGCGCAGCCGCAGGTGGCGGGAACGGCTTCGGCCCTCTCCAAGGCAACGGCCATGGCGGCGGCGCGTTTCCGCCGGCGCCGCTCCCACCGGTCACGCTGTACCGGCAGCCCGAGCCGCCGCCGCGGCGCATCGGCATGCTCGTGCTGACGATCGTCGGCTGGGCCGCCGTCCTCCTCGTCATGGTCGCGGTCGGTACCGCAGGTGGGTACTACCTGTACCTCCACGAGTCGGTCTCGGCGGTCAACGCGAAGTCGGTCGCGGTGAAGAAGGCCGCGAAGAGCCTGCACGTGCCCGTCGCCGGCGAGCCTGCGACTGCGCTCGTGATCGGCTACGACCACCGCTACGCCGACGGGCCGAAAGCTCCCTCGCGCTCGGACACGATCATGCTGATCCGCGCCGACCCGCGGCTCAACACGATCTCGCTCCTCTCCCTTCCTCGGGATATGTGGGTACCGATCCACTGTCCGGGCAGGGCGGTGTTCGACTCGAAGATCAACGCGGCCTACGACTACTGCGGACCTGCAGGGACGCTCGCGACGGTCGAGTCGCTGACCGGGCTCGACATCAACTACCTGATCACGGTCAACTTCCGCGGCTTCATGCAGATCGTCGACCACGTCGGCGGCGTGTACGTCGACGTCGACCGGCGCTACCTGAACACCCACAGCGGCCCGACGGGCTACGCGACGATCAACCTGCAGCCGGGGTACCAGCTGCTCGACGGCAGCGACGCGCTCGACTTCGTCCGCTTCCGGCACACCGACTCGGATCTCTACCGCGTCGCGCGGCAGCAGCTGTTCGTCAAGGCTCTGAAGGATCGCGTGGCGTCGTCGATCTCGGTCAAGTTCCTGGCCCTCAAGATGCCGCAGCTCGTCCGCGCGATCACGAGCAACACCGAAGTCGCCCAGGGCGGCGGCCGCCCGATCGGAGTCCACACGCTGCTCTCGTATGCGTTCTTCGCCTACGGGCTGCCGGCAGGTCACGTCTTCCAGTCGAAGATCGAGGGCCTCGAGGGCTCCTCCGACCTGACGACGACGCAGCAGAACGTCAACACCGCCGTTCAGGAGTTCCTGCACCCGGACGTCGAGTCGCCCAGCAACGCGACCGCCGTCGCGCTCGGCGAGAAGCCGAAGGAGAAGGCGCCGCCCCCGAGCCAGACGACGATGACCGTGCTCAACGGCAACGGGATCGCCGGGTCGGCGTCGACGGCCGGGGCGCTGCTCAACCAGCGCGGCTATCAGATCCTCACGCCGCCCAACGGCATCGCCGCGAACGCGCCCTCGATCGGCGGCATCAAGCAGTTCGGCTACTTCCGGTCGAGGGTGTACTTCGACCCGCGCCAGCGAGGCGCCCGCCCGGCTGCGCTGCAGGTCGCGAACCTGATCGGCTCCGCCGACATCGCGCGCATCCCGGCGTCCGTGCGTCCGTTCAGCTCCGGGGCGATGCTCGTCGCGATCGTCGGGCAGACCTTCCACAACACCCTCGCGCCGGCACCGATCGACCAGACGCCGAAGGCGGTACCGCCGAGCGTCGCGCCCGCGAGCGGCAACGCGAGCGCGCTCGCCATGCTCGAGCCGCTCCAGCACCGGGTGCCGTTCCGGTTGATGGAGCCGACGGTGGTCGAGAGCTCGTCGATCCTCGACCCGGAGCTCCCGATGCGGTTCTACTGGATCGACGGCCGCGGCAACCACAAGGCGATCCGCCTCGTCTACCGCATGGGCGGCGGCAACAAGTACTGGGGGATCGAGGAGACGAACTGGGCGGACGCGCCGATCCTGAAGGACCGCAACTTCCACCGCTCGATCAAGGGCCGGCGTTACGACCTCTACTACAACGGCCCGCACCTCCACATGGTCGTGCTCCGCCGTGCCGGGGCGACCTACTGGGTTGTGAACTCGCTGCTCGACGAGCTGTCGAACGAGACCATGTTGGCGATCGCCAAGGGATTGGCGCCCGTCAACCGCGCCAAGCAGTAGGTTTCGCGGCCGTGAGCAGGGTGGCGGTGTTCGGCGCCGGCTACGTCGGCCTCGTGACGGGTGCCGCACTCGCGGACCTCGGGCACCACGTCGTCGTGCGCGACGTGCTCGAGCAGCGGATCGACGCTCTCCGGGACGGACGAGTCCCGATCCACGAGCCCGGCCTCGACGCCCTCCTCGAGCGCAACGGCGAGCGGCTGCGCTTCACGGCCGACGTCGGTGAGGCGATCGAGGGTGCCGAGGTCGTCTACATCGCGGTCGGGACTCCGCCGACGTACTCGGGCGACGCCGACCTTTCCGCCGTGTGGACGGTCGTGGACGAGCTGCCGGCCGACACCGACGCGACCGTGGTCATGAAGAGCACCGTCCCCGTCGGCACCGGCCTGAAGGTGCGGCACCGGCTCGACGCGAGAGGGCTCGGGCGCGTCGGCTACGCCTCGAACCCGGAGTTCACGGCCGAGGGAACGGCGGTCGTCGACTTCATGCGACCGGATCGGATCGTGATCGGGGCGTTCCGCGACCAGGATGCGGACGTCGTCGCGCGAATCCACGAAGGGATCGAGGCGCCGATCGTCCGCTGCGACGTCGCATCGGCGGAGATGATCAAGCTCGCGGCAAATGCAGCCCTGATGACGCGCATCTCGTTCATCAACGAGATCGCGAACGTCTGCGAGGCGACAGGCGCCGACGTCGTGAAGGTGGCGGAGGGGATCGGCTTCGACCGGCGGATCGGCTCGAGCTTCCTTCGCGCGGGCATCGGCTACGGCGGCTCGTGCTTCCCGAAGGACTCGCTCGCGCTGAAGCAGCTCGCGGCGAACTCCGGGTACCACTTCCAGCTCCTCAACGCGGTGATCGAGGTGAACGAGCTCCAGAAGCGACGCGTGATCGCGAAGCTGGAGCGCCACTTGGGGACGCTGCGCGGAAAGCGGGTCGCACTGCTCGGCCTCGCCTTCAAGGCGAACACGGACGACATGCGCGAGGCCCCGTCGATCGTCCTCGCCGGCCGACTCCTCTCCGAAGGTGCAGAGGTGCGTGCCTGGGATCCCGTCGCCGACGGGAGCGGGCTCGCAGGCGTCGAGCTGGCCGAGACGCCCGAGGCCGCGCTCGCCGCAGCCGACGCCGTCGTCGTCGTCACGGAGTGGCCGCAGATCGGGGGGATAGACTGGCCGGCGGCCGCCGCGGCGATGCGGCAGGCGCTGCTCGTCGACGGCCGCAACATGCTCGACCCCGCCGCGCTCAGGGCGGCCGGCTTCGTCTACGAGGGCATCGGTCGACCGCCCGTGGCGGCCTCGGCAGAGGCCGGTTGATGGAGGCGATCATCCTCGCCGGCGGCAAGGCCGAGCGCCTCGGGAACGCGGCGCGGGGGCTGCCGAAGGCGCTCGTTCCCATCGCCGGCAGGCCGCTCGCCGCCTACCAGGTCGGTCGCCTCCGCAACGCAGGCGTCGAGCGCGTCATCGTCAGCTGCGCCGCCGGCCAGGAGGAGCACTTCTCCGATCAGCTCGGAGGGCTCGGCGTGGAGATCGTGACCGCCGGCGAGCCCGAACGGCTGGGACGCGGGGGTGGGATTCGGTTCGCCGCGCGCGAGCGGCGCGAAGAAGGCGACGTCTACGCGCTCAACGGGGACGAACTGCTCGACGTCGACCTCGCCGGCCTGCTCGCTCGGCACCGGGAGAGCGGAGCAGCGGCGACGATCTCGGTCACCGAGCCGCCGTCGCCGTTCGGCGTCGTCGACGTCGACGACGCGGACTTCGTGACCGGATTCCGCGAGGGCGGACGAATCCCGTATCTCGTCAGCTGTGGGGTCTACGTGCTCGGCGAGGACGCGCTCGCCCGCTTCCCGGAGCGGGGCGACCACGAGTCGACGGCGTTCCCGGAGCTCGCCGCCGAGGGGAGGCTCGCAGCCTTCCGCCACGAGGGGCTCTGGCTCACCGTCAACACCCCGAAGGATCTGCGGCGGGCGGAGGAGCACGTCGCCGCCCATCCGGAATGGCTGTCGGGGTGAGCTCCCCGTTCTCGGTCGAGCCGCGGCGCGTCGACAAGCCCTGGGGCTACGAGCTGATCTGGGCCCTGACGGACCGCTACTGCGGCAAGGTGCTCTTCGTGCAGGCGGGCCAGGCGCTCAGCCTCCAGTACCACGTGCGCAAGGAGGAATCGTGGTACGTGCAGAGCGGCCGGGCGCGCGTCGAGCTCGGGACGCTGGACCCGCAAGCAGAGCTCGAGATCCTCGAGATCGGCCCCGGCGACGCGTTCCACTACCGGCCCGGCACGATCCACCGGATCACTGCGATCGAGGACACGACGATCGTGGAGGTCTCGACGCCGGAGCTCGACGACGTGGTGCGGCTCGAGGACCGGTACGGGCGCGCCGAGCGGGACGCGTGAGGGACAGGCCCTGGTGACGGTCACGTGACGGTCACGGGCAACGCTCAATCCGTGGCCTGTTTGTGCCGATAGCGACGCGGAGATGGTGCGCTCGGCGGCCTATGGGCTCTCGGCTGCGCTCGCGGCGCTGCTGTCCGCTGCGCTGTTCGTCGAAAGAGGGAACGCCACTGCCGTTTCCGGGGTAGGCGTGATCGTCGGAATCGGGGCGCTCGCCGGCCTCTTCGTCGGCTTGCAGCTTCGGCGTCCCACCGAGCGCGGGCCCTGGCGGTTGATCGCTGCCGGCCTCGCAGCTCTCGTCGCAGGGGACGCCGTTCTCCTCGCAGAGTCGCTCGGCACGATCGGACCGTTCGCGATCTCGCCCAGCGACGTCGCACCCCTTCTCGCAGCCCCTCTCTTCGGGGCGGCGCTGCTCGGCCTCGCGCGCCGCAGGACGCCGAGTCGCGACTGGCCGAGCCTGATCGACGCCGCCATCGTCACGACCGGTCTTGCAGTCGCAGGCTGGGAGCTCGTGATCGCGCCGCTCTGGCGCGCCGACCCGCACGTCTCGGTCGAGCAGGCGCTCGCCCTCGCGCACCCGGTTGCCGCGCTCGTGTTGCTCGCGCTCTCCGTCCGCTTCCTCGTCACCGACGGGAACGGCGGCCGCTCGTATGCGCTCCTGGCCGGCGGCGTCGGCCTCCTGCTCGTCGCCGACGCGAGCGACCTGCTGGCAGGCGTGCGCGGCTGGCTCCTCGCGGGGAGCCTGACCGGGGCGCTCTTCCCCGTCGCCTTCCTGTTGCTCGCGCTCGCCGCCTGCGACGTCTCGATGGCGCGCCTGACCGAGCCGATCCACGAGCCCGATCGCCATGTCGCCCGCAGGCGGCTGGCCCTGCTCGTCCTCGCGGCGCCCGTTGCGCCGGTCTTCGTCGGGCTCGCTGCGCTCTCGCGGGTCGACGCGACCGTCCCGCTCGTCGTCGCTGCGACTGTCGTGGTCGGTCTCCTGGGCGCTACGCGGATCGTCGGCGTCGTCGCCGACTACGAGCGTGCGATCGGGCTGGAGCACATGCTCCGCGAGGGAGCGCCGAGACTCGTCGTCGCCCGAACGCGCGAGGAGATCTGCGATGTCGCGACGGAGCTGACCCTCGAGCTCGCGGGCGGGGTCCGCGAGGCGTTCGTCGACGTCAGCCTCGGCGGCTCTGCGCCGAGCGACGTCCGTGACGCGCTCGTGGTCGGCGGAGGAGAGACAGGCTCCTGGCTCCGGGGCGAGTACCGCCGCGCCGGTATGCTCGGACGGCTCGGCAACGCAAGAACGCTGGTGTTCCCGATCATCGTCCGGGACAAGCCCGCAGGCGTGCTCCGGCTCACCGCCCGCCGACCTCCGAGCTCGTCGCTGCGCGATGCCCTCGTCACGCTCGTGGCGCAGGTTGCAGCGGCATTGGAAGGGGCCGATCGTGCGGAGGACATCATGGAGCGGCGCAGCGAGGCGCGGTTCCGCTCCCTCGTCCAGAACTCGAAGGACCTGATCGCCGTCGTCGAGCCTGATCTCACGATCCGCTTCGTGACGCCGTCGTCGTGGACGATGCTCGGACAGGGTCCAGAAGAGCTCGTCGGTACGCGCCTGGACAGCCTCTTGCACCCGGACGAGGTGAACGACACCTCGGCGCTGCTCCGCGAGCGCGCGCTCGACGAAGGGAGCAGCGAGCACGAGTTCCAGCTCCGGCACGCCTCCCAGGGCTGGCGCACGGTCGAGGCGGCGATCGCGAACCTGCTGAACGACGTGTCCGTCCGCGGTCTCGTGCTGACCGCGCACGACGTGACCGAGCGCCGCGCGCTCGAGAACGAGCTCGCGCACCAGGCGTTCCACGACTCGCTGACCGGTCTGCCGAACCGCGCGCTGTTCGCGGATCGCGTCACGCACGCACTCGAACGCGTGGCCCGCGGCAACCGGTGCGTGGCGGTGCTCTTCGTCGACGTCGACGACTTCAAGACCGTCAACGACAGCCTCGGGCACGCGACGGGCGACGAGCTGCTCGTCGCCGTGGCCGGTCGGCTCCGTGGCTGCATGCGCGCCGCGGACACCGCCGCGCGCCTCGGCGGCGACGAGTTCGGGCTCCTGTTGGAGGACGTGCCGGGGGTCGACAAGGCCGTCGAGCTCGCCGAGCGGGTGCTCGAGGCGCTGAGCCGGCCGCTCGTGCTCGGTCGGACGGAGATCCTCGTGCGCGCGAGCATCGGGATCGTGATCGGGCGCGCGGGCCAGACCGGGGGAGAGCTGCTCCGGAACGCGGACGTCGCGATGTACAAGGGCAAGCGGCAGGGCGGCAACCGCTACGAGGTGTTCGAGCCGGCGATGCACGCCGCCGCGCTCGCACGGCTCGAGCTCAAGGCGGACATCGAGCGCGCACTGCTGAACGACGAGTTCCACCTCATGTACCAGCCGATCGTCGAGCTCGCAGACGGCGCCGTGATCGGGCTCGAGGCGCTGATTCGCTGGACGCACCCGTCGCGGGGCGCGATCTCGCCGGCCGAGTTCATCCCGCTCGCCGAGGAGACGGGGCTCATCCCGGAGATCGGCCGCTGGGTCCTGAACCGAGCCTGCGAGCAGGCGATGGAGTGGCAGCGCATGAACGTCTCTCAGCGCCCGCTCTCGATGAGCGTCAACCTCGCCGGCCGCCAGCTGCAGAGCGCGTGGCTGATCGGCGAGGTGACGGAGGTGCTCGAGTCGACCGGCCTCGCCCCGCGCGACCTGATGCTCGAGATCACGGAGAGCACGCTGATGGACGAGGTGGAGACCGTCGCCACGCGCCTCGCCGAGCTGAAGAAGCTCGGGGTCAGGGTCGCCGTCGACGACTTCGGCACCGGCTTCTCCTCGCTCAGCTACCTGCAGCGGTTCCCCGTCGACGTGCTGAAGATCGCGAAGTCGTTCGTGGACGAGATCACGACCGAGAACAAGGACGCACGGCTCGTGCAGGCCGTGATCCGGATCGCATCCTCGCTCGACCTCGCGACCGTCGCGGAGGGAATCGAACTGCCCGAGCAGCGCGACCGGCTGCGCGAGCTCGGATGCATTCTCGGTCAGGGCTACCTGTTCGCCCAGCCGATGCTGCCGGAGGCCGTCCCGGCGCTCCTCCGTGGCGGCGAGTTGCGCGTCGTCGCCTGACAGCAACCTTGACACGATCGTGCTAGGGTTGGCCCGTGGAGACCGTCCCGATCGGCGAGGCGTCGACGCGGAGCGGCTGGTCGCCGCGCATGCTCCGCTACCTCGAGCGCACGGGCCTCGTCGTGCCGTCCCGCACGGCCGGCGGCTACCGGCACTACGGGCTGCGCGAGCTGAACCAGCTCAGATCGCTCGCCGACCTCCGTGCCTCGTTCGACGTGGACCTCGACGAGGTCGCGTTCGCGCTCCGGCTCCGGCGGGAGCCGGAGCTGCGCGCAGCGGTCGAAAGCTGGCTTGCGGGCAGCAACGAGTCCACCGCCTGGGTGGAGTGGGAGCAGCGGAAGCACGAGCGGTTGCTCGCCGCCTGAGCCTGGCCCGCCAGAGCCTGGACGGTCGACCTCTAGACTGGCCGAACCTGACGAGAGAGTGACGAGACGAAAGCGAGAGGGCTGATGGCAACGACGAAGCGCCACGACGTGAAGGATCTCGCGCTCGCCGCGGAGGGCGTGCGCAGGATCGAGTGGGCCGACCGGCAGATGCCCGTTCTCCGGGCGATTCGCGAGCGATTCGAGCGCGAGCAGCCGCTCGCCGGCTTCCGGGTCTCCGCGTGCCTGCACGTGACGACCGAGACCGCGAACCTGATGCGCACACTGCAGGCGGGCGGCGCCGACGTCGTCCTCTGCGCCTCCAACCCGCTGTCGACCCAGGACGACGTCGCCGCGGCGCTCGTCGACGAGTACGAGATCTCGGTCTTCGCGATCAAGGGCGAGGACAACGACACGTACTACTCGCACATCGAGGCGGCCGTCGATCACCGGCCGCACATCACGATGGACGATGGCGCCGACGTGATCGGCGTCCTCCACTCCCATCGCCGGGAGCAGCTCGGCGACGTGATCGCCGGCACCGAGGAGACGACCACCGGCGTGATCCGCCTGAAGGCGCTCGAGCGCGACGGCAAGCTCGGCTTCCCGGTCGTCGCCGTGAACGAGGCGCGGACGAAGCACCTCTTCGACAACCGCTACGGGACAGGTCAGTCCACGATCGACGGCATCGTCCGCGCGACGAACGTGCTGCTCGCGGGCCGGACGCTCGTCGTCGCCGGCTACGGCTGGTGCGGACGGGGTGTCGCGATGCGCGCGAAGGGCATGGGCGCTCACGTGATCGTGACCGAGGTCGACCCATTGAAGGCGATCGAGGCCGTGATGGACGGCTTCCAGGTGATGCCGATGGAGCAGGCGGCGCGCGTCGGCGACGTGTTCGTGACCGCGACCGGGGACAAGGGCGTGATCGCACGGCAGCACCTCGAGCTGCTGAAGGACGGCGCGATGCTCGCCAACACCGGCCACTTCAACGTCGAGATCGACATCCCGGCGCTGCGCGCGCTGTCGACCGAGAGCCGCCAGGCGCGGGAGTTCGTCGAGGAGTTCACGCTCCCCGACGGGCGCCGCGTCTACCTGCTCGCCGACGGCCGGCTGGTCAACCTGTCCGCCGCCGAAGGGCATCCGGCGCAGGTGATGGACATGTCGTTCGCCAACCAGGCCCTCTCGGCCGAATGGGTGGTGCAGAACGCCGCCTCGCTCGAACGCATGGTGTACGTCGTGCCCGAGGAGATCGACGACGAGATCGCGCGGCTGAAGCTGGCGACGATGGGCGTCTCGATCGACCAGCTCACCGAGGAGCAGGCGAAGTACCTCGCCTCGTGGGACGAGGGGACGTAGCCGGATCGGGTCTTGCATCGCGGCTCGCCGTGTCGCAATGCAAGACCTGACCCCGTTCGAGATCGTGCGCCTCGAGGACGACGCGGTCGTCGTCCTCGACCAACGCCGGCTCCCCGACCAGGTCGTCGAGCTCCGCTGCACGAGCTCGGCCGAGGTCGCGGAGGCGATGCGCGCGCTCGCCGTACGGGGCGCTCCCGCGATCGGCGTCGCGGGGGCCTACGCGCTCGCGCTGGCCGCTCGCCGCGGCGAGGATCTCGACGCCGCGTACGCTGTTCTCGTCTCGGCGCGCCCGACGGCTGTCAACCTCCGCTGGGCCCTAGACGAGCTCCGCGACGACCCGACGCCGGAGCGGGCGACCGCGCTTCACCGGGCCGAGGTCGAGCGCTGCCGTTGCATGGCCGAGCACGCTGTCGAGCTCGTCGCGCCGGGTTCGAGGATTCTCACGCATTGCAACGCCGGGGGTCTCGCGACGGGCGGATATGGGACCGCGGTCGGAGCGATCCGCCGAGCCTGGGAGCGGGGTCTCGTGGAACACGTCTGGGTGGACGAGACGCGCCCGCTCCTGCAGGGTGCCCGCCTGACCGCCTGGGAGCTCGAGGGCCTCGGCATCCCGCATGCGGTGATCGCCGACTCGGCGGCCGCCGGCCTGATGGCAAAGGGCGCCGTCGACAGCGTCGTCACGGGCGCGGACCGGATCGCGGCGAACGGCGACACGGCCAACAAGGTCGGAACGTACGCGCTCGCCGTGGCTGCGCGGCACCACGCGATTCCGCTCCACGTCGTCGCCCCGACCTCGACGGTCGACCTCGGCACGCCGACCGGCGCCGAGATCCCGATCGAAGAGCGCGACCCCGGCGAGGTGACGACCCGCTTCCCGGCCTTCAACCCCGCCTTCGACGTGACGCCGGCCGAGCTGATCGCGGCGATCGTCACCGAGGAAGGCGTCCACCGTCCGCCGTACGCAGCTAGCCTGCGCCGCGCGTGAAGCTGATCGTGCTCGCCGCCGGGTACGCGACCCGGCTCTATCCGTTGACGCTCGACCGTCCCAAGCCGCTGCTCGAGGTCGGGGGTAAGCCCATGCTCGACCGGCTGCTCGAGCGCGTGCTCGCGATCGGTGGCATCGACGAGACGATCGTCGTCACCAACGCGAAGTTCGCGGGGGCGTTCTCGGACTGGGCGCGAGGGCGCGAAGGCATCGTCGTGCTGGACGACCGGACGACGAGCGATGACGATCGTCTCGGCGCGATCGGCGACATCGGCTACGCCCTCGACACACGCGCCGTCGACGACGACCTCGTGGTCGTCGCGGGCGACAACCTGTTCGGATCGGACATCGGCGACTTCGGCCGGCGAGCACGCGAGGTCGATGCGCCCGTGCTCGCCGTGCACGATGTCGGCGACAGCGCCGAGATGGCGAAGTACAACCAGGTCGAGGTCGACGACGAAGGCCGGATCACGTTCTTCGAGGAGAAGCCGACCAACCCGACGACGACGCTCGCCGGGATCGCCCTCTACTTCTATCCGCAGTCGACGCTGCCGCTGATCCGGCAGTACCTGGCGGAAGGGAACAACCCCGACCAGCCGGGGCGGCTCGTCGAGTGGCTGTATCCGCGCATCCCGGTCTACACCTGGCGCGTCCCGGGCGAGTGGTTCGACATCGGCTCGCGCGAGTCGTTGGCCGCCGCCGAGGAGCGCTTCGCCGAGCTCGACGACTGACGCGTGCGCGATCGGCACGAAGCTGGCACGGTCCCGTGACGTTCGGGCCGTGACGATCGCTGGGTGCTCGACGTGCTCCTGCCGCGGCGCTGCGCGATCTGCACGCGACCCGGCCGGTCGCTGTGCGAGGGCTGCGCATCGCAGCTCGTCCGGCTCGTGCCGCCGGTGTGCGAGCGCTGCGGCTCCCCGGGCGCCTGGGCCGTTCGGCGCTGTGCGGAGTGTGTCGGGCGGAGGCTCGGCTTCGCGACGGCGCGCGCGGCGATCCTGTACGACGACCGGGCGCGCCTGCTCGTGCGCGCGTGGAAGGAACGCGGGCTTCGCGATCTCGGTCCGGTCGCAGCCGAGCTCGTGACCGCGGTCGTCGCGCGACCCGCCGCCGACGCGGTCGCGTTCGTGCCCGGCGACCGCGACCGCGGGCTCAAGCGCGGGCACTCCACGCCGGAGCGGCTTGCGTTCGAGCTGGCCGCGCTCTGGTCGCTGCCGCCGCAGCCACTCCTCGTCCGTCTGCGCTCGACCGCGCCGCAGCGCGGGCTCGGGGTGCGGGAGCGGCGGCGGAACGTCGCAGGCGCGTTCGGCGTGGCCGCCCGTCCGCCCGCGAGGGTGGTTCTCGTCGACGACGTCTACACCACCGGTTCGACGGCGAGCGCGTGCGCGACCGCGCTGCGCAGTGCCGGTGCGAGTCGAGTGGACGTCGTGTCCTTCGCCCGCGCAGTCCGCTAGAGTCGGAGTACCGACGGAAGGAGGCGCGGTGAGACTCCAGATCAGGAGCCGTGGTGATCACGTCACCGACTCGGTCCGGAAGTACGCCGAGGAGAAGATCGGCAAGCTCGGCCGGCGGGTGCACGACTTGACCGTGGTCGAGCTCACGCTGTCGCGCGAGCACAACCCGTCGATCTCCGACGACCACACGGCCGAGGCAGTCGTCCGCACGAAGGGCAGTACGATCGTCGTGCGCGAGAAGGCGCAGACCTGGGAGGCCGCGGTCGACCGGCTCGTCGACAAGCTCGGTCGTCAGGTGGAGCGCTACCGCGAGAAGCGGACGCAGGAGCACCGGCGGCGTGCGCCTCAAGCTGCGGCTACGACCGAGGCCGAGGCCGATGCCGAGGCGGAGATCGAGGCCGAGCCCCGCGAAGAGTCGGCTGCGTAGCCGGGCGTCTCGTCTGGACGCGTGTCACGAGGTCCGCTTCCGCACGAGCCGGGTCCGCACTGGGGCGAGGTCGGGATCCACGGGCTGCACCGGCCGCGCGAG
>Ga0187779_10001138_pt1 | contig 16747 bp, 15 predicted proteins | sample 1015_Q2_SP10_10__FD_132435 | JGI IMG/M metagenome (GOLD analysis project Ga0187779, IMG submission 132435) | Tropical peat soil microbial communities from peatlands in Department of Meta, Colombia - 1015_Q2_SP10_10_MG | ecosystem: Environmental > Terrestrial > Soil > Wetlands > Peat | place... | reverse complement strand
TGGCCGGATCTCACGCCGTGTCCGCAACTTCGATTCTGAAGATTTCGGAATTCGGGGATGCAATTATCCGGTGCAGTTCTTCATTCCTTGCCATCGTTACGCGTTCGATTTTGTCCCGCATGCATGCAAATGCATCGGTCTGGGTTTCGCCGTGGCAGAGTACCCCGGGGATCTCGATACACCGGGCGAAAAACCCTCCATCTGTATCGGACTCGAGGATCACTGTGTATTGCATGATTTCAACAAATGGAACGCGGAGAATACATATTTTTTGGTTGAAGGGAAAGAGGGGATGCCCGCCGAGCCGTTTACTCTCCTTTATCGAGCTCCCCTTTTATCTTCTTCGCAATAATTTCAGAGGGATTGTCCAGGGGTGTGATACGGATTTGATCAGCGGACGAGACTCCCACCCCGAGATGGGCGGCACGTGCGATCTGTTCCTGCGAGAAGACCGTGCCTTCGGTGACATCATGGGACGTTCCATAGGATCTGAGGAGTGCGACTCCGCATGCATCGACAGCGATGCGGTCAGAACCGGCAATAATTACATTCGGGTGGATAAGTTTTCCCTTATCGGGACCCCCGGTCGAGAAGCCATCGGTCGCGTCCATGATAATGAGGTCGGTGGGATAAAAACGGTTGATCTCGGCAATCATCGAGCGTTGAAAAGGGGAACCATGGAGTTCCCCCATAAAATCGTAGTTGAGATCCGGGACGCGTTTTGCAATGAGCCCCACTGAATTTTTCAGCGACATCGTGAAATGCCCGCCGTAGCGGTGGGTCTTCAGACAGCATGTCTGGATGACACGATCCGAACGGGTAAAGAGTTTTGCGAGGAAAAAACCCCGTCGCCAGTGCAGGCCGGGGGCCTGTATCTCCTGCCATCCGGCGCGGTCAGTTTCATCGAGTACGATAACGGAGAACCCGAGGTTTTTTGCAAGAGCAAGAACGCCCCGGTTTTCAAGAACCGTTCTGGTATCCCCCATTCCGCTTCGCTCCGCAAGGGTCAGGTGCTCAGGCCGCTGATCGAGAACCGCCTCCGCGATCCCGCGAAGTGTGTCGATGTGCGATGACGCCGGAAAAGGGTCGTCACTGTTGAAATTTGCCTTGAGCGCGACCGTGGCCCCGCTGAAGATCGAGAGATCATAGTGCCCGAGAACGGTTTCCAATCCGGCTGAACGATTGGATGCGTCGGCGATGAATATGTCAGCCTTTTCCGCCATAAGTTCACCTGGTGAACCCTAGTGCGCCAGAAAGATATGAAGTATTCCCTGACGGTCGGAACGGAGACTTAACGAATGCCCGGAGACTCAAAGTCGCTTTTGCGTACGAAGATGGGAAAAAACCCGGCTAATCCTCTTCTTCTATCCTTCTCGCAGCGATCTCGCAGTATCTCGGATCGATCTCAATCCCGATTCCTTTCCGGTAGTGACGCGATGCAGCGACAAGAGTCGAGCCGCTTCCCATGAACGGGTCAAGCACCGTGTCTCCGATGAAGGAGAAGAGTTTCATACAACGGACCGGCAACTCGACGGGGAAAGGAGCCGGGTGGCCTATTTTCGTTTTCCGCTCGCCGTTGAACGTCCAGAGGCCGTTCGTCCATTCCATGAACTGCTCCCTCGTAATATCGGACTTCCCGGAGCCACTGGTCTTCTTCCAGGAGTCCTTGTACAGTACGATAATCAGTTCTACGGGAGCGATGACGTACGGTGCAGAGGCGCTCAGCCAGGATCCCCAAGCGGTCCTCCGGGAAATATTACCCTCGTTCCAGACGATCGTCGAATGGTAATTGAACCCCACCTGTTTTGCCAGTGTGGTCAGGTCGGCACCCACACTTTTTTGCCCTCCCTTGTTCTTGTCGAGGGGGATGTTAAGGCAGAACCGGCCGTCCGGCCTTAACCAGCTGAAGCACCGGGCCATCCACTTCCGGGAGAAAACGAGATACTCATCGTAGGTAAGTTTGTCATTGTGCGAGTTGTATTTGATGTCAACATTGTAGGGCGGCGAGGTTATGACAAGGTCGATCGAACCGGGTTCAATTTTTTCAGTCGCGAATACATCCTCGTTGACGATCGCCACCCGGTCGTTTTGAAAAAAACAGTCGCCCGCCATCAGGAAAATCCTCCCGGGATAGTATGATGGACAGGTGTATAGTGTTAACCGGGTCAATCCGGACGGGAGATGATTTTTACCCCTCTCTGGCCGGGCAACCTTGTTTGCAGGGATCTGAAAAGCGGCCGGATCTGCCTTCCGGCATCAGCAAATCTTTCACGGCACGAGAAACCAGCCGGCTATAACCAACAGGTTAGAGCTATGAACTCTCAGGTTCCACGATTAACCTGCACTATCTTGGTAATATTAGTGTTCTCGCAATAAATTCAGAAATCACATGTTTTCTCGCCGGAGAATCATGAAGTGACACAGGAGTTGGTACCATTCGCAGCGTTCAGATTTTCAGGGTTTGCATGGGTTTTCTGGTACTCAGCATCCTCTTTATTCCACTGGCAGGCGCGGTTCAGCAATACGGCAGCGATGCAAATTCACCGGTCCCTCTTGCGAAAGATGATCCCCAGATTATCGCAGCCCTCAAATCCAATGTTGTTTATGTCGGCGAGTCCCAGCAGGCGAGGATGAACGGAGTGATCCGGTATATCGATTCTATCAGCAATGGTACGGGAACAGACGAACTCAGGTGGATCCAGGAAGATTATCTGACTGCGGCTTCCACGATTCCCCTCCTGTACACTTCGGACAAAATTAACAGTGCACGAAAAGAAATGCAGGACCAGTCGGTGCTCTTTTCCGATACATCCGCTGACGAGATGGTATTGTTCGGCGGCAATACCAGCACGATGAGATCGTTCATCAACAGTTCCATGAAGGATTTTGATGCTTCATTCAGCGATCCGAACAGGACGCCATGGCTCACCACGGGCAGGGCACGGCTGATCGTGTTTAATGACAGTGCCAACGGGCGGAACTCAACGCTTGCGAACCTGAGCAGCAAGGGTATCGACGTATCAGAAGCACAAAACCTTTCGGATTCCATAAATGCAGAGTACGGCGATCTCCTCAATGCCCTTTCTCACAAAGGGGGTGTTTCGGTATCTGCGGTTAACAGCAGGATAAAGATACTCAACCAGGAGTTCCGGGATTCAATCCGTCGATCCTATGCAACGCTTAAAATCCAATCCCAGACTGCAGAGATCCTGGCAATAAAAGAATAAAAGGAAGCGCACGCTCTTTCCCATAGTTTTTTCCGGTAACTCTTAATTTCTGCAGCACCGACGCTCTTATATGCAGAAAGTAAGGCAGTTTACCGGTATAACAGGTGTTCTCCGGCCATTCCGGGAGTTTATTCAGGAAACGGTGACAACTCCGGGTACACAAATCGTTTATTACGGATGTGCAGGAACCTGTACTCCTTTTATTGAACTTCTTGCGGTCTCGCTCCGGGGCCTGGGGTTTGAGCAGGTGTTTGTCCCGCTCCTCGACGAGACGAAAGCGAGGATTATCTACGAGGTCCCGGATGTGGGCATGCAGATTAGCGTGCTGCCTGCAGTACTCAGGCCGCGCTTCCTGGTTTTCATGGGAGGCCTTGCCATGCCGCACATGCCCGTATCAAAAGATGATGCGCAGAGAATCGTCATGAAACATGGCGATGTTATCGTAATCGGCGTCTGCTTTATGAATATGTTCGAAAAAGCAGGCTGGCCTGAAACACTGGAATTTGACCTTCTTATCGATGGAAACCTGGACCCGGTAACGGTTACCTGGAGCGACCGCTGACAAGCCCCGTATATTCACAGCGATTTTTGTTCTGGAGCCTTTTCGATCCTTCATTTTTGACATGCGGTTTAAAAAGAAAAGGAACTGTCACACCAATATCCGGCCGGGGGCGTATTGGTATATCCCTCTAAACTAGGTTCTCCGACCGGCAAGTATCATGATCAGGATCGCCACAAGGACGATTCCGGGTGCGACCGGGCTCCCCTGGGGGGTGAGAATAACCGAATAGGGTGTAGGTTCCGCTGAGGTTGCCCCGGCCTCGACGGAAGATTCCGCCTGAGGAGTTTCGGTGGCGGTTAACTCCGGGGCACTAGTGATGCGCGGGGTTGTTGACTTCAGGGTGACTGACGATACCCGGGGCGCCAATATTGGGATCCGTGAAAATGCATAAATCGTCTCATCGCCGGATGCGACAGCCATCGATCCGTCTGCACTCACAGCAACGTGCTTGATGTGATCCGGGGTAAGGTTTGACCACTGGAGCTTACCGGTCGGGTCAAGTGCAAGGATCTGCCCATCGTTTGTACCAGCGATGATGTATCCACCGTTATCGGATATCGCAACGCTCGTCACCTGTGCGTTCAGGTGATTTTCAGGATTTGCGTTATAGCTCCAGGTCAGGTTGCCCGTAGTATCAAAATGATCGATATGCCCATTGTCCGTTCCAAAAACAATGTGGGTTCCCGCAGGGGTTATGGCGATTGAATTGACACTTCCGGTCGCGCGTTGTTGCCAGATATACGTACCATTCTCCGGGTAAACGGATCGCACCATTTGATCCATGTTAAAAAAAAGCATATTTCCCGAGGATGTCATCGCCATGTTACCGGGATCGATTCCGATCGACAGGTCGAAATCTCCCCTTACTGCCCCGTCATTGTAATAGGTAGCAAGTCCCTGCTGGGAGATCCCCGCGATCAAATCACCATACTTGGATGCACTGACCACTGATGCGTAGGTTTGATTATACCCGAGAGGCGTCCCATCAGACCCGTAAAAGTAGACGCCTCCCCCGTCCGTCGAAAGGACAATGATTCTCCCGGTGCCCGACAATGCCAGAGAATGAATATTCCTGTCGAGATCGGTCTCCCAGACCTCTTTCATTAAGGAAGATCCGGCGGCTGCCGGGGAATTCTTCTCGAAAAAACACACCCTCGAGAAATAGGCAGCCACCATTGTCGATCCATCAGGAGTCATCGCTATAAAATTACCGTACGGCATCTTGGAGAGAAGTTTCCCGTCGCGGGTAAATATCCAGATTTTTCCGGCTCCTGCAGCTATCTGTTCGCCGTTTGCCGAGAGGGCAACACTGCCGATCTGCGCACCTTTCTGCGAATAGGTCCATGTCGCATTGATTGCCATCGCAGGGGCCGTCAAAAAGATAATTGCGCCTGCAAGGATTAACAGGGAAAACCCGATCTGCGGTTTCATTAATTTTTCACCATGTGCTTTGCATATATTTTGTCTGGAAATACTGCTGCAAATACGCCTGTGCAATGAACATAATATAAAGACGCAAGGCAGTGGTGCATGGCATCCATTCAAGAACTTTTCTATGACAAATGGGGTTCCTTGGTGACCGATGGCCGATGTTTTGAACCCTTTTTTAGACAGTTCGCTGATCGAAATGGTTTTAATTTTCCTCGCAGTCCCGCTCGTTTTCATCCTCGTTTCAACTCCCAGGATCATCGGGAAACTGAGGGAAAATGCACTTACCGTACGGGATATGTACAAACGGGATCTGCCAAACATCCCCACAAACGGGGGGCTTATCATCCTGCTCGTTTCACTTTTTTCAATTTCAATTCTCTCGTTGTTTTATGGCAGGTTCATAACACCACTTAATTATACGATTATTGTTGTGGTTGTGCTCTTTGCGTTTTTCGGACTGCTCGATGACATGGTTGACATCGGAAGACCTGCAAAACTGATTCTTCTCTTCTTCTGCTCGTACCCGCTCCTCCCGTTTATCACGACATCCTCGATCTTTTTCCCGTTCATCGGATCCGTGGACTTCGCTGTTTTTTACCCGCTCATGATCACAGTCTACGTCCTTGTTGTTGCAAATCTTGTAAACATGCATTCGGGAATGAACGGCCTCGCACCGGGACTTTCACTCATTGTCCTGGCCGCACTCATTCTCAAAGCGCTCTTCTTCGGTACTATCACCAATGCCCTTTTCATTGTATGTCTGACAGGCTCCCTGCTGGGGTACTTCTGGTTTGAAAAATATCCTTCGAGAATTTTCTGGGGCAATATCGGGGCGCTTTCGATCGGGGCAGCTATGGGAGCTGTGATCGTGACCCAGGGGTTCGTCATCAGCGGGGTATTCATGCTGATCCCCCATATTGCGAATTTCTTACTTTACGTGTACTGGAGACTGAATAACAAGCGCTACCCGACCCAGAAATTTGGTTCGACCGGCGATGATGGAAATCTCATTGTTCCCAACCCGCTGACCCTGAAGTGGGTGCTGCCGTATTATGTTAAGATGACCGAACGTGCTGCCACCAATGCGATGTTTGCAGTCACTGCCGTGTTTTGCATGATCGGGTTTTTTATACCGGGGTGAATTATGGGTTGCACACACGTCCGGATCGGAGATAACGGAGAATTGCCGAAATGATAGATATAATCGGGTTCATGATTGAATCGGTGCGAATGGTTACCGCTTTTGCATTATTGCTCTTTATCCCGGGTTTTGCACTAATGCTGATCTTTTATCCAAAGCCCAATGACATCCCGGTCTTTGAACGGGTTGCATTGTCGGGAATACTCAGCATCGGAACTGCAATCGGAGGTTTATTGATCCTGGATCTATTCCTCGGTATCGATACAACCACGGAAAACAGCTTTTTAGCCTTGTCCGCGATTACGGTGGTTGCGCTCACGATCTGGAGGGTGGAGCTGTTTTTAATTGAGAGAAGAGAGACACGAAGAGGGGCCAGCCGTTCTCTGCTTGCGTCGGTAACGACCAGTCGATATTTTCATGAACTGGCAAGAATTTACCGGGCCGGCGAGGATAGGATCAATGCGTATTCCGGGAAAAACAGGACCGATGGCAATCGTAAAGAATAGGATGGGACGGTTCTGAAAAACAGGTGGTGGAGCGATGAAAATTTCCAGGACCATGGATGAGTTGGTAAGGGATCTTACCGCTTCACTCCCCCGGGATGAACGCCAGTGCGATAATACCGCGAGGCTGGCTGGTCTCTCCGGGGCATTTTATTCCAGGCTTGGAATTGACGCCCCTCTTAAAGATTCAAGAGCCCCGGAGTCCGTTATTCTTGAATCGGGTCACCAGCCCAATTTTCTGCCCCACTGCGGGATGTGGAAAAAGGCGTTTCTCCTTTCATGGATTCAACAGAAAATAACCGGGTCTGGCGGTGAGTCGGCAGCTTTTTTCGGTTTCGCAGACCTGAACCTCTCGACTGCAAAATACCTCTACCGCAACCAGGTGCCTGCGCTCAACACGAGCGGCTCCGAACCTGTCGGTTTTAAAATCGATGAGAAATGTCGCTTCCGGTCGTTTCATACTCACCAGAAACCTCCGGCAGAGGCATGGCAGAAAGAGATGGATCGGATCCGGCAGTTTTATCTGGGAAATGCAAGAAAGCTGGCTGACAGCCCTCCGTTTTTTCAGTCCTCCCTTGACACGCTGATGGAAACGCTCTGGCAAAGTTATGAGCGGGCTGAAAATTTCGCCGAGCTCAACGCGTTTATCTTCGCGAGAATATGTCATGAGATCCTTGGGTTTGATCTGCATTTTTTCATGTATTCCGATATCCAGAAAGAGAAGATTTTTCTCGACGAATCAATCAGGCTTCTCAACCAGCTCCCCGCCTATAACCGGGTATATAACAGGACGATAGAGGAGAGGGAACTGAAAATTCCGGAAGTGCCCGCGGGGAGGATGCCCTTCTGGTACCACTGCCCTTGTGGAGCCAAAGTCGATATTACGATCAGCGAACCGTGGACCGGGCAGGGGATCTGCCCTTCATGTAAAATGGAACATTCACTGGAATTCGGAAAAGATTTTAAAGACCTCGGGAACTATTACGGGAGAATGGATTTTACGGCCGTATCCAGGAATCTCGTTGTTTCGGAGGGGACAGGAAATGCTCTTTTCATTCCCGGGTCCGGTGGCTCCCTGCAGTATGGTGAAATATCGGACGCAATTGCCGGGATCTGTTCTTTCCACCAGCCGGTCGTGCTCACGTGGCGATCGACAGATTGTTATCTCGGACCGGTCCATGCTGTTGCCCTGAAAGATCTGATGAAGGCCGGGGGTATCGAAAGGGGGGACATGATCGGTCCGGGTATTGCGAATAAAGTGACCGGAAAGGTTGAAGCCATTTCAGCAGACATTGCCCGCAGGGAGCAGGCGAACGAAGACAAAAAGAACATAAAAACCATGAAAAATACGCTCCATAATTTTACCAACCTCGTGGAATCGGTCGGAAAAATTTTTTCCCTGACCCCGTCTGCACTCGATGTACTGGTGAGCACCGATCAAAAAAAGATCCCCGATCTCTGGAGGGTCGCATGCGAACAAACCGCGGTCATGACTGAGGGCAGGCTGAACCATATCGAAGGAAAGATTCTCTATCCAAATGTTCTGCTCCCGGAGCTTGAACCCGTTGCTCTCCCGGAGCTTTATCGATCCATGCGAGAACTGGAGGCTATCCATGACAAGAAAAATTCTCATCATTAGCCCGCACACTGACGACGGCGAACTCGGGTGCGGAGGGTCCATTGCTAAATTTATCGAAAACGGTGATACGGTAGAATATGTCGCGCTTTCATGTTGCGAAAAATCCGTACCGCCGCAATATCCTCCGGATATTTTATCCCACGAGGTCAGGAAAGCGACAAAAGTTCTGGGAATAACAGATCCTGTTCTGTTAAACTTTGAAGTGCGGGAATTCCCCCGGATGCGCCAGGAAATTCTTGACGCACTGATCCGGCTCAAGCGACAGATCCGACCGGAGATCGTATTTGCTCCGTCAAGGAATGATATGCACCAGGATCACAAAACAACAATAGAGGAGACTGTGCGGGCATTCAAGAACTGTACGATTCTCGGGTATGAACAACCGTGGAACAATATCAGTTTCAATACCCATGCATTCGTCCCGCTCACTGAGGCCCACCTCCGGAAAAAGATCGAGGCGCTGCGGTGCTACGAAACGCAAAAGGACCGGTCCTACCTGAGCGACGATTTTATCCGCGGTCTCGCAGTTACCCGCGGGACGCAGATCGAGGAAAAATTCGCCGAAGCCTTCGAAGTCATCAAATGGGTTATCCGGTGATTTTCATATGAAAATCCTTATAGATATCGGGCACCCTGCCCATGTGCATTTTTTCAGGAACCTCGTGTTCAATTTGCAGCGTGACGGACACCAGGTAAAAATTACGGCTCGTGACAAGGAAGTGAGCCTCGCCCTCCTCGGGGCATACGGGCTGGACTATGAATTGCGGGGGGAGATGCACACGGGAATGCTGAAAAAGGCATTCGGCCTGCTTTCGATCGATTTCAGACTGCTGGGAATAGCAAGAAAATTCCGGCCGGACATTCTCATGGGGGTACATAACCCGTACGTTGCCCATGTCGGGGCGTTGTTAGGGAAACCGGTCATCATTTTCACGGATACGGAAAATGTGAAAATTGCAAGCCTGCTGACGTACCCGTTTGCGGATGTCATAATCACGCCGGTTTTTTTTAAGGATGTGATCAACCCGGAGAAACACGTAACCATTAAAGGACTAAAGGAGATTGCCTACCTCCACCCGAATTATTTCACGCCTCAACGCGATATCCTCGACACGGCAGGGATCGATGAAAAAGACCGCCTTATCATTCTCAGGTTTATCTCATGGGGTGCTTCCCATGATGTGGATTTAAAAGGTATCCGGAAGGATAAGGAAAAGGTTTTCATCGATACGCTCTCGAAATACGGAAAAGTCCTGATCACTTCGGAAAGGCCACTGGACAACTGGCTTGAAAAGTACCGGATCCGTGTCCCGCCGGAAAAAATGCACTCGCTCCTGTCGTACGCCAGCCTCTATATCGGTGAAGGCGGGACAATGGCCGCTGAAGCTGCAGTTCTGGGAACACCATCGATTCATATCGAATCAACCGGTGACGGCCGGGCCTCGGGAGAACTCAGCGGAAACTTCATGGAACTCAGGGACCGGTACGGCCTCATGTATTTTTTCGCGAGCCAGGACGAAGCACTGACGAGGGCGATTGAGATTCTCGAGGATCCGCATTCGAAGGAGAAATGGCAGGAAAAAAAGCAGCGCCTGCTTGGGGATGTTGTCGACGTCACTTCATGGATGACGGAGTTTGTCGAGAATTATCCCGGAAGTTTTGAGAACTACCGGAAAAAACAAAGCGCGAAGTCATGATAACCCTCTCCTATAACCCTCGTAATGTGTACGGGCGTTACGGAATGGATCATTTTGTCAGGAGATCCGGCATTCCGTTTGAGAGGGGACCGTCTGCCCCGGAGGGCTCCTTAAGCTACGCGGCCGGCGTTGAGGATAAATTCAGGATTATGGTACGCGGGACCTCCATCCTGGACCGGGTCTGTGGTCAGGTCTCCTGGCGCGATACGCTTGTGTCAGTCTGTGAAATTCCGGATACTACCGGGCCTGGAGAAAAGGATCTTGCATTCTTTACTGCAGAGGGAACAAATTATCCCTGCATTACCAAAATTGCTGAAGGAATTGATATCGGTATTGACATCTTCCAGGAGACCGGGTACCTTCTTTCCGGGCATTACGACAGGATCTGGGGAACCCTGGACGAGGCCGGCCGCAACCGGGTAGCATCCCGCCCTGCCGTTGATACCCTGGAGAACCTCCTGATCGAATCCATTCTCGAAGGCTGCCGTTCCCTCAAAATCCCCCTGGTCCGGAAATCACCCTGGCCGGATGCAAAAAAATTCGCTGTCTGCCTCACCCATGATGTCGATGAGGTCAGGAAAACGTACCAGTGGCTCACCAGGCCGGTGCGGTGCCTGCGCAGAGGGGATTTCCGAGGGCTCGGGGGTCAGGTGCGCTCCCTGTTCCGTAAGATCGGGGGGAACGACCCATACTGGACATTCAACGAGATTGCTTCTATTGAGAACCATTTCGATGCAAAATCCACGTTCTTTTTCCTGAAAGAAAGCGGAAAATCCTCGGTCTTCTCCCCTCACACCTGGAACCTGTATGGCAGGTGCCACAGCTACAAAGAACCCGGGGTCCTCGAAGCGATACGGGTGGTATCCGGGTGTGGCAGTGAAGTCGCTGTCCATGGTTCGTTTTACTCGTACACTTCACCGGGGCTGATAGAAAACGAGACCCGGGAACTCGAGGCACTTATCGGGGAGAAGGTGATGGGAACGCGGCAGCATCACCTCAACCTCTGTGTCCCGCAGACATGGGATTACCAGCGGGATGCAGGATTGCTGTACGACAGCTCGCTCGGGTTCAGGGACCGGCCCGGTTTCCGCTGGGGGACCTCATACCCGTTCTTCCCTCTCACGGGCGACACTCCCCATGCGATTCTGGAGATCCCGCTGGTAATTATGGATATCATTCTTCTCTCCCGCAAAGACCCCGTCGGGGAGTGCCTGGCCCTGGCCGGTGAGGTTGAGCGGGTCTCAGGTGTCCTTACGCTCCTGTGGCATCCGCCGTCATTCAATGATCTCGAAGTCCCGGGATCGGGAGAGATATACAGAAAGATCATCGAGTGGTCGTCACACCGGGGAGCCTGGGTAACCAGTGCAAAAGAGATCTCGCTATGGCAGCAGCGTCGCGATTCCCTGGGAATTTCGTTTTGGAAAAATGGAAACACTTTTGTGATTCCGGTCAATTCCGGAGAGAACTGCTACCTCTCGGTTTATCTCCCGTTGAACACGAACCCGGAATTTTCAGGAAATACCGTTGTTATTGGGAAGGAAAACGATCCGATGACCGGTACTGAGTGCCTTCACCTTCGGGTACAGGCTGAAGGCGATACTGGTGAAATCAGGGTGAACTTAAAATGACCGTCGAGATAGAACTACTCAGCCGAAAAGAATCCTACGCCTGGAATGAGATCGTCGGAAAATCCCCGGATGGAACCCTGTTTCATTTATGGGACTGGCTCGAGATCCTTGAACGGCATTCGAAAACCAGGTTGTCGCCGGTACTTGTTAAACGGGACGGTGCTCCTCTGGGCGTTATCCCGCTCTTCTTCCAGAAAAAAGGAATCATACGGATGGTCTTCTCCCCTCCGCCCCGGGGCGGACTCTTCTACCTCGGACCGGTCCTTGTCGACGAATGGAAGGACCGGCAGGACAAACGGGAGGCTGATTACCTCGACTTCCACAAAGCCGTGGAAGATTATGTCGCCACAGAACTCAGGCCGGATTATACAAGGATCTCCCTGCCTCCGGGGCTTACGGATCCCCGCCCCTACGGTTGGTCGGGTTATACGGTTGAGCCCCTCTACGATTATATAACCGACCTTACCAAAGGAGAAGATCATCTCCTGTCCTCCCTGCCAAAAAAACAGCGTCAGGGAGTGAACAGGACCATAAAAAAAGGGGTGACCATAGAGAGCGGGGGAAAGGATGCACTCAGCGCAGTTCTCGATCTCATGGAAATCAGGTACGAGCAGCAGCAGAAGGCGGTATCCATGTCCAGGCAGTACCTCATGGACATCTTCGATAAGTTCGGGGATAACATGACCATATTAACCGCGGTATACAACGGGGAAATCATCACCGGAATGATAGACCTTCACTATCGCAGCGAGGTTCTGAGCTGGATTGGAAACCCAAAACCACGGGTGACTGACGGCATCTCGCCGAACGCTCTCATCACCTGGGAGGGTGTCCGTCTCGCCTGCAAAGGGGGATTCAGATCCTATGTCACCCTCAGTGCCGCCGGGAACGAGCGCCTCCACGAATATTACTCGTCCAAGTTTGAGCCAAAACTTGCCACACGGTTTGCAGTAAAAAAATCATCCTTCACAGCAGGCGTGCTTGAGAAAGGATACACATGTATTGTGAAACCACTGAAGGGGAAATTCCAGGGGGCGGCCGGGAACGGGGAGTGACGGGTCGATCCGGACCCGCTTTTCTTGGGAAAAAAGAGCTCTGCCATGAATCTCAAACCGAGTTCCAGGCCCGGGGGCAGATTTGGCGAAGGCCTTCTGCCGGTCAGTATAGCCACTGATACCGATAGCGAAGAATGGAACCGGTTTGTCGACCGGGAATGCGGCAGTTTTTTTCACTACTTCGAGTGGAAATATCCGTACGAGAACAGAGATCGGAATCGGTTCATCCCTTTGATAATCCGAGACGAAACACGCGATATCCAGGGAATTTTCCCGGTAGTGGAGCAGCCCGGGCCGCTTTACCCTTCATTATCTTCGCTTCCCGAAGGGGCATCCGACGGCTTTTTGATCAAACGCACCCTTGACGATCCCGAAAAAGAGAGGGTACTCTGTTCATTCCTGGATTCTATCGACAGAAAATTTGCCCAAAGCCATGCTTTTTTCTCCCTCAGGCAGTACCTCCCGCCTTCCGGTGAGCCCGCCCATCCTTCCCGTGTGCTGGTGAAAAACGGTTACCGGTGGCGGGACAACCGGGGATCGGGGCTTCCCTGCACCTTTGTTATGCATCTCGGGAAACCCTTTGGGGAGAAGATATTCCCTTCCATGGCCAAAAACCTCCGTAACAGGATACGCCACGCAGGAAAATGCGGAGTCCGGGTAATTGCTGATGACGATTTCGAATTTTTCGATGAATTTGCCCGTATGCACACTGAAATGGTCAAAAAATTCGGGATCAGGAGAGAGAAGAGTGATTACGATGTCCTGCTCGCGTCCTTCAGGGAAAAGATGAAGTTGTTTGTCTGCCTGGACGGTACGGAACCGGTCTCAGCGCTCCTGAACTACTATACGCCGACCACTGCCTATGCCGCCATGGGACCTTACACTCCGAAAGCGAGGCATATACAGAATAACCTTCTCCCGATGTACCATGCTATCCGCCATGCGTGTGATTCGGGCTTCCGTTATTTTGACATGGGGATCACACAAACACCTTCGCTTGCCGCGTACAAGCAAAAGTTCGGTGCAAAGGGGGTGCCTCTCATGGTTTATCAGAAAAAATTTTCTTATTTCAGGATGATCGCAAACAAGACTGCCGGATCTCTGGGCCGGAACAGGAAATAAAAGAGCCCGGATTAAGGAGGGATACAAAAAGGGGTGATCTCACCCCCGGGCGATTACGTCATACGGGCGGTAATAAAAATCTTTTTCCGGTATCCCCGGTTCATTGGGAAGACTGTGCTGGCACTGAACGGGAGCGGAATCTCCGGGCGGACCGAGAGGGATGCTACATCTTTGGCGGATGGGCCCAGTAGTATCCGGGATCGTTTATCCGGAACGCATCCCTCAGCCCGGAAGAAGTGAGTTCCATGATATCAACGGTCGGAAGGCGGTTTATTTCAAGGGCTACCGGGCCGTCGGGAGTCAGTGCAATATCCCAGCCGATATACGTGAGGAAGGGCAGTTTTTTGGCGGACTGGATGGCAAAATTCCGGATTGCTTCCCACCGGGGAACTGAGAAGGTGTCAAAATGGACATGAGAGTCCGGGTGTTCCAGAAAGGTTTCTCTCTCCATGGATACTGCAAAATCACCGGTTTTTCCGGTCACGATATCTATGTACGTGCACATTCCGCCCGAAGATACGTTGTCGATCTCTGACGGCCCCCGTCCCATCCGCAAGATTGCGCAGACTGCCCGGACTCCCCCACCCTTGTTTTCCGTTATAATCCGGCACGTATTCACCGATTCCGGATGGATCCTTGAAATCACGGGGTCCTGGGGGATCCCTTCCTGGACAATCGCATCTCGTTTTTCGATCCTGAGCCCGGTGATGAAATCCTGGAATCCGGTGCCGTCTGTGGAGAGATATCGGCCATCACTACTCCTGTGAAAAATGTGAATACCCCTGCCACCCCACCCGTCAACCGGTTTAACAAATAGTTTCCCGGCACCAGTCTTTAGCATCTCGTCGAATTTCAGGGCTTCCATTCCGGCGGAGTACAGTGACCCTTCCCTTACTATCCCAAGGGTCACCGGATGAGAGATTGCCACCGACCGGAAGAAATGTTCGATCACGATCTTATTCTCTCCGATAAACGAGTACGACCGGGGCGTGTGATAGGGAAGGAACAGCTTGTACCAGAAGAAAGGAGGAATATAACCGCAGAGTTCATCGCTGGAGAGCTCCCGGTCAGTCCGGTAGAGGTCCTGGATAAAGTACTGGTGCGGGCGACACCGCCAGTACTTTTGGCAGATGCCGGTTTCCCGGCGAATCCGGGCCCTGCTTTTTTTATCCGGACACCGGTTAAACCGCTCGTGCGCCTGAGCGATGTGAATCCTGACTTCCTCATCGCGGGTGAAAGCCGGGTAGAATTTCTCCCGTATTTTCATGCCGAGGGTAGTCGACCTCAGGTTGCTGAACATATCGTCATCGTCCCGGTTTCCCGTTGATTATAGAGTTCATATACCTTTTGGAAAAACAGTTTGCCGGGATTTCCTTTTCCATCCCGCCGTTTTCTACCGGCACAGAACACAATTTTTCTGGCGGTATGCGGTCTAGACCGGGGCAACATATGATAAACGAATTTATTTAAGACTTTAAAGAGCCGGAACAATTTTAAAGCCGTTCAGCTCTAATGAAACTCCTGATAGGAACTCCGGGTTCAACCTTCCGTATACCTACGGACGGAGATTTTGGCGGGTACAGCTGAATTATGAAAGCGATCTTGCATTCGAACGGGGATCACCACTACGGGCTTGCAGTTGCACGATCGCTGGGGAAGAAAAATGTCGATTTTGCGGTTATCTCAAGCGATCACCCTTCAATTGCGGCATACTCAAAATATTGTCGTGAAAGGATAATATCTGGGCCGGATCTCCGGATATATTCACGCCTGTCTGAAGAAGACATCGTTTTTCCTCTGGACGAGGAAATAATGCTGAATCTTGCAAAAAATGCTTCCCGTCTGAAATGCACCCTTGGTTTTTCCGGCTATTCCCTCCTTGAAACGATCATTCACAAGAACCGTATGGTTCGTCACGCTATCGATGCGGGGATCCCTTGTCCCGAAACCCGGTTCGTCCACAATATGTCCGATCTCGGGAATCTGAACGGGATCTCCGGTTATCCGGTTGTCCTGAAAAAAGATCGCGGGGCAGGTGGAATCGGTACGTTCACCGTGGACAATCCTGATGAAATCCGGCAGACAGGTGCCGACATCCTCAGGAAAAGCGGCCCGTTCATGATCCAGGAAAAGATCCCGTATGATTACAAGTGCACGGTGGGCGTGCTCTGTAACCGGGAATCAAAGATCCGGCGAATATGCATCCTTAAGGAGGTCCGGAATTTCCCCATGGATACAGGGCAGTCATGCTGCGTCGAGACCATATACCGGAAGGATCTCGTGGATATTTGCGAGAATCTCGTGAAATCACTTGGCCTTTTCGGGGTAGCGGATATCGATTTCCTGATAGATAAACGCGATGGGAAACCCCGGTTCATGGAGATCAACCCGCGTTTCTGGGGCTCGTGCCAGGGCGCGATTATCGCGGGGGTCGATTTCCCGTTCCTGTTTTATCGCATGCTTACGGAGGGCGATATCGATACGGATCTTACGTACCGGAAAGGTGTCCGTTGCCGGTATGCTGTGTTCAATGATCTTGCCAGACTTGCGTCCATCGTCGGGGGAAAGTATTCGTTCAGGTTCAAGATGCGATCGTTTTTGGATTTCATGGAATTTTACCATGATGACGGGTATTACGTCTTTTCGTGGAATGACCTCAAGCCTTTCCTGGGTCTGGTATCGATAAAATTCATGCGGTACCTCTCCCGGAACAATATCATGAAAATCAGCGATTTCTCCGGG
>Ga0187779_10001136_pt1 | contig 16748 bp, 13 predicted proteins | sample 1015_Q2_SP10_10__FD_132435 | JGI IMG/M metagenome (GOLD analysis project Ga0187779, IMG submission 132435) | Tropical peat soil microbial communities from peatlands in Department of Meta, Colombia - 1015_Q2_SP10_10_MG | ecosystem: Environmental > Terrestrial > Soil > Wetlands > Peat | place... | reverse complement strand
GGTGCGGCAGTTAACCTGTGCACCGACTGGCACTTTTAACCATGATGTTGATTGGAACACTGCCTCACCCAGAAAAATAAGAGTTGCCGGCATTCTTTACTGCCCGGGTCGTGAGCCATCATCGGACTGGCGTAAGAACCATGGGAATTGTTAAACAACGAAGTGGACTCGGCACGGAACCGAAGGTTTTCTGGTCCGCCATACAGCGGAAGGGCTCTCTTAAGGGAACAATCTCTGAGTGTAGCCTCGATCCTGATGGGTGTCTGGCACAGTGAAGACTGCAGCCGAAGCCCAATGAAAAAACGGCATAGGTAAGAGCGTCGGCAGCTCATAAAAAGGGAGAAGTAACAATGCTTCTCGATAAGATACGTTTTCCTCTTGACTGGTGTCCGCTAAATGGGTGTCGGTGAAGGCAATAGAAAGTCTTCCCTCATTGCAGTCTCATTCCAGGGTGAAGGCTCGCAACAGGAGGGCACCCGCCTTCTCGACAGCGTATTTTTCCGGATCTCTGTGCGACGAGCGACTTCTTCTCAGGGTCCCGCCAGCGCATTGACAGGTCTTGATCCGAAGCCCTATATTTGATTGCGTAAAGGACCTATGAGGAGGCAACGGGCGGTGAAATGATTAACTCTCTCTACATCCACATCCCCTTCTGTATCAGGAAATGCATCTACTGCGATTTCTTCTCCGTACCCTTTGACGAGACCCTCGCCCTCGACTATATGAACGCGGTTCTTCGCGAACTCGCACTGAGAAGAGATATCGCGGGCGAATTGAAAACGATCTATATAGGCGGCGGCACCCCAACCGTATTACCCACACAGTCCCTCATGCGGTTGCTGGGGACGTTGAAAGACTCCTATACGATATCCCGTGATGCTGAAATTACCCTTGAGGTCAATCCCGGGACGATTGACGGAGAGAAGGCTCAGATGCTCTCGGGGAGCGGTATCAATCGGTGCAGCATCGGCGTCCAGTCGTTCGACGATGGGGAACTGAAGTTGCTCGGGAGGATTCACAATGTTGCGGATATCGTGAACGCCGTGGAGGCAGTCAGGAACTCGGGTATCGGGAACCTCTCCCTCGACCTTATCTATGGCATACCGGGGCAGATAGAGGACCGCTGGGAGCGCAATCTGGCAAAGGCTATAGAACTCGTCCCCGAGCATATCTCGGCTTACGAACTCACTCCTGAGAAGGGTACGGAACTCTTCGAACTGTTCAGAGAGAAAAAGCTCATGAAAGCCCCTGAAGAGACCGTCATCGCCATGTACTACCATACGATCGATAGATTGCGAGACGCGGGTTACCGGCACTACGAAATCTCCAACTTTGCGAAGGAGGGCTTCTCCTGCAGGCATAATCTCAACTACTGGAATAGAGGGGAGTATATCGGAATCGGCGCGGGAGCCCATAGTTTCATCAGGGATAAGAGGATGAAGAATCTGAGCGACATCGGAAGGTATATAGAGAAGCTCGGTGACGATGATCTCGCCATAGAGGAGACGGTAGAGCTTTCGTGCGAGGAAGCGATAAAAGAGTTTATCTTCCTCGGCCTGAGAAAGGCCGAAGGACTCGACATCAGGGAATTCAGGCAGGACCTCGGAATAGATATCCTAGAGGTTTCGGCCGGGCTGATCGCCGACGGACTCCTTGAGTCTGACGGAGACCGGCTCAGGCTCACGCGAAGTGGAATAGTTGTTTCGAACACGGTAATAGCGAAACTCTTCGAAGAACTGGAAAGACGGTAACTTCCGGCTCCGGGAATATCTGATACAATGTGATTATGAGTTCCTGCGGCGTCGGTTTTGTCTGCGACATAAGAGGCGCGAAGAGCCATGATATTGTCTCCTGGGGTATTGAAGCTGTCAAGAACCTCACCCACAGGGGCGCTGTCGGCGCGGACGGCAAGACCGGAGACGGCGCAGGAGTCCTCTTCGAGATACCGAGGAAATTCTTTCTCAATGAGATAGAGAGACAAACGTTCACCCTCTCCCACGGCAGTAACCTTGCCGTGGCGGTCTTCTTTCTCAAGAAACGCGTAGAGCCAGAAATAGAGGAAGTCCTCCGCAAACACCATCTCAGGCCGGTCGGCTGGAGGGACGTTCCGACTGATGACAGTGCCCTCGGGGAATCTGCCTGTGCGACAAAACCTGCCATCCGACATCTCTTCATCGATACTCACGGGATCGATCCCGGGAATACCGAAATCAGGCTTTATCTCGCGAGAAGGGCGATCGAAAAGAGGTTTGAGAGAGACGTCTATATCCCGTCGATGTCTGCGAAGACCATTGTCTACAAAGGTCTCCTCGTAGCGCCCCAACTCGACCGCTTCTATCCGGATCTCAAGAATAAGGATTTTGAGTCCGCCTTCTCGATCTTTCACCAGAGGTTCTCTACAAATACCCTCCCCGATTGGACCCTCGCGCAGCCCTTACGCGTCCTCGCTCACAACGGAGAGATAAATACCATTCAGGGAAACAGGAACTGGATGGCTGCCATCGAGCATGAGGTCATTCACGAGATATTCGGGGATGCGGGCAGCTCGATCAGACCTCTCGTATCCAACGAGGAGAGTGACTCAGCTTCTCTCGACAGGATCATCGAACTCCTCATGCTTGCGGGCTATTCGCCTGAGCATGCCCTCATGCTCTGCATCCCTCCGGCATGGGAGACCTCGGATTTATCCGAGGAAGAAAAGTCGTTCTTCGAATATCAGTCCCTCCGGATGAAACCCTGGGACGGCCCGGCAGCGGTCGCCTTCACGGACGGAAATACCGTCGGCGCTCACCTCGACAGAAACGGTCTCAGGCCGCTCCGATACGCGATAACGGAAGACGGCATCCTCGTTTTAGGCTCTGAAACAGGCATGATAGACCTCGGAGACAGGACCATAAGAGAAAAGGGGAGATTGGGCCCGGGAGATACCCTCTCCGTGAACCTTCAGAAAGGCAGAGTGGCATGCACTGAAGACGTCATCAGAGAGATCATATCGCAAAAACCCTACCGCAAGTGGATAGAAAGATCCCTCACGAGGCTCGGAAAGGTGAAGACCATGGTTTCCGAACCCCTTGATGATACCCGGCGGAGACAGGCCGCGTTCGGCTATACCATGGAGGAGATCGATACATCCATAAAGACGATGACGGAAACGGCAAAGGAACTGATCTTTTCGATGGGGGACGATACCCCCCTCCCTCCGCTTTCTGGGAGGCCCCCTCTCCTTTTCAGATATTTCAAGCAGAGATTCTCGCAGGTGACGAACCCTCCCATAGATCCCATACGGGAGAGGATGGTCATGTCGCTGAGGATGAACCTCGGACATAAGAGGAATTTCCTGATAGAGACCGAAGAGCATGCGAGGCGTCTCAGCCTCGATTCGCCTATCCTCCTTTCCGAGGAGATGAAGGGAATCGAGGAGCAGGCCGCCTTCAAAATAGAGAGGATACCCCTGACCTATTCGCGGGAGGAATTCGGGGAGGAGCTGCAGGGCGGAGACCTCATGACCTGTTGCGCTCCGGGCCGGGGCTTCGATTCCCCTCTCTCGTTTGCCGTCAGGAGACTGCAGAAGAGCGTTGAAGAGGCGGTGCGGAAAGGCGTTGTCTTATTGCTTCTCTCAGACAGGGACATCTCGAAAGAGAGGATTGCTATCCCGAGCCTTCTTGCCATCGCGGCTTCTTTCGATCACCTCAGGAGGAAGCACCTCGCGAACAGGGTGAGTTTCATTATCGAGACGGGAGAGGCAAGAGAGATCCACCACATGGCATGCCTCATCGGATACGGGGCCTCGGCAGTATATCCCTATCTCGCCTATGAAACAATCGAGGAGATGTGCGCAAGGGGAACGATCACGATCCCTTTCCCAGAAGCGGTTCATAACTACAAGAAGGCGCTTGAGGATGGACTCCTGAAGGTGATCGCAAGAATGGGAATCTCGACGATCAATTCCTATCACGCCGCTGCCCTCTTCGATGCCTTATGTTTAAACAAGGATTTTGTCGATGCCTTTTTCGGAGATACCTCAATCAGCATCGAGTCCGACGGTCTGGCCGAGATCGAAGATTCGCTCATGAAAAGGCATGAAGCCGGTTTCGCGGCACCCGAGCCGGTCATCAATCAGGGGGGAGACTTACTCCAGAGGAAGGAAGGAGAATGGCATGCCTGGTCGCCCCTCGCGGTTGCGGCCCTGAACAGGTTCGTCAGGAGCGGCGACTATCGACTCTATCGGGAGTTCTCGCGGCTCGCGGATGAGAGACCAGTATTCATCCGCCATCTCCTCACTCACAAGAAAGGCGGTCCGGTTCCCCTGGAGGAAGTCGAAGCGGAGGAGGAGATATTGAAGCGCTTCTTCTCCGGGGCGATGTCCGTTGGCGCCCTCTCTCCCGAGGCCCATGAAACGATCGCCGAGGCCTGTAATGCCCTCGGCATAAAGAGCAACAGCGGCGAGGGAGGCGAGGATCCCCTGAGATACTGGTCCCCGAAAAACAGCGCGATAAAGCAAATCGCCTCGGGCAGATTCGGTGTAACTCCCACTTATGTGGCATCTGCCCGCGACCTCGAGATCAAGATCGCTCAGGGCGCAAAACCAGGAGAGGGAGGCCATCTCCCTGAAAACAAGGTTACCGAATATATAGCGATGCTGAGACACTGCAGCCCCTCTACCCTTCTCATATCACCGCCCCCCCACCACGACATCTATTCCATAGAGGACCTCGCCCAGCTGATTCACGACCTGAAACAGGCAAACCCCGAGGCAAAGGTCTGCGTGAAGCTCGTTTCGGAAAAAGGCGTCGGCACGGTGGCTGCCGGAGTTGCGAAATCATACGCCGACATCGTCCAGATAAGCGGATGCGAGGGGGGTACAGGCGCTTCGCCGATAGGCTCTATCAAGAATGCCGGCGATTACTGGGAAACAGGGCTTGCAGAGACACAGGCTATCTTAATCGAAAACGGATTGCGGGGGAGAGTGAGACTGAGGGTCGACGGAGGGCTGAGGACGGGAAAGGACGTCATCATCGCCGCGCTCCTCGGAGCCGAAGAATTCGGTTTCGGTACCGCCACGATGATCGCGACAGGCTGTGTCATGGCGCGGAAGTGCCATCTCAATACCTGTCCGACCGGTATCGCTACGCAAGATGAGAAACTCAGGTCGAAGTTCAGGGGGAAGATCGAGGGAGTGACGGCATACTTCACCGCGGTAGTTCGCGAGGTGAGGGAGATCATGGCCGAAATGGGTTTCAGGAGGTTCGACGAGATGATAGGAAGGTCCGATCTGCTCACGGCAAGGACGGAATACCACGGAATCACGACGAGGCTGAACCTCGATCAGTTCTTCGGCGGACATTCCCGGGTCCGACCCGGAAGATGCCTCGTCGCGAGAAACGATAATCCCGCTCCGTCGATGAACAACAGACTCTCCGAGGAACTCCTGCCCTTCATAGAGAAGGGAGCACCCGTCGAGAAAGAATATGAGATCAGAAATATCGACCGGAGTATCCCGATAAGGCTCAATTTCCATATAGCCGTGAGATATCGGGACGAAGGGCTCCCTCCGGATACGATACGATTGACCTTCAGGGGAACGGCAGGTCAGAGCTTCGGGGCCTTTAACCATAGGGGCCTTTCTCTCACGTTGATCGGCGACGCCAACGACTACGTTGGAAAGGGCATGTACGGCGGCAGGATTGTCATAAGGTCTCAGGCCGCCCTCGCAGAGGATTCCTCTCAGGTCGTTGCGGGGAATACCGTCTTGTACGGCGCGGTCGGCGGCGAGTTCTTCGTGGCCGGGAGGGTTGGGGAGCGCTTCGCTGTCAGGAATAGCGGAGCCACCGCTGTCGCGGAAGGAACGGGCCACCACCTCTGCGAGTACATGACAAGGGGGACTGTCGCGGTGATCGGTGAAGTGGGCCACAGCGTCGGAGCTGGAATGACCGGCGGGATACTCTACCTATTCGATGAAGACGATACCCTCACGGGAAAATTGGACACTTCCTATGTGAGGGCTCTCAGTCTCACCGACGAGGATGAGACCGGGGCATTGCGGGCACTCATCGAGAGACATTATCAATTCACAGGAAGCATAAAGGCCCGTGAAATTCTCGATGTCTTCCCGGAATCGCTGATACGGTTCAAGAAAGTCGTTCCCCTCTCCGCCCTTTCCTGATCGAGGGAAAGCAAGCCGAAACCTTTTAATTTTTCATCCAATCTGTGATATATTATTGGTTATCAATCAGATGGAATGGAATTCCTTCAGAGACAGAGTTGCTTTGATAACGGGCAGTTCCCGAGGCATCGGGAGCGCGATCGCGCGGAAATTTGCGCGCTCGGGCGCTGATGTTATCGTCAACTATCGCAAGGCGGGAGGGAAATCCCAGGCTCAGGGTGAACTCCTTTGCAAGGAGATCGAGGAGATGGGACGCCGTTCCTTCCTCATACAGGCAGATATATCCGCGAAGGAGTCGGTGAGATCTCTTTTCAAAGAGATTCGTGAACGCTGCGGCCGCCTCGATTTCCTGATCCTGAACGCTGCAAAGGCTCCGTTCAAGCCACTCGAAAACCTCCTTGAGCGCGAATTGAGGCAGCTCGTCGAGACAAATTACCTCGGCAACATATTCTGCGTCCAGGAGGCCCTTCCCCTACTCGAAAAGACCGAAGGAAAGGTCGTCTTCATTTCGAGTCTCGGAAGTCGTTTTTACAATCCCGCCTATCCCCTCGGCTCCATGAAGGCCGCGATGGAATCGGTGCTCAGGGACCTCGCGGAGAGCCTGAGCGGAATGAAGATATCCGTCAACGGTGTCTGCGGGGGCATCGTCAGGACGGATTCCTTTAAGGTGCTCAGGCAATATTGGGAAGAGATCGACCAGATGCCCGAAGAGCTCTTTGTGGAGCCGGACGAGATCGCCGACGCGGCGCTCTTCCTCTGTGACCCGGCGAGCAGGGGGATCAGAGGTCAGACGATTGTCGTCGACAGGGGCCTCAGCAACAGGCTGTACCGGCCGATACCGAAACGATAGGAAAACAACGAATTTAGACGTACCATATCAGCATTGGAGGAAATCATATGCAGAAGATTATATCTGAAGAAGTCGTTCTTGAAGAGGTGAAAAAGGCGATCGTCGAAACCCTGAGCATCGACAAGGAGACGATCAAGCCGGAAAGCTCTCTCATCAGGGATCTCGGCGCCGAGTCCCTCGATTTTCTCGATATCAACTACCGTCTCGAGCAGGCATTCGGAATCAAGATGGCGCGCCATTTCATCCTCGAACACATCGAAGAGATGTTCGGCGAGGGCTCTGCCATAGATGGAAACAGTCAGTTGACCGATAAGGCGGTTGCCCTCATGAAGATCCGGATGGAGGACAACGTTGCGGAAGTCCGGACCGGCATGGACATGGATGAAGTGCCGGCCATCGTCACCGTCAGATCGATTTCGCGGGGGGTCATGGATATTCTCGACAGCCTTCCGGAAAAGTGTTCGTCCTGCGGGAATTCTGCCTGGAAATCGGAGAACAATCTCCGCATCCGGTGCGGCTCCTGCGGGGAATACGCGACGTTTACGAACGGCGACGATCTCATTAAGGCCTGGCTGACGAAGGTCCAGGAAGAGAAGAAGATATTCTGAGGCATATCCAGAATCCTCTTTTCCTGAGCGAAGGTTATGACGAGAGAATTTTCTAAGCGGAGGGTGGTCGTCACCGGGTATGGGATGGTCACCTCTCTCGGGAAAGATACGAAAGAGACGTTTGCGAACGCGAGTCGCGGGGTCTCGGGTATCGATTTCTTAACGGCCTTTGACACGAAGGGATTGCCCTGCCGCATCGGCGGGGAGGTCAAAGACGCCTGGCTTGAGGAAGACCGGGACGACAGGGCCCGTCGGTTCCATAAATTTTCATCCCGCGGCCTGAGGCTGATGACGCAGGCGACCCTGGAAGCCTCGATTCAGGCGCGTCTCAACGATGTCGTGAACCGCGAGAGAATCGGGGTCTCCCTAGGATACCACGGTGAAAATCCGCCTCTCGAAGATGTCGTCTTTCTCCACCGATTCTATGACGGCGCCGGTTCATGGGACATGAAGCACCTATTGGATGCAGGGGGCTATTCGTATCTGAATTTCCTGAAAAGAAAACCCGATGTGGCGGCCTCGATCCTCTCGATCCTCTTCCGCTGCAAGGGGCCTACCCTCTCGATCGTGTCGGCGTGTTCAGCCGGGTCCCAGGCGATCGGAGAAGCGTTCCGCAGCATTCAGGAAGGCAAATCCGATGTCATGATAGCCGGAGGCTGCGAATCGACGCTCAACTTCCTCGGCTTTATCGGCTTCGTTCTCATAAAGGCGCTCGTAGAGAGGTACACCTCGCCCCAAAAGGCATCGCGGCCCTTTGATCGCAAGAGAAACGGTTTCGTGATGTCCGAAGGCGCAGGGACGGTCATCCTCGAGGAACTGGAACACGCCCGCTCAAGGGGTGTTCCGATACTCGGGGAGCTCCTCGGATACGGTGCCTCGGCGGATGCCCACCGGATTACCGACATACATCCCAAGGGTCTCGGAGCCATTCTCGCGATGAAAGGGGCGCTCGAGGACGCCTCCATTTCTCCAGAAGATATTGACTATATCAATGCCCATGGCACCTCGACGGTCCAGAATGACGCGACGGAAACCCTCGCGATCAAGGAGGTCTTCGGCGATAAGGCAAAGGATATCCCCGTAAGCTCGAATAAATCGATGCTCGGACATGCCATCGCTGCTGCCGGCGCCATAGAATGCATCCTGACACTCGTCGGGATGGATCGTTCGATTATCCTGCCGACTATGAACTATGAGTTCCCCGATCCGAAGTGCGACCTCGATTATGTGCCGAATGCGGCGAGGATGAAGGAACACCGGAGGGCCATCTCTAACTCCTTTGGCTTCGGCGGACAGAATGCCTGCCTCTGCATGGGGAAATTCGATGGATGACCGCGTTGTCATAACCGGTACAGGCATCTCCTGTTCTCTCGGTACCACCCGCGATGAGGTGTGGGGCTCGATGCTCGCAGGGAGAAGCGGGATACGTCCGATAGAGGGATTCGACACGGTTGGATTCGGTTGCCGGGTGGCCGCCCAGATTCAGGAGCTGAATCCCCGCGATCTCGGAATCAGTCCGAAAGATTCGCGGATCATGGATACCCACGCGTACATGCTCATGAAATCTTCCCGCGACGCCTATCGCGAGGCGAAGCTCGACACCGCGTCCGTTCCTGCTGAAGAGACCGGCTTTTATGCCGGCATGGGGATGGTCGACTACAGGATAGAGGACCTCCTCCCTGCGGTTCACAAATCGCTCAATTCCGGAGGCGGACTCGACTATGACGCATTCTTTTCAGAGGGATACAAGGAGGTCTATCCTCTCTGGCCGCTCTCGATGCTCAATAATATCAGTTTCTGCCAGGTCGCGATAAACCTCAACATAAAAGGTGACAACACCGTATTTTCTCCTCACGCCGATTCCGGCGCGCAGGCCGTTATCGAGGGGATGAGTGCGATACGCGAAGGGAAGGCGCAGGTGGCCCTTGCGGCCGGCGTCAGCGAGAAGGTCTCTCCTTTGAGCCTGGCACGCGGCCATCTCTGCGGCATACTCCGGATGGCGGATGATCGTGACGGTACCGCATGCAAGCCTTTTTCTGCGAAGAGGGGAGGCACGATTCTCGGGGAAGGTTGCGGCGTCCTCGCCCTCGAACTCCCGAGTTCCGCGAAACGAAGAGGGGTCAGCTGCCTCGCCTCGGTTACCGGCTACGGATCAGCCTGTGAGCCGCAGGGGAGATTTTCAGGGCCTACGAGAGGGGCGATCTCGCTTTCGATGAAGAGAGCGCTCGAAAGGGCCGGGATAAGGCCTTCGGAGATAGACGTCATCATCGCCCATGGCGACGGGACCACTGAGGGAGACAGAAACGAGATCGAGGCTATCCATGAGGTCTTTGAGGGATGTTTCGATAACCTTGCGGTATTCTCTTCAAAAGGCGCCTTGGGACTCCTCCATGCGGGAGCGGCTGTCGTCGACATGATACTGGGCATTTCGATGTTTCATTCAGGCAAGGTTCCGGCGACGGTTGGGTCGCTGCCTCTCGACGGCGCGGTACGGTTCAACCTTTCGAAGGGCGGACTGCTGCAGGCAAAGCCGAGAAGAATACTCATCAATTGCCGGAGCTATGAGGGTCAATCGACGGCACTCATCATAGAAGCTCCGGATGAGACATAGGGAGCGCTCATGAGATTCCTATTCTACGACGCGGTGACGGAAATAGAAAAAGGGAGATCGATAAAGGGAACGAAGACCTTTTCCCTCTCGGAAGAGTTCCTCAGGGCGCATTTCGGCAAGGTCGCACTCGTTCCCGGGGTGATCATGATCGAGGCGATGGCCCAGCTCCTCGGCTGGCTCATCATCTATTCTCACGATTTCCGCCTTTCCGCCATCATGTCTCTCATCGAGAATGTGTCGGTAACAGCTGACCTGAGGCCGGGCTTTAAGGCAGAGATCCGGGGGGAGATATTATCCACCTCCCGGGGAGATTCCCTCGGCATGGCGAGCATGTACGTCGACGGCGCGCTCATAGCATCCGTCGACCGCATCATATACAGCCACATCCATAAGGTTGATCCGAAGGGTCTTTCACGGCTCTTCGGATATTACAGCGGACTTAAAGTCGGGAGAATTTCATGACATCCCGGAGAAGGAGAGTCGTTGTGACAGGACTCGGGGTCGCTACCGCCCTCGGCCTCGACGTGGAGGAAAACTGGCAGAAACTCCTCGCGGGCACCTCAGGCATCAGGAGGCTTTCCCTCCCCTTTGCCGCTAAATCGGCCGTTCAGGGGGTTGGCGAGGTCGTGGAAGGAGACTGGAAGAAGATAGAGGAAGAATTCGGACGCGACTCCTCTGAGGAAGGCGAGAGAAGGACGCTCTTCGGACTCTGGGCGGCAAAGCAGGCCCTTGCTGATGCGGGCGTCCTCGACGGGCAGGGGGAGAGAGACCGTTATGGTGTTGTCCTTGCGGCAGGCCTCGGGATAAACAGGCTGGAGGATATCGAGAGATGGCTCGACGCGGGGAGAAGATTCTCTTTCGTGAAATTCGGCAGGAGCTATACCGAAGTCCACAGGGAGTCGATCATGAGGAACAATTCCCACAGGACTTCCGTGCTTATCGGGAAGGTCTTCGGTCTGCGCGGGACGAACTGCACCGTTACTTCAGCCTGCGCATCGGCCACTCAAGCGATAGGGATGGGATACCGGGCGATCCGGAGAGGGGATGCCGACCTCATCGCGGCGGGAGGCTCCGATTCCATGATCAACCCTGTGGGGCTCGTCTTCTTTGTCCTTCTCGGCGCCGCATCGACCTCTTCTGAAAACCTCCCCGAATCGTGCAGGCCCTTCGACAGAAAGAGGTCAGGGCTCGTCATGGGGGAGGGAGCGGGAATCGTTGTACTCGAGGAAGAGTCGCACGCGGTCAAGAGGGGAGCGCGCATATACGGCGAAGTTGCCGGGTACGGGTCGTCCCTCGACGCATATCAGGTAACCGCGCCGGATCCTCGAGGACTCGGCGCTGAGCGGTCTATGAAGGCTGCTATCGAGGATGCAGGAATCCCTATCGATGGGATAGACTATATCAATGCCCATGGCACGAGTACAAAGCTAAATGACGCGATGGAGACGACGGCGATAAAGAGCGTCTTTCAGGACCATGCGAATAGAATCGCGATCAGCTCGTCCAAGTCGATGATCGGACACCTCCTCGCGGCATCGGGAGGGCCCGAATTCGTCTATACCGTCTTGACGGTCAAGGGCGATGCAATCCATCCCACGATCAACATCACGAACCGGGATCCCAAGTGCGACCTCGATTATGTGCCGAACGAGAAACGAAAGAAGACCGTCAGGGCCGCGTTATCGAACTCATTCGGCTTCGGGGGTCAGAACGCCTCGATCATCGTGAAAAAATACTGCGGAGAAAATTCATGCAATTAGACCTGACGGGAAAGATCGCCCTTGTCACGGGCGGGTCCCGGGGCATCGGGAGGGCGATATGCCTGCTCCTCTCTCAAGCCGGGGCCTTCGTCGCGATCAATTACAACAGGGCGAAGGAAGAGGCCGAAAGGTTGAAGGAAGAGATCGTGATGCAGGGCGCTGAAGCAGAACTCTTCCAGGCCGACATCGCGAACCCGGATGAAGTCAAGCGGCTCTTTAGCGAGCTCGGAAAGCAGTTCGGAAGGCTTGACATCCTCGTCAACAATGCGGGGATCATAAAGGACAATCTCCTCCTCGGCATGGAACTCTCCGATTGGGATAAGGTGCACGATCTCAACCTTCGTGGGGCCTTTCTCTGCACGAAGTTCGCCGTCGAACTCATGATGCCCCGCCACTCGGGGAAAATTATCAACGTATCATCGGTAAGCGCGATTAAAGGTGGCCGGGGGCAGGCCAACTACGCGGCAGCAAAGGGTGGGCTGCTCTCCTTCACCATAGCCTGCGCAGCGGAGTTGTCAGGCAAGGGGATACAGGTGAACGCGGTGCTGCCCGGGATGATCGTCACAGACATGAGCAGCAGGGTAAGGAAACGGGCGGGGGATTCAATTCTCAAGGAAATTCCCGGCGGCAGATTCGGAGAACCCGTCGACGTCGCGAATCTCGTCGTCTTCCTCGCCTCGGACAGGTCGGATTACATCACGGGGCAGATGATAGCGGTGGACGGAGGGATGAGTATCTCATGATCCGTCTCTACCAGGGAGTCGATATTGTCGAGATCTCCAAATTCAAGGGCATCCTTCTCAGGCACGACGCATTCCTCCGGGATATTTTTACCGATCAGGAGAGGGCCTATTGTGAATCGAGGAAGAGGCCCTACATACACTTTGCGGGGCGGTTTGCAGCAAAGGAGTCCTGTCTCAAGGCCCTCGGAACAGGATTCTCCGGCCCGGGCATCGACCACACATTCAAGGAGATCGAAGTCATACCCGACGCGTCGGGGAAGCCACGGCTTTCGCTGTCCGGTTGGGCCGAAAAGATCTCGAAGAGACGGAAGATAGACCAATGGACTGTTTCGATATCACATTCTGCCGATTATGCCGTGGCAACAGTGATATTGCTCGGGAACTGAAATGGAGGGACGGAGGAGAGATGCGATATTTGCTTCTTGATCGGATTCTGGAATGGAAGAGCGGTGAAAGTATCCGTGGCATAAAGAACGTCACCATGAGCGAGGATTTTCTCGAATTCCATTTCCCGAGGAAACCGATCATGCCGGGAGTGCTGCTCCTCGAATCGTTGGCTCAGCTGACCGGCTGGCTCGAAGCGGCGTCATCAGACTTCAAGAACTGGTTTCTCATTACGAAGGTCCAGACCTGCAAATTTTACGGGTTCGCCTTTCCCGGGGATCAGGTCGAACTCATGGTCCGTTCGGGTGCGGGAGCGACCCCCGGGAAAAAGGTCTTCACGGGAACGGGAACGGTAGGGGGGAAGAAGAAGATCGCCGTCGACTTCGAGGGTGAGACGATATCCCTCGAAGAGATCGAGGACGCCGATGAGCAGAGGAGATTTTTCCGACTCTTGACAAGGGAGATCTGAGGGCTTTGGGTGGAAGAGAAGTAGTCATAACGGGAATGGGACTCATCACCCCTCTCGGCAGGGGGGTCGAAGAGAATTGGGAGGGTGTAAAGGCGATGAAGACAGGCATCGCGCACTACCCTCACGACCTCTTGCCGCGCTTCCTCCAGTACATGGGGAAAGCGGGGGAAATCGAGACCGACGCGGATATCCCGCACAAACTCCTCGGTCAGCTGAAATTTCTGAACCGCGGTTCCCTCCTCGGATTCACCGCCGCCCGTGAGGCGTTGCGTCAATCAGGCACGAATTTTTCCGACGTACCTCCGGGCCGGAGGTCACTCTACGTCGCGGCGGGGGACATGACAAAGGTCGGCTATGATTTTCTCTACCCGGCCACGAAGGACGGGACTCACGGAAGATGGCGGGAGATGGATTTTGAAAAATTAAACCAGTCCGCCCTCGACAAGGTCAATCCCTTTTTCCTCCTCGAATCCATCAATAACAACCTCTTCAGTTTCCTCTCTGCCTTCTCAGAGTTCATGGGTCCGAATACGAGCCTCGCGAGCCACTCCCCCTGCGGAGGCAACGCGATGGAACTCGCCTTCAAGAGCATCCGTCAGGGCAAGGCCGATGTGGCGATGGCTGTCGGCTGCGGCAACTGGATAACGGAAGTGCCGCTCTATGAGATGGCGGGGCTCGGAATACTCTCCCGCTGCATGCAGGGCATACACTCCTTCAGACCCTTCGACAGAAAGAGGGATGGCTTCATCCCCGGTGAAGGCGGAGCAGCCCTTCTCCTCGAGGCCGCCGAGAAGGCAAAGGAGCGGGGAGCGGCCATCTTCGGGAGGATTGAGGGATTCGGAAACAGCATCGAATTCTCAGACGACCAGGGAATAGCGGTTCCATCCGCGGTGAGCAGACGGAGCATGCTTTCTGCATTAGAAGATGCGGGATGCGCCATCGGCGACCTTACCTTCATCTCTCCCCACGGGAGCGGCTCTCAAAAGGGGGACCGGTCGGAATTGCGGTCGGTGCTCGAAATGCACGGCGACCGGGAACCCGCCACGCCTATCTGCGGTCTGAAACCCTACACCGGACATCTCGCTGCGGCGAGCGATATCGCCGAGGTGATCATCGGGATCAAGGCGATAGCCGCAGATGTCGTACCCGCTACCTTGAACTACAGCGAAAGCGAGAAGGAATTCAGCGGCATGAAGATATCGGGTTCTCATCGGCAATGCGAAGGGAAGCGTTTCCTCTCGGTCAGTTACGGAATAGGCGGTCAATCTGCTTCGGTAGTGGTCCATGTCGTAAAGTGAATCATGAAGGTGCGGAACGGTTGAAGCGAGGCAGGAAGACCCGTCGGAAGAAGGGAGAGGCGACTCAAATCCTCGAATATGTCGGGGCGGCTCTACTCCTCCTCTTCGCGCAAGCGCTGCCGTTAAGGGTTATCCGCATTGTGAGCAGTCTCCTCGGGAAACTCCTCTTTCTCCTCGTCGCGAAGCGTCGAACCATAGCGACGGAAAATCTGAGAAATGCCTTTGGCGCTGAGAAGGGTGAGAGGGAACTCCGTGAGATCGCGGAAAAGAGCTTCATGTCGTTCTTCCTCACCTTCCTCGAGATAGCGAAGTTCCGTCGTCTCTTTTCGGGAGACCGCGTTATCGAGAATATGAAGAAGGTATCGTCGCAGGATCTCGAGGTCCTTTTTCAAAAGGCAAAGGGATTGCACGATGAGTCGAACGGCTGCATCTTCGTTACCCCGCATATCGGCAACTGGGAGCTCCTGCCGCAGGTGAGCGCTGTCGTCGGCATCCCCCTCGTTGTCGTGGTACGCCCCCTCGATAACCGATACCTCGAAAGGCTCGTCTACAAAAACCGTTCTGACAGCGGACAGGTTATCATCCCGAAGAAGAACGCCCTCTTCGTGCTCCAGAAGACGCTCCAACAGGGAAAGTCCATAGGCCTGCTTCCCGATCAGAGCACCATGCAGGGCATCTCTGTTGACTTTTTCGGACGCAAAGCGACAACCACCCCGGTCCCCGCGATGCTCTCGATCCTGTACCGGAGACCGATCGTCGTCGTAGCGTGCTGCAGAAGCTTCCCGACCTACCGGTTCGAGGGCGTCGTTTCCGATCCGATATACCCCGGTGAATACAGGAGTGAAAAGGAGGAGATCTTCCGTCTGACAGGAGAGATGAACAGGAAGATGGAGGCGATCATCCGGAGCTATCCGGACCAATACCTCTGGATGCACAACCGCTGGAAGACTTACAAGAATAAGAAAGGCATGCTCGCATGAAGAGGAGATCACCGCCCTTCGCGGTGATTATGCTAATCCTTTCCTTTCTCTGCGGATGTGCTCATAGGGAATCCTCAGCCGATCGGCATCTCCTCGCCGGCAGCGCCGGTGAGGAGGGAGCGAAGAATATTGCCATACCTGAGGCGCTTGAGGACGAGATACTCGCCCTCGATCCCGAATCTATCACCGGGGACGATGTTGCCGGCGTGCTCTCACGCTGCCCGGCCCCGAGGATCATCAATCTCGACGGGAGTGTCCCTCTCGTCACGATGGAGTCGTTCTCAAAATTCCTCATCCTCATGGGTTATCCGGAAGAAAGCGTGCGGGACCCGAAAACCGGGGCTTACACATACAGCAGCTACATGAGCAGCAGGAAACTCGCGGGTCTCCTGGCATGGCATTACGAAAGGGAAGGGATGATGCCAATGGTTATCGGCCACAGCCAGGGAGGAATGCTCTCGGTGAAAGTCCTCCACGAATTCGCCGGCACGTTTCGCGAAACCATAGAGGTCTGGAACGCTCAGTCCGATAAACCGGAGGAGCGGTACACGATACGGGACCCTCTCACAGGCGATTTTCGTTCTGTCACCGGGCTCAAGGTAGGATTTGCCTCCGCCATAGCGACCGGCAAATCGATGCGTATCCTCCTCGGCCAGTGGGAGATGCTTCCCCGGTTGAGGGAGATACCGGATACGGTGGAAGAGTTCACCGGATTTCGTATAGAGAACGATTTCATCGGCAGCGACTTCTTCGGCCTCGTGCAGGCGAAGCGGTATTATCCCCTCGGATCTGCCCGGGTGCGCAACATAACGCTTCCCGCCGGATACAGCCATCTCAGGGTACCGCTGACGGAAGAATTGGCGAAGCGTGACGATACGCGGG
>Ga0187779_10001135_pt1 | contig 16755 bp, 17 predicted proteins | sample 1015_Q2_SP10_10__FD_132435 | JGI IMG/M metagenome (GOLD analysis project Ga0187779, IMG submission 132435) | Tropical peat soil microbial communities from peatlands in Department of Meta, Colombia - 1015_Q2_SP10_10_MG | ecosystem: Environmental > Terrestrial > Soil > Wetlands > Peat | place... | reverse complement strand
TCCGGCGCCTCGATACCACCGATGAAGCGCCGGCCGGCCCCGGTGTCTTCTTACTGTCCGACTCTGACCAGACGACGTCCTATTATGTGGAGTCCTGCCAAACCTTGCGGGTCGGAATCGGGAATCTGACGCGTGGAGGGCACGCCGGGAAAAGCGGCCGGCCCCCCGGACGCGAGGCGAGTCTCAAGGCCAAGCTGGCCGAACATTTGGAGATCAACGAAACGAAGGTATCGCAATATATGAAGGACCACTGTGTCATCCGATGGATTCAGCTGGACGATGACGCCCCTCTGCTAGCCCATTTTGCGATCGCGGTCCTGCGCACGCCCTTGAACTTGGACTAAGGCAGCATCACCGAGGGGCTCCTTTGGACTCCGGGGGACGGGCCCTTTGGGCAGCTAATTGTTACCATTCGACCCTCCATATGCCCCTTTCCGTGCAGCGGTGTGGACGAAACCCCGAGATGTGTGCAAACTCCGATAGTGTAACCGCTTATGGGCACTTGGGGTGTAAGCGGTTCGACTCCCCCACGGGCATTGGGGGCGCTCGTCACCCCTTCTACTGAGGAGACTCACACGACTATGTCGATCACTGTCGGCAATCGCATCTGGAAATCCCTCGATTGGGCGCTGTGCAAGACGGCGGGTGTGACCTTTGACACGGTCCAGTTCTTCAACAAACGTAATCCGAACCCGTCGTTCACGCCGAAGTGGTCCGATAAACCCCTTCTGAAATCTTGGGAAAAATCGAAGCCAACGCTGGGATGGCCGCGCACGACCGACTCCCTCTGCCCGGACTGCGTGAAGGAAGCCCGCGAAGCGATCCTAAACGGAAAAAAAGACTGGATGGACCTTGTTCAAGAGAGAGTCGGAGAGATCAAGGCCCAAATCATCGAGCGCGACGGCCAGGTTTGGATGGTGAAGGAGTGTCCGGTTCACGGGAGATATGAAGACCTGATGGCGATTGACTCGAAATTCCTGGCCTGGATTGAAAGCCAGTTTCCGGGTCGCGATATTCCCGCCCACAATGACGAGAAGCTTCACCGGCACGGATCGAGCACCGTGCGGCATGGACGCGGCGCCGTTCTAACCGTTGACTTGACCAACCGCTGCAACATGATGTGCGATCCCTGCTTCATGGATGCGAATCAGGTGGGTTACGTGCACGAACTCGAGTGGGATGAAATCAAGGAAATTCTCGACAATGCCCTGCTGATCAAGCCGCGCCGCCAGATGTCGGTGCAGTTCTCCGGCGGTGAACCGACCATGCACCCGCGATTCGTCGATGCCGTAGCCTATGCGCGAAAAATCGGCTACAACAGCGTCCAAGCGGCTACCAACGGCATCGAGTTCGCCAAAAGCAAAGAGTTCTGCAAGAAGGCCTTCGAAGCGGGTATGCGCTACGCCTACCTACAGTTTGACGGCGTCGGCAACGACGCCAACAGCCACCGTCAGGTTGGCAACCTGTTCGACGTGAAGTTGCGAGCGATCGAGAATATGCACGAGGCCGGCATCGAGATTGTGCTGGTCACGACCATCGTCAATAACGTAAACAACGACCAAGTCGGGCCGATCGTGAAGTTCGCGATGGAAAATCCGCGGAAGATCTCATTCGTCTCCTTCCAGCCCGTCTCGTTCACAGGCCGGGATGAGGACATCACACCGGAGCGGCGGATGCGCCAGCGCTATACACTTTCGCATCTTGCCAAGGACGTCAGTCAGCAGGTTGGAAAAATCGAGCCCACACGCGATTGGTTCCCCATATCGTTCATCAGTACGTTCGCAAACTTTGCCGACCTGATCCACGGCCCGGAGTCGCAGTGGGGTGCACTCTCCTGCGGCTGTCACCCGAACTGCGGCGTGGGGACGGCCCTGATGGTCAACAAGATCACAAAAGAGTGGGCACCGGTGCCGCGTTTCTTGGACGCGCAGGGCCTCACGAGGGACGTCAACGCAATCACCGACGCAGCGCGGGGCAAAAGCTTCTCCAATTTCATGATGGCGCTCGCGTTGCTGAGAAATTACAGCCCCTTCCAGGCACCGCCCAGCTTGCGGCTCAAGGACCTTTGGGTGAAGTTCGACAAGACCTGGGCACTCACAAAGCGTGCGGAGGTCAAGTATGGCCGCACCAACCCGGAGCGCACTTTCAATGACGCCGTCCAGCGCCGCCAAGATCCCTGGAACTTCCTGTTCATCGCCGGTATGTGGTTTCAAGACCTTTTCAACTACGACTTCCGTCGCACGGAGATGTGCATCATTCCGTACGCCACGCAACAGGGCGAGATTTCCTTCTGCGCGTACAACACCGGAATCGGCTGGCGCAAGATCCTTGAAAACATGTACAAGAACGCTACCGTCGCCGAATGGTACAAGACCCACGGAAAGCATCAGATCTATGCCAAGGGCAAGAAGGTCGATCTTGACACCTACGAGCACTCTCTGCGAATCGACGCAGAAGACGCTGCGCGCGTGCGTCACCTGGAGCACGATATCCCGCTGACCGCGGCCGAAGAGGACCGCATCCGCCGCAAGAAGGCCTTCGAGGAAGCGGCCAAGGTCCGGAAGATTTACGAAGAGCTTGTACTCAAGAAGAGTTCTGAGCCGATCGTTCAGATCGGGTCCATCGACGACATTTTGACGGCCGTCCCGGGCGCGACGGTGAAACGCATCGAGCCCGCCCAAGGAACCGGCGCAGTCCAAGTGGGTCACTCCGAGGCCGCGACAGTGGCCGGCGACTAAAGATCTCCGCGCTCAGGCGGCCGAATCGGTCGGTAACCGACGGCACCGACTGTCGCCTTCGATCAGCTCCCGGCTCCGTTTTGGTACAATAGAGTTTGAGGACGAGTGACCATGCCAATCTACGAATATGTCTGCGACGATTGCGGCGCGCACTATGAGCGTATCGTAATGAACGGGAGCACGGTCGTGACATGCCCGCAATGCGCCAGCCAAAGAAACACAATTCAACTGTCGGTGTTTGCGGCGCACGGTGATGGAGCGAAATCTTCGAGCCGAGCGTCGTTAGATTCTGGCGGCTCGGGCGGCGGCTGTTGCGGCGGCGCCTGCGGCTGCGCGAATTAGGCGCTCCCACCGATGAAGTCTTCGAGACCCGTTTTCTCGAAGGAAACCATCCTTTTCTTGCGCGAGCTTGGCCGTAACAATCACAAAGCCTGGATGGACGAGAACCGCGAATGGTATCGCGCGGCCGTCGTCGAACCCTTTCGTGAGCTGTTCGAACGTTTGATCCCGATCGCCCTGAAACTGAATCGCCGATTTGTTACGAGTGGCCGCGTCGGCGAGAATTTTTCCCGCATCAACCGCGACATCCGCTTCTCCTTGGACAAGGCACCTTACCGCACGCAGATGTACCTGTTCTTCACGGAGCCAGGAGGCGAAGGCGGCCAGGTCTATAGCGCCGTTTCGGCCGATCTAGTCACGTGCGGCTTTCGCGTTTACGCCGGCTCACGCAGCGCTCCGCTCATCCAGATCGGCCGAGCCCGTGCCATGCAAAACACCCGGTGGCTTGAGCGGCAACAGCGCCGGCTGACAGGGAAATACGAAAGCTATTGGTACTCCTCCGAGAAAGGGGAATGGACCAAGCACAAGGGCTGGCCGTTGAAACCGGACGATTGGAAAAGGCTCAAGGGTTGGGTGGTACGCCAGAAACTCAAACACACTGTGGCCCTTCGTCCTGCCTTTGATCGAGAGGTCGCGAAAGTTTTCCACGATCTCTATCCCCTGTTGCCATTCACCTCCTCCCCAACCTGGAAGGCGTAATCGGCTGATTTGAAACCCGCGCTCCTTAAAACGAAGCCTAGCCCCTGGTCGGAGTCCTCTGGTAGGATTCGGCCAACCTGAGCCTGAGGCAGACCGTACCGCGAGTCGAGGGATGCGACGAACAATTTCGATCGCACTAGCTCTGAGCGTGGCCCTGGGGATCGGTGTGTGGGCGTGGCCGAGCAGGGCCGGCAGTCGCGACCGCGCACAGAAGGCTGCGATCGAACGCGATTGCGACCGACAATGCCTCTACGGCCTCGTCGATCAATACTTGGCCGCCCTGGTGGCCCGGGATCCTGCCCGGTTGCCATGGGCCGCGGGCGCTCAGTTCACGGAAAACAATGTCACGCTCGCGATCGGCGACGGACTGTGGGGCACGATTACGGGCCGTGGCGCAGACGACCTCCGCGCGGCGGATCCAGAGAAAGGACAGGTCGCTTATTTTGGCGTCGTGGAGGAACGCGGAAACCAGGCATTCTTCGCCTTGCGGATGAAAATTCAAGACCGGGCGATCACCCAGGTGGAGACGATCGTGAATCGCAAGGGCTACGGGCCGGGACCGTTCGGGGATCCCCATACACTCAAGCCGGTGCCGATTCTACTCGAAGATGTGCCCGTTGAGCATCGGCGGCCACGCGAGCGCATGATTGCACTCGCCGATGGATACTTCAATACGCTGCAATTGAACGATGGCCAGCTCTTTACGCAATTCACCGACGATTGCAGCCGCCGGGAAAATGGAGTCTGGACGGCAAACGATCCGAATCCGGACCCGCAGGCGAATTCGAGCCTATCAAGCTATGGCAAGATCTCCTGTGGCGCCGGATTCAAACTGGGCAACTACCGATGGGACGACCGCCTTCGGGACCGGCGCTTTCCGCTAGCGGACGAAGAGAAAGGCCTCGTTCTGGCGGCCGGGTTTATTGACCACTCTGGTCGACTGGAAACCTATACCACGACGGACGGTGTGAAGCACGACTCACCCATGAAATCGCCCCACTCATTTTGCCTGCTGGAGATGTTCAAGATCGTCGATGGCAAGATCCGGCATGCGGAGGCCGTGTTCATCACCGTGCCCTACAACATGCCCTCGCCGTGGGTAAAATAGGATCGGAAGAAGGGAGCAGGACGCCATGGTTGATTTCTCGAATCAGCCTACGATGAAGGGGTTTTTTGCCCCGACGCGTTTCGAGGCTGATGTTTACGACTGCGAAGTCGTCGGGAAGATTCCGACAGAACTCAACGGCGCGTTCGTGCGGCTTGGAGGCGATTGGTTCTACCCGCCGATCTCGGAGAATGACTCCCCGTTCAGCATGGACGGCTACATCAACATGTTCCGGTTTAAAAACGGTATCGTCGACTACAAGGGCCGCTGGGTCAAAACTCCGCGATTTAGAGCCGATCGAGCTGCCCACAGGCAGCTGTTTGGAGTCTATCGAAATCCTTTTACCGACGATCCCAGCGTGAAAGGGCTCGATCGCTCCGTTCAGAATACGACCCCCCTTGCTTTCGCGGGGAAGCTTTTCACGCTCAAGGAAGATAGCCTACCGTATGAGATTGATTGCAACACGCTGGAAACAATCGGTCCCTGGAATTTTCACGGGAAATACAAGAGCCTCACGTTTACGGCGCACCCCAAGGTCGATCCCTTAACTGGGGAGATGATTTGCTACGGCTACGAAGCTGCGGGACTTGAAACGAACGACGTGTTTCTCTACACCATCAACAAGCAGGGCGACGTGACACGTGAACTGAGATTCAAAGTGCCCTACGTTAGCATGGTGCATGATATTGGACTCACACAAAAGCACGTGATCATTCCCGTATTCGGCTTCGTGACCAGCATGGATCGCTTGAAAGAAGGGAAGGTTCACTGGGGATGGGATAGCACGAAGCCCGCGTATGTGGGAATCGTGCCGCGCGACGGCGAGGCCAAGGACATCCGTTGGTTCAAGGGCCCTGAGCGCGCGACCGTTCACACTTTGAACGCACGCACGGAGGGCGAAAAGGTCATTCTCGAGGCTCCGATTTACGATTCCAACCCTTTCCCCTTCTTCCCCCCGATTGATGGGTCATCGTGGGATCCGTCGAAGGCGCGAGCGTACATCCGTCGCAACACATTTGATTTGAGTTCGAAGGATGATGGATTTACCGAAGAAAAGCTGTTTCCGATGAATGTAAGCGATCTCGGCCGCGTGGACGATCGCTACCTCTCGCTGCGTTACCGTTATGCCTTCACGGCCTACGCGGACAAAGAGAGGCCCTTCAATGAATGGAAGGCCGGGAATCTGGCGGGCCGCGTAAACAATTGTTACGGTCGCTTTGATTTAGCAACGGGACAGATGAACTCCTATTTCGCCGGAGAGACGCACAGCTTGCAGGAAGTCTGCTTCGTCCCGCGTCGGAACGGATCGGAAGGCGAAGGCTACATTATGGGCGTGGCCTCGAATTATGCGGAGATGCGCTCGGAGCTGATCATCGCCGACGCACAACATCTTGAGCAGGGTGACGTCGCGCGTGTGATTCTGCCGTTCCGGGCCACGGCGCAAGTACACGGTCGGTGGGTAGATGAAAGTGAATTGCCGTTTGCATAAACCCGACGAGGCAGGAGAACCCCTGCCTGGAATGACGCGGCGCAGGTTCGTGTCTCAACTGGCGACGGCAGCTTCCGCGCTTGCGGTGGTCGGCCTCGAAGGTGTCTTTGCTCCGACGGCGTCGCGTAGCGAAGGCCGCCGCTCCGTGGTCTCGTTTCACCTGGATCAGCCGTATCTGGATCGGAGCGGGACGGCCCTACCCTACTATCCGGCGCCGGGAGCCCGTTCCGCCGAAGCGGCTGCCCACTTTACGGAGGAGATGCTTCGCCGCACCGGCATCAACCTCTAGGCTCACACAACCGATTACCTCGTTGGCCCATCTGTCCTACTTGATCGAACACCTATGTGGGAAAACGGGTGGCAAGTGGCTAGAATGACAGGTAGAGGCTTCTCGGCAATGCAACACTCGTTTTCAACATTGCATCTCACACTTCGCGCGGAGTTTTTTTTCATGTCGGTCAGAACTGCGTGGAGGGGAGTTCGGGTACCTCGGAGTCGGCGCCGGTCGGCAATGGCGACCGCGACGCTCCTGGCTCTCGCCTGCGGACCGAGGGTGCCCGCGCAGGATAAGGCGCCGGTGGCGACGGGAGGAAACGTTGGGGTTGCGGCAGTCTCGGCCCCCTCGCCCGATGCTTCTCTTGCCCCGACAGGCGTGACCACCACCGTCCCCCAGAGTGTCTCGCTCACCGTGCCCCAGGGCACCCCCCTTCATGTGGCGCTCAGCCGTGAAGTGCGGGTGGAAAAGCCAGGTCAGACCATCGAAGGACATGTGGTCGAGCCAGTCTACGCGTTCGATAAGCTGGTCATACCGGTCGGCACAAAAATCACCGGACAGATCACGCAGATCGAAGGCGTCTCGGCGGGCAAGCGAACCCAGGCGGCGCTCGATGCGAATTTCACGCCAGCGCGCAAGATTTCGGTCGAGTTCACCGAAATCACCCTGACCAGCGGCAAACAGCTACCAGTTCAAACGAAGGTGACGCCCGGCTCCGGGAACGTGGTGGAGTTCGTTTCGGCGGCAGACACCCATCCAGGAAACAAAGCCAAGGACGTGGCGGCCGAACGAACCCGTGAAGCCAAGCAACAGGTGAAGCAGGAGTGGGAGAGCGCAATGGAGCAAGTGAAACAACCCGACAAAATGCGCCGCCTCGAGCGGTTTGCGCTCGACCAGCTTCCCGCTCACCCGCAGTACCTCGACCCAGGAACCGTGTATTTTGCTGAGTTGCAACAGCCGATCGATTTCGGAACCGAAACGCTTACGCCTGACTTGGCGGCTTCGCTGGGCGCCCCTCCACCGGACGGAAGTGTCGTCCAAGCACGACTCATGACTCCGCTCAGCTCAGCGACCGCACACCAAGGTGATCCCGTGGAGGCCATCCTGTCACGCCCCTTGTTTGACGGTGACCGCCTCATCCTCCCGCAAGGCAGCTTGTTGGAGGGAACCGTCATTCAGGTACAGCCTGCGCGCCACCCCGGTCGGAACGGTCAGCTGCGGATTGCCTTTCACGAGTTGCGACTTGACACCGGCGTTGAAACCAAAGTGCAGGCAACGCTTGCGGGCGTCGAGGCGCAAAAGGAGCAAAACCTCAAGCTCGATTCCGAAGGGGGAGCGCGCTCGAGGTCTTCCAACACGCGATTCCTGACAACGGGCATCGTGGTGGCCTTAGCTGGTTTTGCGTCGATTGGAGACAGTGGCGGAGGGGATCTCGCACACAGCACGGCAGGAGGAGCCGCCGGTTACAAGCTGATCGGAATTGCAGTGGGCTTGGCGACTCGATCCCAGCCCGTGGGGATGGCATTCGGAATCTTTGGAGCAACGCGGTCGATCTATACAAATTTCATCGCGCGGGGCCACGAAGTGGTCTTTCCAAAAAACACAGCCATGGCCATCAGCGTGGGGACGCGCACCTCTGTTCAACCAAATCCAACGGATCCGGACACCGCCGCCCGGCCGCCACAGTAATCCCGCAATCCTCTGCTTCCGATCGCCGGACAACCCCGCTGGCAAAGAAAAACCGTGAGTTCCGCTCTAGACACTGAAATCGGTTTATGCAAGAATCCCGCCGCTGATCCGGCCTTGTAGTCCGTGTGGAAGTGCGAGTCCCTGCTTGCCAGGGCTTTGTTTGCTCCCACCTACAAGCACCCGAATCGGGACATCACTTGAAGGAGCAGCGACCGTTGGCTCGAGAACAGGGTGTGGTGAAGTGGTTCAACGCAGCAAAGGGGTACGGTTTCATTCAACGCCAGTCCGGGGAGGATGTTTTCGTTCACTTTTCCGCCATCCAGATGGACGGATATAAGTCTTTGAACGAAGGCCAGCTCGTCGAATTTGAAGTCCGTCAGGGCCCGAAAGGCTTTCAAGCAGAAAACGTAATGAAGGTGTGAGAGCGGGCGTAGGTCCACAGGCTCCATTGCCCTTCTCGCGGATCGTGTCGTTCTCAGCGTCCGAAACAGAGAAATCGTGTCGCTGCGCTGCGGAAGTTTTCGCCGGCCGCTGGGGCGATTGGTATTGGGGTAGCAGTCCCGCACGTAGGCTCGAATTCGGTCGTGAGTGAGGAGATCAGATCACTCCGACCGCCGGCTCTCCTTCATACCCTTCCTAAAGAGCGAGCCCGAATCATGAGGGTTGCGAAAATGTAACACCGATGGCGAAACCGAATTCGTTTCTCATCCGACATGCTAGCCTGCTGCTGCCCACCCATTTTGGCCCTCTAAGCCTTGCGGCACGGAAATGCCGGCCAATTGCGGGCCAATCATCTTCGATCGCGTCGAATCTCAGGGCTTGAACCTTGCGCGAACTCATAGGCCGCCAAGCGCTTCCCGCACCTTCTCGGCGATCGCCGCTTCTGGCCGCGCTTTTCGGACTCACAATGTGCCTGTCGGCCGAAGCACAGATTTCACCTGGCCCCTTGTCGAAGGCCCACGAGTCTATCAGCGGCTCGACGCAATGCACGAATTGCCACGTTGTGGGCAAAGGTTCAGCGGCGCTGAAATGCCAAGAATGCCACACCGAAATCAACGCTGAACTCGTTACTGTGATAGCATCGGTTGGTATAGAGATTTCTGGGAGCTTGGCTTGACGCAGCACATTCCCCGCAAGCAACTGAAGAAGGATGAATTCCGCGAGACTCTCGCCCACGGCGCCGAAGTTGTTCTCTCGCACCGGCAGCTCACAGCTTATGTCGTGATCACAGCTGCTGTGATTGCCCTCGCCGGCTTCGGCTGGCGAACCTATTCACAGCATCGCACCGTGAAGGCCTTCGCCGCCTTCGACGCTGCGATGAAGGTTTTTCAAACACCCGTGGGGGCACCGCTGACACCCGGTGAAACAACATTCCCCGACGAGAACAAGAAATTCACCGAGGCCAACCAGAAATTCGCGGAAGTGGCCGCGCAATATCCGCACACCCGAGCGGGTCAGCTCGCCAGCTACTACTCGGCACTGAGCCTTGAGAAGCTGCAGAAGAACGAGGAGGCAAAAAAACGCCTCGAGGCTCTTGCGAGCGGCAGCGATTTGGAGGTCGCAGCACTGGCGAAGTTTGAGCTCGCCGGACTCTGCGACCGCATGGGGCTGGGAGACGAATCGGTAAACCTCTATCTGCAGCTGATGGCGAAACCGACCGCGCTGGTGCCAAAGGCCGTCACCATGCTGGCCCTCGCCGATCATTACAGCCTGAAGAATCCGGCCGAAGCAGCCAAGCTCTACGGACAGATCAAAGCCGATTACCCCGACACGCCGATGGCCCAAGAGGCCGATCAAGCCCTCGCTCTTTTGCCCGGCAAGTCCTAGGCGGGCCGTGCCATGTTGCTCCAAGCATACGCCATGGACGTGCGGCGTTCGCGGGGGCGACGCTACCCAGAAACGCCACACCCATACCGCAACGATTACGCGCGGGACCGCGACCGGGTGATTCATTCGCGAGCGTTTCGTCGATTGGAAGCCAAGACCCAGGTCTTCACCACTCGCTTCTCTGACCATTTTCGCAACCGGCTTACACACACGCTGGAAGTTGCACAGATCGCCCGTACGGTGGCGGGCGCACTCGCGATCAACACAGATCTGGCCGAGGCCCTGGCGCTTGCTCACGACATCGGCCATCCGCCTTTTGGACACGCTGGGGAAAAACAGCTCGATCGGCGCATGCGCGACTTCGGCGGACGTTTCGATCACAACCTGCACGCCCTGCGTATTGTCGAACAATTCGAGCAGCGCTATCTGGATTTTCCCGGCCTGAACCTCACATTTGAGGTGCGCGAAGGAATCATCAAACATTCCCGTGACTATGCGGCTTCCGATTTCCCGGAGTTCGAGGAATACCGCCTCGACGAACGCCCCCCGCTGGAAGCACAGCTCATCGATCTGGTGGACGAAATTGCCTACCATACAGCCGATCTCGACGACGGTTTCGAAGCGCGCGTTCTCGATCTCGACCAGCTCATCGCAGAAGTTCCCCTTTTCCGGGCCGGTTATCAGGAGGTAGATCGCCGCTACCCGTACGGCTCCCGCAAGTTGAAGTTCAATGAATCACTCAAACGGGTTCTTGATCATCTTGCGACCGACCTGATCGAGAACACTCGGCAGCAGCTGGAACGGGCGGGTGTCGAGACGGTGGAAGACATTCGCCTCCATCCCCGCAGGCTCGCCGGATTTTCGGCCCAAATCGCGGAGCAAAATAGGGACCTGAAGAAGTTCCTGTCCGTGCGGCTTTACTCCGATCCCACCATCTCCGAAGAGCGAGAGCGTTCGGTTCGTGCGCTCGACGCGCTTTTCGACCTCTTTGTCGAACACCCAGACCGAATGCCACCCCACTACGCCGAGCTCGCACAACGCGGGCCCCGACACAGGATCGTCTGTGACTATATTGCTGGCATGACCGATCCCTTCCTGGTTCGCCAGTGCCAGGAATTCCTGGTACCAGTCAAATTTTGACGGGTCACGACGCCAAGAACGGCTAGCTGTTATTGCTTGTCCCGATACAAGTTCGCGCGAGGCTTCCTTGACATGGGAAGTGGCGGACATATAATGAACTCGCGCTTGGGTTACGGGGGGAAAAATCCAATGTTTCTGGATGTCAAAGAACTTGCCCTCCGAAAGGCGCGCATCCGGAAGAGCTACTCCCCCGGAACTCTGGATTTTCACTCCGGCGAGTTTCGTCAGATCGAGCCTCTGGAGGTTCGCGCCACAGCCGAGTTTGTGAACGGACAGATTCGCGTCTGCGGAAACCTGCACACGCGCGTCGAATTGGTCTGCGCACGGTGCCTCGATACGGTCGTCGAGGAGATCAGCCGTGATTTCGATCTCTACTATCGATCGACGATGTCCATCGCGGAGAGCGACGAAGTCCAGCTGAATCTGGATGATACGGAAATTGCCTTTTTTGAAGGCGACGGCCTTTTTCTGGCCGACGTCCTTGCCGAACAGGTCAATCTCGCGCTTCCCATGAAGGTGATTTGCTCAAGCGACTGCCGCGGCCTGTGTCCCCACTGCGGCGCGAATCTGAACAACGAGGAGTGTCGCTGCGAAAAAAGCGGCGGCGATCCCCGACTCGCCCCACTTGCCCGGCTCAAGCAGGACTGGTTCAAGAAACAATAAAACAGTACACTAGCTTGTTGCGAATCAGGCCGCGCGAACCTGGGCCTGTCACAGGGAGAGGGAATGCCGAATCCGAAACGACGCCACTCGAAGCGGCGCACAGCCAATCGCCGTGCCCATGATCACCTTCGTGCTTCCTCCTTGGGGGAGTGTCCGAATTGCCATGAAAGGAAGTTGCCTCATCGGGCCTGTCCCAAGTGCGGATACTACAAGGGCCGCGAAGTAATTGACACCGAGGCCAAGACGGCCTAACTTTCCCTCGCCCACCGCTGCAAGCCGGTGCTCAGATGACTACGGTCGCCTTGGATGCCATGGGGGGAGACCATGCCCCCCGCGTCGAAGTCGAGGGAGCGATCCTCGCAGCCCGCGAGCTGGGCGTGCGCGTTCTGCTGGTTGGGATCGAAGCCGGCGTCCGCGAGGAGTTGAATCGCCACAGGCATCGTGCCTTGCCCATCGAAATCGTGCACGCGCCGGAAATCATCGCCATGTCGGATTCTCCTTCCCAGGCGTTCCGCCGAAAGAAGGACAGCTCCGTGCACGTTGCCGCGCGGCTGGTGCGGGATGGCCAAGCCGATGCGCTTGTCAGTGCCGGCAACACGGGCGCGGTGATGACCGTTGCGAGATTCGTAATCGGCACCTTGCCCTCGGTTGACCGACCGGCGCTGGCGGCCGCGTTTCCCAACATGAAGGAAAAGGTATCGGTCATTCTCGATGTAGGCGCCAACGTCGATTCCAAGCCCGAGCATATCGAGCAGTTTGCCGTGATGGGCGAGATCTACTTTCGGGCCATTTGGGGTGTGAGGCGTCCGCGCGTTGCCCTGCTCTCGATCGGTGAAGAAGAGGCCAAAGGCAACGAACTGACTCGAGAGGCGGCGAACCGCCTGAAACATTCTTCGCTGAATTTCGTCGGCAATGTGGAGGGACGCGACGTTTTCCGCGGCAATGTGGACGTAGTTGTGTGCGATGGGTTTATCGGCAATATTGCGCTCAAGCTGAGCGAAGGGCTGGTTGAACATATCGGCGCCATGCTCAAGAAGGCGATCAAGAGCAGCCTGACTTCGCAAATCGGCTATGCACTGTCGAAACGGGCGTTTAACGAGTTCCGCAAACGCACGGATTATTCGGAAACGGGCGGCGCCCCTCTTTTGGGAGTGCGAGGCATCACGGTGATCGGTCATGGCCGCTCCAACCCGAACGCTATCAAGAACGCCATCCGTGTCGCGAGCGACCTCTGCCGTTCCCGCGTCAACGAGAAAATCGAACAGGAGCTTTCCGCCGCTTCGGCAGTACCTTCCCGCGGATAGCCAGAAGGATCTCACACAGCCATGAGCAAGCTTGCATTCCTCTTCCCCGGCCAAGCCTCGCAGTATCCGGGTATGGGCCGGGATCTCGCCGATCATTTCCCCGAATCAAGGGCCGTTTTCGAGCAGGCGGACACAGCGCTTGGATTTTCGATATCAAGCGTATGCTTTGAGGGATCCGAAGAGGCATTGAAACAGACCGAAAACACCCAACCTGCGATCCTGACTGTATCGGTCGCCGCGTATCGTGCCTTGGAGGCGCGCGGGATCGTGCCGGACTTCGTGGCCGGACACAGCCTGGGAGAGTATTCGGCGCTGGTGGCGGCGGGCTCTGTCGAGTTCTCCGCGGCGATCAAACTTGTGCGGCAGCGTGGGCGGTATATGCAGGAGGCTGTGCCAGCCGGGGAAGGCGCCATGGCGGCGATTCTGGGGCTTTCTCCCGCCGACATAGCGGAAGTCTGCAAGAAAGCTTCGGCGGGCGAGGTGGTCACAGCTGCGAACTTGAACTCACCCGAACAGACCGTCATCGCCGGAAACGCCGCTGCTGTGAAGCGCGCGGTCGAAATTGCTTCGCAGTCGGGCGCCAAGCGCGCCGTGATTTTGGCTGTTTCCGCGCCCTTCCATTGTTCGCTTCTGACACCGGCGCAGCAGCGCCTCGAAACTGATCTACGAGCGACGGCGTTCGGCCCGCTCCGCTTTCCCCTGATTACCAACGTCGACGCAGAGGCCGTGAGCTCGGGCGAGGAAGCCCGCGAGGCACTCCTTCGGCAGGTGACGCTGCCGGTGCGCTGGCACGAATCGGTGCGCGAGATGATCGACCGCGGAGTCAATATTTTCGTCGAGGTGGGACCGGGAAAGGTTCTTTCCGGCTTACTCCGCCAAATCGATCGATCGGTACGATGCCTGAACGTCGAGGACGCTGCCAGTTTGCGGTCGACAATCGACAGAATCGCTCAGGCGCGCGTCGAAGTGGCGGAGAGCTAGCGGCGTGTTCGCTCTCAAAGACAAAGTAGCGCTGGTAACCGGTGCGTCGCAAGGAATCGGGCGAGCGACGTCGCTCGCTCTCGCGGAAGCCGGGGCGCAGGTGGCGGTTGCGGCGCGCAACGCCGGAAAGCTCCGCTCGCTTGCATCTGAAATTGAAGCCGCAGGCGGCCGAGCGCTTGCCGTGCCGATGGATGTTGCGGACGCCGCCCAGATCAGGGCGGGCTTTCAGCAGGTCCTCACGCATTTCGGGAAACTCGACATTCTCGTGAATAACGCCGCGATCACACGCGACACGCTGGCGCTGCGAATGAAACTGGAAGATTGGGACGCGGTGCTGCGCACCAACCTGACCGGCGCTCATCTTTGCATTCAACAGGCGCTCGGCGCCATGTTGCGCCAACGTTCCGGCCGAATCATCAACCTGAGTTCCGTGGTCGCCGAGACAGGAAATGCCGGCCAGGCAAACTACGTCGCTTCGAAGGCTGGCCTGATCGGCCTGACGCGTGCCATCGCCGTCGAAGTCGCCTCGCGCTCGATCACGGTAAACGCCGTTGCGCCCGGCTTCATCGAAACGCCCATGACGGATCCGCTTCCGCAGGAACTCAAGGACAAAATGAAATCCCTCATTCCGTTGGGCCACTTCGGGCGAGACCGCGATGTTGCCACGGCCATTGTCTACCTGGCGAGCGACGAGGCCGGTTACATCACCGGGCAAGTGCTGGAGGTAAACGGCGGTCTGCACATGGGCTAGTTTCGAGGCAGCGGTGTTGAAGCGCACATTGCTCGAGAGCAAACGGATAATGCCGCTGCCAGGTTGACCCTATCATGGGCCACGCATAGAATGGGCAGGTCATACGGGGCGCAACTTCCCTGGCGTACAGCCCAAGATCCAAGATCGCTGAAATCGGAGGAGCAACCAGAATGGCCAGCGTCGAAGAACGCGTGAAGCAGATCATTGTCGAGCAACTCGGTGTGGATGAAGGCGAAGTGACTCCCAGTGCTTCATTTGTGGATGACCTCGGCGCCGACTCGCTTGACACGGTCGAGCTGGTGATGGCCTTCGAGGAGGCATTCGGCATCGAAATCCCCGATGAGGATGCAGAAAAGATCGCGACGGTGAAGGACGCCATCGAGTACATCGAAAAGCACTCCAAGGGAAAGTAGTAGTCCCGCTGAGTCACCACCAGAACAGGAGAAGTTTTTTTGAACCGCCGAGTCGTCGTGACGGGCATTGGCTTGGTCTGCTGTTGCGGTATCGGGACCGAAGAAGTCTGGCGCAACTTGCTGGCTGGTAAGAGTGGCCTGGGTCGCGTCACTGCATTTGACGTCACAGGCTTCGACTGCCAGATTGCCGGTGAAATCAAGAATTTCGATCCTCTGAACTGGGTCGAGAAAAAGGAACTCAAAAAAATGGCTCGGTTCATCCAAGTCGCCATGGCGGCTTCCGACTTCGCCATGCGCATGGCAGGACTGGAAATCAAGCCAGAGTTTGCGGACGCGACCGGCGTCTACATCGGCTCGGGCATCGGCGGATTCGATGTCATCGAGCGCGAGCATTCCAAATATTTGCATGGCGGTCCGGGCAAGATATCGCCCTTCTTCATTCCTTCTGCCATCGTCAATCTGGCGGCTGGCAACGTTTCCATTCGCTATGGTGCGAAAGGGCCGAACTCGGCCACCGCTACCGCCTGCTCGGCCTCGGCTCATGCCGTGGGCGATGCGTTCAAGATCATCCAGCGCTGCGATGCGGAAGTGATGATCGCGGGAGGCTCGGAGGCTGCGGTCACGCCCATGGGCATTGGTGGATTTGGAGCGTTGCGTGCGCTTTCTACGCGCAACCATGACCCCGAACACGCCAGCCGTCCGTTTGACGCCGAGCGAGATGGGTTCGTCGTCGGAGAAGGCGCGGGCATTCTGATTCTGGAATCTCTCGATTTCGCCGAACATCGAGGCGCAAAGATCCTGGCCGAAGTCGTCGGTTACGGGATGTCCGGCGACGCTTACCACATCACACAGCCTGCGGAAGGGGCGATGGCGGTTACCGCTGTACGCTGGCTGCGATCAAGGACGCAAAGATCTCGCCAAACGACATTGGTTACGTGAATGCCCACGGCACTTCCACACCGATGGGAGACGGCATTGAAACGGTGGCTCTTAAGCACATCTTCGGCGAGCGGGCGAAGAAAGTTCCGGTCAGTTCCACAAAATCGATGACTGGGCATCTTTTGGGGGGTGCGGGGGGGCTTGAAGCCGGCATCAGCATCCTGGCCCTGCGCGATCAGATTCTTCCGCCGACAATCAACCAAGAACATCCCGATCCCGCCTGCGATTTGGACTACGTACCAAACCATTCGCGCCCCTCAGAAGTGACGTATGCGGTTTCGAACTCGTTCGGCTTTGGCGGAACGAATGCCTCACTCATCTTCCGACGTTGGGAGGGGCACTAGCCGTGAAGGTAGGGGTTTGCATCAAGCAGGTTCCGGCCAAAGATGCACCGCTTACCATCG
>Ga0187779_10001134_pt1 | contig 16772 bp, 13 predicted proteins | sample 1015_Q2_SP10_10__FD_132435 | JGI IMG/M metagenome (GOLD analysis project Ga0187779, IMG submission 132435) | Tropical peat soil microbial communities from peatlands in Department of Meta, Colombia - 1015_Q2_SP10_10_MG | ecosystem: Environmental > Terrestrial > Soil > Wetlands > Peat | place... | reverse complement strand
GGTGATCTTCTTGTCATTCTGCCGCTCGATCGCCTGCTCTATGTCTTTCTCGCTCACTTTGCCCTGATTCACGAGGATTTCGCCGAGCCTCCTCTGACTTTTTAATGCATCATCGAGATCTTCCGCACCGATAACACCTTCCTCGATCAGCATCTGCCCGAGATAGGGAATGACGCTTTTCTGTGCGGCGATGGGGATTATCATAATCTCATTTTCTCCTCCGGCGAACTCGAATACCTCTCGTATCGCCTCGGGATCGCTATCCGTCTTGAGAAGGATATCCCACCGCAGATAGAGCTTCTCCGGGTTTATCTCCGATAGGGGGGGGACCGAGTCGGTATAAGCCTTTATATCGAGAATCTCTCCGATGGCCCTGAGATCCCGTACGATGAATTCAAGGTCTATTCCCCGTCTGAAGATATCCTGATCCGGACTGAAGATGATCTTATACTGCCTGTCGTGCGGTGACTGTTTGATGTCCTCCATCGCCTTTATGAGTTCGCCGTACTGAGGAAAATCGGAGGGATCACCTGATGAGAGGGAAGCGATCATCTCCTTGACGAGATCTGCCGCTTTCAGGAGAAGCGTGATTGTTCTCCGGTCCGGCGTGAGTCTGTTCTGGCGCATCCTGTCGAGAATTCCTTCCATCGCATGAGTGAAGTGGGAGATGGCGCTTAATCCGATGCTCCCGCTGGAGCCTTTGATGGTGTGGGCTGCCCTGAAGATGGTATTGAGCAGCTCGCTGTCTTGGGGGTATCTCTCGAGCTGTAAGAGCCCTGTTTCGAGTTCCGTTATGTTTTCCATTGCCTCGTCGGAAAAAACGGAGAATAACTTCGCACGATCCTGGCTGCTGAGATCTTCCATTGTATAGGTGCCGTTACCTGATGAATTTTGAGATTACCGTGATTAACTGCTCCGGGGTGAAGGGCTTTACAATCCAGCCGCTTGCGCCGGCCCTCTTCCCTTCCTGCCTTTTCAACTCTTGTGATTCTTGTGTCAACATGACGATGGGCGTAAATTTGTAAAAGGGGTTTGTCCTTACCTGTTTTATGAATTCAACTCCGTCTGTCTCCTGCATGTTGAGATCCGTAATGACGATGTCTATTCCCGTGCTGGTTAGCCTGTTCATGGCATCGTTTCCGTTGACCGCAAGAATGGCCTCATAACCAGCATCTTTTACCGCAAAAGAGACGAGTTGTCTCATCGAAGGAGAATCGTCTACTATTAATATATTTTTTCTCGTCATCGACATGCCGTATGGGAACGCTCTGCAACCGGGCTCTTCGCCCATTACAGGGGAATTCCGAATAGTGTCATGAGGTTTCCCACCGCATCTGAGGTATTTAAGATCAGTTTCTTCCCTCTGCGGCTGCATTCTTTCTTAACCGCGATGAGCAGTTGGACTGCCGAAACATCGATTTCCCTGACACCCGTGGCATCAACGACCACCTCGTCGCAGCTCGCGAGCGTGGCCTTAAGGGCATTCATGCCTCCTGAAACTTCGTTGATCGTCAGCCTGTCCTTGAATGCTATCGTTCCTGACATATGACACCTCCGTGTGCTGCTCCCTCTGCTGAGAATTCAGGGAGCTTCGTCATAGAATGTTTCAAGACATGTTTTTCAAGGATTCCCCTCTGTTCCCTTTGTTCAGAGGAGAAAGCAAGGGAGATGCCAGGTTTGGCGAGAAAAGTTTTTAAGGATATTAAAGGGAATTATTGGAAAGACGAAGGGAAGTTAGGGAAATGATTCCAGAACTATGGAATCATTTCCCTATATGATGGATACCGTATTCCTTTATTTTTGTGAGAAGCGTTTTGTAATCGATCTGAAGTATCGAGGCTGCCTTTGATTTGTTGCCCTTTGTGAGTTCCAATGTCTGCGTAATCGCCTTCTTTTCGACATCTTTCACGGCTATTGCCGAAAGCTCTTTCAGCGGCAGGAAGGGGATGCTCTCTTTTTCTTTTTCTCTGTCTTCTATGAGGAAGTCGAGGTCCGACGGTCTTATCGAGCCGCCGTCCGAAAGAAGCACGGCCCTTCGGACAACATTCTTTAATTCCCTCACATTGCCCGGCCAGGGATAACGCATAAGAAGGTTCAACGCCTCATCGGACAGCTCCCGTATCTGTTTATTCAACTCTGTACCCGCCTCAATGATGAACTTTCGCGCGAGAAACGGGATATCGTCTGTTCGCTCCCTCAGGAGCGGAAGGGTGATGATGAATTCCCCCAGACGGAAGAAGAGATCCTCTCTGAACCTTTTTCCCGCGACACTCTCCCGGATATCGGTATTCGTCGCCGCGATAATACGGACATCCACGTCCAAGGGATGCGTGGAGCCGAGGGGGATTATCCTTTTTTCTTCAACGACCCGCAGGAGCTTGCTCTGGACATAGAGAGACATGTTCTCCAACTCGTCGACGAAGAGTGTTCCGCCGTCGGCAATTTCAAAGAATCCGTGCTTCTTTTTCTCTGCTCCGGTAAAGGCACCCTTTTCGTGACCGAAGAGTTCGCTCTCGACGAGTGTCTCCGGTATCGCTCCCATATCGACTACGACAAAAGGTTTTTCCGTTCTTCTGCTCAAGTTGTGTATGGCAGACGCAACGACTGACTTCCCGGTTCCCGTCTCACCCTGGATAATGACCGAGAAGTCACTCCAGGAAACACCATGCACCTGACGTATGACCTTCTTCATCCCCTCGCTTTTTCCCAAAAGCCATTCCAGGGATGTTTCGACATTAGTGGAGAGCCTCTTCACTTCCCTTTCGAGTTCGAGCTTGTCAATCGCCCTGTTGAGCGTAAAGATGAGCCTGTCGTATTTCGGAGGTTTTATGATGAAATCGTAAGCCCCCTGTTTTATCGTCTCGACAGCGGTCGGTATGTCACCAAAGCCCGTTACGAAGATGATAGGGATGTCAGGATCTATCCTTTTGAGGTTACCCATGGTTTCGATGCCGTTCATATGGGGCATGTTGAGGTCGAGGAGAACTGCGTCAGGCCTTTCCTGCTCGAAGAGATCAAGAGCAAGACGGCCTGAAGAGGCCGTGGTCGGCGAAAAACCGTTATTTTTCAGAATATCCCTCAGGGATAAAAGCAACTCGCTATCGTCATCTACGATTAATATCTTCTTCATACGGTTTTTTTCGTCGTCCACGTAATCACGTTGTTATCATGGGAAGTTTCAGCGCAGATAGGACGTCATCCGTGACGAAAATTCTCACACAAGATGTAACGCCATGAGCCGCAGTTCGGTCATCTCTTCGATCGCGTATTTGATTCCTTCCCTGCCGAATCCCGAACGTTTGACGCCCCCGTAGGGCATGTGGTCGACCCTGTAGGCTGGGACGTCATTGATGATGACACTTCCGACCTCAAGGGTTTCGAATGCCGTGAAGGCATGTTTCAGATCATTGGTGAAGACGCCTGCCTGGAGGCCATAGACCGAGTCGTTAACCGCCTTCAGCCCGTCTTCGAAGCTCTCGATCCTCGTAACGGTCACTACGGGGGCAAAGACCTCCATGCAGCTGAGCTTCATCTGCGGGGTCGCATCCAGGACAACCGTCGGTTCGTAGAAATTTTCCCACCTCTTTCCCCCCGCGGCGATCTTGGCGCCCGCCGCCATCGCCTCGTGCATCCATGTCTCAACCCTTACCCTGTTCTCCTCATCGATCATAGGTCCTATCAGGGTAGAATCATCGAGGGGGTCTCCGAACTTCAGGGTCTTCACCTTCGGGATGAAACGCCCGAGAAAATCATCATGGATATCTCTGTGGACGTAAATCCTCTGCACCGAAATGCAAACCTGTCCTGCATAGGAAAATGCTCCGGCGATGCATCGGTCTACCGCAAGATCGAGACTGCAGTCACGATCGAGGAGCACCCCCGCGTTTCCTCCCAATTCGAGAATTACCTTTTTGTCATATGCGAGTTTCTTGAGCTCCCATCCGACCGTTGCACTTCCCGTGAAGCTCAAAACCTTCACTCGCTTGTCGGTGATCGCGTTCTCCGCAATCTTGCCGGTACAGGGTATGACGCTCAGGCACCCTTCAGGAAGACCTGATTCCATGAGGATCTCGCCGAGCAGAAGCGCGGTGATGGGGGTCTTTGACGCCGGCTTGAGGATTATCGGGTTTCCGGCGGCAATAGCAGGAGCGATTTTGTGAGCAACGAGATTGAGGGGAAAATTAAAGGGGGTAATCCCGAAAACCGTGCCGCAGGGAAATCTCCTTGTAATCCCCCATCTCCCTTCCGAAGACGGATTCCTGTCGAGCGCAATGAATTCTCCTCCAATTCTCGACGTCTCTTCCGAGGCGATCCGAAACGTGAGGGAAGCCCTGTCCACCTCCGTCCTTGATTCGTGAATGGGCTTCCCGTTTTCGAGAGTTATCGTCTTTGCGAGGTCCTCCTTGCGTTCCCCGATAATATCGGAAACCCTCCGGAGTATCGCCGATTTCCTGTGCGAAGCGAGGGTGCCGATGGTACCGCCTGTCTCATCGGCGATTGCGAGAGCCTCTTGCACGTCTTCATGTGTCGCCTGACATACTCTCGAGACGGTCCGGTCGTCGTAAGGATTCAAGACCTCTATCTTTTTGTCGGTCTCTTTCGCGCGTCCGCCAAGGAGAATGGGAAACATTGATTTCATAGGTCCTCCGGTCACTACATTAAAGCACAGGCAAGACGATTATTCAAGGGATGGAAGGGGTGAAAAGAGAAGGCAAAGCGCTTATTCTTCGCGGCGGCAGTCCCCGCAGTAACCTTTTATCTCGAGGGTATGTTTTATTCCGCTGAAACCTGCCTCTTTGCAGAGTTCCTCCTGAATCGCCTCGAGTTTCGGAGAAAAGACCTCGATGACCGCCCCGCAGTTGACGCAGATGCAATGGTCGTGGTGTCCATGACCGAAGGTGTGCTCATAGTGCGCATGTTTGCCGATCTTCTCTACCTGTTCGATGAGGCCGCTTTCGACAAGGAGGGGCAGCGTCCTGTAGATTGAAGCCTTGGAAACTTTTCTTTTCTTGTTCCGTATGTTCAGGAGGAGTTCTTCCGGATCGAAATGGCCGTGAAAGGCAAATATCTCTTTCAGGATCCGTTCCCTTTCTTTTGTGAACCTGAGACCCTTTTTCGAGAGGTACTCCCGGAAGATCCTTGTCTCCATAGGTATATTCTAAAGAAAGCAATGGTGGTGTTTCAATGCTGCCTGCAGTGAAAGACTCTCTCGTCGGTGACGATCATATGGACTCTTATGTCGTGTGATTCCCGGGGCAGAGAATCCACTATCTGTTCTTCGTAGGCGATGGCGATGAGGGGAACCGGCTTCCGCAACAGCGACAGGAGCCTGTCATAATAACCTCCGCCGTAACCGAGCCTATTGCCTACCGCATCGAAGGCTGCTCCGGGCAGAATCACAAGGTCGACATCGTTGATCTCCCGCTCCCGTTCAGCCGGTACGTCAGGCTCGGGTATGCTCATATAGCCGGGAGCTAATTCAGAGGTATCCGTGATCTCATAAAGCTTCAGTGCCCTCGTCATTCTAACCACGCGGGGAATGACCACCCTTTTACCGATTCGGAGCATTTCCTCTATTTGCTGCATAGTCGAAACTTCAGAACGGAATGATGCAAAGGAGAGGAGTATCTTTGCCTGCTGAAACTCGGGAAGGGAAAAGAGTGTTTGTCGTACGCGGTCGTCCTTAACTTTCTTTATCGCGGGAGGTATGCCGTCCCTTTTCCTGAGAATTTTTTCTCTAGTCCTGGCCTTATCATCCAAGATGTGCTTCCATCGCATGTTTGATCTTCAGGACGTCTTCGACGGCGCTTTTTATCGTGAAGGGGGTGATACCGGCTATGTCGGATTCCATGATCTCATGGCTGAAACCGATAGAGCCGATGAGGATACTGTCAGGGAGATGATTTCGAATAAAAGCAAGATCCTCTTCTCCCCGCACCTTATTGGCAACGACAAAGACCTTCTTGACGCCGAGTCCTTTTGCCATCTCCTTCACGGTATTGGCTGTCTGGATGCTCCTCTGCCCCGGTTCCACGACGACGATGAAGCCGTCCACGGCTTCTGCCGTGCCCCTCGTCAGATGTTCGATGCCGGCCTCCATGTCCACAATGACGATCTCGTTTCTTCCTACGATGAGGTGTTTGAGGAGTCTCCGCAGGAATACGTTCTCAGGGCAGTAGCACCCTGAAGCGGCTTCCTTCGACTTGCCCGTCGCGAGGAGCACAATGTTGTCGAATCTGTATCCGAACTCTTCGGGGATGTCGTCCACCCTCGGATTAAGCTTGAAAACCCCCCCGCTCGTGCCGGGTTTCGCACCCATCCTTTCCTCGATGAGCTCGGTTATCTCTGCTATCGGCCGTATCTTTCCGATATCATCTTTCGGCACGCCGAGGGCTGCCGCGAGATTTGCGTCGGGGTCCGCGTCGACGGCGATGACCCGTTTGCCTTCCGACGCATAGATGCGGCTCAGGACTGAAGAAAGGGTCGTCTTGCCCACCCCGCCTTTACCCGTTATCGCGATCTTCATATTCCTACTATACCACAGACCCGATCGAATTCGGAGAGAGAGATCGCTCAGCGCGGAAGGCAAGGCTGGAGCGAGATATAACGGAGAATATCTACAAAGGGCCGTAGATATTCTCCGTTGAAAAGACAGGGGAAACGGCTTGGACATTTATTGACACCCAGCAATTATTCCTGATATTGTATCGGTAATGAACGGCGATTTCTGCTGGTTTTCTGACGATCGTCGTACCTGTCCGATGAGAGAGGATTGCCACATGGGTAACGGTATCGAAACGAGATCAGGACTTGCATGAGTCTCGTCGGGCGTCTCGAAGACATCTCACTCGCAGATATCCTTCAGATCTTGAGCATCGGAAAGAAGACGGGAACTCTCACCATTCGAAGCGACAGAGAAAGCGCCTTCATCGTCTTTAAGGGCGGTCTCATCGTGCGGGCTGAGACGACCACGCTTGAAGGAAATATCGGTACGGACCTCGTCAAGTTCGGCATCGTGAAGGAATCGATACTCGCCATGGCCGGCGATATAAAAGAAAAGCTCCCCCATAGATCGATGCCGGAGATACTCTTTGACCTCGGCGCCGTGAGCAGGGACCTGCTCGAAAAGGCGGCCAAGAAGAGGATCGAGAGGGTCATTTCCTGCCTCATAGCGCTAAACGGCGGTGATTTCAGATTTGAGATGGACAACGTTGACGTCAGCGACTTCGGAAGTGCCGGCGCTGATACGGGCTGGGAAATCTCTAAGGGTCTGAGCGCACAGTATCTTCTCATGGAGGGCGCACGTGTCTATGACGAGCAGATGGGTCAGCAGCATGTGGAAGAGGATATCGCGGGGGAAGAAAAAGAGGAAGCATGGGGAGACGAGGAGGGACAGCCCGATGCGGCAGGGCGGAAGGATATCTTTGCCCTGAAATCACTCACACAGGAACTGAGATTCCCCAACTCCACTTCCGAGATTACCCTTCTCATCCTCAGATTCGCGAGCGACATATTCGAGCGGGGAGTCCTCTTCATGGTCGGCGACCATGAACTTGCCGGTCTGGGACAGTTCGGTCTCGATATGGAAATGGCTGACGAGAAGATACGAGAGACACGTATCCCCTTTGAGGAGAGTTCGTTTCTCCAGAGGATCATCGCCGGAGGGCACCCCTACCGGGGGACGATGGAAAAGGACGCATTCACGACTCTTTTCATCACGGAGATAGGAGAACAGTGGCCCGTGCAGGTCGCTTTCTTTCCTCTTATTGCAGAGAACAAGGTCGTTGCACTCCTCTACTGCGACAACTCTCTGAGCGGCGAGGATTTTGCCGAGACCGAGGGGCTCGAAATATTTATTGATCAAGCGGGCCTGGCGCTCGAGAAATCACTGCTCCAGAAGAGATTGCAGGACATGCAGAAGGGTATGAAAATATAGTGATTTTTTTCAATTTATCTGATAGAATTTTTACCAAATACGGGATAGGAGAGGTGAGGTGAGTTCGGTTCTCATCGTCGAAGATTCTGAGGCGACAAGGGCACTTATACGGAATGTCATAGAGGATATCGGAGATGACCTCAACACGACGGAGGCCGCCTCAGGGTTTGAAGCGCTCAAGCTGCTTCCTTCTGAGTCATTCGATCTCATCATAACCGACATAAATATGCCAGACATAAACGGCCTCGAACTCATCAATTTTATTAAGACGAATGAAAGATACAGCCACATTCCGCTTATCATCGTTACTACGGAAAAGAGTAGGGAAGACAAGGAAAGGGGATTAGCGCTCGGTGCCGATGCCTATGTGACAAAACCATTCACGACTGAAGAACTGCAGGAAGCGATAACCCGAATCCTGAAGAGATGAAGTCTTCCAAAAAGGATTTTATTGCTGAGGCGGAAGAGCTCTTAGGCGAGGCGGGAAGGCTCCTCGTTGAAGTACAGGAGACCTACACTACAGGCGTTAACCCTGACACCATCAACGCTATCTTTCGCGCCATCCATACCATTAAGGGGATATCCGGTCTCTTCGGCTTCAAGGATATCGCCGACTTCAGCCATGCCTTTGAGTCCCTCCTTGACGACCTGAGACTCGGGAGGATCGATCTTACCCATGAGGTCATCCTTTTCCTCTTTGCGCAGATCGACATCCTGAAGAAGACCGTCGAAGATATCACGAACGATCGCGAATATGACATAGCTCCCTATGAGAAAGAGATAGAACTCTTCAAGGACAGGGAGAAGGGGGTGCAGGGTTCCCGGAAGGCGGAGGATTCCCTCGACCGTATCGGTGACGCTATTCTCAAGGTCCTCTCGGAATTTGAAGAACACCGTCTAAAGACAAACATCAAAGAGTCAAAGGGCATCTATCTTGCCAGGACGGTATTGAACCTCTCGGACTTTGATAAGACTCTTCAGGAACTGACGAAGCTCATAAAGTCCCAGGGGGAACTGATCGCGACGCTTCCTACGTCGACCGATGTTCCTCCTGATTCGATAGGATTCAACATGCTCCTGGGGAGCGCGAAGTCCCTCGATGAACTCAAGGAGCTCCTGGACCTCCCCGTTGAGGAACTGATAGGGCAAAAAGCGAAGCCTTCCCCGATCCAGCCGCTCAAGACGCAGGAGACATCCCTCAAGAGCACAACCACTTCGGTCAGGGTCGATATCGAAAAGCTCGACAGGATCCTCAATACAATTAGTGAACTTTCTCTCGCAAAGACCGCGACGAATAGGATAGCCGACGAAATGACAGAGGCCTTCGGGCATTCAAAACTCGTGAGCGATGTGCTGAAGATCTCCCAGACCTTTGGAAGGAAGATAGCGGAGCTGCAAGAGGAAGTTTTGGAGATACGGATGGTTCCGATAGGCCAGATATTCTCGCGGCTCAGTCAGGTAGTACGCAGATATTCCCGCGAGGCAGGGAAAGAGATTGAACTCCTCCTTTACGGGGAAGATACCGAGATAGACAAGTTTCTCGCCGAGGAAATCGTCGATCCGCTCATGCATATCGTACGAAACGCCATGGACCATGGTATTGAGACTGCGGAAGAGAGAACAAGGGTGGGGAAAAAGGAAAAAGGGACGATAACTATGAAGGCCTATCAGAGGGGGCACCACGTGGTCATCGAAGTTAGCGACGACGGCGCGGGGATTGATAGTGAAGCGGTTGAGAAGAAAGCGAGAGAGAAAGGCCTCCTCGCCGACGATGTCAAACTCGAAAGCCGGGAGATTCTCGATTTCATCTTCATGCCCGGGTTCAGCATGAAGTCTTCGGTCAGTGAGGTCTCGGGGCGTGGCGTGGGGATGGATGTGGTCAAGTCAAAGCTCTCGACCTTTGGCGGGTTTGTGGATTTCACAACGGAAAAGGGAAGGGGCACGACCTTCATTCTCACGATGCCGATCACCCTTGCCATTATTAAAGTGCTCATTGTTCGGGTGGGACCGGAGCGGTTTGGTGTTCCGCTGACCTCTCTCTCGGAGACTCTGATCATAGACCACAAGGATCTTCAGACGATAGAGGGCAGGGAGGTTTATGACCTGAGGGGCGAGCTGCTTCCCATGGTGAGTATCGCGAGGATCTTTTCCCTCGAAAGCGATTCCGTCGAAAGATCTTTTGCGGTTGTGATTCGCTACGCCGAGCGGAAGGTCGGCCTTCTTGTTGATGAGCTGATAGCGCAGCATGAAATCGTGATCAAGTCTCTCGGCGATTATTTCAGGAGTTTGCGCGGGTTTGCGGGGGCCGCGGAGATCGGCAGACATGAGGTCATCCTTGTGCTTGATCCGGAGTCGATCATCGGGGAGGCTGTACCGAAGCAGAGGGTAGTCCCCCATGTATGAGAACTTCTACGGATTTAAGGTAAAGCCCTTCAACAAGACGCCGGATCCCCGTTTTCTCTTCCTGTCCAGAGGCCATGAAGAGGCACTCGCCCGCCTGCACTATGCGGTTGACGAGAAGGAATTAACGGTTTTGACGGGAGAAATAGGGTCCGGGAAAACGACGCTGACACGCGCCTTGATGGACGCTCTCGGAGAAGGATACCGTATCATCCTCATCGTAAATCCACGACTTACCTCAATCGAATTCATAAAGACCGTCTGCGCGCGGATGCAGTGCGATACGGGTTCACTCTATAAGAACGACCTCATAGACGCGTTATATGCAAAGGTCTATGAAGATTACAAGGCTGGGATAACTCCTGTTCTCATTATCGATGAGGCCCATCTCATCCCGTATCGGGAAACATTTGAAGAGATTAGGCTGCTGACGAATTTTCAGATGGACGACACGAATCTCCTGAGCCTTATTCTCGTCGGACAACCCGAACTGCGACGGAAACTTGAGTCGGCGCAGCTCGCCGCCCTCAGACAGAGAATCGGGCTCTTTTTCCACCTCGGACCGATCGGAGAGGATGAGATGAAGGGCTACATCGAATACAGGGTGAGGGCAGGAGGGAGGGATAAACCGCTCTTTACCGATGCCGCTGTCCGGGCGTTGTACCGCTACTCAAAGGGAGTTCCGCGGGTCATCAACAGCCTTGCGACGATGTCCCTTCTTGAAGGATTCGCAAAGGATGCGGAACTTATCGACGATCGAGATATTTCCTCTGCTGCGAAGGAGATAGGGCTGAATGGATATCGCAAAGATTAGGAAAAAACTCAGGGATAATGACCTTTCGAAAAGTGAGCCTGAGACAAAGGTGCCTGTCGAAGAGGGGGATCAAACCCCGGAGCAGGCGGGTTCAGGGCAGACACCTCGAGAAACAGAGGTCAAACCCGGGCCGCCAGCCGAAGCAGGTACCGGCGATCTCACGGTTGAACTCCTCATGTTCTCCCTGGCGAAGGAGGACTATGCCTTCAGGATCCATGAGATTCAGGAAATACTGAAACCGCAGAGAACAACGAGAATACCGAAGACTGAGTCCTACCTGGTCGGCATTTCATCCCTCAGGGGGAAGATAATCCCGATCATCGATCTTAAGGCCAGGCTTGCTCTCGGTGCGGCGACAGAAGAGGACAAGAAACAGAGGATCTTGATTCTCAAGGGCCGTAAGGGACTGATCGGGGCGCTGATAGACCGGGTGATCGGGGTAATACGGCTGCCCGAATCAAAGATCGAGGAAACGCCTCCCCATCTTCTCGAGACCGAGATGCGGTTCATTGATGGTGTTGCCCTTGTGGATGGCAGATTCATCTCGATCGTTAAGACCGCTGAGGTCATGGATTATGAAATCGGTAACATCCGATAGTAAGCGAAGAGACAGATACTTTCTCCGGATATCCTCGGCTGTCTCTTTACCGTTTTGATGCCTGGGGTATTTGTGGAAGCGAGTCTTGATGCTGGGAAGAGTCTGTCATCCATTGTCATGTTGCGCATCATGGCGGGGGCCTCATCTCTCCGGAGAGAAAGGGATAGAGAAGAGAGACAGTGAAGAATACGTTGACCTGGAAATTCATCATTCCCACGATGGCAATCGTCATGTTTGCGACCCTTGTCAGTGTGCTGATCGTCTCGCGATATATACGGGAACAGATTCGCGAACGTGCGGATGACCAGATTACCGCCAAGGTTGAACAGGTCATGGAAGGTCTCAATGCGACGAACACCATCGAGCTCGAAAAGGTCCGTGCCTCCATGCGGGTTCTCATGAGCGAGGGACTCGCTGTGGGGACGCCGGCCCTGGGAGAATCCACAACCGTGGGGCCCGAAACCGTACAGAATCTCATTCTCGGGGGTAAACCGCAAGCCCGTAATTTTGGGCTCGTCGACCATGTCAAGACATTAATGGGAGGGACCGCGACACTCTTTGTAAAGAGGGGAGACGAATTCATACGGGTGAGCACAAATGTCATCCAGGAGGATGGTTCCCGCGCAGTCGGCACGCTCCTCGATCCCCGGGGCAAGGCCATAGCAGCGGTGCGGGAGGGTAAGGCGTTTTATGGTGAGGTCGACCTCCTCGGGAAGCCCTATATCACCGGATATGAGCCTATGTATGACAAACACAATTCGATCATCGGTGTGTGGTACGTGGGATATCCTCTATCCACGTTCTCCCAGTTGGGCGAGATTATCGCCGACACAAAGGTCCTTGATAACGGATTTATCGCTCTGGTAGATGATCGTGCAAACGTGCGGTTTCATTCGCGGCATGTCTCCGATAAAGTTGTCGAAGGCATAGCGAAAGGAGGGGCCGCGGGCGAGTCAGACGGATGGAAGGTCATGAGGACCTCTTTCAACCCGTGGGGGTTTCAGGTACTCGCCGCCTATCCAACAGCCGACATTCAGAACAGGATAGTCAAAGCCATGACGGTCGCCGCGTTGCTCGGTCTGGCCTTCGCGGTCTTTTTGGTGGGGTCTCTCTTTTTTCTCGTCAACAGGATCGTGATCCTGCCTCTGAGGACTATCGGAACTGCGGCTGCCGGGATCTCTCAGGGAGACCTGACGTTTGCCGTGAATGTCCGGGGGAGTGACGAGATGGGACGGCTCTGTAAGTCCTTCCAAGATTCTTTCTGGGCTCTCGGGGGAATACTCGGGAGAATCAAGGAACTTTCCGACAAGATTTCGAGGGTGTCGGGAAATGTGGAGGAAGAAGCAAAACAGGTACTTCACGGTGCAGAGGTCGAGGCCGAGGCAGTAACGAACATCGCCAATTCCGTAGAGGAACTCAATGTGACGGTCACCGACATAGCCGGGAGCACGGGGAATCTGGCCGTTTCGGTAGAAAAGAGTTCGGCGTCGGTGGAACAGATGGCGCTGAGTATAGACAGCGTGAATAGGAGCATCAGCGAACTCTCATCGGCTGTCGATTCAACATCTTCCTCGATAAATGAACTTTCTGCGACGATAAAGGAAGTTGCCTCGAATGCGAGGGAATTGGCTGCATCCTCTGAGGAGACCCTTTCCGCGATTTCAGAGATAACGCAAACGGTTAAAGAGGTTGAGATCAGCGCGAGAGAGTCCGCGAGGCTTTCTGAAAAAGTTACCAGCGACGCGGCTACATTCGGCATGGCCTCGATAGAGAAGACGATTGAGGGAATGAAAAACATAAAAGTTTCGGTCGAACACACTGCGGAGTTCGTGAAGAAACTAGGGGGCAGGTCCGACGAAATAGGAAAGATACTGAATGTCATCGATGATGTCACCGAGCAGACAACGCTTCTGGCACTGAATGCGGCAATACTGGCTGCACAGGCCGGCGAGCACGGAAAGGGATTTTCGGTCGTTGCTGATGAGATCAAGGATCTTGCGGAGAGGACGGCGTTCTCCACGAAAGAGATAGCCTCACTGATAGAGACCGTGCAGGGAGAGGTTCAGGATACTGTTGATGCGATGGAGAAGGGCTCGGGCTCGGTGGAGGAGGGATTGAGCCTGTCGAGGGAAGCGGGAGATGCCCTGAAAAAGATACTCGAGAGTTCACGGAGATCATCTGAGATGACCCGAGCGATCGAGCGTTCCACGACGGAACAGGCCAAGTCCGCGAAAGTCGTCACGGAGAGGATGGAACATGTGAGAAGCATGATCGACCAGATTGCAAACGCGACAGCGGAGGAAGCGAGAGGCATACACCTCATCACGGAGGAAACGGAAAGGATGCGAGACGCGACCCGACAGGTGAGCAAGGCTTCCGAAGAGCAGAGGGTGAGCAGTAAACGGATAGCGGACGCGACGGAACGCGTTTCCGACATGAGCAGGCAGATATCGAAGGCATTGTCGGAGCACAAGGCGGGCACACGACAGATACTGGAGATTGTTGAGGGGATAAAGGCTATCCCGTCGGAAAACCGCAGAGTGATATTCACGACTACCAATGCCATCAGAGAATTGCATAAGGATTCGGAACTCCTTAAGACCGGGCTGGAGCATTTCAGATTCTCTGAGACAGGCAGTGAGGTATTCCGGCTCGGCGTTGTGGCCCTCGAATCCCCGGCGGTGACCTTCAAGAAATTTTCTCCCCTCGCAGAGTATCTGGGCAGGACACTGGAGAAACGGGTTGAACTCAAGGTTGGTGCAGATCTCGAAAGCGCGGTGAGGGATCTCGGAGAGAACGTTACGCAGATGAGTTGCATGGGGCCATTGACGTACATCAAGGCGAACGAACAATACGGTGTGAAGGTGTTGCTGAAAATCCTGAAGGACGGTAAGCCGTACCACCGCAGCGTGATAATCACGCGGGCTGATTCTACGATATCCGCGGTAAAGGATCTCCGCGGGAAGACCTTCGCTTTCTGCGATATGAGTTCCACGACCGGCCATATCATCCCGAGACTGATGCTCAGGGATGCGGGGATCGATATCGATGGCCTGCAGTACTACAACTATCTCCGTCACCACGACGATGTTGCCAGGGCAGTCCTGGCGGGGAGATTTGATGCCGGGAGTGTCATGGAGTCCGTGGCATACAAGTTCAAGGATGAGGGACTGCGGTTTCTCCAATTCTCCGATGAGATCCCCGACATGAATGTCTGTTTCAATCAGTCCATCGATGGAAAAGACGTCTCCCGCATACGGACGGCGCTCCTGTCCCTGGACGAGTCGACCGCGTCGGGCGCTGCAATACTGAAGTCTATCGACAAGAGGTGTACGGGTTTTGCTGCTGCAGATGACAGGGACTACGATGGTGTCAGAGGTAAGTTGTCTGCCTTGAAAACAAATGAGTGGAAGAACGATTGAAGTGGTGACGTAGGGGAATGACGGCGAGCATGAAACCATGCGAGAGCGGCGGAATGAGGAGGTTGTGCGGGTAGTGAGCGAGAGACGAAGGTTGCCGGTCGAGATGCGGGATAGCAAGGGATTTGCGCATCGGCCTCAAACGGTACCCTATATCGAAAGAGTCATACGATGCTCTTGAAGAAGGCCATTACGGCAAAATTTATCGTAGTCTTCTTTGCTGTGCTCCTCATAGGACAATCTCTCGGTGCCGTGGTGATAATACTTGTCACGAATAAGACAATGCATGAAGACATCGCAGGGAGCATGTTCATGATCGGTCTCTACCAGGTCGTTACGCTCTTCAGTGTGGGTGCGGTCATGGTCTACCTCTTTAACAGGAATATTACGATGCCGGTGCGGAGGATAAACCGGGAGATGAAGAAGGTACAGACAGGAGATCTGACGACTGATCTCGCTGATATGGGGGACAATGAGATAGGGGGCATTGCCGGGGGGATCAGGTTCCTTGCAGAACAGCTCTCAAAGACGACTGAAAGCACTCATTCGATATCCGGAAACACGGCGACGGCTATGGAGAAGCTGACCGTTGCGCTGAGAAGCGTAAGCGAGACTGTTCGGGGAGAGGCTACATCCATCAATGCCGTTGTTTCCGCTGTCAGGTCTGCCAATGATTCCCAGGGAGGGGTGAGGGAGAACGCGGACAAGCTCTCGAGCGTCTCATCAGAAAATGTCTCCTCTCTCCTCGAGATGAAGGCTACCGCTGAAGAGATAGCGGCGAGCACAGGACGGCTTTTCAAGTCGGCAGAGGACTCTTATGCGATGGTTGCCGAGACGACGCAATCTGCCAAGCTCATCGCCGAGAACGCAGGCGAGGCCTTCCGCGCTGTTGAAGATACGTCTTCGTCCGTTGAGGAGATCAGCGCCTCTGTCTCCGCCGTGCTCGAGAACGCCCGAAAATCGGCTGATCTTTCCGCTCACCTCAGGCTCTCCCTCACGGAGAGGGGAACACTCGCCATCGCTAATTCGTTAGCGGCCATGGAGGAGATCGAGGAAGAGGTGAATCAGACGGCGGAGATCATAACCCGCCTTGATGAGCGATCTAAGAATATCGAGAAGGTCCTCTCCGTCATACGGGAGGTGACAGAGGGTACGAACCTCCTGAGTCTGAATGCCGCCATCCTTGCGGCGCAGGCCGGCGAGTACGGAAAGAGTTTCGGTGTTGTTGCGGATGAGATACGGGCGCTTTCGGACAGGACTTCGTCTTCCGCGCGCGACATTGCGAACATTGTGAGGACGATTCAGGGAGAGATCGCCGAGGCTGTCAGATCGATAGGGACGGGAGCGAAAAAGGTTGACGCAGGAAAGGATTTGATCTTCAAAGTTGGCGAGGCCCTTGGAGAGACCGTCGAAACCGCTCAGAAATCTGCACAAATGGCGGAGGTGATAGAGAAGGCGACGGACGAGCAGGCCGCGGGGCTGAAGCAGATTACCCGCTCCATGGATAATATCCATCGCATCATCGAAGCGATGGTCCGTGCCGCCGAGGAGCAGAAGAAGGGATCGAACCACATACTTGAGGCGATGAGCGACGTAAAGGAGGTT
>Ga0187779_10001133_pt1 | contig 16773 bp, 20 predicted proteins | sample 1015_Q2_SP10_10__FD_132435 | JGI IMG/M metagenome (GOLD analysis project Ga0187779, IMG submission 132435) | Tropical peat soil microbial communities from peatlands in Department of Meta, Colombia - 1015_Q2_SP10_10_MG | ecosystem: Environmental > Terrestrial > Soil > Wetlands > Peat | place... | reverse complement strand
CGGAGCACCCGTGATGGCGACCGATTTAAGGGCCAGTGCGTCCCTCGTGTTGGCCGGATTGGCTGCGGATGGTGTGACGGAGGTCTCGAGAGTCTATCACTTGGACCGGGGGTACGAAGGCCTGGATAAAAAATTGGCCAAACTTGGAGCGACTATTGAGAGGGTGAAAGAAGGGGACTGACATTTCGGGGGGATTGGCCCTTCACAGAGGATTCTCGATGAAGATTTTTCAGGCAGGAGAAAAAGGATTTGAGCGCTACCTTTCTTCAATGGAAGAAAGAGGGGAGCAGGGTAGCCTCCGCCTCGAAAGGAAGGTTCGTTCCATATTAGAGAATGTGCGGAAACGGGGAGATAAAGCTCTTATCCATTACACCCAGGTCTTCGACGGCTTACAGATCCCGATCCATCAACTCCGGGTGAAGAGGAGCGAGGTGGAAAGCGCTTACAAGAGAGTCCCTCCGGATTTTTTGAAAACACTCAAAAGGGCCACCCGACGAATTCAGAAGTTTCACGATCTCCAGGGGAAACGGTTAATCTCTTCATTGAAACGAAAGGAGAAAGGGATTGAGCTTGAGCAGATGATGAGGCCTTTAGAAAGGGTAGGGGTTTATGTTCCCGGTGGAAAAGCCTCTTATCCTTCGACCGTTCTCATGGCTGCCATCCCCGCGAAGGAGGCAGGCGTTCGGGAAATCCTCATGGTCACTCCCCCTCAAGAAGGAGGGATCAGTCCTGCCGTTCTGGTCGCAGCGGACCTGGCGGGGGTTGATCAAGTCTATCGGGTCGGAGGTGTTCAAGCGGTCGCCGCGCTTGCCTATGGGACGAAATCGATTCCCAAGGTGGATAAGATTGTTGGACCGGGAAATCAATATGTGGCCACAGCCAAGAGATTGGTGTTTGGTGAGGTGGACATCGATATGGTGGCCGGACCAAGCGAGATTGTGATTGTCTCGGATGGGAGCACACCTTCTTCCTTCGTCGCGGCGGATCTTATCTCCCAGGCCGAGCACGATGAAATGGCATTGGCCATTCTCATTACCAATTCTGAGGCGTTCGGAAGGGAAGTGAAGAAGGAAGTGGAGAAACAGCTTCTTTCTTTGAGGCGAAGAAAGGTCGCTTCTCAAAGCCTGAATCGAAGAGGTGCCATTCTTATTGTCAAGAATCTCGAGCAGGCAATGCAGTTTGTAAACCGTATCGCTCCTGAGCATTTGGAGCTTGCTGTTTCGAAACCCCTTGCCCTCATGAGAAGCGTGAGACACGCCGGTGCCGTCTTTCTTGGTTCTTATACTCCCGAGGCCGTTGGAGATTACATGGCCGGGCCCAACCATATTCTTCCTACAGCAGGCACTGCTCGATTCTCTTCACCTTTGGGTGTGGAGGATTTTGTCAAAAGGACCAACGTGGTGAGCGTTACCCGAGGGGCATTACAAGGGTTTGACGAAGATGTAAAGAGATTCGCAAACTGGGAAGGATTAGAGGGCCACTATCGCGCGGTTCAAGTGAGGGTTGAGAAATCATGAAGAGATTACGGAAGGCAGAGGTGAGGCGAAAGACAAAGGAGACAGCCGTCGTCCTAAGACTGAATCTAGATGGGTCTGGAAAACATCTGATCAAAACGGGAATCCCCTTCTTCGATCACATGCTCAGTCTCCTGGCTTATCACAGTCGCATGGATCTGTCCCTCAGGGCAAAGGGGGATATTGGTGTAGACGCACACCACACCGTGGAGGATGTGGGGATCTGTCTTGGAGACGGGATCAGAAAAGCCCTTGGAGAGGCGAAAGGAATTCAAAGATACGGGGCGGCCACGATTCCAATGGATGAAACGTTGGTCTCCGTCGCCATCGATCTTTCAATGAGACCTTATCTTGTCTTCCAAATGAAACTGAGAAGATCCAAGATCGGAACTTTTGACCCCGAGTTGGTGGAGGAGTTCTTCAAGGCTCTTTGCAACCACGCGAGGATCACGCTTCACATCAACCTCCTTTATGGAAGGAACAGCCACCATATGGTAGAAGCTGTGTTCAAAGGGTTTGGAAGAGCGCTCAGAGAAGCCGTCTCAATTGAGGAACGAGCCTCTGAAGTCCCATCAACAAAGGGCATGCTATGATTGACGAGGGTTCAGGGGATCCAGGGTTCCAGCGGTCAAGGGGTCGAAATAAGAGAGCAGAGAGCAGGGGGTAGAGGGTAGAAAGGATTCGGAATCACACCCTAACTTCCACCGCCCACCTTCAAAACCTTGAACCCTTGAATCCTTGATTCCTCGAACCCTGATGTTCAGTGAGAGAAATGATTCCAAAGATTGTCATCGTCGATTATGGTATGGGAAATCTTCGAAATGTCCAGAAGGGTTTCGAAAAGATTGGTCTTGAGGCCCGGTTGACCCGAAACAAGAAGGAGATTGAAAAAGCCTCAGCCATTGTACTTCCAGGGGTGGGGGCTTTCAAGGATTGCATGGAGAATCTGGAGAAGTATGGTCTCCTCGATCCTCTGCTACGATCCATAGAGAAAGGCAAGCCTTACTTAGGTATTTGCCTTGGATTACAAATTCTTTTTTCTGAAAGCGAAGAATTTGGAACCTGCAAGGGACTGGATCTGATCAGAGGAAAGGTAGTGAAATTCAAGCCCGATCCCGAGCATAAGGTTCCGCACATGGGTTGGAATACGATTGAGAAGGAGCAAGAGGTTCCCATGCTCCAAGGCGTAGAGAGTGGAGATTTTTTCTATTTCGTCCATTCCTATTATGTTGTTCCCGAAGAGGCACGGTGGGTTTCTACTTTTACTACATATGGCGAGCCCTTCGTCTCCAGCATCTGGAAAGAGAACCTTTTTGCAACTCAATTCCATCCTGAGAAAAGTCAGCGGAAAGGGTTGACGATACTGGAGAACTTTGTAAGGTCCATTTAGTGGGGTGGAATTTCTACGGTCCACGGAACACGCCGGCCTCAGCCCCAGTAAGTTGAGGGGGACACGAGACACGATTTTTACAAGGAGCTTTCGATGAACGAAGTAAAGGTGGGTGAAATTCGAGTCGGAAAAGGCAATCCTCTCGTTCTGATTGCAGGACCCTGTGTGATCGAGAGCGAAGCAAATGCTCTTGAAATTGCCAAGGAGATGAAGAAGATCTGCTCAAATCTGAAAATTCCATATATCTTTAAAGCATCTTATGAGAAAGACAATCGAGGTTCAGAGAAATCTTATAACGGACCAGGTCTCAAAGAGGGTCTAAGGATACTTGCCAAAGTGAAGGAAAAGGTAGGTGTCCCGGTCCTCTCCGACGTCCACCGGATGGAAGACGTGGATCTGGCCAAAGAGGTTCTCGATGTCATTCAAATCCCGGCCTTTCTCTGTCAGCAGACGAGCCTTCTTCTCAAGGCAGGAAATGCCGGGAAAGTGGTGAACATCAAGAAAGGGCAGTTTATTGCGCCTGAAAGCATGGCAGGAGCCGTGAAGAAGATTCAGAGCACGGGGAATCGCCAGATTCTTCTGACGGAGAGAGGTACCTGCTTTGGGTACAATAAACTGATTGCGGACTTCTGCTCGATTCCCGTACTGCAGGAGATCGGTTGCCCGGTGATCTTTGACGCTACACATGTCATCAGGAATTACGGGATCCCGAGCGAAGATCCGAGAGGAGGCAGTCCGCAATATGTTCCTCATCTCTCGAGAGCAGCCGTAGCAGTTGGTTGCAACGGCCTTTTCCTCGAGACCCATCCGAGACCGAAAGAAGCTCTTTGCGACGCCTCCAGCATGATTCCACTCGACGGAATGGAGAATCTTCTTGGGCAGACTAAAGCCATTCATGATATGATGAGAAGTTGGGAGATCGTCTGATATTTGAAAGACGCAAAGGGCATAGGGCATAGCGCATAGCGAAGCCTTGAGAAATGTTAGTACCAAAACGCTATGCTCCATGCGCTCTGCGGTTAATAAGGAAAGGAGGAGAGCGAGCTGTGAAGATTTTTATCGATACGGCGAACCTTGACGAAATCAAGAAGGCAAAGGAGCTCGGTTTTGTAGATGGCGTGACGACCAATCCGACACTCCTCGCAAAACAAGGAGAGAAAACGGAGGTACTGATCCGGAAGATCTCGAAAGAAGTGAAGGGGCCGGTCAATGTGGAGGTAACCGGAACTACTTGCGAAGAGATGCTCAAAGAAGCCAAGGTCATGGCGACTTGGGGCGATTCGATTGCAATCAAGATTCCTATTAATCACGAGGGGTTGAAAACAGTAAGAGCGCTCTCCTCCGAAGGGATCATGACGACGGTAACGCTTATCTTTTCAGCCAGCCAGGCTATTTTGGCAGCCAAGGCGGGAGCGACTTATGTTTGTCCCTTCCTGGGAAGACTCGATGATATCGGTTTCAATGGCCTCGAATTGATCCGGCAGATCAGAGAAATCTACAATAACTATCCAAGCATAGAAACTCAGATTATTGTTGCCAGTGTCCGGAATCCTATCCATGTCATCGAGGCCGGAATGTTGGGGGCAGAAATTGTAACGATCCCTCCGGCCATTATCGATCAGATGATGAAACATCCTCTGACGGATAAAGGAATTGCACAATTCTTAGAGGACGCTAAGAAGATCGGCACAAAAAAGTAAGAGAGGTTTTTTGGGCAAGGCTGCGACGCCCAGTTCGGTTGGGAAAGAACAACGGACAACGAATTGTTCGTGGTTCACTCTCTAAAGTTCTTTGTCCTGACAATACGGCATCGTACCGTGATCTTTGCGCGAATGAGTTTCCTGAGAAGGTGGAGGGGGAGATGAAAAAGTTTTTGATACTGCTTCTCATTTTGGGAATATGTTTCGCATGGACCGCTCCATCGAGGGCAGAGACGAAACCTCGTTTGGCCGTTTTACCTTTCTTTTTTGAGCGACTGAACAATCCGGCCAGAGGCACTGTCTTATGCCCCCTCTGCAACGGAGTGTTTGAAACGAGCCCCGTTCCGTCCGCCGCTATCATTTACCTTTCCCGACTCCTCTATCAGAAAATGGACGCTCTTGATCGATTTGGAATCACCCCCGTTGAAGAGATGGAAGAGACGCTAACTCCGACGATGACGGAACAATTCGAAGAGAAGCCCTTGCCAACCGCTGTTCAGATCGGAAAGGAGTTGGACGTCCACTTCATCCTGGTGGCATACCTGTTCCGTTTTGAGCAAAGGATCGGGTCCCGAATTGGCGCGGAGAAACCTGCCTCGGTGGGCTTCGATGTCCATCTCATCCGCCTGCGGGATGAGAAGATCGTGTGGACAGGAAGATTTAATGAGACCCAAAGGCCCCTCAGTGAGAACCTCCTCAACATAGGGTCTTTCTTTAGGAGAAAAGCCTCTTGGCTGACGGCAGAAGAACTCTCAAGTGTGGGAATGGACGAGATGTTAAAGAAATTGCCGGCGGCGAAAGAATTGGAGGAAAAGCCTTGATCGTCATCCCTGCGGTGGACCTAAAGGAGGGGAGATGTGTCAGACTCTCTCAGGGCAGGATGGATCAGGAGTCCGTTTATTCAGAGAATCCTGTTGAAATGGCCAGGCGGTGGGAGTCGGAAGGCGCAGAGAGGCTTCATGTCGTCGATCTTAACGGGGCCGTGACGGGAAAACCTGTCCATCGGGCTCTGATCAAGGAGATTGCCCAATCCGTTGAAATTCCGGTTGAGGTGGGCGGAGGCATTCGTGATCTGGCCACCGTTGAGGACTATCTTTCGTCCGGAGTGGGATGGGTTGTCTTAGGAACAGCAGCTTTCCAAAATCGTGCTTTGATTGAGGAGGCGTGTCATCGGTTTCCTGAAAGGGTGATCCTCGGGATCGACGCCAAAAAAGGGAAGATGGCCATCCGGGGCTGGAGTGAAGTGATTTCTCTTGAAGCGATCGATCTGGCAAAGCAGTTTGAAAGAATGAGTCTTTCAGCGATTATCTTCACAGATATTGAGAAAGACGGGATGAGCACAGGATTAAACTTTCAATCGACCCAACGCCTAGCTCGATCGACTTCGACCCCAGTCATCGCCTCAGGAGGAGTCTCCCGGATCGATGACGTTCAGCAGATTCTGGAGTTGGAACAAGACGGAGTCATCGGGGTGATCATAGGTCGCGCCCTCTACACAGGAAGCGTTAAGCTGGAAGAAGTCATAAGGTTAGTTAAGAAGTCAGAAGTCAGAAGTCAGAAGCCAGCATAGGAAGAACACAGTCCATTCTGGATTCTGGCTCCTGTATTCTTGATTCTGCATTAAGGAATTTAGTAATGTTAGCCAAACGAATCATTCCTTGTCTGGATGTGAAAAGCGGAAGAGTGGTAAAGGGCACCCAGTTTGTGAATTTGAAGGATGCTGGCGACCCGGTCGAGAATGCTAAAGTCTACGACGAACAAGGCGCCGATGAAATCGCTTTCTTAGATATCACGGCGTCGCATGAGGAAAGGGATATTCTTATTGATGTCGTCCGGAGGACCGCGGAGGAGATCTTTATTCCCCTCACGGTGGGAGGCGGAGTCAGGCACTTGGAGGATATTCGGAAACTTCTCAAAGCCGGAGCGGACAAAGTATCCATCAATACCGCTGCCGTAAAAGATCCACTTTTTGTACAAAGAGCCTCGAAACGTTTCGGAAGCCAGTGTATTGTCATCGCCATTGATGCGAAAAGAAAAGGGGAGAGCTGGGAAGTTTACACGCATGGGGGGAGGGTCCCGACAGGAATTGACACGATCCAGTGGGCAAAGAAGATGGAGGAGATGGGAGCGGGTGAGATCTTGCTGACGAGCATGGATCGAGATGGAACAAAAGATGGCTACGACATTGAATTGACGAGGACGATCGCAGAGCAGGGAAGTATTCCTGTCATTGCTTCAGGAGGTGTGGGAACTCTCGAACATCTTTATGAAGGGCTGGCTTTCGGTAAGGCCGACGCTGTGCTCGCAGCCTCTATCTTCCATTATCGGGAATTTACAATCGCTCAAGTCAAATCATTTCTGAAAGAAAAAGGAGTCGTTGTTCGATTGTAAACAAAGGGCTCCAGGGGTCTAGGGTTCAAGGAGTCAAGTGTGTACCGATAATGAATTTCTTTTCACTCGAACCCTTGAAACCCTGCCTGCCGGCAGGCAGGCTCGAATCCTTGAGCCCTGAGTGAAGCATGAAAGGTTTCATCCTCTTCCTTGCTACTGGCTTTGGAGTCGGCTACTCTCCTGTTGCCCCAGGGACTCTGGGAACCCTGGTCGCCATCCCTGTCTATTACTTTCTTTCCGAAATTTCTTCTCCACTCTATGAAATCACTCTTGTCGGCTTTTTCTTTCTGTCGGTTTGGGTTTCAGAAAACGCCGAAAGATACTTCGGGAAAAAAGATGATCAGCGGATCGTCATTGATGAGATAATCGGTTTTCTCATCGCCATGCTCTGGATTCCAAAAACCATCCCATTCATCATTATCGGTTTTTTTCTCTTCCGATTTTTTGATATTCTAAAACCTTTTCCCATCCGCCGCCTGGAGAAGAGATTAAAAGGAGGGTATGGAGTCGTTCTTGACGATGTCGTAGCAGGAGTCTATGGCAATATTATTCTTCATGTCATTTATTACTTCACCCTCTCCCCCTGGGGGAGAGGGATAGGGTGACCCCTGCACCACGTAGGGTGCAGGGCAATGCCCTGAACCTCACATGGTTCAGGGGGGTGAAAATAATGCACAATTCTTTAGAGGAGACCATCGGAGAACTATTGAGAGAAAGAAAATGGACCCTTGCCATTGCAGAATCCTGCACTGGAGGATTGATTTGTGATCGCATCACCGACGTCTCAGGAAGTTCAGAGTACTTTATGGGTGGAATGGTGACTTACAGCAACGAATCGAAGGCAAAACATTTGGGCATTCCTTTGGACTATATAAAGCGCTATGGAGCTGTGAGTCCCCAGGTGGCGAAGAAAATGGCTCAGGGAGTAAGAAAGACGTTTAAGACGACCTTCGGATTATCCACCACAGGAGTAGCAGGACCCACAGGCGGAACAAAAAGGAGTCCAATAGGGAGAGTCTTTATTGGACTGGCCCAAGGAAGAAAAGTTTGGGTGAAAAAATTAGACCTAAAGGGGACCCGAAGAGAGATCAAGAAGAAAGCCACCGAGAAGAGTCTCGAATTTTTCTATGAGATATTACTTCATCCGGGACAGCCTTGAATTGAAAGAGTCAGTGTGTCTATATGCCAATCGGTAGTGTCCTAATTTGTTCTTTCAATTAAATCCTTGATAGTCCAAAGTTCCTTAGTCACTCCTGCGGCCACGGCTGGCGTCATTCTCAAACTGCCATGAATCCTCACAAAGTTGCAATGGGCAAAATGAAGCGCCACAGCAGCCTTGAGGTTTTCAACCTTCTTACTAAAGACATTGGTTAAACGGGTGAATCTCCGCATTTGCATCCTAACGGTTAAATTCTGTCTTTCCACAAATGAAGTACAGATTCTATTATAATTAGGGTTACCCATAATATACTTTTTTAGGACGGAAATGACTCTTGGAGGCGAGTATCTACCCGGCCCTATGGTTCAGCTTCATAGGATTTTACGATCTGCCCATAATCAATATTTGCACCAAAGGTAGCCTCAACTGCCTCAACATAGCGAATCGAAGAACCTTCAACCAATCCACCAATGACGGTCGCCTATTTTTCGCTCTTTAAAATATTCATTGCAATCCTCCAAAGAATTTGGTGATATTGGCAATTGGAGCGAAGGGGAATGGAACCTGTAACGGCTGGATGTAAGGCCCAAGTCTGAGTACCCAACTCGCGCCCCGTAATAACCCCAAGAAATTTCTCTTGGGTTTTTTATTCTTCGCCTTCATGTAATTCAACATATCAAGAAGCATTTAATTTGTCAATATAAAAATACTATTTTGTTGCATTTTTTTCATATAAATCGTATAACTGACAGATATTACAGTGATATATTATGTATTTTAAATTGCAAATAATGTTGCAATTTAAGTGTTTTTTTACTTGACTTTTTAGGCTGCGTATGTTAATTCTTGTTTTAGAAATGGTATTTCAGGGAGGTATTTTATGCCTCTGACCTGTGAGAATCTGATGGAATTCAATCTGGTCGAAAAAGTGGAAAAAGATGTGGTTTTGTCTCCCGAAGTGATGGGAAAATTTTTTCTGTTGTTTTTTGAGATTATAGGGACAGATAAATTTATAAAAGACTCCCCATCATTTCCAGGGTCAACAGAAAAAATCATACGGAATGAGCTTGTGTCTGCGATCGGGGCCACACTCTCTATTGAAGGAACCATGCTTGATAAAGAAGAAATTGAAGAAAGTTTTCAAAAAGCTGACCAAGGCGAAACATTAAGAAGAAAAGAACAAGAGGCTGAAAATTCCAGACAAGTTTATGCTTTCATAAGACGTTTTGTTAAAGATCATAAGCAGGGATTTGATTATTCAGAACCACTAATAAAACAGATTCACAAATATTTTACTGAAAATATGAACTACGTTTCAAATGTTCCTGGTGAATATAGAGGCGACTTCAATGTTTCATTTGGAGATCCACGTAAGGATAGTCTATGTAGAACGCGAGGCGAAATACAAGAAGCAATGAAAAAATTCGTGATTTGGTTAAATACAAAGCAAGATGGATTTTTAAGTTCAAACACATTCATTAAGGCTATGATGGCTCATTATTATTTTACTGAAATCCATCCTTTTGTAGATGGAAACGGACGAACGGGAAGGGCATTGGAAGCACTCATTTTGAATGCTAACGGTGTTAATGATTATTGTTTTTGGTCATGGGCTAATTTTTGGAGTGCCCATAAAGACCAGTATCTTGCATATTTGCATAACATCCGAATGAATTTAAATCCAACCAATTTTATACTTTGGGGGCTGGAAGGTTATAAGAATGAAATCGAAAATATTAAAGCTAAAGTATTAAAAAAAGTAAAACAACTCATGTTCTCAGATTATACTCACTATTTATTAAGAAACAAAAAAAATGAGAAAATCAAGATAAACCAAAGAATTTTTGACACTCTCCAGCTCTTAATATCGACTGGGCCCATCCCGTTTAAGAAATTTCTTTCAACTCCTCAAGTGATAGCTCTTTATAGGTCTGTTGCGGAAAGTACAAGAGTAAGGGATTTCCAAAAGATGGAATCAAAAGACTTAATTAAATTTAAAAAAATCGAAAACGAAGAATTTATAGAACCAAACTTTGAACTTCTTGACCACCTTCGATATACCGTATGACTAAGAAAATAGGCGTTGAGGTATCCATTAAAGCCTTACAAAAAGCCATTATAGACCTTCACGGCTGTAAGGCCACGTGGATTGAATCTGTCCCTGTCAAAGAAATATTTGAAGTGAAACAGTTTGGGAAGGGGTTGTTCAGGTATTCGATCTAATAGACCATGCAACTGCTAAGCGATGTTACGCATGGTCCCATGAATTCGAAGGTTCAAAAAAGAGAAAATTCTTTGCGGTACTTCATCAAGGCCCGATTGATTCAGCAGAAAAGGCCATAAGGGCAGCAATTATTAGCGAATCCAGAAAGAAATGAGCAAACAATTTTAGGGAAAAAGAAATGAAGGGAGTAAATAGGGAGCGAACGATTGCTGAATTGATAAAAAGAGATGGTTACAGATGTAGGTTGTGTCATTTGGAATTTAGTGAATTGACTCCTCCTGAGATTGATCACAGGATTCCAAAGTCAAAGGGAGGGGACGATGATCTTGAAAATCTTCAATTAGTGCATTCAGTTTGTAATCGCAAGAAGGGAACAGGGGAATTCCGCGAGCGGAAATTACCAGGAAAATCAGCGCTACTGAAATTCATCAAAAAAACAAGCCGTGAACAATTCGAACAAATCATGGAGGACAAACTGCAATCAAAAAAGCTAAATTAGGACACTACCTGCCAATCTTTTCTCTTGAAATTTTAGAGTTTTCCTTCATAATAGAAAAATACATCCTTATGGGAAGGAGGAGGTTTTGATGAAGCTGGAGAGGTTTGAGGGGTGCTGGACAGCAATGGTAACTCCCTTCAATCGAAAAGGGGAGGTCGATTTTGAGGGTCTCGAGAAGAATGTCCGGTTCCAGATGCAAAATGGGGCCAATCTCATTCCTACTGGAACGACGGGGGAGTCGCCCACGTTGGACTGGAGAGAACACGATCGAGTGATCACAAAAACGGCGAAGGTGGCAAAAGGTAAAGCCTTCGTCATGGCAGGCACGGGTTCGAATTCGACCAGAGAGGCGTATCGGGGGACAAAACATGCCATGGAGGTCGGAGCCCAAGGAGCCCTACTCGTCGATTGCTATTATAATGGGCCATCTTCTCTTGAACTGCGGACCCAGTACTACGAAGTGATTGCAAAGGCATTCCGCAAGGCCTTCGTCATGCCCTACGTGGTTCCCGGAAGGACAGGGACGAAATTGGAGGTGGAGGATCTGGCTATCCTTCATCGCAAGTTTAAGAATGTGAGGTCGGTGAAAGAGGCGACTGGAGATCTCGAGCGGATGGCTAAGACGCGAACTCTGTGCGGGGAGAACTTTGATATTCTTTCCGGCGATGACGATAAAACCTTTGAAATGATTACCCGGAATGACATCCGCGCTTCCGGAGTAGTCTCGGTAACGTCAAACATTGTTCCGGGCCCTATCCGTGAGATGGTCAAGGCCATACAGAACGGAAATATGGAGAAAGCCAATCGGATGAAGGATGTTCTGGATCCTCTTTTTAAAGTGGTGACGGTAACAACCCTGGAATCTTATGAGGGATTCAATGTCCCGTGTAAATTTAGAAATCCTGTGGCGATCAAGACGATGATGAAGGGCCTGGGATTACCGTCTGGACCATGCCGTCCACCCCTTGGAAAGATGACGCCCAAAGGGGTGGAAGTTGTTAGAAACGCCCTTAAGGAGGCATATGAGAAGGATAGGGAAGTATTGATGCCCCTTCAGGAGTTTTACAGAATCAATATTGAGGAACGTCTGTCCAACGACCGCTATTGGAAATAATCGATTGACGCGACGAACTAGAAGCCGCGAAGGGCCTGTCCCGGATACAAGGACAGGCCTTTTTATTAGTACTTCCGAGGGGTTTTTCTCATTGACTTTTTTCACGGTTATGTTAACATCAAAAGCAATAATCGTCCCCAACCCCGCTTCAATAAAGGGTGGGCGAGGGGGATTATGAAGGGGCTTTTGATTGATCCGATCCTTTCTGGCAATCGAGCTTCCGAAACCGATCCTCAGAAAGATCGAGGAGGTTGAGGCTGACTTGAAGTCAGCCCACGCAGATGTGCGGTGGGTGAGTCCTGAAAAGATCCATCTCACCCTAAAATTCTTTGGAAACATTGAAGAGTCGAGGATCGATTCCATCTTCAAGTCCATTGAAGAGCCCGTTCGGAACACCTTACCATTTTCTCTCAAGGTTCAAGGGGTAGGGGCATTCCCGAGCATGAAAAACCCGAGGGTGATCTGGATGGGATTGGTAAACGGAAGCCAAATCCTTACTTCACTTCAGAAAGAGATAGAGACGGAGTTAGAAAAAATTGGGTTTCAAGCTGAAGATCGACCTTTCCGGCCACATCTGACCGTGGGAAGGGTGAAATCGAGCCGGGGAAAAGACGATTTGGTTGGGAGGATGGAGAAGCATAAAGAGGGGGAGTTCGGAGATTTTCAAGTAGATCGGCTGATTCTCTTCAAAAGTGATTTGAAACCTTCCGGTCCGATTTATACAGCCTTAGGAGATGTGAAATTGGGAGGCGATTAATTAGATGCGGGACGCGGGGACCCGGAGAGATTAATTCACCCAATCTCTCTATCACCCGATCACCGTGTCATACCCGTTGCGGGGGGAGGGGGGAGCGATGACAAAAGCGGAAACGAAAGCCGAGACCAAGGTAGATTCGAGTAAAGGCAAGGCTGTGGAATTAGCTGTTACCCAGATCGAAAGACAGTACGGGAAAGGCGCCATTATGAAATTGGGTGCGGATGCCATCCTCGGAGAGATTCCCGTCGTGTCGACGGGCTCCCTTTCCTTAGACCTTGCCCTCGGGGTCGGAGGATTACCCAAAGGACGGGTGGTAGAGATTTTCGGCCCGGAGGCTTCGGGCAAGACGACCTTAGCCCTCCATGTCGTTTCGGAAGCGCAGAAAAAGGGAGGCGTTGCTGCATTCATTGATGCGGAGCATGCGTTAGACGTTCAATATGCAAAGAAACTAGGGGTTAGAATCGACGACCTTCTGATCTCCCAGCCCGACACCGGAGAACAGGCATTGGAAATTACAGAGATTCTGGTTCGGAGTGGCGCCGTGGATGTGATCGTCGTCGACTCCGTCGCCGCCTTGGTCCCCAAAGCAGAGATCGAGGGAGATATGGGCGACGCCCACATGGGGCTTCAGGCGAGGCTGATGTCTCAAGCCCTGAGAAAGTTGACTGCCACGATTAGTAAGTCGAATACGATCGTGGTCTTCGTGAACCAGATACGAATGAAAATCGGGATCATGTTCGGAAATCCTGAAACGACCACCGGAGGCAACGCCCTCAAATTTTACTCCTCTGTCCGGCTCGACATTCGACGGATCGCTTCCATCAAGCAGGGCCAGGACGTGATCGGGAGCCGCACAAGGGTTCGTGTGGTGAAGAACAAGGTCGCCCCTCCGTTCAAAGAGGTGGAGTTCGATCTGATTCACGGAGAGGGTATTTCGAAAGAGGGAGATGTCCTCGATCTGGCGGTGGAAAAGAATATCGTTGAGAAGAGCGGAACCTGGTATACCCACGGCGGCCAGCGCATCGGCCAGGGGAGGGAGAACGCAAAGCAATTCCTAAAGGAGAATCCTAAGATCCTGGACCAGATGGAGAAAGAACTCCTTGAAAACTTTCGCGTTGCCAGAGCGGCAGCCATAGGGTGAAACAAGGAAGGAGAAGAACATGGATTTGAACCAGATTCTTTTGGAAGCCCTTTCCCAGGAGGCCTCCGACGTTCACATCAAGGAAGGGGCTCCGCCGATCTTCAGGGTGAATGGCACCTTGAGACCCTGGAACCAATCGAAGCCCTTCGATCATAATGATTTGTCGAAGATGGCTTTCGGTTTGATGAACGACTGGCAGAAGGAGCGGTTTATCAAGAATCGCGAAGTGGATATGGGTTACGAAGTTTACGGCATGGGACGATTTCGAGTCAATGTCTTCCAGCAGAGGGGAAAACTCAGGATTGCCCTTCGCATTGTGCCTTACCAGATCAAGGGGTTGCAGGAGCTTCATCTTCCCGCTGTGCTCAAGAACATTTCGTTAGAGCAGAGGGGTCTGATTCTCGTGACGGGGACAACGGGAAGCGGAAAGTCGACGACCCTGGCCGCGATGATCGATATCATCAACAATGAACGAAATTGCCATATCATTACCATTGAGGATCCCATTGAGTTCATCCACGAAGACAAGAAGGCGATCGTCGATCAGAGGGAGATCGGCTCGGACACCAGCACGTTCTCGAGTGCCTTGCGGGTGGCCCTCCGGCAGGACCCGGATGTCATCCTGGTGGGCGAGATGAGGGATTTCGAGACGATCGAAACGGCCTTGACCGCTGCCGAGACAGGTCATTTGGTCATGTCGACGCTGCACACATTAAACGCTACGGAGACGATCACTCGAATCATCTCCGTCTTTCCTCCCTATCATCAAAAACAGGTGAGGCTTCAGCTCTCGGGTGTTCTGAAGGGGGTCGTTTCCCAAAGACTGGTGCCCAGGGTCGACGGAATGGGAAGAGTCCCTGCGGTGGAAGTCCTGGTGTCCACGGCGAGGGTGAGGGAGTGTATCGTGGAAAAAGACAAGACCAGCGAGATTAATGACGCCATTGCCCGAGGATCCACCAGCTACGGTATGCAATCCTTCGATCAGTCACTGATGTATTTAATGAAGGAGAGGTTGGTGACTTATGATGAAGCCCTTAAACACTGCACCAATCCGGATGACTTTGCTCTGAGGGTGAAGGGAATTCTTGCCGCGAGCGACGCCGGCTGGGAGGATTTTGAAATGCTGGAGAAAGAGAAGGAAAAGGTCAAGGAGGATGAGAAGAAGCTGAAGGTCGCAAAGCCCTTGGATCCAAAAATGGACGGCCGACGGGGGACAGGTTTCAAACAATGACCTCTGACGAGATTCGAAGGGCCTTTCTCAATTACTTTGAGGAGAAGGGACACCGTATTGTTCGAAGTTCCTCATTGATTCCCCAAAACGATCCCACCCTGCTTTTCACCAATGCCGGAATGGTTCAATTCAAGAGTGTTTTTTTGGGCGAAGAGACGCGGGATTACAAACGGGCCGCGACGTCCCAGAAGTGTGTTCGTGCCGGCGGAAAACACAACGACTTGGAGATCGTGGGGAAAACGGCCCGGCACCACACCTTCTTCGAGATGTTAGGGAACTTTTCCTTCGGAGACTATTTCAAGAAAGAGGCCATTCAAATGGGATGGGATCTCCTCATGCATCAATGGCGGTTGCCCGTGGAGAAGATGTGGATCACCATCTACTTGGATGATGACGAAGCCTTTCACCTATGGAGAAACGTTGGGGTGTCGGAAGATCGGATTGTCCGGTTAGGGGAGAAAGACAACTTCTGGGCAATGGGCGATACAGGGCCGTGCGGTCCTTGTTCGGAGATCGTGATTGATCAAGGCGAGGGCGTAGGTTGCGGCCGGCCCGACTGCCGCGTGGGATGTGATTGCGACCGATTCTTGGAGCTCTGGAACCTCGTCTTCATGCAATACAATCGTGATTCGGACGGCAAGCTACAGCCTCTGGCGAAGCCCTGTATCGATACCGGGATGGGCCTGGAAAGGATTTCTGCCATCCTTCAGGGTGTGAAAAGTAATTACGAGTCCGATCTCTTCACCCCCCTCTTTAAGGAGATCGAGGGGATCGCCCATGTTTCTTACGGGCGGGACGATCGAGCCGACACCTCCCTACGAGTGATCGCTGATCACAGCCGGGCCGCTACGTTTCTGATCAGCGATGGCGTTCTTCCCTCCAACGAAGGCAGGGGATACGTGCTTCGTCGGATCATGAGAAGGGCGATGCGCCATGGAAGGATGCTCGGAATGGACGAGCCTTTTCTCTACCGGACTGTCTCCAAAGTGGTGGATCTGATGAAAGGGGCTTATCCGGAGTTACGGGAGACGGAAGCCTTCGTTTCCAAAGTCATCCAGAATGAGGAAGAGCGTTTCTCTGAGACTCTCGATTCAGGCCTGAAGATCCTGCAAGAGGCGTTGGAAGAACTTCAAAAGAAACGAAAGACCATTCTCTCCGGGGAGGTGGCTTTTCGGCTTTATGATACGTATGGATTCCCCCTCGACCTCACCACGGAGATCCTTCAGGAGAGAGGGATACGTTTTGACGAAGCGGGTTTCACGGCCCAGATGGAGGAACAGAAGCAAAAGAGCAAGCAGGCATGGCAGGGAATCGGTGAGGGAAAGACAAAGGAGGTTTACCGACGGCTGGCGAACGAAGGGCTCAGGGCGACGTTCTTGGGATATGAAGAAACTCAGTCTGAATCAAGGATCCTGAGATTGATCAAAGGCGATGAAGTTGTTCCTTTTGCAGTAGAAGGGGATGAAATTGAGGTGGTGACGGAGAAGACCCCCTTTTATGGAGAAGCGGGCGGTCAGGTAGGGGATCGCGGCGTGATCTTTCAAGAAGCATTCTCTTTGGAAGTGGAGAACACCATCAAGCCAGCGGAGGAGTTGATCATTCATCAGGCAAAGGTAAAGAGAGGAAGAGTGAAAGAAGGGATGGCGGCTGTTT
>Ga0187779_10001132_pt1 | contig 16774 bp, 16 predicted proteins | sample 1015_Q2_SP10_10__FD_132435 | JGI IMG/M metagenome (GOLD analysis project Ga0187779, IMG submission 132435) | Tropical peat soil microbial communities from peatlands in Department of Meta, Colombia - 1015_Q2_SP10_10_MG | ecosystem: Environmental > Terrestrial > Soil > Wetlands > Peat | place... | reverse complement strand
GTCCTTGCCGATGACATGGATGATCTCGGCGTCCGCCTCCTCCGCCCAGTAGGCCAGCGCACCGGCGGCCCGGCCGGCGTCCTGGGCCCACTTCTCGGTGGTGGCGATGTACCCGATGGGCGCGTCGAGCCAGACGTAGAAGAACTTGTCCACCTCGCCCGGGATGGGGAAGCCGAAGTAGGGGCCGTCGCGGCTGATGTCCCAGTCGTTCAGTCCCTGGTCGAAAAAGGCCTGGAGCTGGTTGGCCACCGCCGCCGGCACGAACCCCGGGCGCCGCACCAGCTCCTGGAGGAAGGCCTGGTGGGCGGAGAGGCGGAAGAAGAGATGCTCGGAGATGCGGAGCACCGGCCGTGTGCCGCAGAGCGCGCAGCGCGGGTCGATGAGGTCGGCCGGGGTATAGGTCTTTCCGCATACCTCGCACACGTCCCCGTACTGGTCCGGGCTCCTGCAGTTCGGACAGGTGCCCCGCACGAAGCGATCCGGGAGGAAGCGGCGGTCCACCTCGCAGTAGGCCTGCTCCACCGAGCGCCGGAGGATGTCACCGGCCGCCTTGAGCCGCTCGTAGATCAGCTCCGAGTAGCGGCGGTTCTCGGGGGAATGGGTGGTGTGAAAGGCGTCGAGCGCGATGCCGAAACCGGCGAAGTCCTGCCGGTGCTGGGCCCAGACCGAGGCCACGAATTCCTCCGGAGACACTCCCTGTCGCGCCGCGCTGAGCTCGATCGACGTGCCGTGGGTGTCATCGGCGCAGACGAAGAGGACGTCCCGCCCGGTGGAGCGGAGAAACCGGACCAGGATGTCGGTCTGCACGTACTCCACCACGTGGCCGAGGTGGATCGGACCGTTGGCGTACGGGAGCGCGCTGGTGACGAGGAGCTTGGCCGGCATGGTGCGCCGCCCGGCCCGATCCGCCGGGACGGGGGGCGGCGCACTCTAGCGACGGGGCTCGCCCCGTGCCATCTCCCGCATCTGCTGCGGCAGGCGGGCCATGGCCAGGGCGAGCTGCGCCTTTTTCTGCGGCCCGAGGCCCACCGACAGCTCGGCGAAGAGATCGCGGTCCACCTGCTCGATCTGCCCGCGGAGCTGGAGCACCTTCTGGATGGCGCCGTCCACCTGGGCGAAGGCGGTGGTGTCCCCCTTGGCCGCCCGGCGCAGGATCTGCGTCTGCTCCACCAGCTGCTGCACCAGCGGGGCGCGGCGATCGTCGAACTTCGCCAGCTGGGAACGAAGCTTGACCGTGCCCGCATCGTCGAGGCCGAGAGCATCGGCGATGGCCAGGGTACGCATCATCTGCGCCCGCTTGTGCCACTGCTCGCCCGGGCCCGGGGGCTCGTTGCCCGGAGCGGCGCCCTGCGTCCACCCGGTGCCCGCCGCCAGAACCACCAGAAGCGCTGCCGTCGCCCTCATCCGTTGTCTCCCGCGAGCGCGAACGCTCCATCGCCCTCGAGCGCCAGAGTATCCGAGAGGGGGCTGTCGTCCTCCTGGGCGGCCTCGGCGGCCAGCGCTTCGTCGAGGTCCCAGCCGGGCGAAGCCCAGCCTCCCGGGACGAGCTCCGACTCCTCCAGGCTCGCCCGCCCCGCCAGCGCCGGCCCGGACCCGGACGCCTTCCAGCGACCGAGGGGAATGGCCACCGCCAGGAGGACCGCCGCCACGAGAACCGCCACCCGAGCGCTCTGCCGCCGCCGCTCCGCCCCGCGCCAGGCGGCCAGGGTGCGCTCGGCCAACCCGCGCTGGGCCGCTTCCTCCCCGGGCCCCGGCGGGGCGAGCGCGACGAGCGCGAAGAGCGTCCGGTCCCGCTCCGCCGCCGCCCGGCAGGCGAGGCATCCGGCCAGATGCCGCTCCAGGGCGGCCACCTCCTCGGAGGAGATCGGTCCGCTGGCCCGCTCGGTGATCAGCGGTTCCGCCTCCTGACAGGTGAGGGTCTCGAGGCTCATCCCCCGTCTCCTTCCATCGCCGCCCGGAGCCGTTTCACCGCGTGGTGAAAGTGCACCTTGGCGTTGTTCTCGGTGATGCCCAGGGCGCGGGCCACGTCGCGGAACGGCAGCGCCCCGTCCACCCGGAGCGCGACCACCTCGCGCTGGCGCGCCGAGAGCTGGCTCATCGCCGCGCGGACTCTGCGCCGCTGCTCGGTCCTCTCCAGCAGGGTGACCGGATCCGGACCGGTGGCCGCCGACTCGCCGAGCACGGCGGCGTCCTCGAACCTCCACCGCGCCGTATCCCGCACGTGATTCTTTCCCACGTTGACGGCGATGCGGACCAGCCAGGCGCGGAACAGACCGGGCTCGGCGCGCTCCAGCCGGCCGAGCGAACGGCGGGCGGCGGCGAAGGCCCGGAGGAAGGCCGCCTGGGCGAGGTCGGCCACGTCCTCGGGCCGGGAGGCGTAGCGTCTCACCAGGGCCTGGACCAGCTGCTGGTAGCGTCGCACCAGCTCGCCGAAGGCGCCGGTCTCGCCGCGGAGGAAGTCCACCACCAGGGCCTCGTCGGGCGCACTCCGCCCACCGGAGAGCACCGTCCAGGCCCGCGCAGGGCGCCCACCACCGGTCGCCGCATCGCCCTCTGTCATGCGCCTCGCAAGCATGCCGCGTTTCCGCCATGGCATCACCCCGCGGAGCGGCACCCGGTTAAGCGCCCGCCCGGCGGGCGGCGGGCCCCCCGGACCCGGTCGACGGGGGGCACACCGTCCACAAGAGCCGCTCCAGAACCAGCTTCCCGGAGCCGGACGACTTCAGGGCCAGGTCTGCCTCCGCGCAGGCCAGCAGGGCGGCCCGGAGGCGCTCCCGGCCGTAGCGCGCGGCCGCCAGGGTGGCGACGAAGGCGGCATAGGGATGCGGAACCCGGCCCCTGGCCTCCCTGGCCTCACGCTCGATGGCCGGGAAGAGCCGGCCCTTGAAGTCCTCGAAGCTCCGGGGGGGGACGCCGCGACCGAGGAAGCTGAGCCGCTCGTGAGCTTCGACCAGACCCCGGACCACCGAGGCGATGGCCCCGAGCAGGAGCAGCGGCGGGGCCCCCCCGCCCAGCGCGTCCTCGACGTACTTCAGGGCGGTGGCCAGGTCTCGCTTCTGGAGCGCGTCCGACAGCTCGAGGAACTCCTCGTCGCGGGTGTGGGCCACGAGCAGCTCGACGTCGGTGCGCTGGATGACCGCGCCCGGGGCGTGGAGGGCGAGCTTCTCGAGCTCTGACTGGAGCAGGCGCACGTTGCCGCCTATCCGCTCTCGCAGGACCTCCTCGGCACCCGGCCCGAGGCGCTTGTGGTGGGGCTGGAGGAACTCCCGCGCCACCGAGGTCAGGTCGAGGTCCCGGAGCCGGGTGGCCAGCTTGCGCTCCAGCACCGCCCCCTGGGACTGGGCGAGGCGAAGGAGCGGATGGCGGGCGTCCACGTCCGAGGCCGCCACCACCAGGGCGTGCCCCGGCGGCATGCCGCCCTCGAGGAGGGCGAGCAGCTGCGACGCGTCGGACTCGGGCGCGGTGAGTCCCTCCTCGCGGACGAACGCCGCCGCCTCGCGAAGGAAGTCCAGGTCGGCGTCGGCCAGGGTCACCCCGAGCTCCTCCTTCCAGTCCTCGGCGGACGGCGCGCCGTCGGCGCCGGGCGCGAGAGCCTCGGGTCCCCAGCCTGCCCGCGCCACCAGCGCCAGGAGCCTCCGGCCGGCTTCCTTTCGCCGCCCCCCCTTCCAGGCGTCCCGCGCCCGGGCCAGCGCATCGCTGCGCCCCTTCTTGGGAGCGAGAAACTCCGGGTCGCGCAGGACCACCACCTTGCGCCCCGGGAGCAGCGGAAGCGTGGCCAGCTCGGTGGCCACCTCGCGCGGGGAGGCGCCGTCGAGGGCGACCAGGTTCAGGCCGGCCTCGGCGCCCGGGAGGAGGGCCTGGACCAGAGCGTCGGCATCGCGCCGGGCGAGGAACTCTTCCCCCCAGGCCAGGTAGAGCGGACGGACCCGGCCCCGGGCAATCTCGGCCAGCAGCGGCGCGAGCTCGCTCATCCGCCCGGCCCGACCATCTCCAGCGCCAGCCGCTCCAGCTGGAGCCGCGGGCTGGCGTTGCGCTGCCGGATGGCCACCAGCGCCTCGTCGAGGAGCCGGAAGCGGAGGTGGACGAGCACGTCGTCGAGCTTCGCCGCCGCCGCGCGGGCCAGCTCGCCGAGCTCGGGGTGGAACAGCCCATCGCCGCCGGCGCGGACGACGGCCACGTCGCGCACCCAGACGGTGAGCGCCTGGAGGGCGCGCTCGGCCTCCTCGCGAGAGCCGCCGGCACGCTCGGCGAACCGGAGCGCGGTGCGCAGGTCCGAGGCGGTCACCGCCTCGAAGGCGCGGATCGTCTCGCGCTGGACCTCCAGCTCCCCGGCGTCCAGCGCCAGGGCCCGCTCCAGGCTGCCGTCGGCGAGCGTGGCCACTGCCTCGGCCGCGGCCCGGTCGAGGCCACGCTCCTCTTGCACCCGCGCCACCACCAGCTGGCGCGGGAGCGGGCCGAAGGGGATGCGCACGCACCGGCTGCGGATGGTGGGCAGGAGCCGCTCGGCGGCGCCGGCGACGAGCAAGAGCGTCGTGTCCGGCGGGGGCTCCTCCAGCGTTTTCAGGAAAGCGTTCTGGGCCTGGGGATTCATCGCCTCGGCGGGCAGCACCAGCACCAGCTTTCGCGGGGACTCGAGGCCGCGGAGGGCGAGCCTCTCCTGGAGGGCCCGTACCTGCTCCACCCGGATGTCCCGGGAGGGGAGGCGATCGAAATCGCTCCGTCCGGCGAGTCGGCGCCGCACCTGCTCGCTCTCGGCCATGAGCCAGAGCACGTCGGGGTGACCGAAGCGCTCCACCCGCCGGCAGGCCGAGCACCGGCCGCACCCCTCGCCAGGCGCCTCGGTGCAGAGGAGGGCCTGGGCCAGCCCGAGCGCGGCGAGCTCCTTGCCCACCCCGGAGGGACCGGTGAACAGGTAGGCGTGCGCCAGGGTGCCGCCGGCGACGGCCCTGCGCAGGGCGTCGACGGCGCGATCCTGTCCGTGCACGGCGGCGAGCGTCATTCCCGACCCAGTCATGCGTGGGCGGTGAGCGGTTCGTCAAGCGAACGCTTGACCTCAGCCGAGGGCGCGCCTGATTCTGCCGGCCAGCTCGTCACCCCGTGCTCCAGGCCCTCCAGAGCAACTGGCTCCTCGTCGGCTGCGCAGCGCTCTTCCTGCTGCTCGGCCTGCTCCACACCCTGGTCGCCGATCCGCTCTTCCGCCGGGACGCGCGCGGGGGCATCCGGCTCCTCCTCGTCGGCGCGGCGCTGCGCGCCCTGCACCAGCTCAGCGCGGATCGGCTCCCGCCGGGAGTGGCCCGGGCCCTCGAAGTGGCCTGGATGATCATCCTCTCCTTCGGGGTCATCCGCAGCCTGGTCTCCCTCTCCCTGCTCGTCGTCCGTTCCCGCGAGCGACCGGCCCCGAAGATCCTCCGCGACGTCCTCGACGCCACCCTCTACGTGATCACCGCGCTGGTCATCGTCAAGGAGGAGTTCAACCTCAACCTCTTCTCCAGCCTGCTCGCCGGCTCGGCCATCGCCTCGGTGGTGCTCGGTCTGGCGCTCCAGGACACGCTCGGGAATCTCTTCGCCGGCCTCTCTCTCCAGCTCGAGCGACCCTTCGAGGTGGGCGACCTGGTTTCGGTGGGGCAGGAAACCGGCCGGGTCTTGCAGATCGGCTGGCGGGCGACGCGCCTGGAGACCAAGCGCCGGGAGATCATCACCCTCCCCAACAACCAGCTCGCCAAGCAGACGGTGAAGAACTTCTCGCGGGGGAACGAGCCGGTGGGGGTGGACCTGTACATCAAGGTCTCCTACGAGGCGCCTCCCAACCAGGTGAAGAGGGTGGTGGCGGAGACCCTGGCCGAGGTGCCCCTCATCCTCGCCTCGCCGCCCGCCCGGGCGCGCACCTGGGCCTTCGAGGAGATGTCCATCGAGTACCGGATCCGCTTCTTCGTCGCCGACCACGCCCGGGCAAACCGGGTCCGGGACGAGGTGCTGACCCGCATCTGGTATCGCCTGCGGCGGGCGGGGCTCGAGATTCCGGCCGCCCCGCGGACGATGCGGGTCACCGCTCCCGAGCACCGCGACGAGTTCCCCCTCGAGTCGCGCCTGGCCATCCTCGAGGCGGTGGACCTGTTCAACGTCCTCCGTCCCCCCGAGAAGGAGCACCTGGCCAAGGTCATGGTGCCGAGGAGCTTCGGCGCCGGGGAGCGCATCATCGAGGAGGGAGCCCCCGGCCAGACGTTCTACCTCGTCGCCGACGGGACGGTGGCGGTGACCACCAGGCGGGGCGTGGAGGTGACGCGGCTCTCCCGCGGCCAGTACTTCGGCGAGATGTCGCTGCTCACCGGCGAGCCGCGCTCGGCCACGGTGGTGGCGGTGGAGGACGCCGTCCTCTTCGAGCTCGACCGGCCGGGATTCAAGCAGCTCTTCGCCGGGCACCCGGAGCTGGCCGCCCAGTTCTCGACCATCCTGGCCGAGCGCCGCCTGCAGCTCCAGGCGCTGGCCGACGCCACCCTTCCCCCCTCGGACCATCCCGAGGCGAACCGGATCTTGGCCCGGCTGCGGCAGATCTTCGGCCTCAGCTAGGGCGGCCGAGCCGCATCCGCGAGCCCACCCGGCACTCCGGCCGGAGCAGGCACCCGGCGCACGCCTCGGCTCGCGCCCGCGGCGTGCACACCCCGCTCATCCCGTGGTGGCAGAGTGCGAAGTCGAAGCGCACCGGGTCGGCCGGATCGACGCGGCTGAGGTTGGCGGTGATCTCCAGCGCCGTGCGCCAGCTCAGGTCGCGCCGGTCGGTGAAGCCGAGCCGGCGGGCGATCCGGCCCAGGTGGGTATCGAGCGGGACGAGCAGCGCGGACGCGGGAATCGTCCTCCACAGGCCCAGGTCCACCTCGTCCGGCCCGCGGACCATCCAGCGGAGGAACATGTTCAGCCGCTTGGCCGCGCCCGGGCCGAGCGGCACGGGAAGGAGGTGTCCCAGTCCGCGCACCGGGCCCAGCTCGGCCTCGATGGGCGCCAGGGGGACGTCGCGGAGCGCGCGCACCAGCGAGGCCAGCGCGGCATGGAGGCCGTCGCCCCGGGCGAGCGGCCGGGCCACCCAGGGCTCGAGCGAGCCGGTGCGCCGGAGGAGGCGGCCGGTGCCGAGGAGCAGGACGGCCAGGTCGGAGGCCACGTTGAACCGGTAGACGAAGCCCCGCAGGAGTCGCCCGGCACCGGCGACGTCGAGCGACCGCAGGAAGGACCCCGGATGCCGGCCCATGCCCGAAAGGAGCTGCTCCACCCGCGGCGCGAAGCCCTCCACCCGGCCGTAGGCCAGCGAGGCGGCCACCAGCCCGGCCACCTCGCAGTCCTCCCTGCGCCGGTAGCGCCGCGGGAACTGCACCGGATCGAAGCCCACCCGTGCCCGGGAGGGCGCCGCGGCCAGGAACCGGAGGAGCCGAGGGCGAAGCCGGGCGGCCCGGGCCGCCGAGAGCACCCGCGCGCGGGCGGTGGCCACGGAGCGCCCGCCCTCGCTCAGCGGCTCAGCTCACGCACCGCGTGCCCGAGCTCGGGAAGGATGAGGCGCTCCAGGGCAAGCCGCGCGGCATCCGGGCTCCCGGGGAGGGCGAAGACGATCAGCTCGCCGTGCGTCCCGGCCAGGGCCCGGGAGAGCCAGGCCGCGCTGCCCACCGCCTCGAAGGAGAGCATGCGGAACAGCTCTCCGAATCCGGGGAGCTCGCGATCCAGGAGCGGCCGCAGGGTATCCACCGTCTGGTCGCGGCGGGTCAGGCCGGTTCCACCGGTGAAGAGAACCGCCCGGGCCCCGGACAGCTCGGCGGCGTGGAGCGCCCCCCGGATGGCGTCGGCGTCGTCCTGGACGATGACCTGTCCCACCACCGAGTGCCCTGCCCGCTCCAGGCCCTCGCGCAGCACGCGCCCGCTCTTGTCGTCTCCTTCTGCGCGCGAGTCCGAGCAGGTGATGAGGTAGCAGCTCACCCTGGCCGGCGCGTGAGCGCGGTGCTCCTCCACCGCCGCGGAGGCGGAGCCGCGGTGGGTGGCAGGGCCACGGTGATGGCTCGGGTCGTCGTGTCCCACGTCAGGGCCCTCGGATGGTCAGGTCGGCACGTGTCCGCCGGTGAGCACCAGCTTGCCGTCCTCCTCGATCACCGACAGGACCGGCTGGTCGTCGCAAACTCCCGGGCTGGTGAGGTTCTTCCCGGTGTCGAGATCGAACCCGACCTCGTGACACGGGCAGACGACCATGTTGCCCTCGAGGCGCCCGCCGCTGAGGAGGCAGCCGGCGTGATTGCACCAGTCGTCGAGGGCCTTCAGCCGGCCCTGGACCCGGGCCACGCACACGTTGAGCTTGCCCACCTCGAAGGCCCGCAGCTCACCCTCCTTGACATCCGCCTCTCCGAGAACGATGCGCATGGACGGGAAGACGATACTCGCCCCGCCCCCGCCCTGCATGCCTCCCCCCTCGCTCGATGCCCCGGCCGTCGCCCGCGCCCTGCGCGACATCGCTCGATTGCTCGAGGTCAGGGGCGAGAACGCTTTCAAGGTCCGGGCTTACGACCTGGCAGCGGACCGCGTTCTGGCGCTCGGCGACCGGCTGGCGGCGGTGGTCGCCGAGGCGACGCTGGCCGAGCTGCCCAACATCGGCGCCGCGCTGGCCGAGAAGATCGCCACCCTGCAGGCCACCGGCTCGCTCCCCCTGCTCGAGCAGCTGCGGCAGGAATACCCGCCCGGGATCCTGCAGCTGCTCGAGCTTCCCGACCTCGGTCCGCGCAAGGTGGCCGCGCTCTGGACGTCCCTGGGCGTGGGAGACCTGGGCGCGCTGGAGCGGGCGCTGCGCGAGGGTCGGGTGCGGGCGCTCAAGGGGTTCGGCGAGAAGAGCGAAGCGAAGCTCCTCGCCGGGCTCGAGCAGTACCGCACGCTCCACGCGCGCCGGAAGCTCGGCGACGTGCTTCCGCTGGCCACCGAGCTGCGGGAGCGCATCCGGGCGGCGCCCGGGGTGGTCCGCGTCGAGCTGGCCGGCAGTGTCCGACGCTTCTGCGAGCTCGTCTCCGACGTCGACCTGGTCGCCTCGGCCAAGGAGGCACAGCCGGTGCTCGACGTGCTGGCCGGGGCTCCCCAGGTGGCGGCCGTGCTCGCCCGCGGCGAGAGCAAGTGCAGCGTCCGGCTCGACGACGGGCTCCAGGTCGACCTGCGGGTCCTCCCCGACGAGGATTTCGCCACCGCCCTCCACCACTTCACCGGGAGCAAGGCGCACCACGTCCGCCTTCGTGGACGCGCGCGCGACCTGGGACTGACCATCAGCGAGTGGGGAGTGTTCCGCGGGGAGGAGAAGCTGAGCGTCCCGGACGAGGCGGCGCTCTACCGCCTCCTGGGCATGGCCTACGTGCCACCCGAGCTGCGCGAGGACCAAGGCGAGGTGGAGGCGGCCCTGGCCGGCACCCTCCCCTCCGACCTGGTCGACCCCTCGGCCCTCCGCGGCGCGGTGCACGCCCACACCACCTGGTCCGATGGCCGGGCCTCGCTGCTGGACATGGCCCGCGCCGCGGCCGCCCGTGGGCTGGCCTACCTCACCGTCACCGACCACAGCCTCGCGGCTGGCTACGCCGGCGGCCTCGGTCCGGACCGGATCCGCCAGCAGTGGGAGGAGATCGCCCGCGTCCAGGCGCAGGTTCCCGCCGTGCGGCTGCTGAGGGGGCTGGAGGTGGACATCCTCGAGGACGGCGCCCTCGACCTGCCCGACGATCTCCTCACCCAGCTCGACGTGGTCATCGCCTCGGTGCACGTGCGCCACGGCCAGGACGCCGCGGCGATGACGGCCCGGGTCCTGCGTGCTCTGGACCATCCCTGCACCGACGTGCTCGGGCACCCCACCGGACGGCTCCTCCAGCGCCGCGACCCGTCGCCGCTGGACATGGCCGCCGTCTTCGCGCGCGCGGCGGAGCGCCGGGTGGCCCTGGAGGTGAACGGGAACCCGGATCGGCTCGACCTCCACCCCGGGCACGTGCGCGACGCGCTGGCCGCCGGCTGCCGCCTGGTGGCCTCGGTGGATGCCCACGACCCGGACGCGCTCGACCACGCCCTCTTCGCGGCCAACACCGCGCGCAAGGGTGGGGCACGGAGGGGCGATGTGCTCAACACGCTCGGCGCGGAGGGCTTCGCCGAGGCGCTGCGCGCCCGACGCGCGGCTCGCTGAGTCCGTCCGGGTCCCGGCCCGTCGCTTCCGAATGGCACCCCTGCGTGGGACACTGTCCGCGGTCCGGCCGGACCGCCATGCAGCCGCCCCCCCCCGAGCTCGAGAACGATCCGCTCCTCGGAACGACGCTGGGGAGCTTTCGCCTGGTGAAGCGCATCGGCCACGGCGGAATGGGCGCGGTCTACCTCGGGGAGCAAACGGTCATCGGAAGCCGGGTGGCGGTGAAGGTGCTCCACGAGCACCTGGCCTCGGACCCGTCGCTGGTGGCGCGCTTCTATGCCGAGGCCCGGGCGGTCAATCTCATCGTCCACCCCAACATCGTCAACATCTTCGACATGGCGGTGGTGCCGCCGCGGCGCTTCTACCTGGTCATGGAATACCTCGAGGGGGAACCGCTCTCGGCCGTGGCCCAGGGCCCGATGCCGGCGCGGACCGCCATCCCCATCCTCACCCAGGTCTGCCAGGCGCTGGCCGCGGCTCACTCGCACGGCGTCCTGCACCGCGACCTCAAGCCGGAGAACGTCTTCCTCTGCCGGCGCGAGGGCCCGGTGCCCTTCGTCAAGATCCTCGACTTCGGCATCGCCAAGCTCTTCGGCAGCGACGCGCCGACCGGGCAGACCACCGCCGGATTCATCGTCGGGACGCCGGAGTACATGGCGCCGGAGCAGGCCACCGGGGCGCCTCTCGACGGCCGCGCCGACCTCTATGCGCTGGGGGTCATCGCCTACCGGATGGCGACGGGGCGCCTTCCCTTCAGCGGCGGCGGCGTGACCGGCGTCCTGCTCGCCCACCGGGACCGCCCACCGCGTCCGCCGCGGGAGGTGGTCCCGGGCGTGCCGGTGGCCTGGTCCAACGCCATCCTGCGCGCCCTGGCCAAGCGTCCGGAGGACCGCTTCCAGAGCGCGGAGGAGTTCCGCAACGTGCTCGAGGCCGTGCTGGTGACGCTGGGCAAGGAGGGCGCCCGGCCGGGGCGCGCCGCCGCGCCGGTGCCGAGCGACGCGGAGGCACCGACCGTGCTCGCCGCCGGCGGTGCTCCCACCCCGCCACCCCGCACGCCCGCGCCGGGGACCCCCGCGCCTCTCTCCTCTCCGCTTCCGCGACATGTGTCGCCGCCGCCCGGTGCCTCCCCGCTCCCGAGCCGGCCCTCCCCGCCCCCCGGCGTGGCTTCCCCACCGCCGGGACCAGGTGCGCCGGGGAACTTCGCCGGGACGGTGGTCCTTCCCGGCGGCACGCCGGCGGCCGTGTCGATGCGCGACCTATCCCGAGGCGGGCTCTTCATCTGCCTCGACGAGGCCCTGCCCCCGGCCTTCACCCGGCTCAAGCTGTCGCTGCAGGCCCCGCCCGGCGAGATGGCCGAGGCCGAGGTCGTCCGCCAGGTGACCCCCGAGCAGGCCTCGGCCTGGGGCATGGCCCCCGGCGTGGGCGTGCAGTTCGTGTCGCCCTCACGGGCCTTCAAGGAGGCGCTGGCACGGCGGATGGAGGGGCGGCCCCCCGCCCACGCCGGAGACGCCCCACCGCCCGCGGGACGCCCCGATGCACTCGCCGAGAAGGCGCTGGCCCGGTGGCGCACCCGGCTGGCGGAGAACCCGTACACGTTGCTCGGCTGCAGCCCGGAATCCGAGTTCCCCGACATCCGGGCGCGCGCCCGCGCCGTCCGGGCGCAGCTGGACGAGCTGGCGGGACGGGCGCTGGCGACCTCCCAGGAGCGCGAGCTGGAGAAGGTTCGCCGGCGGCTCGAGGAGGCGGCCGAGGCCATCTCCACCCCGGTGCGGCGCGCCGAGACGGACGCCGAGCTCGGCAACTGGCGGGGCGTCGCCCGCTGCATCGCCGCTGGCCTCACCGTCAGCGACCTCGAGACGCGGCGCGAGCGCTTCCTCAAGACCCACCCCGGTGCAGACACCCGGGCCCACGTGCACCGCGTCGCCGGCAAGGCCTGGGAGGGAAAGAGCGCGATGCCCCAGGCCGTGGAAGAATACGAGCGGGGCCTCGAGCTGGACCCGCTGAACCTGGGCCTGCACCAGGCCTACTGGGCCATCAAGCGGAAGACGGCGCATCCGGAAGGAAGTCGAGCCTGAAGAGATTTCTCCTCTCGACGCTGCTCCCCGAGCTCGACCTCCGGGACGAGGCCGCCTTCGCCCGGGCCTATCCCCATCCCTGGCTCATTCGCGAATCCGCCGGCCGGCATCCGGCCCACCACACCGGGGCCACGCTGCTCATGCCCACGCCGGCGGCGGCGCCCCGGGAGTCGGTGGCCCTGGCCATCGCTCTCGAGCCCGCCCGCCCAGGCGCGGTCCAGGTCACGCTCGGCCGCGGCCATGCCTGCGACCTCGAGATCGAGGAGGGGACGCTCAGCCAGCTGCACTGCGTCTTCGAGCGGGGCCCGACCGGCTGGCGCATCGAGGACGTGGGCTCGACGAACGGCACCTGGCTGGACGGAGTTCGCCTCCCCCCCCGCCAGCCAGCACCGCTCCGCGACGGGATGCGCATCCAGGCCGCAGAGGTGGTTCTCGTCTTCCACGACTCGACCGGGCTCTGGCGCCGGCTGGAGGCGGAGGCGCTCCGTCACTAGCCCATGGCCGCGCTCCTCGCGCTGGCGATGCTCCTCGCCGCGCCCCCTCCGCCGCCTCCCCGTCCCAGCTCCTCGGAGCTGCGGCGAGCCCTCGAGGCCGCGGAGCGAGCCCTGGTGGAGGTGGTCGGCCGCGGCCCGGCCGGGACAGGCGTGCTGGTCGGGGCGCAGGGCCAGGTGCTCACCGCGCTCCGCTTCGTCGACATCGGCGGAGCCAACGTCCGGCTCGGGACGACGGTGCTCGGGGCAAAGCTTCTCCTCCGAAGCGCCGCGCTCCGGGTGGCGGTGCTCGACGTGGTCGGCGACGGCCCGTACCCGGCCATGGCCGTCCGACTCGAGCCCCCCGAGCGCGGTGCGTGGGTGGTGGGCGTGGCGCTCGGGCGCGGAGGCGCGGCGCGAGCGCAGCTCGGCCGGGTGGTCCGGGTTCCCGAGGGCAGCCGCCCCTGGCTGGAGACGTCCCTCCCGCTCCCGCCCGGGTGCCCGGTGCTCGACGCCGGCGGGAGACTGATCGGCGTGGTGGTGGAGCGTCTGGCCTCCGGCTCGCTGGCCGCTCCGCTCCCGGCCGTCCGGGCCGCCCTCGAGACGGCAGGACCCCAGTGACGGACATCGACCCGCGCCGCCAGGCGCTCCGCGAGGCGCTCCTGCTCTGGGGCATCGCCTTCCTGGCCATCGTCGTCACCTTCACGGTGGCGCGATCCTTGGCCAAGCCGGTGGCCACGGTGGCCTTCCTCTACCTGCCCCTGTGGGCGATGCGGCGGCGCGGAGAGGATTACCGGGACTACGGCCTGACGCTGCGCGCCTGGCGGGAGGACCTCCTTCTCGTCGCCGCGGTGAGCCTGCTCGTGCTCCCCCTCTTCACTTTGGGCTTCTGGGGGGCGACGGCCGTGCGGCCTCACCTGTCCGGCTGGGCCCAGGCCTTCGTCGCCCCGCTCGGCGGACAGAGCCGGTTCTTCCACCCGCGCCTCCCGGAGCGCTTCGGCCTGTGGGTCATCGACCAGGTCTTCGTGGTGGCGCTGCCCGAGGAGTTCTTCTACCGCGGCTACCTCCAGGCGCGCCTCCGCCAGACCTGGCCCCAGGGGGCCCGCATCCTGGGAGCGACGGTGGGTCCGGCCTTCCTCCTGGTGGCCTTGCTCTTCGCCCTCGGGCACCTGGCGGTCTTCCAGGCCTGGCGGCTGGCCGTCTTCTTCCCGGCGCTCCTCTTCGGCTACCTGCGGGAGCGCACGGGCACGGTGCTGGGGAGCACGCTGCTGCACGCGCTGTTCAACTTCTACGCCGCGTTCCTCGAGCTGTCCTTCACCCCGCTCTGGCAGAGGCGCTAGCCCGGGGCGACCACCTCGGGCTGCAGGCTGGGGCCCACCGCCAGCGCCTGGCCGTCCTCCAGCTCGAGCCAGTGCGCCCCGGGCACGGGGGTGGTGGCCACCACCACCGCCCGGGCCTGCCGGTGCGCGCGGACGACCTCGTCGCGGCCCCGGGTGCGCGGGCCGAGCCCGCAGCGTGCGCACTCCGCGCTCCCCTCGAGGAGGCGGAAGTGCAGCGGGCTCGCCCCGAGGCGCGTGGCCACCAGCATCCGTGCGTCGGTGGCCACCAGGAGCAACCGCGCGGCATGGGCCGCTCCCTCGGACGCGGCGCGATGGGCCAGCGCCCGCCCCACCTGGGCCAGAAGCCGGGCGGCGGAGGCGGCATCGATCTCCGCGCCGGCCGGGGCGAGCGAGCGGAGGCCCTTCAGGAAGAGCGCCAGGGCGGCCCCGGCCGGGGTTCGCGCCCCGACCTGGGGGAGGAGGTGCGGGGGCAGCTCGGATTCGACCCAGGCCAGGACGCGGGGCCAGGCCTCGAGCTCTCCGCTCTGGGCGAACAGCCAGCGCTGGAACCGGAGCGGCTGGCCGGCATCCTCCACCGAGGCGCTGGGGTGGAGCATCTCCGCCCGGTAGACCAGGGCGTCGGCGGGGTCGGAAAGCGTCGCGTCACCGAGCGAGCGCGGTCCCTCGGCGGCGGCATAGCGCCGCAGCAGTACGGCGCCCTCGGCGATGGTGCCCACGCCGATGGTGGAGACGCGAGCCTGGTCGGGGCGCAGGTGGACCTGGGAGGCGAGGCGGGCGAGCTGGCAGCGGAGGAGGCTGGGGTGGGATGTGAGGACGGCGACGGTGACGGACATGTCGGACAGCTGACCTCCGCTCCGATCGTATAATGACGGTCGGACGGAGCCTCAATGCCCCGGGCCCGGGGGCCGGTTGCTCGCCGGCCTGTCGTTCATGCCCGAGAATCGGCTAAACGCTCCGCTCCAGGGCGGCCCTTCTCGGGACCTGAATGACAGACGACATCGCGATCGGGATCGACCTCGGGACCTCGTACTCCTGCGTGGCCATCGTCAAGGACGGCGTGCCCACCGTGCTCCCCAACGAGTGGGGCGAGCTCACCCACGCCTCGGTGGTGTCCTTCCTCGAGGACGGCACGGTGCTGGTGGGAAACGCGGCCAAGAAGAACATCATCACCAACGCCGAGCACACCGTGTACTCGGCCAAGCGGCTCATCGGGCGGTACTTCTTCTCCGACGAGGTGAAGAAGGCGATGACGGTGATGCCCTACCGGATCCTGGAGGGGGAGAACAACTCGGTCCGGATCCAGGTCCGGGACAAGGTGTACTCCCTCCCGGAGATCTCGGCGCTGGTGCTCAAGGAGATGAAGGCCATCGCCGAGACGTGCCTCGGCCGGCCGGTGTCGCGGGCGGTGATCACCGTCCCCGCCTACTTCAACGACAATCAGCGCCAGGCCACCAAGGACGCCGGGCGCATCGCCGGTCTGGACGTCCTGCGCATTCTCAACGAGCCCACCGCCGCCGCGCTGGCCTACGGCTTCGGGCGAGACGTCAACCAGAAGGTGGTCATCTACGACCTCGGCGGCGGCACCTTCGACGTTTCCATCCTGGAGATCGGCCGGGACGTGTTCGAGGTCCTCTCCACCGCCGGCGACACCTACCTCGGCGGCGACGACTTCGACGATCGGATCATGACCTGGCTGGCCGAGGAGTTCCTGGCCCGCACCCGGCTCGACCTCCGGCAGAACCGGTACTGCCTGCAGACGCTGAAGGAGGCGGCGGAGCGCGCCAAGATCGACGTCGGCCGCCACGGCAAGGCGGAGATCGTCTGCGAGGCGATCTGCCAGGACGCCTCGGGCAAGGTGCTCGACATCCGCGAGACGCTCACCGCCGAGCAGTTCAACAAGAAGGTCATGGACCTGGTGCAGCGCACCTTCAAGGTGTGCGACGAGGCGCTGCAGAGCGCCCGCCTCACCGCGGCGGACATCGACTCGGTCATCCTCGTCGGAGGCCCGACCCGGCTGCCCATCGTCCGCAATTCCGTCCGCCACTACTTCCAGAAGGATCCGCTGGAGGGCGTCGACCCCGACCAGGTGGTGGCCATGGGTGCCGCGCTCCAGGGCGCGGCTCTGCTCAACGAGAAGAGCGCCACCTTTCTCGTCGACGTCACCCCGCTCTCGCTTCGCATCGGCACGGTGGGGGGCTTCACCGAGAAGATCATCGAGAAGAACACGCCCATCCCCATCGACCGGAGCAAGACCTTCACCACCAGCCGCGACCTCCAGGAGCGGGTGAAGATCCGGGTCTACCAGGGCGAGTCGAACCGCGCCGACGAGTGCGAGATGCTCGGGGAGTTCGAGTTCGCCGGCTTCAAGGTCGGCTACCGGGGCGACGTGAAGATCGAAGTCACCTTCGAGATCAACACCGACGGAATCGTCAACGTGTCGGCGGCGGACCTGGACACCGGGCAGAAGACCTCGACCACCATCTCCCTCTCCTCGGGCCTGACCGAGGCCGACATCCAGCGGTCGATGGCCGCCAACCAGGCGACCCGGCTCCAGCGCCCGGAGGGCGCGAGCGCGCTCCTTCCGGAGCTGCCCAGCGGCTGATGGGGTGAGGGATGGCCGACCCGAAGGACACGTCCGGCGCCCCAGGGCCGGCTCCACTCCCGGCGGTGCCGTCCATTCCACGCCTCACCCCGGCGGTGCCCGAACCGATGGCCGAG
>Ga0187779_10001131_pt1 | contig 16775 bp, 14 predicted proteins | sample 1015_Q2_SP10_10__FD_132435 | JGI IMG/M metagenome (GOLD analysis project Ga0187779, IMG submission 132435) | Tropical peat soil microbial communities from peatlands in Department of Meta, Colombia - 1015_Q2_SP10_10_MG | ecosystem: Environmental > Terrestrial > Soil > Wetlands > Peat | place... | reverse complement strand
TCGCTGCAGGTCACTACCGATGGACCCCCGAGCGGACCGACCGTCGTCGTCATCCCCGGGATCGTCAGTCCTGCATACGCCTTTCGAAAGGTGCTCCCTCCGCTCGCCCACGCCGGAGTCCGCACCATCGTGATCGAGCCGCTCGGGATGGGGATGTCATCGCGGCCGGGCGACGCCGACTATTCGCTGGCGGCTCAGGCCTATCGTGTCGCCGCGGTCATGGACAGCCTCGGCGCCTCACACGCGGTCGTGATGGGTCACGCGGTAGGCACCGCGATCGCGCTCCGGCTGGCGCTGGCGCGACCCGAGCTGGTGAGCAAGCTGATGCTGATCGATGGCGGCGCGCTGGAGAGCGCCGCGGTCCCGGGGGTCCGCAAGGCCCTCAAGTTCGCATTCATCATCAAGCTGTTCGCGGGGCGAGGGCGGGTCCGGAAGGAGCTGCACGAGGGGCTGATCGCCTGTTCGGGAGACACCTCCTGGGTCACCGACGATCTGATCGACCACTACACGGCGGGCCCCGCTGGGGACATCGGCGCGATTCTCAGAGGCCTCAAGGGGATGGAGAACTCGGTCGAGCCCGACCTGCTGACCCCGCGCCTCGGGGGCATCACCGTGCCGGTGCGCCTCCTGGTCGGCGGTGCAGCTCACGAGGGAGGGATTACCTACGGGCGGATCCACGCGATGGAGACCCAGATTCGCGACTTCCGCATGATCACCGTGCTGGGCGCGGGGCTCCACATCCACGAAGAGCAGCCGGACGTGGTCGTTCGGGAACTGCTGCAACTCGTGCGGGAGGGACATCATGAGCCGTGAGCCGCTGACCCTGATCGCGCGGACCATCCAGCCGCCGCGGGGGACCGCCTGGCACGGCGGACCGACGCCGGTGGGCGCTCTGCGTGGGGTGAGCGCGGCCGTCGCTCACCGGCGGCCTGCCCCCGGCCGACACAGCATCTGGGAATTGGCGCTGCACATCGCCTATTGGAAATACGCCGTGCGGCGCCACCTCGAAGCCGTGCCGGCCGGGAGCTTTCCGCGTAGTCCGGCCAACTGGCCCGCCGTGCCCGCTCGGCCGACGGAGGCCGCGTGGCAGGCTGATCGCGAACTGCTCGCCGAGGAGCACCGCCGCTTCGTGGAGGCGGTCGAGCGGTTTCCGGTGGCGAGACTCAACCGGCGGCCGCCGACTAAGCGCCGCTGGACCTACGCCGAAATGATTATCGGGGTCCTGGTCCACGATGCGTATCACACCGGGCAGATGCAGCTGGTGAAGCGGCTGGTGGGAAGGAAGTAATCGGCGGACGGTCACCGGCGCGGCACGCCATCACGGCGCCTCACTCGATCTCTGCGACACTCCCGAGAACGCGGTCCGGGTGGACCTCGCTCGAGGCCAGCAGCTCCTCCCGGAACTTGCCGGTTCGGACCAGCCAACCGGCGATTCCCGATTCCTGCGCCCCCCGAATGTCCGACCAGAGGTCGTCGCCCACCATCGCCGTCTGCTCGGCTGGCGCACCCAGACGAGCCAGCGCCGCGGAGTAGAAAGCCGGACTCGGCTTCCCGACGAGCGTGGCGGCCCGGCCAGTGGCGTATTCCAAGCCCGCGACGAAGGGCCCGATGTCGAGGGTGAGCCGCCCTCCCCGCTGGAAATAGCGATCCCGCGAGAGCGCAATCAGCTCGGCCCCGGCCGTGATCGCCTCGAACGCCTGCTGGAGCAAGGCGAAGCTCCACGCCTCCCCAAGATCCCCGAGGATCACTGCGTCCACCACACCAGTGTGTGTGAGCTCGAGTCCCATGAGATCGGGGAGCGTCGCGGCGGGAACCAGGGGAAGCACTCTCCTGAACCCCCGCGCCTCACAATAGCCGACCGCAGCGCCGAGAGGCGTCAGGATATCATCGACTGCGACCCGGTATCCAAGACTTTGAAGCCGCGTGGCGATCGCGGCGCGGCCGCGGCTGGTGGTGTTCGTGAGGTAGAGGAGCGGGACCGCCCGCGCTTGCAGACGGGCGACGGTCTCGGGACCGCCGGCCACGGGGCCGGCGTCGGTGTAGAGTGTACCGTCGAGATCGAGGAGAAACGCGGAGGGCATGGTGCCGGGAAGGGCCGGCGCGTGGGCTCACCGCGCGCCGGAGGGGATCAGTATCTGCCCAGGTAGTTCCGGATCTCCCATTCGGTGACCTCCCGGTTGAAGAGGGCCACCTCCTCCCGCTTGGCTTCGAGAAACCGCTCGGTGAGGTGTTCCCCCAGGGCCGCCTTGATCACATCGTCTTTTTCGAAGCGGTCCAGCGCCTCGTGCAAGTCGCGCGGGAGATCGTCGATCTGGTACTTCCGCCGGTCGCGGTAGCTCATCCGGAAGATGTTCCGGTTGACCGGCTCGCGGCATTCGAGCTTCTGCTCCACGCCGTCGATCCCAGCCGCCAGCTGCACGGTCAGCGACAGGTACGGGTTGGCCGAGGGGTCCGGCATGCGGAGCTCGCACCGGGTGCCATCCTCCCGGCGCTCGGGGATCCGGACCAGGGGGGAGCGATTGCGCATGCTCCACGCCACGTTGATCGGGGCCTCGTAGCCCGGTACCAGCCGCTTGTAGCTGTTGATGAGCGGATTGGTGATGGCGCAGAAGCCGCGGGCGTGCTGCAGCAGCCCCTCCACGTACGAGAGGGCTACAGCCGAGAGCTGGTGCTCGGTCCCGCGGTCGAAGAAGGCGTTCTCCTTGCCGCGGAACAGGCTCTGATGGGTGTGCATGCCGCTGCCAGCCTGGCCGATGATAGGCTTGGGCATGAAGGACGCCACGAACCCGTGCCGGTTGGCCAGACTGCGGACCACGAACTTGAAGGTCGCGATATTGTCGGCCGTGGTCAGCGCGTCGGCGTAGCGGAAATCGACCTCGTGCTGGCCGGGGGCCACCTCATGGTGCGCGGCCTCGACCTCGAAGCCCATGAACTCGAGGTCCCGGACAATGAGCCGGCGGAGCTCCTCCCCCTTGTCGACCGGAGTGAGGTCGAAATAGCTCCCCGAGTCGTGCGTGGTCGTCGACGGGTTCCCCTCGGCGTCGCGCTCGAACAGGAAGAATTCGACCTCGCACCCCGCCATCATGGTGTAACCCAGGCCGCGCGACCGCTCGATCATCCGCTTGAGCGTGAGCCGGGGACAGCCAGCGAAGGGCTGATGCTCGGGCGTGTAGATGTCACACAGGAGCCGCCCGACCCGTCCCCCCTCGTCGTCGAAAGGGAGGATGCGGAAGGTGTTGAGGTCCGGCACCAACAGCATGTCGCTTTCTTCGATCCGGACGAAGCCCTCGATCGAGGACCCGTCGAACATGATCTCTCCGTCCAGCGCCTTGCCGAACTGGCTCTTGGGCACCTCGACGTTCTTGTTGATCCCCAGGATGTCGGTGAATTGGAGTCGGAGGAAATCCACCTGGAACTCGGCGGCCAGCTTGAGAATCTGGGCCTTGTTCGCGCCGGAAATGTGGCGGGGGAAATCGGTGATGGGGGGACGCGTCAGGCGAGGCTCTCCAGAATCTTCCACAGTTCGATGGGGCTGAATTCGTTGAATCGTTCGTTGATGTCCTGCTCGGTCCACTCGCGGAAGATCCACCCGGTGCTCTTGTGCCGGGTTCCCTCCACGAAATGCAGCCGACCCTGCGCCAAGGTCCCCGCCGTCCTGGTCTCCAAATAGACGCTCCAGCGGGTCTGACTCCTCGCCAGATCTCCCAGATGCCGTGCCAGGGGCGCTTCGGGAAGGGGGACCGGCGGTGGCTGCTGCGGCTGGGCCATGCGTCCTCCGGGTTACATGGACGGTAATGCTGGGCCCCGAGTGAAACAAGACGGAAGGTGGGCTGACTGGAGGCCTGAAGGCACCGATCCCGATACCGTCCTACCGCCCTGCTGGCCCATCGCCTTACATTCCCGCCCGATGACCGGACCCTCCCAGTGCCCCGCCTGCGGCGCCCCCCTCACCGACCAAGCCCGATACTGTCACCGCTGCGGGCGCGCCGTCACCGTCGGCGGCATAGCGGAGCGCACGCCCTGGTTCGTGGCCTGGAGTTTGGTGGTCCTGGCCCTCGGTGGCATCACCTACTTCGTGGTGACCAAGGGTTCCGCGGCGGCGCGTCCCGATATGGCCAACGCCGGCGCTGGTGCAGCCGCCCCGGCTGCGGGAAGCGGTGGAGCGCCGCCGGACATCAGCCAGATGACGCCCCGGGAGCGATTCCTCAGGCTGCACGATCGCATCATGACCGCCGCGGACCAGGGCGATACGGCGACCGCGAATCGCTTTGCGCCGATGGCACTCCTGGCCTATGGCATGTTGGACAGCTACGACCCCGATGTCCGATTCCATGCCGGCACGATCCACATCCGGCTGGGCCAGTATGCCGAGGCGCTGGCCCTTGCCGATACCATCGACGCCGAGGTCCCCAACCACCTCTTTGCCGATCTATTGCGGGCCGAGGTCGCCCAGGACCAGGGCAACAGGGCGGCATTCGAGAAGAGCCGCCGCTCCTTCCTCGCGCATTATGACGCCCAGATCGCCAGCGGCCGGCCGGAATACCAGGAACACCAGGCAGTACTCACGGCATTCAAGCAGACATCGGCGCCCTAGTATCCCATCGCCCGCGCCGAACGGCGGCGCTCACTCTTCGCCATGACCAAGACCATTCGCGTCGCCCATTCCCCCGATTCCGACGACGCCTTCATGTTTTACGCGCTTGCCGAGGGCAAGATCGACACCGGTGAGCTGCGCTATGTCCATGAGCTTTCCGACATCGAATCGCTCAACCGGCGGGCGCTGAGCGGCGACCTCGAGGTCACCGCCGTCTCGATTCACGCCTACGCCTACCTGTCCCAGCGCTACGCCCTGCTCAACAGCGGCTCCTCGATGGGCGATCGCTACGGGCCCAGACTCGTCGGCATCACGGAGGCGCCCGCCAACCCGCGCGTGGCGGCGCAAGGGAAGCGCATCGCGGTCCCGGGGAAGCTCACCACCGCCTACCTCGCCCTCAAACTGTTCCAGCCGGATTTCGTGGAGGTGGTGGTCCCGTTCGATCAGATCGAGGATCGGGTCCGGCGTGGGGAGGTAGACCTCGGCCTCCTCATCCACGAGGGACAGCTCACCTATCAGGATGACGGATTCCATCTCTGGGCCGACATGGGGGAATGGTGGTTCGGCGAGACCGGTCTCCCCTTACCGCTTGGCGGCAACGTAGTGCGCCGCGACCTCGGCCAAGCCGTAGTGCAGCAGGTGGCCCGCGACCTCAAGGCCAGCATCGTCTACGCCCTGGAACACCGCCGCCCCGCGCTGGAGCACGCCAAGCGCTTCAACCGGGGGATCGGCGACGAGAAGACCGACCGCTTCGTCGGGATGTACGTGAATGAATGGACCGTCGACTACGGCGACCGGGGGAGAACGGCGGTGCGGACTCTGCTCGAGCGCGGCTACGAGGCGGGAGTAATCCCCAATCGGGTCGAGGTGGAGTTTGTGGGGAAGTAGGGAGTGACGAGTCGCGATCCCCTGTACGCTGCACGCTCACGCGCTCCTATAGCTTCCCCGCTTCAATTGTTATAATCTTCCATCCCATAGGGTTAGCCGTCCACTACCCCTCCTCGCCCCGGAGTCCAGGTGCCGCTGGCTGATGTCCCGATCAGCGTCCTCGTTGTCGACGACGAGGAGCCGATCCGGAACGCCCTCAAGAAGTTCCTGACTCAGCAGGGCTACGATGTCGTCACGGCGGCTTCGGGGGACGAGGCACTACGGGTATTGCAGCGGCAGAAAGTGTCGGTCCTCCTCCTCGACGTCCGGATGCCGGGCAAGAGTGGCATCGACCTGGTCCCGCAGGTGCTGGAAGTCGAACCCACCATCGCCATCCTGATGCTCACCGCGGTGAACGACGCGACCACCGCGGCGTTGTGCATGCAGCGGGGCGCGATGGACTACCTCACCAAGCCGATCGATCTCTCCGACCTCGCGCGCGCCATCCTGCGCGCCATTCGGCGCCGGGACAGCCAGATCGAACAGGCGAACCTCAACCAATGGCTCAAGGAAGAGGTGGCGGTACGCACCGCTGAACTGCGGCGCGAGCGGGCCAAGCTGGAGCGGCTCTCGGTCGCGACGCTCGAGGCTCTGGTCAACGCGCTCGAAGCGAAGGACCCTTTCATCCGTGGGCATAGCACCCGGGTCGCGGACATGGGGGCGATGATCGCCTCGGAGATGGGCCTCTCCGATGAAGAGGTCGAGCAGGTCCGGATGGCCGGCCGCCTGCACGACATCGGCAAGATCGGCATCCGCGAAGAGATCCTCACCAAGGAAGGGCCCCTGACGGCGGAGGAGTACGAGCAGGTCAAACAGCATGTGGTAGTCGGGTCCCAGATCCTTGCGCCGCTCGCGCATCTGGGCGACATCATCGCCTTCGTGCGCAGCCACCACGAACGCTGGGACGGTCAGGGCTACCCCGATCGGCTGCGCGCCGAAGAGATTCCGCGTGGGGCGCGGATTCTCGCCGCGGCGGAGATCTACGATGCCCTGACCACCTCGCGGCCCTATCAGGAGAAAATGCCACCCGACGTCGCCGTCGAACGCATGCGGGACCTCGCCGGCAGCGTGCTGGATCCCGCCGTCTACCGCGCCCTCGAGGCGGCGGTTCGCCGCCGCCAGGCGCTGGTGTTCCTGGATGATGCCCGGACCTGAGCAGATCCCTCGCTCCCCCGAGCAGGTTTCGAAGGCCGCGCGGGGTGCGGCCTTTTGTCGTTTTTGTGATGTGGACGACAGCCCATGAGCCGCACCGTGCTCATCATCGAGGATGACCCCGATCAACGCCGCCTGCTCGACCGCATGCTCGGCGGTGCCGGCTGGCGCATCGCTACCGCGCCTGACGGAGAGGCCGGCCTCACCGCCGCGCGGGCCGAACGACCCGACGCCATCGTGCTGGATCTCCTGATGCCCCGGCTCAACGGCTTCCAGACCTGTCGCCGCCTCAAGAGCGACGCCGCCACACGCGGCATTCCGGTGATCATCGTGACCACCAAGGACCAGCCTGCCGACGAGTTCTGGGCCCGCGAGATCGGCGCGGACGCGTTCCTGCATAAACCGGTGGACATCGACGGACTGCTTGAACTGCTGGATCGTCTGACGGTGCGCTCGTGACCTTCCTCGGTGTGGTCCTGATCTTCGCGGCCGTCGTGGTCGGGGTCGGCATCCTGTCGGTCCTCGCCTGGCTCTGTTATGCCGCGTGGCTCACCCGGGTCGAGCGCCGCCTGGCCCGGCGCAAGGGACTCTATCGCGAGACCGTGGCGGGCCTCGCCCAGCGCGAACGGGCCCTGCTCGAGCCGGAGATCCGCCAGCTCACCACCCTGCGGGACTTCGAGGCCCTCGAGGCCCTGCTCGAGGAGCAGGCCCGCGGCCTCACCGAACGTCCCGGCTGGCTGCTCGATACCTACGATCGCCTAGGGCTGGTCGACCGCTATGTGCAGCGTCTGCGGACCGCCAAGCGCTGGCGGGAGCGCGCCTTCGCCGCCGAGCTGCTTGGCCGGGTGGGCAACGCCAAAGCGGTGCCTGCGCTCCTCGAGACCGTGCAGGCCACGCGGAACGAGGACGCCGACGTCCGCGAGATCGCCCTCCGGGCGTTGGCCCGCATCGGCGACGCCCGCGCGGTGGAGCCGCTGATCGAGGCGCTCAAGCATGCGGAGAACTGGCTCGCGCCGCGGATCGCGGACATCCTGGTTCGGCATGGAGAGCCGGTCATCGAACCGATGATCGCGTTCCTGCGCGAGCAGGAGCGGCACCCCGCCCGAGCCTGGGCCGCCAACATCCTCGGCGAGTTGCGGGCCCATCGCGCCTTCCCGGTGCTGGTCACGTCCCTGAAGGACCTGGACGACGAGGTCCGGGCCAAGGCCGCCGGGGCGTTGGGCAAGATGGGAGACCGGCGTGCCGTCACCTACCTGCTCGACCACCTCCTGTCCGATCCAGCCCCCTTCGTCCGGGCCCGGATCGCCGGAGCGCTGGGTCAGTTCGCCGATCACGAAGTCATCGACCGGCTGGTCCGGGCCCTGGGCGACCCCGCCTGGTGGGTCCGCATGCGGAGCGTCGAGGCACTGGAACAGATCGGCGCCGCGGCCGAGTCGCCGCTGACCGTCGCACTGGACGATCCCGATCCGGAGATTCGCATCCGCGCCGCGGTCGCGCTCGAGCGGCTCGGCGTTCCCGCACGCCTGGTGGGCGAGATCGAGCGGGGCGAAGACGGACCCGAGACCGAGGTGATGCTCACCAAGTTCGGCGTGGCCGGGGCCCGCGAGCTGCTGGCGGAGCACCTCCACCACACCTCCACACGGGTGCGACAGGCCATCATCGGGGCCATCCGCCGTGCCGACCGCAGCGACTTGGCCGACGAGCTGATCGAGCGCGTCAGCCAGGATCCGGAGCCGGCGGTCCGCGCCGACGCGCTGGAAGCGCTGCACGCCCTCGGGGTGCGGGAAGCGGTGCCAGTCGCCCTCGATTCGCTGGGCGATGCCGACGAACGGGTGCGCGCCGCCTCGACCAGCCTGCTCGGCGATCTCGGGGGGAAGGAGCTTGCAAGCGTGATCCAGCCCCGGTCCACCGATCGGGAGCCGCTGGTGCGCGCCGCCGCCGCACGGGCCCTGGGGCTGGTCCATGCGTCCAGCGCGGAACGGGAATTCGCCCGGCTGCTTCGGGACCCCGATCCGCTGGTCCGCGCCGCGGCAGCGGAGGGCGTGGCGGAGGCGGAGTGGAAGGGGGCGACTCCGTTGTTGGTGGATCTGCTCAGCGATGCGCATGACCCGGTGCGCGTGGCCGCGGCGCGGGCCCTGGGGGAGCTGGGCGATGTCAGCGCGGTGGACCCGCTGGTGCACGCCTACCGGAACGCCGGCGCGGAATTCGCCGAGGCCATCACCGTCGCGGTGGCCCGGCTCGATCGGGATGGCCTGGCGGCGGTCATCGACATTCTCCTCGAGCGGGACGATGCTCCGAGCCGGGCCCGACTGGTCCGCACCATCGGCTCCCTCAGGCCTCCGCACCCGATCCAGCTGCTCTCCTCGCTCTTCCACGACCAGGCGCCCGAGGTCAGGGCCGCCGCGGCGGACGTGCTGGGCCGCATCGAAGGCGCGGCTGCCGCCGAGCTCTTGATCCAGGGACTCGCCGATTCGGACGACCGGGTCCGCGCCGCCGCGATCGACGGCCTGGTGCGGATCAATCACGAAGCGGTCGCCCCTCGGATGTTGTCTTTGCTCCGGGAAGACCCCTCACCGCTGGTGCGGGAGCGGGCAGCGTTGGCCGCCGGACTCTTCCGGCTCTCCGGAGGAGAGGTGCAGCTGCTCGCGATCTGCCACGAGGATCAACCACCGGCGGTACGGGCGGCTGCCCTTCTCGCCATCGGCGCGTACGACCAGGAGAGCCTCGTCGCCAGGGTCCTCGAGATGGCCGATGAGGGGGAACTGCGTGAGCTGCTCCGCGAGCGGCTCAAGAGCGACGCCGAGTTCCGTCTGCTCGGCCTCCGGCTGCGCGAGGCGCGGCACGTCGAGCTGCGGGCCCTCGGCAGCGCCAGCCGCGAACAGATGGAGCAGACCCTGGCCGAGGGGATGCGTGGAGTCCTGTCCCCCGAACAACGGGTGCGACTGGTGGCTGGGCTACGTGCGTTCCAGGGAGAGCGCAGCCGCTCGGCGTTGCTCGCAGTGGTGCGGAGCGACCCCAGCCCCGAGGTCCGCGCCGCGGCCCTCACCGCCGTCGGCGGGATGCTGGATGCCAACGAGCTGCACCTCACCGCCAGCCGCGCGCTCGCCGACCCGCACAAGGCGGTGCGCCATTCCGCGGTCGCCCTGTTCCAGCGGATTGCTCCTGAGAAGGGACTCTCCGGCCTGCTCCGGCTGCTCAAATCGGAGCAGGATCCAGTGGTGTTGCAGTCGGTGGCGCAGCTGGCGGAGGCGGCCTTCCCGACCTTCCTCGACCTGGCGCTGGGATTGGATCGTGATGGACAGGAGGCGGTGCTGCTCACCCGCATCGCGCGCTACATGCACCACCCCGATCTCCGGAGGGTGCTCGCGGTGATCGGCCGCAGCCAATCGGCGCCGGTGCGGGAGGCGGTGGCCGAGTTGTGGGCCGCGCGCCCCGATCTCGCCGACGCGGGAGCGCTGGAGATCATGATGACCGATCCCGCCGTCACCGTTCGCCGCGCGACGGTCGCGGCCTGGGGAGCGGCCCGCAACTACCAGCGACTGGCCGGGATGCTTGGCGACCCCGATCCGGGAGTACGCCAGGACATCGCCCGGGCCTACCTCGATGCCCCGGATACCCAGGCGCTGGAGCCGCTCTTCCTCGATCCGGACGAAACCGTCCGCGCCTCTCTGTTCGTGACCCGGCTCTTGCGCGGCGAGTGGAGCGAGCTCCCCGCCAACGCCGCTGTCTCGCGCCCGGCCGCCAGCGCGGCGGTGCAGCGGGCCTTGCCGGTGGAAACCCTCCGGGACATCGCCCGCAACGAGCGCGATCCCGCTCAGCGGCAGGCGGCCGCGCTGGCGCTCGCGGTGCTGGGCGACGAGTCGGCGTACACCGTGATGCGCACCGACCCGATCTGGGCGGTGCGCGATCGGGTGGGCCGCATGCTCGCGGGCTGGCAGGAACCTCCCGACGCCCGACACTCCGCGTGAACGGCCATCAACTGGCCGCGATCGCGTCGGCCATCGGGATCATCTTTCAGCCCATCTTCCTCGGGTACTTCCTGCTGTACAACGGATACCTGCTGATGCTCATCGCCCTCTCCGCCAAGCAGGTGCGGCGGCGGGTGGCGGGGCACTTCGTCGAGGATCTCGATCTCATCGACGAGAGCGATTACACCAAGCCGCTCACGATGGTCGTCCCTGCCTTCAACGAAGAAGTGACGATCGTGGACAGCGTCACCAATCTGGTGCAGTGCGACTATCCGCGATTCGAGGTCGTCGTGGTGAACGATGGCTCGAGCGACAACACTCTGGAAGTCCTCAAGCAGGCGTTCCGGTTGCGGCGGACCGACCTGCCCTATCGCGACGCCATCGGCACCGCCCGGGTGCGGGCAATGTATCAGGCCACGATCCCGCTGCCGCCGAACGTGTCCCAGCTGGTGGTGATCGACAAGGAGAATGCCGGCAAGGCGGACGCGCTCAACGCCGGAATCAACTGCTCCACCGCTCCCTATTTCGTCAGCCTCGACGCCGACAGCATTCTGGACCAGCGCGCCCTCAAAGAGCTGATGCGCATGGTGCAGGAGGATCCGCGCATCGTGGCGGTGGGGGGCCAGGTGGCGATTGCCAATGGCTGCACGATCCGGGGCGGACGGGTCGTGAGTGTCGGGCTCCCGTCACACCCGTGGGCCCGCTTCCAGATGGTGGAGTACCTCCGGTCCTTCACTACCGGGCGCACCGGACTCGACCGACTCGACGCGATCCTCATCCTCTCGGGGGTCTTCGCCGTCTTCGAGAAGGAAACCGTCATCCGGGCCGGCGGGTATCTCACGCCGCTGGTGCAGCACCGCCTGGTGGGAGAGTACGTCGGCGGCAGCGCGGGCACGGTGTGTGAGGACATGGAGATCATCGTGCGGCTGCATCGCTTCGTGCGGGACAAGATGCGCCCGCGGCGCATCGCCTTCCTGCCGCACCCGGTGGCCTGGACCGAAGTGCCGGAGCGCCTGGAGTCGCTGCGCAAGCAGCGCGGCCGCTGGTATCGCGGGCTCCGCGAGTCGCTGTTCTACCACCGCGACATGATGTTCCGTCGCAAGTACGGGCGGATCGGCTGGTTCGCGCTGCCGACCTTCTGGGTGTTCGAGTACTACGGGCCCGTGCTCGAGGCGGCGGGCTATGTGTTCGTGCTGGTCTTCTTCATCATGAAAGCGGTGTTCGGGATCCCGATCCTCAACGAGCAGTATGCGGTCGCCTTCCTGCTGGCGTCGCTCGGATGGGGCACGCTGGTCAACGTGTTCGCGGTGCTGGTCGGGGCCTGGCGCTTCCGCTACGGCCTCGCCGACCGGCTGCAGCGGGGACTCCTGCCCTTCAATCGGCGTCGGGACGTGTTGATCCTGCTGGGCTATGCCGTGCTGGAGAACTTCTTCTGGCGCTTCCTGACGCTCTACTGGCGGCTGCGTGGTCTGTGGGACGCCTGGCGGGGAAAGAGCGGCTGGGAAAAGTTCGCGCGCATGGGCTTCCAGAAGCACCCCGAGGCCGCCCGTGCCGCTTGACGGCTTCCGGATCCTGGTCGTCGACGACGATCCGGCCTACGCGCGCCTGGTCGCGACCGTGGTGGTCCAGGCGGGGTTCGAACAGCCCGCCGTCGCGGGCACGGGCCGCGAGGCCCTGCTGCTCGCCCGAGACGCGGATCTCGTGCTCCTCGACCACAAGTTGCCGGATTGCTACGGCCTCAGCCTGTTGCCGGCACTCCGGGCCATTCCGGGGCAGCCGGGCGTCATCCTGGTGACCGCGCACGGGGACGAGGCCCTCGCAGCCGGGGCGCTTCGCGCGGGCGCGGACGACTATCTGATCAAGGACCCGTCGCTGCCGAACTTGCTGCCGGAGGTCATCGAGCGGGCGCGCCGCAATCGGGCACTGAAGGAGGCGCTCGCGGCGGCCGAACGCGACCTGGTCCATGCGGAGCGCCTGGCGGCGATCGGCCAGTTGAACGTTGCACTGTCACATAACATCAACAACCCGCTCATGGCCGCCTTCGCCGAGACTGATATGCTGCGCCGCGACCGGTCACTCGGGCCGGAGCAGCGCGGCGCCGTCGACTCCATCCAGAAGGCGCTGGAGCGGATCAACGAGATCCTGCAGCGAGTCAGCACCCTGCACCACGATCAGACCACCGAATATCCCGGCGGGATCGAGATGATCGATCTCTCCCGCCGCACCCGGCCGACGCCAGTTTCCCTGGGCGATGCGCTGGTATGGCTCGCCGATGAAAACTTGGGCCGGGTGGTGGGCCTGTTGCTCAAGCACGCCGGATTCGATGTGGAGCGACCGACCAACCTCGAGAGCCTCACCATGCGCGCGCGAGGCGCCAGCGTGAGGGTCGTGATTCTGCTTGGAAGCGATGCGCCGGGCACCGAACCGCTGGGGGGATTCCAGCCTGCCCCGGGGCGGCGCTACACCCTGGTCGCCCTGGTCCAGGGCGATGGGGCCTCCGCGCTCGCTGCCGGCGCAGATCATGTGGTGCGACTGCCGTTCGACCCGGGCACCTTTACCGGCGAGCTGCTCGCCAAGCTGCGCGGCTGACCGACGGCCTCCCCGTCGGTCGTCGTCCGCGCACCTCCTGCTCTCCCCAACCGAGAAGCTCCGTGCCATTCTCAGGTCTCAAGCTGCATCCCGGTCTCCTCAGGGCCATAAAGGAGCTGGGCTTCGCGCGACCAACGCCCATTCAGGCCGACGCCATTCCGCCAGCGCTCGCCGGCCGGGATCTGCTGGCATGCGCCAGCACCGGCAGCGGGAAGACAGCGGCCTTTCTGCTTCCGATCCTGCAGAAGCTGATGGAGCGCCCCCGGGGCGCGACTCGGGCGCTGGTGGTCACACCCACGCGCGAGCTGGCCGCGCAGATCCATGAGGATTTCAACGACCTCGCCGTGCACACTCCCATCACGGCCGCGGCGATCTTCGGCGGTGTTGGCATGGGACCGCAGGAACACGCCTTCCAGGCGAAGACGGACGTCCTGGTCGCAACGCCGGGCCGGCTGCTCGACCATCTCAACCGTCCGTATGGACGGCTCAACGCCCTCGAGTTCCTGGTGCTCGATGAAGCGGATCGGATGCTGGATATGGGCTTCCTGCCCGAGATCAAGAAGATTCTCCGCCACCTGCCGGCCCGGCGGCAGACCCTCTTCTTCAGCGCCACCATGCCGCCGCCGATCGCGGCGCTTACCCGGCAGATGCTCCACAATCCCGTGACGATCAACCTCGAGCGGCAGGCCGCCCCGGCGGTCGGCATCACCCAGGCAGTCTATCCGGTGCCGCAGGAGCTCAAGTCGGCGCTGTTCCTCGAGCTGTTGCGCCGCGGCGAGATGCGAGAGGCGCTGGTCTTCACCCGCACCAAGCATCGCACCGACCGACTCGCCCGGTACCTGGCACACCATGGGATCCCGGTCGCGCGCATCCACGGGAACCGCTCCCAGGCCCAGCGCACGGAGGCGCTCGCGGGCTTCAAGGCAGGGAAGTACCGGGTGCTGGCGGCGACCGACATCGTCGCCCGCGGTATCGACGTCGAGGCGTTGGGACATGTGGTCAACTTCGACGTCCCGGCGGCGCCGGAGGACTATATCCATCGGGTCGGCCGCACCGCGCGAGCGGAGGCCAAGGGCGACGCGTTCACCTTTGTTTCGCCAGAAGAGGAGGGGGACCTGCGCGGCATCGAGCGGGCGATCGGGAAGCGCCTGCCTCGCGTCACGGTTCCGGATTTCGATTACCGGGCCCGGCCTTCGGCGGTGCTGGAAGTTCCACGTGCGGAGCGGATCGCCGCGATTCGGGCACGCAAGGCGGAGGATCGGCTCCGAGCCAAGGCCAACGCAGAGCGGCGCGCCGCACATAAGACGCGGGAGCCAGCGACGCCACGCCACACCCCCGCACCGCATGGCCAGCGCGACGGCATGGGCTCGCGCCGACCCCGGCGGAGGCGGCCGGGAGGCGGAGCTACCCGAGGAGAACGCTGAGATCCCCGCCGGAGGGAATGTCCCGCGCCGCGCGGCCATACTCGAAGAGCCGGAGCGCATGCGGCCCATGGAGTGACAGCGCGGATCCCGCCAGCTCCAGCCAGCTCCCCTCCCGAAGCCCCACCACCCGGACCTCTGGATTGAGCCACAGGAATTCACCGATCCGCTCATCCCGCGTCTCACCCTCGAAATCGGGCAAGACCCGGTCGGTGTAGTGCGGGTTGATCTGGAAAGGAACGAAGCCCAGAGCCACGAGTGAAGGCGGCTCCACCACCGGCATGTCGTTGGTCGTACGTATCGTCGGGCAGGCAAGGTTGGACCCTGCGCTCCAGCCGAGATAGGGGACTCCTTCCGTCACTCTGGTCCGCACCGCGCCGAACAGCCCGGTTTCGTACATTCGCTTGAGCAGCTGAAAGCTGTTGCCCCCTCCGACAGCCACCGCCCGAGCCTCGCGCACCGCGGCGACCGGATCGGACATCTCGGTCACCGACCGCACCACCACTTCGATCGACTCCAATGCCTCGCGCACCTTGGCGGTGTACTCCTGCGCGGTGATAGTGACCGCCGCGTAAGGGATGAACGTCAGCTCGCGGGTCGGTCCCAACAGATTCGCGATCGCCTCGAGGGCGTGCGCCAGTGGCGCCTGACCGGGGTTACGGGAGTTCGACAGGAGGAGCAGACGGAGTGCGCCTCGATCCGGGGGGCTCTTCGAGGGATCCGCGTTCGTCATCGGGTGCAGGCCTGCCTGATCATGACTCGGCCGGCAGCTGACCAGCCTGCTTGGCGAGTTGGTAGCCCATCCCCCGGAGGCGCGCGATTCGGAGCCGAAGAGGCGGATGGCTGGAGAACACGTCGCCGAGCCAACCTTCGTGCGCCGAGAGCTGGCTGCCGCTCGGATCGACGATGCAGAGGTGCGCCGCACCTTGGGTGATTGTCCGGGTGGGCTGGGCAGCCTCGTCGAGGTGTTGCAGGGCTGAGGCAAGCGCCAGCGGATTGCGGGTGAACTGCGCACCCGTGGCGTCGGCGAGATACTCCCGCTTGCGGCTCACGGCCATCGCCAGCAGGCGGGAAATGATCGGGGCAATGATCAGAGTGAGCAGCCAGAGTACCAGGATCACGATGGCCAGGGGATTACCCTTCCCCTTCCCGCCTTCTCCACCGCCGCCACGTCCGCTGACGTTGCCGTACCGGAGAATGCGTCCCATTCCGTCGGACATCAGGGCGATCGCACCCACCATCGCCGCGAGCAGGGTCATGAGCCGGGTGTCGAAATTGCGCACATGCGCCATCTCGTGCGCGACCACCGCCTGCAGCTCCTCACGGTTGAGCCGGGCCAGCAGCCCCTCGGTAACTGCTATACATGCCTTCCCCGGCTCGATGCCGGTGGCAAATGCATTGGGGTCTGGATCAGGCACCACGAAGATACGGGGCCGAGGAACCCCCGCAGCGATCGCCATCTCCTCGACCACGTTGATGAGCCGCTGCTCCTGATCGTTGGAGGCCTCGAAGATCTCCCGGGCGCCTGTGGACCACAGGATGCGATCCGCGCCCTTGTTCCAGGAGTACCAGCAGATCGCCCCAGCGAGAAGCGTCGCGACGATGCCGATGAAGGGCACCGTATGGGTGGAGTGCAGCGGACCCAGAGGCTGGGCCCGGGTCTCTCCGCCGGCGGGCCCGCTGGTCATGAGGTACCAGGCGATGTCCCCGCCGAATCCCACCCACGCAAAGAAGAAGATGAAGCCGGTCACCAGCCAGAATGAGCGCCGGCGGTTCGACTCCTGCTGCGCGAATAGATTGCCCGATTCGTCCATGAGAGATGCCGGGGATCGGATAGGGATGTTCAGGGGCGCACCGCCGATGACAGGAGCGGCGGGCGCCCGGATCCGATCGGTGCGCCGCCGATCTCAGCTCATCTTGAGATCCACGTTGGGAACCGCTCGGTCCCCGGCATCTTCGATCTGCCACAGCTCGGCCGGTGCGGCCTTGGCAACACCGGCGACCAGGTTGGTGGGGAACTGCTGCTGCGCGGTGTTATAGGAAGTCGCAACATCGTTGTACAGCTGGCGGGCGAACCCGACCTTGTTCTCGGTGCTGGTCAACTCCTCCTGCAACTGCTGGATG
>Ga0187779_10001129_pt1 | contig 16781 bp, 15 predicted proteins | sample 1015_Q2_SP10_10__FD_132435 | JGI IMG/M metagenome (GOLD analysis project Ga0187779, IMG submission 132435) | Tropical peat soil microbial communities from peatlands in Department of Meta, Colombia - 1015_Q2_SP10_10_MG | ecosystem: Environmental > Terrestrial > Soil > Wetlands > Peat | place... | reverse complement strand
GCCGTGATCCGGCCGGCGCTGGCGCGTTTGAAGGCGTCGATCATGATCAGCAGTTCCATGATCGACTTGTTGACCGGCGCACAGGTCGGCTGGATGAGGTAGACGTCGCGTTGGCGCACGTTATCCAGGATCTTGACGAAGATGTTCTCGTTGGCGAACTCGAACACTTCGGCGCGCCCCAGCTCGCGACCCAGGACCCGCCCGACCTTGCGCGCCAGCTCGGGGTTGGCGTTCCCGGCATAGAGGTCGTACTCGCCCAGCCCGACGCGGCCCAGCGCCCCGAAGGCACTCATGGGCGTGGCGTCCCCGGCGTCCGCTCCACGGTCACGCGACAGCAGCTCCTCAGGCGCCCGCGGTCGGCCCGTCCTCCGCGGGTCCGTCATTGTCCCCCATCGCTCGCTGCTCCGCCAGTCCCGCGCGGAAGACGGCGATCCCGGCCACCGTGTCACCCTCGTTGAGGCGCATGACGATGACCCCCCGCGCACCGCTGCCGTAGCGGTTGATGGTCTTGACGTCGGTGCGCACGACCTGGCCGCCGGCGCTGATCAGCAGGAGCTCCTCGTCCGCCTCGGTCACCAGCTGCACAGCGGCCACCGGCCCCGTCTTGCGTCCTTCCAGCGAGATGAGGCGGACGCCCTGACTGCCGCGGTGCATCGTCCGGAAATCGGCCAGGGCGACGCGTTTGCCGTAGCCGGTCGCGGTCAGCACGAGGATGTCGGCGGCCGGCTCGACGACGCTCATGCCGACCACGAGATCGCCTTCCCGCGCCAGGCGGATGCCGATCACCCCCGCCGCGTCACGGCCCATGGGCCGCACCTCCGCCTCCCCGAAGCGCGCGATGCGTCCCTGGGCCGTGGCGATGACGATGTCATCCCGGCCGCTCGACACGCCGACCCAGGCCAGCTCGTCGCCCTCGTTGACGGTGATGGCGCGGATGCCCGAGGAGCGGACCTTCTCGAACTGCTCGATGGGCGTCTTCTTGATCATGCCCCGCCGGGTCGCCATGACCAGGTTGTGACCCTTCTCGAAATCGGGCGTCGTGAGCACGGAGAGGACCATCTCCCCCGTCTCCACCTGGACCCCCTCGAGGTTGATGATGGGGATGCCCTTGGCCGTCCGCGAGGCGTCGGGGACCTGGTGGACCTTGGAGCTGAAGACGCGCCCGCGGTTGGTGAAGAACAGGGCCCAGTCGTGCGTATTGGCCACCAGGAGGTGTTCCAGGGCGTCCTCCTCGACCGTCCGGGCGCCGATGATGCCCTTGCCGCCGCGGGCCTGGCGCCGGTAGGTCGCCAGCGGTTGGCGCTTGATGTAACCCCGCCCGCTGACCGTCACCACGACGTCCTCGTCGGCGATGAGGTCCTCATCGGTCATCTCGCGCGAGGCGTCATCGGCGACCCGGGTGCGCCGCTCGCCGGCGTACTTGCGCGCCAGCTCGGTCAGCTCGTCCTTGATGATGGCCAGCACGCGGGCCGGGCTGGCAAGGATGTCCTCCAGCTCGGCGATGAGCTGGATCACCGCCAGGTACTCGTCCTCGATCTTCTTGCGCTCGAGCGCCGCCAGGCGCCGCAGCTGCATCTCCAGGATCGCGTTGGCCTGGATCTCGCTGAGGTCGAAGCGCGCGATGAGGTTGGCTCGTGCCGTGTCCACGTCCGCCGACTGACGGATCGTGGCGATCACCGCGTCCAGGTTGTCGAGGGCGATCTTGAGGCCCTCGAGGATGTGGGCCCGGTCGCGCGCCTTGCCCAGGTCGAACTCCGTCCGGCGGCGCACGACCTCGCGCCGCCAGTCGACGTGGTGCTGCAGCACGGCCTTGAGGGGCAGCGTCTGGGGTTGCCCGTCGACCAGGGCCAGCATATTCATGTTGAAGGCGAGCTGGAGGGGCGTGTGCTTGAAGAGGTTGTTGAGGACCTTGTGCGGATTGATGTCGCGCTTGCACTCGATGACGAGGCGCATCCCGTCGCGGTCTGACTCGTCGCGCAGGTCAGCGATGCCCTCGATCTTCTTGCCCGTCACGAGCTCGGCGATCTTCTCCACCAGGGCGGCCTTGTTGACCTGGTAGGGCAGCTCGGTGACGACGATCGCCATGCGGTTCTGGCGGGTCTCCTCGAAGGAGCACTGGGCGCGCATGACGACCCGTCCCCGGCCGTGGGCGTACATCTCGCGGATGGCATCGACCTGCTCCCACTGGCCGCTCAGGGGGTTGCGCCGCTTCTCGTAGCGGAAGATCGTGGCGCCGGTGGGAAAGTCGGGGCCGAGGATGATGTCGCAGAGGGCATCGGCGGGCAGCGCCGGGTCGTCGATCAGGGCGACCGTCGCCCGCGCGACCTCGCCAAGGTGGTGCGGCGGGATGTTCGTGGCCATCCCCACGGCGATGCCGGCTGATCCGTTGATGAGGAGGTTGGGCAGCTTCGCCGGGAGGACCGAGGGCTGCTGGCGTGTCCCGTCATAGTTGTCGACGAAGTCGACCGTCTCCTTGTCGATGTCGGCGAGAAGCTCGGAGGTGATGGCGGTCATGCGCGCTTCCGTGTAGCGCATGGCGGCCGGCGGGTCACCGTCGACCGAGCCGAAGTTGCCTTGACCGTCGACCAGCGGATAGCGCATCGAGAAGTCCTGGGCCATGCGCGCCAGGGCGTCGTACAGGGCCACGTCCCCGTGCGGGTGGTACTTGCCCATGACCTCGCCGATGATCGCCGCGCACTTGCGGTAGGAGGCGGCCGAGGTGATCCCCATCTCGTGCATCGTGAACAGGATCCGGCGATGCACCGGCTTGAGGCCGTCGCGCACGTCCGGCAGGGCGCGGCTGACGATGACGCTCATGGCGTAATCGAGGTAGCTGGTGCGCAGCTCGTCCTCGATGCCGACGCGCCTGACCTTGCCGATCTCCTCGCTCATGTTGCGGCCGCCCTCCTATCCAGCGCCGAAGGCGTGGGCGACTTCGTGGGCCCGGCTCGTGTCATGAGCCCGGTCCGTCCGCAGGTGGGCAGCTGCAAGGATCGGGCGCAGTTCGCCGGCGAGCCGCTCGTCGGCCCCCGCGCCGGTCAGGGCGTCCCGGACGACCCACGCGCGGTTGCCATCATGCGTGGCCACGCTGAGGGCAGCCTCGCGCCGCAGCAGCTCGGCGACCCCGGCCGGGTCGACGGTCCGCCACGAACGGAGGGCCCAGCTGAGCGCCTTGCGCACGTCCGGGTCCGGCTCGCCGATGAGGGTCGCGACGAGCGCCAGCGCCGGCGTGGGGCGCAGGCGGGCACGCTCGTCCGGGCGGACGCGGAAGGGCAGCTCGGCCAGCGTCGAGCCGACAAGTCGGCGCTCCCACCGCTGCGGCGAGTAGACGAGCTGCTCCAGTTCCGCCCAGCGGTACGGCTCGAGCAGGATGCCGCGGGCCGTGAGGTCGGCGAGGCTGTCCACGCTGACCCAGTCGGTCGCGCGACGGGCCAGGAGGCGGATGACCTGCCAGCTCCGTTCAGGGTCGCCGGGCAGGGCGCGGCGGAGAGCCACGTGGCTGAAGAGGCGAACCTCAAGGAGCTCGGCCCGGGCCAGGCGCTCGGCGAGGTACACGGCGATGGCGGGCGACTGGCCGGCCAGCGCGCGATCGACCCTGCGCCCCACGATCGAGACGAGGGGCCACCGCACCCCCAGCAGCGGCCCGGACCCGGGCACGATCACGGGCTGGGCGGCCGCGTAGGCGGGGTCGGCCAGCCCGCGCAGACCGCGCGTCAGGGTGCGCTCGAAACGTTCCGGGTCTGCCACCTCGACGGCCAGGCGGTCGCCCAGGACCGCGGCCGGGTCGCGGTGCTCGGCCACGAAGACCTGCGCGCGAGTCGTGACCGGCGAGGCCATCATCGCCCCGCCGGTGCGAGGGCAAGGTCGTCGAACGGCAGGGGCACCAGCCGCAGCTGGTAGCGTGCCCGGAGCTCGGCCCGCTGCGCCGCGGTGGCGGCCATGTAGGTCGCCTCGCCCGTGCACAGCACGTCGCCGGTCGCCGCGTCAAGCACGTGCCCGGCCGTGCGCAGGATGCGGCGATGGACCTCCGTGACCCAGCCCTCCACCCGGACGCGCTGGCCGACGGTGACCGGTGCCTTGTAGCGGACGCCCAGCTGGGCCGTCACGCCCCAGCAGTCCTGCTGGAAGAGCGCCCAGCCCATGACCTCGTCGAGCAGGGCGGCGATGATGCCGCCGTGGATCACGCCCGCCCACCCCTCATGGCGGGATGTCAGCACCAGCTGGGTCCACGCGCGGCCCCCGCCGACACGCAGCGCGACGTGGAGGCCCTGGTCGTTGAGATCGCCGCACACGAAGCAGCCGTGGGGCGTCACCTCCACCCGGTAGACGGTGGCGGGCGGCGCCGCGAGGTCGTGCGTCTGGGGCCGGGCGTCAGATGTCAAGGTTCGCGACCTTGCGGGCCTCGGCCTTGATGAAGTCCTTGCGCGGGCCGACCTTCTCGCCCATCAGCGTGCTGAAGATGTGGTCCGCGTCAGCGGCGTCGTCCACGCTGGCGCGGAGGAGCGTCCGCGTGGCCGGGTTCATCGTCGTCTCCCAGAGCTGCTCGGCGTTCATCTCGCCGAGGCCCTTGAAACGCTGGATGGAGAGGTTCTTCACCTTCATGTCCTTGACGATGCGGTCGCGCTCGCGTTCGTCCTGGGCGTAGTTGGTGACCTTGCCGGTGCTGATGCGGTAGAGGGGCGGCTGGGCGATGTAGAGGTACCCGTTGTCGATGACCTCGGGCATGTGCCGGTAGAAGAAGGTCAGCAGGAGGGTCCTGATGTGGGCGCCGTCCACATCCGCGTCGGCGAGCAGGATGATGCGGTGGTAGCGCAGCTTGGCGAGGTCGAACGACTCACCGATGCCGGCGCCCAGGGCGATGATGAGCGGCCGTACGTTGTCCGAGCCAAGGACGCGGTCCAGGCGGGCCCGCTCGACGTTCAGCAGCTTGCCGCGCATGGGCAGGATCGCCTGGAAGCGGCGGTCACGACCCTGTTTGGCTGAACCGCCGGCGGAGTCGCCCTCCACGATGTAGAGCTCGCTGCGGGCGGGGTCTCGCTCCTGGCAGTCGGCAAGCTTCCCGGGCAGGGACATGCCCTCCAGCGCGCCCTTGCGGATCACGAGGTCGCGCGCCTTGCGGGCCGCATCGCGGGCGCGCGCGGCCAGGAGGCACTTCTGGATGATGGCCCGCCCGTCAGCCGGGTGTTCGTCCAGGTACTGGCCCACGCCTTCTGTCACCGCCGCCTGGACCTGGCCCTTCACCTCCGCGTTGCCCAGCTTGGCCTTGGTCTGCCCCTCGAACTGCGGCTCCACCAGCTTGACGCTGATGACGGCGGTGAGACCCTCGCGGACATCATCGCCCGACAGATTGGCGTCGGACTCCTTGAGCACGCCCGCCCGACGGGCCCAGTCGTTGAGCGAGCTCGTCAGCGCCGCGCGGAACCCGGTGACGTGGGTGCCGCCATCCACGGTGTTGATGTTGTTGGCGAAGGAGAAGACGTTCTCGGCGTATCCGTCGTTGTACTGCAGGGCGACTTCGATGACGGTCGACCCGTCCTTTCGCTCGACGTCGACTGGCCGGTCGTGCAGCACCTCCTTGTCCTTGTTCAGGTGGCGCACGAAGCTGATCAGGCCGCCCTCGAAGTAGAACGACTTCTCGCGGGTGGGCGTCTCCCGCTCGTCGCGCAGGGTGATCCAGACGCCCTTGTTGAGGTAGGCCGACTCGCGCAGCCGCTGCGAGATCGCCTCGAAGCTCCAGTCAAGGGACTCGAACACCTCGCTGTCCGGCATGAAGAGGGTCGTCGTCCCGTGGCCCTCCGACCGGCGCAGCTCGCGCACCGGGCCGGTCGGCTTGCCCCGCTCGTAGCCCTGGCCCCAGACACGCCCGTCGCGCTCCGATTCGACAGTCATCCAGGCCGACAAGGCGTTGACCACGCTGACCCCGACGCCATGCAGGCCACCGGAGACCTTGTAGCCGCCGCCCCCGAACTTGCCGCCGGCATGGAGGACGGTATGCACCACCTCCAGGGCGTCCTTGCCCGTCTTGTGCCGGCCGACCGGGACGCCCCGGCCGTTGTCCCGGTTGCGCACGGAGCCGTCGGCCAGCAGCGTGACCTCGATGCGGTCCGCGAACCCGGCCATGGCCTCGTCGATGGAATTGTCGACGACCTCCCAGACCAGATGGTGGAGGCCACGCACGTCGGTGGAGCCGATGTACATGCCGGGGCGCCGGCGGACTGCCTCCAGGCCTTCCAGGACCTGGATGCTCTCAGCCGTATAGCTGGAGCTGGCACTCCCCCGGCGGCGGCTCCGCGTCGTGCCGTTGGGCGAGGGGCCATCCGGGTGCCCGACCGGCTCGAGCGGCTTGGTGGCCTCGGTCATGCGGGGCTGCCCCCAAGGCGCTCGACCAGGCGTGCCAGCTCGTCCGGCCCGTAGTAATCGATGATGATGCGACCCCCCTTGCTGCCACTGGTGAGCGTCACCTTCGTGCCCAGGATCGTGCGCAGGTGGGCCTCCACCCGCTCGAGGTCTGGATCGACCGTCTCGCCTCCGGGTGCCGCTTCGACCGGCGCCTGGCGGGCGCGGCGGACGAGCTCCTCGGTGGCCCGGACCGACAGGTCGCGTTGAAGCACGACCCGCAGCAGCTCGTCCTGCAGGGTGGCGTCGGCTCCGCCGATGGCGCGGGCATGGCCCTCGCTGATGAGGCCCTGGGCGACGGCGTCCTGCACCGCCTCGCTCGTATCGAGCAGCCGCATGGTGTTGGCGACGCTCGAGCGGGCGCGGCCGACCTGCTGGGCCACCTGTTCCTGGGTCAGCTCGAACTCGCTCATGAGGCGTCGGAAGGCGCTGGCCTCCTCGAGCGGGTTGAGGTCGGCCCGCTGGATGTTCTCCACGAGCGCGAGTTCCAGCTGCTGCCGGTCGGACGTCGGGCCCCGCACGACGGCCGGGATGCGCGCGAGCCCCGCCATCCGAGCCGCGCGAAGGCGGCGCTCGCCGGCGATGAGCCGGTAGCCGTCGACCGTCTCCTGCACGACGATCGGCTGGAGGACGCCATGGGCCTGGATGCTGCGGGCCAGCTCCTGCAGCGCCTCCTCTTCCGCGTGGGCTCGCGGCTGCGACGGGTTGAGCGCCACCTGCTCGACGGAGATCTCCACGGTGGAGGGGCCGGCCGGTCGCTGCGGGATGAGTGAGGCGAGACCGCGGCCGAGCCCACTGGGCCGCCGGCCGAGCCCGGTCACGCGGCACCCTGCTGTTCATCGGCGGGCGTCGTGTCGAACGCTGGGACGGTCACCGTCAGCCCCTGTCGACCCAGGTACTCCTCGGCGACACGCCGGTACGCTTCGGCACCGGCCGAATCAGGCCGGTAGGCGGCGATCGGCTGGCCATAGCTGGGCGCCTCAGACAGGCGGACGCTGCGCGGGATCACGGTCGTGAACACGCGTTCACCGAGGTGGTGGCGCGCCTCAGCGGCGACGTCGGCCGCCAGCTTCGTGCGCGCGTCGTACATCGTCAGGAGCACTCCCTTGATCGTGAGGGCGGGGTTGAGGTGGTCGCGGATGAGGTTGATGGTGGCGATGAGCTGGTTGAGCCCTTCCAGGGCGTAGTACTCGCACTGCAGCGGGATCAGGACCTGGTCCGCTGCGGTGAGGCCGTTGACGGTCAGGAGCCCGAGCGACGGCGGACAGTCGATGAGGATGTGCTCGAACGGCTCATGGATCGCGCCGAGCGCCCGTCCCAAACGGCGCTCCCGCTGGGACATCGAGGCGAGTTCCACTTCGGCGCCGGCGAGCGCCATCGCCGATGGGAGCAGCCGGAGCCGCGGGATCGCGGTATCGACGATGAGGTCGTCCACCACGATGTCATCGGTGAGCGCGTCATAGGTGGACTGGATGAGGGTGGCCCGGTCGATCCCCAGTCCACTCGTCGCGTTGCCCTGCGGGTCGAGATCGACGAGGAGGACCGAACGACCCGCGAGCGCCAGGTACGTCGCCAGGTTGACCACCGTCGTGGTCTTGCCGACGCCGCCCTTCTGGTTCGCGCATGCGACCGTCTCGCCCACTCAGCTTCCCGACCGACGCGCTTCCACTACCTCGGATTCTAGCGGATTCGGCGTTCTCCGACCCTTGCGAAGGGGTCCGCGGGCCCTTCACTGGCTCGGGATCATGACCGTCGTGCCTTCATCGGCGCTCCACCGGCCGTTGTTGCACGTGAAACATGACTCGCGGTGCCGGGACGCAACGCGGAGTGCTGCGAGCGGCCGCCGGGGTGCTCGCGGCAGGCCGTCGAAGGGGCGCTCGAGAACCTCCGCGCTATACTGCCGACCGGGCAGCGCTGCTCACCCCGGTTGCGGTCCGGTCGGCACCCCACGCCGGGTCCGGGTGGTCGCTTCGAGGCACGCAGGATGAGCATCATTCTGGCCGCGGTCGCCAGCGTCCTGGCGGCGTTGCTCGAGATCAGTGTCATGCCAGGCCTGACGAGCGTCGGGCAGCCGAACCTCGTGTTCCTCATCACCGTGGTGGTGACGATGATGATCGGGGTCGAGGAAGGCCTTACGGTCGCCTTCCTTGGAGGACTGATGACGGACCTGCTGCTCCCCGGCCATCAGCTCGGCGGGACTTCCCTGGTGCTGCTGGGGATGTCGGGCGTCACGGCCACGGTCGGACGCTTCCTGCCGCAACGACACGTGGCCGTGGCGGCCGTGCTCGTGCTCGTGCTCGCGATGGTGGTCCAGCCGGCGCAGGTCCTGATCCTGGCAGCGACGGCCGGCACCCCCGCGACGGTGGACCTGGTCGGCATGGTCCCGGCGGCCGTCGTGGACGCGCTGCTGGCGATCCCGGTGGCGGGCATCCTGCGACTGGCGTGGCTGCGCTATGGGGCGCACGATCGGATCGAATGGTGAGGGTGTGACGTCGATCGACCTTGAGAACCGCCACCCGCGCGGATCGCTTTTGGGCCGCTTCATCGTGTTCGGCCTCGTCATCGCGCTGGTCTTCAGCGTGCTCGCGGCGCGGCTGTTCTACCTCCAGGTCGACCAGGGGAGCTACTACACCGGCCTTTCCGACAGCAACCGCATCGTGTCGCAGGAGATCCCCTCGACCCGCGGCCTCATCTACGACCGCAATGGCACCGCGCTGGTCAGCAATGTGCCCACGTACGCCGTCCAGGTGCTGTCGGCGAACCTGCCCCTGACACAGCGCCCGGCGGTCGTGGCCCACCTCGCGTCGCTCCTCGGGCTCACCACGAGCGCGATCAACCAGACGATCGACAAGGATCCCGGCGCCCGATTCGACGAGGTGACGATCGCCACGGGCGTGCCGGAGGACGTGGCCCGCGTCATCTCGGAGGAACATCTCGAGCTGCCCGGCGTGAGCGTCATCGTGCAGTCGCAGCGGGACTACCTCTACGGACCGCTGCTGTCCCAGATCGTGGGCTACACGGGCCCGGTGACAGCGGCCGACCTGCAGCGCCTGGGGACGCAGGGGTACCTGTCAGACGACCAGATCGGCAAGGCGGGCGTGGAGGCCGAGTACGAAGCGGCGCTGCGCGGACAGTACGGCTCGGAGCAGGACGAGCGCGACGCGCTTGGCCAGGACCTTGGCGTCCTGTCGCAGACCCAGGATCCCGTGCCGGGCGATTCGCTGGACCTGACGATCGACCTCAAGACCCAGGAGCAGGCGCAGACCGCGCTCGAGTGGGGCCTCAGCACGGCCCACGTGCAGTCCGGTGTCGTCATCGCCATGGACCCGCAGACGGGCCAGATCCTGGCCATGGTGTCGCTGCCGACGTATGACGACAACGCCTTCGCTCAGGGCATCTCCGACGCGCAGTTCCAGGCCTACCTCAGCAACCCCAACCAGCCCCTGCTCAACCATGCCATCGCCGAGCAGTACGCCCCGGGGTCGACGTACAAGCTGGTCACCGGCACGGGAGCCCTGGCCGACAAGAAGATCACCGCTCAGACCAAGATCCAGACGGCGCCGTACCTCCGACTCGGGGCGAACATCTACCCCGACTGGAACCACCGGGGATTCGGCGACATCAACATCGACTATGGCTTCGGCCACTCGAGCGACACGTTCTTCTACCAACTCGCCGGCATGCTGGGGGCCGATCGCCTCGGTTACTGGGCCGCGCAGTACGGTTTCGGGTCACCCACCGGCGTCGACCTGCCCGGCGAGGCGGCCGGCATCGTCCCCACCAACGCCTGGAAGCAGGAGGTCTTCGGCCAGAACGTCTTCCCCGGCGAGGTGTACCAGGCCGGCATCGGTCAGGGCTACGACGCGGTCACCCCGCTGCAACTCATCAACGCCTACGCGGCGCTCGCCAATGGGGGGAAGCTGTACCAGCCCCAGATCGTGCAGCAGATCGTGGGTCCCGACGGCCAGGTCGTCCAGCCGTTCGCGCCGAAGCTCATCCGTACCCTCGCGGCCAGCCCCCAGGTCCTGCAGGAGATGCGAGTCGCGGCCCTCTACCCGCAGCTGTTGCGGCACACCTACAACCTGGTGGACGAGCCGATCGTCATCGCCGGGAAGTCCGGCACGTCCGAGTTCGGGGTCAAGGATAAGCTGGGACGGCTGCAGTACAGCTCGTGGTTCGTGGCCTTCGTGCCCAAGGACCCCGCCAAGACCGCCAGCGACCCACAGGGCGTGGCCGCCATCTCGCGGACCGACTCGAACCTCGTCGTGATGGCCTTCATCCAGGACTCGCGCACGGTGGGCAACGCGGCCACGGAGGTCGTGAAGTACTTCCTGCAGATGCACTACGGCATCCGCAAGGATCTTCGCCTGCCGGATCTCCTGCGCACCGGCAACTTCTACGGGTCGTACTGACATGGGAGCCTTGCGCGTCGAGCCGGCTCGGGTCCAGACGTGGGCCACCCGGTCGGCGGGCGCCGTCTGGGGCATCTTCGACGTGCAGCTGCTGCTGTACGCGGGGATCCTGGTCTTCTTCGGCCTGCTGATGGCCTACTCGAACAGCGTCGGGACAGGCGTGCTGGCTGCCGGCAGCACCTTCGCCCGAAGCCTCGTGTGGCTCGCCATCGCGTCGCTCGTCTTCGTCGTGGCGGCAGCCTTCGACTACCGCTGGCTGCGCACGTTCGCCTGGCCGGTCTACCTCCTCAACATCGGCCTGCTCGTGCTCTCCCGGCTGGTGGGGACCGGCGTGGGGGGCGTGGCCCGCTGGGTCACCATCTTCGGCCTGCAGTTCCAGTTCTCGGAGCTGGCCAAGATCCTGATGATCATCGTCCTGGCCGCCTACCTGGCCTCACGACGCGACCAGCTGGGCACGCTGGGCACATTCGTCGGGGCTCTGGTGCTGGCCGCCCCCCTTGTGGCCCTGGTCCTGATCCAGCCGGACCTGGGCACGTCGATGGTGTTCCTCGCCATCCTGGCGGGCACGTTGTTCCTCAGCGGTGGCAGCATCAGGTGGCTGCTCGGTTTCGCCGGTCTGGGCCTCGCGGCCCTGCCGGTCGTCTGGACCGTCGTCCTGCGTGACTACCAGAAGGCCCGCCTGCTGTCCTTCCTGGACCCATCGGCCGACCCGCTCGGATCCGGCTATCACCTCATCCAGTCGCAGATCGCCGTGGGTTCGGGCGGCATCTTCGGCAAGGGCCTCGCCAACGCGACACAGGCGCAGACGGGCTTCCTGCCTGTCCAGACGACCGACTTCGTGATGGCCCTGCTGGCCCAGCAACTGGGCCTGATCGGGGTCGGTGTCGTTCTTGTCGCGTTTGGCGCGTTGCTTTGGCGAATCCTGCGCATCGGGTGGCGCTCTGAGGACACCTTCGGCCTGGCGTTCGCCTCGGGGATGGCCTCGATGCTGCTGTTCCAACTGTTCGTCAACGTGGGCATGGTCATCGGGATCATGCCCATCACCGGCATCCCGATGCCGTTCGTGACATACGGCGGCGCCTCGCTCATCAGCATCGCTCTCGGCCTGGGGATCCTCGAGAGCATCAACCTGCGGCAGGCCAAGCCGCGCTTCTGAGGGCGCCCCGTCAGCGGCGGAACAGGCCCCGCCTGGACCCGTCCTGGACCGCGCTGGACCGACGACCCGCCTGGCGGAGCAACTGGTCCAGCTCCGCCTGGTACTGCCGGCCGATCGGCGCCCGATCGAGCCATTCCAGGTATTCCAGGTCCGTGCGGCTGATCTCGCCAAGCGACCAGCCCGCGTAGCGGCCGAAGTTGAGGACGCTGCCCGCCGGCCGACCGGGCGGAGGACCGGCCGAGCCCATCTCCATCGACCTGCCCATGCGGGCGGCGTCGTAGCCCGTCCCGACGGTGGATCGGCCGGAGGTCCAGAGGGGGTTGGCCGATTCGGCCCGGGGCGGGCCCGCCGCCCCCCACGCCGCCCGCATCGCCGACAGCGGGTCAGCCGGTGCGGCTCGGGGCGGCAGCGACGAGGCTCGCTCAGCGCGCCGCCCGGCGTCGTACTCGGCGCGGCGTTGGGGGTCCCGCAGCACTTCCCACGCGGCGTTGAGCTCGGCCATGCGCCGGCCGCGCTCGGGGGTCTCGCCACCGTCAGGGTGGTACTTCAACGCCAGTCGGCGGTACGCGGCACGGATGACGTCGGCATCCGCCTCTGCATCCACCTGGAGGGTCTTGTACGGGTCGAGCGCCATGTCCATCGAGGCGCCAACCCTACGGCCCGCGAGGGGCATCGGGCAATGGCCCCATGGTCCCGGGTGCCACCGTCCCCATTGCGACCCGCCGCCTCCGGGGCGGCCCGCCGTTTGACTGGCCAGCGGGCGAGCGGTAGCATCTGCGTTCGCGCCGCGAGGTCCGTGGCCGTGTTCGGCCTGTCCGCCGCGCGATCCGTGATCAGCCGGCCCAGTGGGGAACCATGTACGCAGTCATCGAGAACGGCGGGAAGCAGTACCGCGTCGAGCTTGGCGCCGAGCTGGTCGTCGACCGGATGGACGTCGAGGCGGGCCAGACCGTCAGGTTCGACCATGTCCTGCTCGTCGCGGACGGTGACGAGGCCTCGGTCGGCCGACCGCACGTCGCGGGGGCCAGCGTGAGCGCGGACGTGGTGCGCCAGGCGCGCGGCGAGAAGGTGGTCGTCTTCAAGTACCGGCCCAAGGCCCGCAGCCGGGTGAAGCAGGGCGCGCGCGCCGACCTGACGGTGCTGCGGATCGCCGACATCATCCATGACGGCAAGAGTGCGGCCAGGATCGCCGAGGCCGCGCGCACCGAACGCGAGCGCCTGGAGGCGGCCGAGGCCGAAGCCGCGGCCAAGCAGGCGGAGGCCGACAAGGAGCTGGCCCGCAAGCTGGCCAGGACAGCCGCCGCGGCCGAGGCCAAGGCCACTGCCGCCCGCAAGACGCCCGAGCCGGCTGGCAAGCCCGCCGCCAGGGGAGGCGCCAAGACGGAGGCCAAGCCCGCCGGCAAGCCTGCGGCCAAGCCCGCGAAGACGTCGGCCAAGCCCGCCACCGGCGGCAAGGCCCCGGCCACGCGCACGCAGGCGCCCCAGCCGCCGGCCAAGCCCGCTCCCCGCAAGAAGAAGGAAGACTGATGGCCCACAAGAAGGCGGGCTCGAGCTCGAAGAACGGCCGCGACAGCGTCGGCCAGCGCCTCGGCGTGAAGGCCGGCGATGGTCAGGCCGTGCACGCCGGAACGATCATCGTGCGCCAGCGCGGCATGACCTTCGCCGCCGGCACGGGTGCCGGGCTGGCCCGCGATTACACGATCTTCGCGACCGTGGACGGTCGCGTGCGCTTCAGCCACGCGACCCGGGACAAGAAGCAGATCACCGTCGAGGCCGACGCGTGAAGCCGCAGATCCACCCCGCCTACCATCAGGCGACCGTCACGTGCGGCACGTGCGGCACCGTGTACAGCATCGGTTCGACCCGTCGCGAGATGCACGTCGACGTCTGTGCCCACTGCCACCCGTTCTATACGGGCAAGCAGACGATCGTGGACACGGCCGGCCAGGTCGAACGCTTCCAGAAGCGCCTGGAGCGAGCGGCCCGCAGCTGACGCGTGCGTCGGCGAGACCGCCGGGCATGGCGCAGACCTTCGCCTACGGCGGCCAGGCGCTGATGGAGGGGGTCCTCATGCGTGGCCCGGGCGCGATCGGCGTCGCCCTCCGCCGTCCGGACGGCCTCATCGTGTGGGCCACCGAAGCGCTGGCCTCACCCCTGCACCGCAACCGGATCGCCCGTGCGCCGTTCGTGCGCGGCGTCGTGTTGCTGTACGACACACTCATCGTCGGCACCCGCTGGCTGATGCGCTCCGGGGCCGTCGCGGCCGCCGGTCAGGGTGTCGAGCTGGGGGGCCGCGCGGTGGCCCTCACGCTTCTGGTGACCTTCGTGCTCGCCGTCGGCATCTTCGTCCTGCTGCCGCTGTTCCTGGCCCAGGCCGGCGTCGCGGCGGCCGGCGGGGGCGACCAGGCGATCCTCCAGCGGCTGGCCGAGGCGGTCATCCGCATCGCGCTCTTCGTGGGCTACCTGCTGGTCGTGAGCCGGTCAGGCGAGGTGCGGCGCGTCTTCCGCTACCACGGGGCGGAGCACATGACGATCCACGCCCTCGAGCACCACGACCCGCTCACCCTGGAGCGGATCCGGCGCTATCCCACGGCCCATCCCCGCTGCGGCACGGAGTTCCTGGTCGTGTTCGTGATCGTCAGCATCATCCTGTTCAGTTTGCTCGCCACGAGCGATCCGCTCGCCGCGATCGCCGGGCGTATCGTGCTGATCCCCGTCGTCGCGGCCGTCAGCTACGAGCTGCTGCGCATCGGGGCTCGGTTCCGCGAGCATGCAGTGGTGCGCTGGGTGTTCGCCCCCGGGATCTGGCTCCAGCGCATCACGACCTTGCCGCCCGACGACGGCATGATCGAGGTCGCGGTGGCCTCCCTGCGCGAGGCCCTGCGGGTCAACGGCCAGACGGCGCCGGCCGGGTCGCTCGATCCACCCCGCATCCCCCTGACCACCGCGCCACGGCTTGACCCGGGGGCGGCGACATGACCCTGGAGGATCGCCTGCTGGAGATCGAGGCCCAGACGGCGGAGATCCACGCCCGGCTGGCCGACCCCGCCGTGGCCACGGACCCGGCTGCCCTGAAGCGATACGGCAAGGACCTGGCCCGCCTGGAGCCGGTGGTCGACGTGGCGCAGCGCTTGCGCCATGCCCGCGAGGAGCTGGCAGGGGCTCTGCAGGTGCGCGACGAGGCGTCCGACGCCGCCATGCGCGAACTGGCGCACGACGAGGTCACCCAGCTGGAAGGCCTGCAGGCCGAGCTGGTGGAGGAGCTGCGGCGCCTGCTCGTGCCGCGCGATCCCAACGACGAACGCAGCGTGATCATGGAGATCCGGGCCGGCACGGGCGGCGACGAGGCGGCCCTGTTCGCCGCCCAGCTGTACCGCATGTACGTGCGCTACGCGGAGCGTCACCGCTGGGCGACCGAGCTCCTCAGCGCCAACGAGAACGACATCGGGGGCCTGCGCGAGGCGATCCTGGAGGTGCGCGCCGACGGCGCCTACAGCCGCCTGAAGTTCGAGGGCGGCGTCCACCGCGTGCAGCGGGTGCCGGAGACCGAGTCGAGCGGCCGCATCCACACCTCCACCGCCACGGTGGCCGTCCTGCCGGAGGCGGACGAGGTGGAGGTCCAGATCGACGAGGACAAGGATCTGCGGGTGGAGGTGAAGCGTTCGTCGGGCCCCGGCGGCCAGAGCGTCAACACCACCGACTCGGCCGTCCGCATCACCCACCTCCCGACCGGCCTGGTGGTCGAGATCCAGGACGAGAAGAGCCAGATCAAGAACCGGGCCAAGGCCATGGCCGTGCTGCGGGCCCGCCTGCTGGAGATGGAGCAGCGCAAGGCGCATGAGGCCGAAGCCGCCGTTCGGCGCAGCATGGTCGGTTCGGGTGAGCGCTCGGAGAAGGTGCGCACGTACAACTTCCCCCAGGATCGCCTGACCGACCACCGCATCGGCCTCGACCTGCACAACCTGCCGGGGATCCTGGACGGCGATCTGGACCGGCTCATCGACGCTCTCATCACGACCGACCAGGCGGAGCGACTGGCGCACCTGGATCCGGGTCTGGGCGCCTGACCGACGTGGCCACCGTGCGCGACCTGCTCGAGCCGGCCGTCGCCAGGCTGCGCGCTTCCGGTTCGCCCTCGCCCCGCCTGGATGCCGAGCTGTTGCTGGGCCACGTGCTCGGCGTGGATCGGGCCGCCGTGCTGGCCCATCCGGAGGCGCCGGTCGGGACCGGCCAGGTGGCTGCCCTGGAGTCGGCCGTCTCGCGGCGCGAACGGGGCGAGCCGGTCGCGTACATCCGTGGCGTGAAGGAGTTCTACGGGCTGGCCCTCACGGCCGACGCCCGGGCCCTCATCCCCCGTCCCGAGACGGAGCTCCTCGTCGACCTGGGCCAGGCGTGGGTGCGCTCGCGGCTCACCTCGGCCCCCCGCCCTGCCGACGCACCGCCGCTGGTGGTGCTCGACGTGGGGACCGGAGGCGGCGCCATCGCGGTGGCGCTGGCCGTGACCTTCAGGCGGCGCGGCTACGGCGCTGCCGTGCACCTGGTGGCCACGGACGTCTCGGCCGACGCCCTGGCGTTGGCCATGGAGAACGCCGTGGGCCATGGCGTGGCCGACGCCATCGACTTCCTCCGGGCCGACCTGCTGGGTGGTGCGGCGGTGGCGGCCGAGCGGTCGGTGGACCTGCTGCTGGCCAACCTGCCCTACGTGCCGAGCGGGGACCTGCCTGGCCTGCCGGTCGCCGCCAGCTTCGAGCCCGTGATGGCCCTGGACGGCGGCCCGGACGGGTCCACCGTCATCGCCCGGCTCCTGGGCGACCTGG
>Ga0187779_10001128_pt1 | contig 16789 bp, 14 predicted proteins | sample 1015_Q2_SP10_10__FD_132435 | JGI IMG/M metagenome (GOLD analysis project Ga0187779, IMG submission 132435) | Tropical peat soil microbial communities from peatlands in Department of Meta, Colombia - 1015_Q2_SP10_10_MG | ecosystem: Environmental > Terrestrial > Soil > Wetlands > Peat | place... | reverse complement strand
TGGACAGTTCTTGCCCGAGGCTTCCTTCCTCGCGCGGCCGTCTACGGGCGACCGGCTGGTCGGCATGGTATTGACATCCACCGTCGCTGAAGGGGTCGGCCACACAACGCAAGTCTGTGTGGTGCCGGGCTACCAAGGCAGCGGGATCGGCCGTCACTTGATGGAGCAGTCGATTCAAGCACTTCGCCGGCGCCATTACAGCTCCTTGTCGCTAACGGTTACTTCGACAAATCGCCATGCGGTAGAACTCTATGAGCGGATCGGTTTTCGTACGGTCAAACGATTTGCAGCCGGGGTGTGGCAGGCCTAAATCACTTCCTGGCGCGGTCCTTCAAAAGGCCCTTCAGCTCGTCCATAAACTCTTTCACATCCTTAAAATCCAAATAGACCGAGGCAAAGCGAACGTAGGCGACTTTGTCGAGCTTCTTGAGCTGCGCCATGAGCAGCTCGCCGATCTCCGTGGTAGTGCGTTCGCGGTCGACCGCCTCGCTCACGAATGCCTCAGCCTGATCGACGATGGCCTCGAGTTTGCCGACCGGGACGGGGCGTTTTTCGCAGGCCTTCAGCAACCCCTGTAAAATCTTCTGGCGATCGAACTTCTCCCGGCGCCCGTCCTTCTTGATGACCATATAGGGAATTTCGTCGATGCGTTCGTAGGTGGTAAAGCGGCGGCTGCATTTCAAACACTCGCGGCGGCGCCGAATCATGTCGCCCGTGCGAGCTTCCCTCGAGTCGATGACTTTGTCATCGAGGTGCGCGCAGAAAGGGCACTTCACCGCGGTTTCTCCTGAAGGGCTGCGGCACGCTCCGCCTCCCAGAGAAGCTCGGCTTGCTCGGCCTTCGCCTCCGATCGCGCCAGGCGCCGCAGTTCACCCATCGACCATCCCTCGCGAACCAGCAACGGAAGGCCCGCCAGACAACAGCTGGCAAACGCGATCAGCCAGCAGGCGATCGATGCCACAGCGGCCGACTCTTTTTCGATTCCAAAAATGAGCGTCAGAACGAGAAACGTCGCAGCCTGCGATCCTCCCCCGGCGACGGGAAGCTGCGCCGCCGACCCCACGAGCGTAAAGGCAACGACGAGCGCGACGTTGCTCGCAGTGAGTGCCGAAAGCGCCCCCGGAAAGGCGCGGATCACCCAGACATAGACCAGCACAACCAACACCCAGTGGACGGCCGTATACATCGACGCCACGCCCAGGTCTTCCCAGGTCCGAATGCCCTCGAGGCCTTCGCTGAATCCCTCGAGCAGCGCGACCACGTGGGCGCGCCAGCCGTGGCGCCACTTCGGCCGGCCGAGTCTGGCTCTTAGCCAACGGGAACCGTGATACCGAAAGTAGATCAAAAACGCGACGGCCGCCACGAGCCCACCCAACAGTACGATTCCCGCCGAGCGTGCGGAGGTCATGACCAGGTCGCCGGCCGGACCGACCGGCCCGCTTCTTTCAAACGACAGCAGGGCGAAGATGGCGAGCGTGGCGGCGGCTGCCATGTCAAATACGCGCTCGAGCACATAGACGCCAAACATCTGAGGAATCGACAGCGAGTCTTTCCGCGCGATGAGAACGGGACGGATCGGCTCACCCGGCCGGCCGAGCAGGAATATACAGGTAAAGCCCATCAGCGTGGCTGGATACACGTGGCTGAAGTGTGCATTGCCAAGCGACGAGCAGAAACGCATCCAGCGCAACGCACGCAGCGCGTAGCAGACGTAAATGGCAGCGAGCGCCACCAGCCACAGCCAGAGGCGGGCGTGCGCGATGGATGCGCCCGCCGTAGCCCATCGGAAGTCTTTGAGCGAGATCGACTGGCGGAACTTGTAGAAGCCATAGGCGGCGACCAACAGGGCGACGAGGGCGAGCAAGTGCTTTCGAAATCGGAGCAGCATCCGGCTTGAACCGTAGCAGTATGGTTTTGACAGTGTCAAGGAGCGCGAACGGCCGTGTGTTATTCTTCCGGCTGTGGGGGGATCAAGATCGATGGGCGCCGAACCCGAACGGACCCGCCCGGTTCAGCCAAACCATGCCGGGTTATGCGCCAATTGCAAACACGCGCGGTCGATTGAGTCCGATCGCGGCTCGACCTTCTACCTGTGCCGACTTTCGGCAACCCATCCCAAGCTTCCCAAGTACCCACGGCTACCCGTGCTTGCCTGTGATGGCTACGACGAGCGTGGTCGTATGTCTGGCTAGTCGACTCGAAGATCAGTGCCCTGCGCTGGGCCGTTGGGCAACATAGGTTTGATTCTGCGGGCGCGCCTGTTCGAGCAGTGCCCAGGTCTGCAGGAATTCCGGCATGGTTTCCCTTCTGCGGGCCGAACTTTTCAGTTCTTCATTGATGTTGGCGAGCAGGATCGTGTAGGCAAGCTTTGGATCAGATCCGGGCGCCAGCACGTTGCTCGCGCTGAGGCCGACAAGGGACGACGTTCCATCCGTGTTTCTCACCTGCAGCCACAATCTTCCGCGATCGTCTAGCGAGGGAGTGCCGTGCTCGGTCATCTTTTTAAAGACATGGTCGAGTGAGGCCCGGTCGGCAATGATTCCAGCTCGGGCGGCATCGTCTGCGAGGGTGTCAAACTTCTCCCGAAACGCCTTCCAGGCATTCGCGCTGCCCAGTACCTCGGTTCGCTCCTGGACTTCCGCCGCCTTGAACTGCTTGGCGCGAGCCTCGTCGTCTGCTTGGGCGAGTTTCACGTCATCGCCGAGCTCAGTTTCCCGTTCGGTCGCGTGCCATTCAAACTCACGCTCGGGACTGAATCTTCCCGTCAGCAAATATAAACCTGCGGCCGACAACGGCAGTTGCGGGTAAGACATTGCCGCAGCGGGAACGAGAAACTTCTTCGAACGATATAACTGCTCGGTGCCACTGCGACACTCGCTGCTGCGCTTAATCGTCCCCGGCAACTGGACAAAATGCAGAACATGGTATTCGATCTCCGGATTCCGGTGCGCATAGTGAGCAAAGGACCGGGCCACGGCTTTGGGGCTGGTTACGCCAAAATCGTTCAAAACGTCGCGATGCGCTGCATGCGGGAAGTAGGTGTCAATGATGTCCTTGGTGAAATCGGCACAGTTCCGTCTAGCCGGGTTGAAATGATTGACGTTGGGCATGGAATTGAACTTGGCGATCAGAGCGAGATCCTGCTCGACGGTGGTCGAAGCAATCAAGATATAGAGAGTGCGCTCCGCGGTTGCCCCCACCATTTCGCGCCATTCTGCCTTTCCGCTGGTTTGGCAGAAATGGGTGAGGCAGTAATCGCCCAGCACCTTGTCCCGGTAGTTTTCCTCTAATAAACGTTTGACCGGCCAGGATGCGAGCAGAGGGCGGTTCTGCGGGTCGGCGACACCGTAGAGAAACAGGTTCAGCGGTACGATGTTCCACTCAAACGGCTGATCTTCGCCGAGTGTCGTGTAATTGCTGATGACCGAACCCTCTTCGCCGGGCTGACAAAGACGAAGCCGCACAGGAGAGGCGGGACAGATCCGCGAAAGATAGACCGCGCTATGTCCCGAGCCCGTGATTCTCGCTACGCTGGTGTCGAGCGAATCGTTGAGGACGACTCCGACGTCGGCGGAAGCGTGAGCACACCCCAACAGGGACAGAAGAAGTGCGAGACCAGCCCACCCGTGACGTGGCAAAGTATTGTCCTTCCCCCACCGAAGCAAGCCCATTCGACGTCTGTGGCTGGAGTCGGGTCCATCAGCCTACCATACCCACTACGATACGGTTAGATGCCGCTGGGCGGCACCTCGTAACCCGTCCTTGTGTTCGCAATAGCAACTACTTAAGATGCACGGGGCGCGGAACTTTTTTGCCCACGGCTGCGTTACAACCGATGAGGCCAGGATGTGACGAAGATTGCGAGGCGGAGCAGGTTTGGAGCCCGACGCCCAATTGGTCCGACTCTGTATCGGGGGCGACGGGCCTTCCTGGGAGGAGCTGGTGCGACGACACACTCGACGCGTTTATAACCTCTGCTACCGGTTCACAGGCAACTCAGCGGCTGCTGAAGACTTGAGCCAGGAGGTTTTCATCCGCGTCTATCGAACTCTGCCGAGTTACCAGTCAGCACAAGGGGCTTTCGCCACGTGGCTGACCAGCGTGACGCGGAACCTGCTGGTGGATCATTACCGGCGCACGCGCCGGGACCGCCTGACCGATTCCATTGACTCGGTAGCGCAGCTGGAGCAGCACGCCTCGCCCATGCGGGCGCCAGATAGTCTTGTCCAGGCGAAGGAGCTCAGCGTGCGGGTGCAACAGGGGTTGGCAAGGCTTTCGCCTGAGTTGCGCGAAGCAGTGATCCTCCGCGATTTACAAGGACTGGAATACGCGGAAATTCGGTCTGTGCTCCAAGTGCCGGAGGGCACAGTGAAATCGAGAATCAATCGGGGACGCATCGAGCTCGCGCGAATCCTCGAGGAGATGGGATTGCGCCCGGCGTAGCGGAGCAGAGAATATGGATTGGGACTGCACTCGGACCGAAGAACGATTAAGCGATGCGCTCGCCGAGACCCTAGGGTCGGAGGAAAGTGCCGCCTTTCAGGCGCACGCCGGTGGATGCGAACGCTGCAAGCAGCTGTTGGCACGGGTGGGCGGAATGGTTGTCGAGCTCCACGAACTGCCGTGGATGGAGGAACCGCCCTTTCTGGCTTCGAGGATTCTTGCTCTGACGCGCGGCGCGCCGCCGGAGCACGTCCAGAAGGGATGGTTGGCCTGGCCAGGTGGCGTCTGGCAGACACGCCTCGTCATGGGACTCGTGACGATCGCCGCAACCGCCCTGATCGTCTTTCACGGGCTAAGCGCCGGCGCGCCCGGCAAACTCCAGTTCAATCCCGCGAATCTGTACCACGGCGTGAACCGGCGGGCACACCTCACCTATGCGCGCGGCGTCAAATTTGTGAACGATCTGCGCGTCGTATACGAAATTCAGTCGCGACTTTCGTCACAGCCGGAACCGGCTCCGCCACCCGCGCCCGAGCAACGGCGGCCGGACTCTGATGCCCTTCCCCAGTCTGAGAACAATACGATGGCCCGTGACAGTGTCGTCTTGACCGGGCTGGCCGTTTTGATGTTCCCACGCGGGCCTCAGAACCTGTTGGACCAAACGTCGAGGAGTCTTCTATGAACTGTGCCACCCACACGGATGTCCTTGCGACCGGATACTGCCGGCAATGCGGCAAGGCGCTTTGCCCCGACTGCACCCGTGACGTAGGCGGAGCGCTTTATTGCGCGAATTGCCTGACAGGCATCGTCTCGGCGTCACCCGCCCCACAATCGACTCACGTTTCCCGGAACCATCCGGGCGTGGCACTGGCCCTTGGCTTTATTCCCGGCCTGGGCGCCGTCTACAACGGCGAATACATGAAGGCACTCGTCCACGTGGCGATCTTCGGTGGGATCATCGCGCTGCTGAACACAAACTTGCCGGATGCCTATGACGCTTTCCTTGGGATCGCGCTGGGATGCTATTACTTCTACATGCCGATTGACGCCTACCGCGTGGCCAAAGCGCGCCAACTTGGCGAGCCCGAACCGCAGGATCTTGTTTACGCGCGCGGAAGAAGACCGATGGGTGCCATCGTATTGATCGTGCTCGGGGTTCTGTTTCTGCTTGCGAACTTCGGGTTGTTGCGGACTGAGTGGCTGACCAAAGGCTGGCCGATCGGATTGATTGCGATTGGCGTGTGGATTCTGGCGGATCGAATGAAAGGGTAGTTGGCAAGACCGATGCCGGATTCAACCCGAACTCGGTGCTCCTGCATGCACTGCCGCATTCGTGGACTCGTGGGCCCGGTGCTGCTGATCACAATCGGCGTGATCTTTCTCACGGGCGAATACACACGATACGGTTTCTCTGATCTTTGGCCTGTATTGCTGATCGTCGGTGGGTTATTGGCCGTTTGCCAATCGAGAGCATCACGAGAAGGACACACGGGAACCTGAAGCGATGAGCATCAAACAGGGACGCCGAGGTTCGATTTTCACGGGCCTGCTGCTGATCGTTTTCGGAGTCGTGTTTTTGATCGATCGCTTCGATCCCGCCTTCCGTCTGGGACATTTGATCCGAATCTACTGGCCCGTTCTCATTATTCTTTGGGGCGTGGCCAAGCTGGTGGACCATTTCCTGTTTCAGCAGGAGGCTGGATCGCGCGCTCCTCTTCTGTCCGGAAGCGAGGCAGCCCTGCTGATCCTATTTGCCTTCGTACTCAGTGGATATGCCTTCCACGACTGGGTTCAAAGCCACTTCCCCAGCCTGAATGTCGAACTCCCGCCCTTCCATCAGTCCTACACCCGGAATCACGAGCTCCCACCGCAGGCGATTCCCACGGGGGCGCACATCGTTCTCGTAACCCACCAAGGCGACGTGTCTGTCCACGCCGCCGAAGACAATCTTCTTCGCGTGCACGCCACCGAATCGGCTTGGGCCCCGACAAAGCCCGCGGCGGATGAAAAGATGCAAGGCGTCCACATCGTGACCGAACACGACGGTAACACGTATCGCGTAGCGCCGGTCCATCCCGAGGATGGGGGCTCACACATAGACATCAATCTAGATGTGACGGTGCCCAAAACCGTCAGCGTCGAAGTGGACACCGGACACGGGGATATTGAGATCTCTGGGATTATGGGAACCGTGGTAGCTCGCTCCGGTAACGGCGACATTCGAACACAGAATCTAGGCTCTGGCGTCACCGTCCATCTCGAGAAGGGCGACGCGAAGATTACGGGCATCACAGGAAACGTGCAGCTGAGCGGACGGGGTGAAGACGTCGACCTGAGCGACATAGCGGGCGATGTGTCGCTCGAGGGCGCTTTTGTCGGAACGATGCGAGCCAGCAACATCACTCGGACACTCCGCTGGGTATCACCTTGGGGTGACCTCACCGTCGCGCAGTTGTCCGGACACCTGGAAGCGGATTCCGGAGACGTCGAGATTTCCGGCGCCAACGGTCCGGCGAAGCTCATCACGCATAACAAGGATATCCGCGTAACGAACGTCTCCGGACGGATTGAGATTGTCAACACGCACGGGGACGTGAAGGTTAGCTATCTAACGCCGCCGCACGATGACCTTAGCGTTACCAACGACACCGGCGATGCCCAGGTGACGCTGCCAGCGAAGTCGAGTTTCCGAGTTTCCGCAGTTTCAAAATCCGGCGAAGTAAGAAGCGAGTTCAGTGCCCCGTTGCTGAATACATCCAACGAGAACGACCAGGGGCAGATCACGGGGCAAATCGGAACGACAGGCCCGATGATTACGATCGTGACGAGCTATGGAACGATTCAACTGAACAAAGCAGGATAGGAGTCCGCCTAGTGTGCTGCGACTCCCCGCAGGCGTTCCAAGGTTGTGAAAAACGCAGGGAAGGAAACCGCCACACACTCCGCTTCGCGAATCGAGGACTTGCCCGTAGCGCCCAGCGCCGCCACGGCCAGGGCCATGGCGATGCGGTGGTCGCCGTGCGGATCCACGTCTGCCCCGCGCAGGTTCCCGCCCGAGCAGCCCTCGACACGCATCCCGTCAGGATACTCTGCGACGCGTGCACCCATCTGGCGCAGTCCCTCCGATAGCGCAGCAATGCGGTCGCTTTCCTTGACGCGCAATTCTTTGGCGTCGTGAATCTCGATTCCTTTTTCGGTGAAAGGTCCCAGCGCTGCGAGCATCGGGAGCTCGTCAATCATCTCGGCCACTTGGGGGCCCGAGATCGTCCCGCCCTCCAGCCGCGAGTGGGCCACGGAAACACTGCCGCTTAGTTCGCCGTCGCGGGCCTGTAAGGAAGGCACGCGAATGGCCGCACCGATCGACACCAGAAAATCCAGCACGCGTGCCCGAGTGGGATTCAGTCCAACCTGGTGCATGATCAGCGATGACCCCGGCAGGACCAGTGTCGCTCCGATCAGAAACACCGCGGTTGAGAGGTCACCGGGCACTGTTAGCTTTCGCGCCTTGAGCTCGGGCCGTGGGTGAATGCGTGCGATCCCACGGCTGCAGTCGACCTCCGCGCCGAACTCGCGCAGTGCCAGTTCGGTGTGGTCCCGGGTCGAAACGGATTCGCGCACAGTGGTCACGCCGTCTGCGTAGAGCCCGGCGAGCAGAATCGCCGACTTCACCTGCGCGCTCGGAACCGGCACGCTGTAGTCGATCCCGTGCAGTTTTCCGCCCCGAATCTGAAGAGGCGCCCGATCCCCTTCGCTGCTCTGGATTTCCGCCCCCATCTGGCAAAGCGGGTCCAGGATGCGGCGCATCGGCCGACGACGTAGCGACTCGTCGCCGGTAAGGGTAGTCGTAAACGGCTGTCCCGCCAGGACACCGGCGAGCATCCGCATCGTGGATCCGGAATTCTCCGCATCGAGCGCGCGGCGGGGTTTCTTCAGGCCATCGAGGCCATGGCCCGAAACGCGGACCAAGCCTTCGCCTACTTCGATTTTGACACCCAGGCGGCGGAGACATTCAAGCGTGCTCTGGCAATCGGCCGCCGAGGCGAAATTCGATATTTCGCTTGTGCCCTCGGATAGGGCGCTGAGGATGGCGTAGCGGTGTGAGATGGACTTGTCGCCCGGCAGCTCGAGTTGACCACTGATGGATCCGCCCGGTGAGATGGTGCGCTTCCCCATTGACGAGATTCTAACATGCCGATCGAGGCGCCCTGCGTGAGGCCGGACCGTTGGAGGAAAGCGAAAAAGTCCGTAGATGCCATATCCTCAGTCATTTGCATTGACGTAGGGGCTAAATCCTGCGAAAATTGCGGCTTGGTTTGGTGGGGTAGTTCTCGCGTGTATCGGCTCCCGTTCCGGGAGTCCTCATCCGGAGGAACGAAGTTTATTCTGCCAGACGACGGGTATGCGGGTGTGGACTGATCGTCCACAGGCGTTGGCTGCTTGCAAATTGGAATGCCCGAATCATTTCGCATCACAAACACTGACGGAGGTTCACTGATGTACACGCGACTTGAAAGCGCCCGGCCGCAGGGCTCTGGGCGAAGCCGCTGGACGAAGTTTTTCGCTGCGGGCGCCGCGCTACTGGCGACGTTGCCGGCTGCGAACGCTGCCCGAGCGCAGGAAGGCAGCGCGGGCGAAGCCAGTCTGAAACTGCCCGATCTTTCGCAGGTTCAGTTTCTAGGGGTTGACGGCCACACGCTGCTTCTCGGGGGCATTCTGTTTTGCGTCTTCGGACTGTGCTTTGGACTTACGATGTACATCCGGTTGAAAAACCTTCCGGTGCATCGGTCGATGCGGGAAATGTCGGAGTTGATCTACGAAACCTGCAAGACCTATCTCATCAACCAAGGCAAGTTTCTGTTTCTGTTGTGGATTTTCATCGCCGCCGTGATCGTGCTCTATTTCGGCGTGCTCAGACACTATCCGGTGCTGAGTGTTTTAGTCATTCTTTGCTTTAGCGTCGTCGGGATATTGGGGAGCTACGGCGTTGCGTGGTTCGGGATTCGCGTGAATACGTTCGCCAATTCGCGAACTGCCTTCGCCGGCCTGCGGGGAAAACCCTATCCCATCTATGAAATTCCTCTGCGAGCCGGAATGAGCATCGGCATGATGCTGATCAGCGTCGAGCTGTTGATGATGCTCTTCATTCTGCTGTTCGTGCCCTCCGATTATGCCGGGCCGTGCTTCATCGGATTCGCGATCGGCGAGTCGCTTGGTGCGGCGGCGCTCCGCATCGCGGGCGGCATCTTCACCAAGATCGCGGACATCGGCTCCGATCTCATGAAAATCGTCTTCAAGATTAAAGAAGACGACGCGCGGAATCCGGGCGTCATCGCCGACTGCACAGGCGACAACGCAGGAGATTCTGTGGGCCCGAGCGCCGACGGATTTGAAACCTACGGTGTCACCGGTGTCGCGCTGATTACGTTTATTTTGCTCGGTGTAGCGAATCCTACGGTCCAGGTTCAGCTGCTCGTGTGGATCTTCGTGATGCGCATCGCGATGCTGGTGGCGAGTGCCCTGGCCTATTTCATCAACGGCGCGATTGCCAGGGCCCGATATGGAAACGCCGAGCAGATGAACTTCGAGTCACCTTTGACCTCCTTGGTATGGATCACGTCGGTGGTTTCCATCGCCCTCACCTACCTAATCTCCTACTACATCATCCCCGATCTTGGCGGCGACACGACGCAGTGGTGGAAGCTGGCTACGATTATTTCCTGCGGCACGCTGGCGGGTGCGATCATTCCCGAGCTTGTCAAGGTCTTTACGTCGGTTGAGTCCCGCCATGTCCGCGAAGTCGTGGCCTCGGCCGAAGAGGGCGGTGCATCGCTTGGAATCTTGTCGGGATTCGTGGCCGGAAATTTTTCCGGCTACTACCTCGGGTTGACCATGGTGGCACTGATGGCCATCGGCTATCTGTTCAGCACGCAAGGGCTGAACGCGCTGATGATCGCTGCTCCGGTGTTCGCCTTCGGCCTGGTGGCGTTTGGCTTTTTGGGAATGGGGCCCGTGACGATCGCGGTGGATTCCTACGGTCCGGTAACGGACAACGCACAATCGATCTACGAGCTGTCGCTGATCGAAAGCGTTCCGAACGTCCGACAAGAGTTGCAGGCTGACTTTGGTGTCGACCCCAATTTTGCGCGCGCGAAGGAAATGCTGGAAGCCAACGACGGCGCTGGCAACACATTCAAAGCGACAGCCAAGCCGGTGCTGATCGGAACCGCCGTGGTCGGCGCGACAACGATGATTTTCTCGATCATCATGGCGCTTACCAACGGGCTGAGCTCCAACAAAGAAATGCTTTCCCTGCTCCATGCCCCCTTTGTTCTCGGTCTCATCACGGGTGGAGCGATGATCTATTGGTTTACCGGTGCTTCCACGCAAGCGGTGACCACGGGCGCCTATCGTGCTGTCGAGTTCATCAAGGCCAACATCAAGCTTGAAGGAACTGAGAAAGCGTCTGTTTCTGACAGCAAGAAGGTCGTTGCCATCTGCACGCAGTATGCGCAGCGCGGTATGCTTAACATTTTCATCGCCGTTTTTTTTGCGACGCTGGCCTTTGCGTTCGTTGAGCCGTTCTTCTTTATTGGCTATCTGATTTCCATCGCCGTGTTCGGCTTGTATCAGGCCATCTTCATGGCCAACGCCGGCGGCGCGTGGGACAACGCCAAGAAAATCGTCGAGGTGGAGCTGAAGCAGAAAGGCACTCCTCTGCATGACGCCACCGTGGTGGGCGACACGGTGGGCGATCCATTCAAGGACACCTCATCGGTCGCGCTCAATCCGGTCATCAAATTCACGACCCTGTTCGGATTGCTGGCTGTCGAGCTGGCTGTCGAGTTGGCCAAGCAGAATGCGCAGCTCACCGTCATTTTGGCTGCGGTGTTCTTCGTCGTGTCATTCTTCTTTGTGTACCGCTCGTTTTTCGGAATGCGAATCAAGATGCAGAAGGAATAGGGCGAACGTCGCTCGCATACCGGCTAGGCTCGGATCAGGCCCAGGAACTGGTGCGGGTCGTTCGCAAAACCCGGGAACACGGCGTCGAGATCGCCGCGGGTCAGGTGGCCGGCTAAGATCTCGGCCAGCACGCTGCGGTAGTCCGTCGTCACGGCAAGATCGCGACCTTGATACAGTTGGTTCTCGGCCATGCCCGGCCAACGCGTATACACGGCCCCGCCCTTTACCTCCCCACCCATCACAAACATGCAGTTCGCGTGGCCGTGATCGGTGCCTCGGTTGCCGTTTTCGCGCGCGGTCCGTCCGAATTCCGACATGCTAACAAACACGACATCGCCCATGCGGTCGCCCATGTCCCGGTGAAACGCTGCGATTCCCTGTCCCAGATCGCGGAGCAGGTTCGAGAGCTGCCCTTGCGTGCCTCCCTCATTGACGTGGTGATCCCAGCCGCCGCTGTCGAGGAAGGCAACTTCCAGACCGATATCGGCCTTGAACAGTTCGGCGATTTCCATCAGGCTCTTGCCGAAACGGCTCGTCGGATAGTCCGCGCCGTTTTCTGGCTGATACGATTCAGGATGGATCTTCTTGAGCTGATCGATGGCCTCAAACGTCTCCCGGCCAACGCCTCGGAGCGCCTGATCGAGCGTCTGCGCATACATCGCTTCGAATCCGTCCTGGACAGTTTGCTGCGGGCCGTACATTTTGAATTGCTTCAAGTCGGGTATGGCCACCGCCGGTGCGCTTCCTGCTAGCGTGCGCGGCAGATAGGGACCAAACGCCACGGCGCGGAAGGCCGAGGCCTGCTCTTCCGGTATCGATTGCAGTGCGCGATTAAGCCATCCGTCTTCAGTTGACTTGGTGCCGGGCGTGCCGGACTCCATGAAATCCTGCGCGTCGAAATGCGAGCGCGTCGGATCGGGTGAACCGACGGCCTGCACGATCGCAAGCTGGCCACTTCGAAACAGCTGCTCGAGCGGTTCCAGGCTCGGGTGCAGTCCAAAGAACCCGTCCAGGTCTATGGCGGTGCCCACGCCTTCCCGCCGAGGCGGGGGAATCGCAATCGTGGGGCGCAAGCGGTAGTACTCGGGTTCGGCGAACGGGACGACTACGTTGAGCCCGTCCATCGCACCCCGCTGGAAAAGCACCACCATCTTCTTCTTGGTCGGCGCGGCTGTGGCGGCGACGGCGCGCGCAAGGAATGAGGGTAACGAGGCCATGCCGAGCATGGCGATGCCCCCGTTCTTTAGGAAATAACGCCGCGAGATCTTCATAGCCCTGCTCCTTCGCGCTGCGGCTACCGCCGCTGAAATTCCGGCGTTCCCAATACCAAACCGGCAAGCAGACCTTCGTTCACTTGCTTGACCGGATCATCCAGAGTGGCCTGAACGACCTGCGGGTCACCCAACCGGGCCTCAAGCGTTTCTCGCGTGGAGGGATCGACCTGCCCGTCGAGGAACAGTTCAAAAGAGCGCTGCAGCGCCAGATCGGGATCTGTCCCGGCGCCATCGCCAAACATTGGCTGCAAACTCACCCGGGTCCCAGCCACTTTCCCGCTGGCGATCGCCAGCGCGAAATTCAGGCGATTTAAAAGCGCTCCTGTGTTAACCCAGGTGGCGGCCTTATCCGAATAGCCAGTCGGCGGCTGACAGAGAAACAGTGGCTCTCCCATGCGCGCGACCCACAGTTCCAGAGGCAGCGAAACGTTGACGTCGGCATTGAGTGCGCGGGCCGTGCTGGCAACCAGCTCGAAGGGCGTCTTCACCTTCGCGCGATATGCCTGCTTCGACCAGAACTCCGGTGAGTAGATCATCGTACGCAGCAGGCTGCGAATGTCGCCGCCCGTTTCTTGGTAATTCGCGGCCATTCGGGTGACGAGCGTGGCGGGCGGATTGTCCGAGACGAAGTGGCGCGCCAGTTCTGCCGAAATGAACTTGGCCGTATGCGGATCGTTCGCGAGCATCTTCAAAGCTTCCAGGCCGTCGCGCTCGCCGCCATAGTCAAACGTGTGGCCCATCACGACTTTCTTACCAGCCGTATGAAATTCTGGCTTGAAGACATAGGCCGGGTCGCGCCGCGGCTCCCGGACCGTCCAACCGGTAAGGCATTTGGCCATCTCGATCACATCCTGTTGCGTGTAGCCGGCATCCACTCCGACGGTGTGCAGCTCCATCACCTCACGACCGTAGTTTTCATTGATACCGCGCTCCTGCTGCTTACGGCGCTGATTGGGCATCCGCCCGTCCGGGGCAGGAAACGTGCGCGCATCGGGCGCGAACCCTCCGGCGAACATCCCCTGAAAATAGCTGCGGCCCAGTGCGGCTGGCTGACGGCTTTGTTGGAAGGCGATGGGATCGACGCTCAGCCAGTTATCGAGAAAAAAAAGCATCGCAGGACTTTTCGCCGTCGCAATCAGCAAGTCCTGAAACTTGTCCATCGTGTGCGGCCGAATCGTATCGCGAACATACGAAGTGAGAAACCAACGGTCGGCGCCCTTGCCAGCAAAAACATTGAAATGGTTAAACCAGAAGTCCTCCATCACCGCTTCCAGCTGACGCTGGCTGTAGAGAGCGCGGTCAAGCTTGGCCATCGCTAGATCAGCGACGATTCGACCGGGGCCCTGCATCCGAGCGAGCGCCACGGGCGCGTCTATGGCTTGCGCCATTTCGGCCGAGGCGGCGCGCCGCTCCTGCCTGCGCTGTTCGGCGGCTTCCTGGCCTTCCCTCTTGGCGACTTCCGCGGCCGTAGGGAAATTCTCGGCCAGCTCTCTCGGAGACATCCTTAACGTGGCGTACCTTTCGTCCAAGCGGCTGTCCAGTTCGGAATCGTCGAGGGTTTCCGGATGGAGCTGCTGGTTGACCCACCGCTCTAAGCCCATTTGGCGAATGCGTTCTACGTCGCCCGGGCGCGGACCATAGGCAAGGCGATTGAGCGCATGGAGGATGGCCTGGTCCTCGGTCAGCTCCGTGATCGGAAGGTGGCCCTTGAACTTCTTGGTGAGCTGCGCATCGCCCGAGCTCGAGCCGGATTTCCACTTCTGCTTGCCGCCGAGTGCTCCGGGTGAGGCAAAGGCCACGGACACAGCCAAGAGCGCCGCGAATACGCGACGAAAAAAAACGGTAGCTGGCAGACCATCAAAGGGATGCGTTGGCATCGTGTTCATGCAAGTTTAACCCCTTGGCGGGACAATAGTTGCGTGGCGAGCGATAACGGTAAACCGATAGGTTGGCAACGCTTAGGCTAGGTCTGCAACCCTGCTATCCTGAATGAGCGGCGCGAAAGCCATCCAGCGTCCAGAAATCCTGCGCTTCGTCATGGCGCAAAACGTAGTAGTTGCCATCGTCGGCGCGGACGCGGAAATAGCTCGCTTCTGGTGAATACCACTGTCCGTCCAGCTCGTCGACTCGAAACTGCCGGCCCCGAATGGCGAAACGAAGGGGTTTTTCGTCAGCCCGGTGTCCGGCATAGCACTCGACGTGAATGTCGCTCATGGTGCGCCTCCGCTACGCGACAGCCAGGCCACCGCTTACATGCGGGCCTAGTGTACCAATTACAGGGCCCTGCGCAATGGCTAGCCAGGGCAACTAAGGGGTGAGAATGGTAACGCGAGGGCGAGGACGGGAAGCGTCCTGGGCCTCTGCGTTGTAAGCAGCACCCAGGAGCACGATGATGGCGGTTAGAAACATCCAGACGAGCAGACCGATGGCCGAGGCCAATCCGCGATACACCATGTCATAAGGCATTCTGCGAACGTAGGATCCAAAGGCAATGTCCGCCGCCCACCAGAGTACGGTGGAAACGACCGCCCCCGGCAGCAAGCGTCTCAAACCGGCGTGCCCGGGCCGCCCGATCCGGTAGAGCGCTACAAGCACCCCCATCGCCAGCGTGAAAACGACGGTCGCGTAACAGGCGATCTCAAGGTCGCGGGTAAGGCGCGCCGAGCCGATCTGAAACAAGCGCAGGGACCGCCATTGCTTGCCAAAAACCGTCAGAAACACAACCGCGAGCATGGGTACAATCGTCAGGCAAAGCAGTCCGAGGGCCCGCAATTGCCGCCGCCAGTATCCCGGTTGGAGCAAATCCCCCTCGATGATCCGGAAACCCTCCATGAAGCCGACCATGACCTGGGTGCCGGCAAGCAGGGTACCTATCAGGCCGAGCGAGAACCATGTCCAGGGATGTACCGTCCGTCGGACAAAATACTCCGCAACGACTCGAGAGCTACCCGGAGGAAGAATCATCATCAGTCGACTTGGAATCTCTCGCAACGCCTCGGCAAAGAGCGTTGTTCCTCCCAACAAACCGAGGGCGAGGAGCAGAAGCGGGAAAAACGCCAGAAACATGTTGAATGCGATGGCCTGGCCCAATGTCACACAATCGGGGAGCACCCGACCTAGCGCACGCATCAGATTCCTGAAGATCGCATTCATTTTTGCCCCGAATTATACGGGAACGTTTTGAAACCGCGAACGATGTTTGGCGCGGCGGCCGCGCCTTGCTCAGCACCATCGCACAGAGTAAACTGCCCGCAACATGGCGACCCAGCGGAAAATCGTAACCAGCCGCAGCGAAGAGATCGTTCGCAAGCACCAGCAGTATCTCTGGCCAGCCGTCACAAACTACTACAAAGAACCGCTTGTGGCAGACCACGCCTCGATGCAATACGTATGGGATATCGAAGGCAACAAGTACCTGGACTTTTTCGGAGGAATCCTCACTATCGGCGTGGGCCATTGCAATCCAAAGATCACATCGAAGATCAAGGCGCAGGCCGACAAGCTCCAGCACACCTCCACTCTGTATCCCAATGAAGCAATCGTCGCGCTGGCCGAAAAGCTCGCTGAGATCACGCCAGGGCAACTTCAGAAGAGCTTCTTCACGAACTCGGGAACGGAAGCCAACGAAGCGGCCCTCTTGCTTGCGCGCATGGCGGGCCCAAGCTACGACGTCGTCGCACTTCGCCACGCCTATTCTGGCTCCTCTGCCCTCGCAAAGGGTGTCACGGCGCAAGCGGCCTGGCGCAAGAGCGGAGTCATCAGCGTGGGGGTCGCGCACGCCCTCAACCCCTATTGCTACCGATGCCCGCTGCAGTTGAAGTACCCCGACTGTGGAGTCGCCTGCGCAAGCGATGTGGAGAACCTCATCCAAACAGGGACGAGCGGGTCGATTGCCGCATTCATTGCCGAGCCCATCCAGGGAGTCGGAGGATTTATCACTCCCCCGCCCGAGTATTTCAAGATCGTGTTCCGGATCGTCAAAAACTATGGTGGGTTATTCATCTCCGACGAGGTGCAAACCGGTTTTGGCCGCACCGGGAAAAAATGGTTTGGCATTGAACAGTGGGAAGTGACCCCGGACATCATCACCTGCGCCAAAAGCATGGGTAACG
>Ga0187779_10001126_pt1 | contig 16800 bp, 11 predicted proteins | sample 1015_Q2_SP10_10__FD_132435 | JGI IMG/M metagenome (GOLD analysis project Ga0187779, IMG submission 132435) | Tropical peat soil microbial communities from peatlands in Department of Meta, Colombia - 1015_Q2_SP10_10_MG | ecosystem: Environmental > Terrestrial > Soil > Wetlands > Peat | place... | reverse complement strand
GGTTACGGTGCTGCCGATCGGTTCGCTCTTGCCGGCGGCGGGGCTGGTCGAGATGACGTCGCCGCTGGGGACGGTGTTGCTGGTCCGATCTGCACGGCGAACCCCGCGTTCTCGAGCGTCGTGGTGGCTGCGCGCTGCGATTCACCGATCACGGAGGGCACCTCGGCTTCGGGGGAACCGCTTGACAGGGTCAGGGTTACGGTGCTGCCGATCGGTTCGCTCTTGCCGGCGGCGGGGCTGGTCGAGATGACGTCGCCGCTGGGGACGGTGTTGCTGGTCCGATCTGCACGGCGAACCCCGCGTTCTCGAGCGTCGTCGTGGCTGCGCTCTGCGATTCACCTGCCACTGAAGGCACCGATCGGGAATGGGTTGCGGTGCCGGATGACAACACGAGGGTGATCTCCGTGCCGGTGGGTTCGACGCTGCCAGCAGGCGGTAGGGTGCCGATTACGAGCCCCCATCGGATTGCTCGGCTGGCTTGATCGCTCCCGGTCCGGACCGCAAACCCGAGAGATCGCAGCTTTATGTCCGCAGTCTCCGGCGATAGCCCAGGCACGGCTGGGACCCGGATTCCGTCGGTCTGACCAGTGGAGAGGGCGATCACGACAAGAGTGCCTACCGGCTCGCGCTCGCCCGGGCCTGGCACCGTGCCGATGACAAATCCGGAGGGGACGGAAGGACTGTCGTGCGCTGGCCCGATCTCAGCGCCGAATCCAGCCGCGTGCAGCCGCACAGTCGCGACAGCCTGGGACAGGCCCACCACCGACGGGACCAGGATGCGTCTGGCCCTTCCGATCGAGACCCTTAGCGTCACCGTGCTGCCCTTACGCAAGAGCGTCCCGGCGGGGGGACTAGTGCCGAGCACTTGACCAGACGGGACGGTGCTGCTTGGGACCGTCGCTCCGGCCCGAACCACGAACCCTGCGGCCTCCAGACGCACGTTGGCTAGGCGCTGGCTCAGACCAACAACCCCTGGCACGGGGCTCGTAGAGTAAGTTTGTCTGAGGCGATGACCGAGCGCCAAAGCGCCCGTCGCAACACTAAAAACCTACGGTCGCAAACACTATTATCCCGATCCAACTGGCCGGGACCGCGCCGAATGAAGCGGGAGTGAGTGAGGTCGTTTCGGGGCCCGAGTTATCCATTTGTATGCCTGAGCGCGCGGGCCCATGGCGTTGGCGCCACGGGGCCGCAAGCGCGCGCTTTACAGCCGAAAGGAACAGCAGCAATGCTCCCACCGCGACTATTCGTCGTCTGTGGTGACGCCCAGGCGCAGTGAGGAAAGCAGCGATCGCTGCACCTGCGATCCCGGCAACGAGCTTTTCGATGCCGCTCTGACCCACTAGCTGGCTAAGCAAGGCGCACGTCCCCGACGCAGTGCACTGCAGCATCACCGCCGACCGACTGAGGTGCGTGCCGCCGGAGGACGAAAACGGTGGGCTTGTCCGTGGTGTATAGGACGAGCGCTTCGTACGAGGAGGCTGGTCAGGAGCTCGCAACTGCTTCGACATGTGCTTTCCAGAACCGGGCAACGAAAACTCTGGGGCCCACCGCTAGCAAGATAAGATCCCAGACTCGATTTGTTGTTACTGAGCGTGTGGCGTACGCAAAAATACGTTCAAGTGGAAGAAGACTTGCGCGCGTCGGCATCGGGGTCGATGAACGTCCGACTCCCTTATAGGTTCGGCCGGACCCGTCGCTTCGACCGAGACACTCAGCGGACGCCGCAACCTCGCGCACGGTCGCTCCTATGGCCTAGGAGTCGACAGGCTGCAGCGGATTAACGACTTCGCTCGGCCGCTAGAGCGGGACTCAGTCTCGTCGGGCCGAGGTCCGGCAATTGAAACCGTCGGATTGGTGGGTGGTGCCGCTGGTCTCATCGGCGAGCGTGATGCCAGCGCTCTCCCGCACACAAATGGTGCGTGCGGGAGAGCCCGTGGAGTGCGTCTATGCCGGGACGGCGTGGGTCAAGTTCGTGAGGTCGCCGGTGTTGATCCACCCGTTGTTCTCCCAGGCCAGCTCGTTGACGTGATTGTTCTGGTCCAGGAAGTACACCCGGGCCGCGTAGTCGGCGACCGGGAAGCCCATCAACGCGCTACCGGGCATCGCCGGCGAGGCGCCCGTCTTGGCGGTCAGGTCGCCGGTGTTTCCCCAGCCGTTGGGGACGGTATAGTCCCAGGCCAGCTCGTTGACGTGATTGTTCTGGTCTAGGAAGTACACGCGGGCAGCGTCGTTAGCCACGGGGAAGCCCATCAGCGCAGTCGCCGGCCACGCTGGCGAGGCGCCCGTCTTGGCGGTGAGATCGCCGGTGTTGACCCACCCGTTGTTCTCCCAGGCCAGCTCGTTGACGTGACTGTTCTGGTCCAGGAAGTACACCCGGGCCGCGTAGTCGGCGACCGGGAAGCCCATCAACGCACTCCTCGCGGTTCCTGCGGAGGCGCCCGTCTTGGCGGTCAGGTCACCGGTGTTGACCCACCCGTCGTTCTCCCAGGCCAGCTCGTTGACGTGATTGCTCTGATCCAGGAAGTAGACGCGGGCAGCGTCGTTCGCGACCGGGAAGCCCGCGAGCGGCGGCCCGGCGAGACGCTTCACCGTGGTCGGCTGCCGGAGCCACGCCTCGTGCGTGATAGCAAGCATCGACGCCTCGTCGATGATCCCAATCGAGTCCCACGTGAACATCGCATAGCCGGAGTTGGCTCCATTGACGTCGGCTGGCACCTCGACGCCCAGCTGCTTTGCCAGCCAGGAGATGGATCCATAACCACAGAGCGACACGCAGTGATCTTCAACCGCATCGGCCTGAAAACCCGTGGCGAACCAGCCGGACACACCGTCCGCCGCGGTACCGCCAGCGGCGAGCCAGACCGTGTCGAGCTGGCCCCCGGCGACGCCGAGCTTGACCGGCCCGTTGGAAATGGCACTCTGCAGGACTGCAGCGTTCGTGTAATCAACGTAAAGGTACGGGCCGTCGTCGTAAATGAAGTCGTTCATGACGAATCCGTCCGACTGCATCGTCGTCATGACTGGAGTGAGGTAGGCCCCGTTGAGGTAACCATTCTGCGTCGCCCAAGCGACCACCTCATTCTCGCTGATAAAGATCTCGGGGTTGTTGCACGCCTTCGCGAACGCCTCTTCTGCCGTGACGCAGTCGCCGTTATAGTAGTTTCCCCAGAACGAAAGCGTCTGGGGAACTACGATGTAGGTCGCGGGTGCTGCGACGCGGGCGACGTGTCGTACCGCGGCGGCGATCACGCCCTGAGGTGTTGGGAGCGCGCCCCGTTGTGGGGATTGTGCCGACATTTACTGTCCTTCCTGTTGAGTAATGATCCGTGGGTTTTGACGGGAACGAGCCGCGGGTGAATTAGCTGTCATCTTCGCCGTCTATGTGTTCACCGCCGACATCTGTCGGCAGCTCCGGCTCCGCTTCGGAGCCGCCTTCTACCTCGCCGATGTCAGGGACATACGGCTTCGCCTGCTCGATCTCAGACTTGGGCGTCGGCATTGCTCCTCTCTTAGGTGAGGCAGGCTTGGGTGTAGGAGGGTCAGTCGGCGCCGGCGTTTCCGCGCCTGAGTCCGATCCATTCCCCATTTTCAGATGCCTCCGTATGTCTTCGTGAACGAAGAGCTGCTTGGCTCAAGCCCGGTCATGGTGAGGCGGCGGTTGGGTTGGTGGCCATTCTGCGCGTGGCAATCACCTCCGGTTGGTCGCCGGGCGGACCCGGCGCGACGTTTATGTGACTCAGCGAGCCCGCGGCGGTCGGGGTGAGCCTGCCGCCGGTGAGCGCTGAGTACTTCTTGTGTGCTCAAGACGATCTCGCCTGTTGCTCACGGTTTGCTCACATGGGGTAACCGGCCGCTCACCCTCCGACGAGCGTGTTTGCGGCGGTCCGCGGCTGTAGCGAGACAATCCGACGCTTATGCGCCACAGCTCGAAGATCCGGAGAGGCGTGCGTTGCCCACCGCGGGTAATGCCACGTCGATCCTGCAAGCGGCGATCGGTGTCCGCGGCCCTGACTAGGAGGAGCTTGTCGATTTCACCGGGCCAATAGGCGGCCGGCCAGGAGTACTTCAATGGCCAGGAACACCCCGACTCCGCGTTCTCGAGGTAGGGCCGCCATCTCCACGAGGAACTGTGGGTTGTCCTCGCTCCTGCCGATCAGTTGAGACCCGGCGTCTGCATCGAGTTCATCGGTTATCTGGTCCAGAAGCGCCTCGGGCTGCCGACGCGCCCGTTTACGCCTGCATGCTATGGACCGGTGATGATCGGTCGCGGGGCTCGGCCACGCTGCGCCAACGGCACACGCCCTTACCCGCGGCACCGCGCGCGGCGATCTGAAAAGCCGGAAGCTCTCGGTCGGTAGGCGTGAATTACGCTAGAACCGATAGGACGTCCAGAAGCGCGCGAGCTCTATCTGCTCCGGGCACCTCTCCCTTGATCTGGTACTGATCAAGCGCCTGGCGTGCATGCAAGACCGCCTCCTCGGCCTGACCAATGGTTGAGAGAACGGATGCGAGCGCGAGCTTCGCATCGGCCTGCAGGATGATGTTGTCGGAGCGGAGTGCGTGCTGGACAGCGCTGCGTGCCCAACTCTCGGCTCCGCGGTGATCGTTAGATGCGACCGCGAGTCGGGCGCGCACGCGGGCGATGATCACTTTGTTGAGCAGGTCATCGGGACCGCCAAGCTCCTCCGCAACGTTGATCGCATCGATCGCGGCCTCACGGTCTCCGCTCAGTTCGTGCGTCCGCGCCAGGATTGCCTGAGTTGTCGACCGGTAGCCGCTCTCGCCGACCTCGGTGAAGATGGCGTCGCTTCGCAGGAGCGCCGCCAGCGCGGCATCCGTCTCACCCGCCGCCAATTCTGTGATTGCCAGTCCCACCTCGGCGCCGCCGGCTGCCGCGCGCATCCCAAGGGCATGGTTGCCCTCGATTGCTCGCAGCGTCAAGCGACGGGCCTCATCGAAATGGCCGCGTAGTCGCGCGAGACTCGCGCGTTGGAGCAACAGGCGCGCTTCGAGATATGGCCCGACCTCCTCGCGGTCGAGGTCATCAAGCGCCTCGGCGAGAGCGTCGACATGCAGGTCTCCATAGAAAAGCGCCGAAAGCTGCCCGCCGAGCGCCCGAGTCCGAAGGCCTTCGTCCCTCGCCCTCCGGGCGTGCTCGGCGGCGAGGCGTGCTCGCTCACCCGCAAACGCCCATTGGCACCCGAGAGCACGCACCCAGTACTCGATCATGTGCCCTTTGGCGATACCCCGGTCGTCGCCGGCCTTCCCCAGCCGCTCGAGAATTCCCGGCAGGCGCGCTTCGATGATCTCTCGGGCTTCGTGCGGCTCGGTTCGCGTCAGCCACTCCATGCGCGTCACGGCGGCGAGCGCGCCGACGTCGGGATCGCTCTCTCCGACATTGAGCAACCTATCGGCTCGCGTGAGCTCACCGTCCTCCATTAGTCGCTCAGCGAGGTCCACCCCGATCCTCGCCCGCAACTGGTCGGGGTCCGGCGCGAGCTTCAGCGCACGGTCGAACAGATTTCGCGCAGCTGCAACGTCGCCCCGCTCTCTTGCCCGCCGCCCTGCCGTATGCAGATGAGTAGCCGCCCGCCGCGACAGCACCGAATCGACTTCGAGGCCCAGTTCCCGCCGATAGCGCACCGCCTGCTCCAGATGCCAACCAGCGATCTCGTTCAACTCCACGGCGTCTAGCGCACTGCCCTCGAGCCACTCAGCAAATCGCCGGTGAAGGTTCGACCGCGCCGCCTTGGGCAGCATGTCGTAGGCGGCGTCCCGAATCAGAAGATGGCGGAAACGGAACGCCTGGTCATCCTCGACCATAGCCGGATGGACTCCTATCAACTCCTTCCGGATGAGCCTAGAAAGAAGCGAATCAAGCTCGCCCCGTCGATGCTCAGTGGAGAGAGCCAACAGACCTCCCCGATGAAACACCTCTCCTTCGACAGCACCACATTGCAGCAGGTCGCGTTCCTCGCTCGCGAGTCGTTCGAGTCGCTCGGCTAGAAGGGCACGAATTGTCTGCGGCACTGCGACCGTACCGTGCTCGCGTACGAATGCAACCATCTCCTCGAGGAACAGCGGGTTACCTCCACTGACAACGATCATCTGCGACCCCGTCTCACGATCCAGGTCACCGGCGAGCTGCTCAAGCAACATCTCGCAGTCATCCGTGCCGAGCGGCTCGAGCAGCGCGCTGGTCGCATGCATCTTGCCCCCGCCCCATTCGGGACGATTCTCGACCAGGTCCAACCGTGCCACGCACAACACGAGAATGGGCACGCCCCGGGTGAGGTCCACGATGTGGTCGACGAGATCAAGGAGCATCGGCTCGGCCCACTGCAGGTCATCGATACAAACAATTACGGGGCGCGCTGCGGCCAGTGACTCCAACAATTGTCTGACTTGCAGAAACAGCTCCTCAGCCATCCCGACACCGCCCCCTATGAGATCAAGAACCGGTTTGGCGCGCTCACCGAGCGGCCTCAACGCCTCGATCACAGGCCAGAATGTGATGCCCTCGCCATAAGGGAGACACCGACCGCGCAACACGAGGCTGGCGTCACCGACCTCCGTGAGCAACTCGGCGACCAGCCGCGACTTGCCCACACCCGCCTCGCCCAGCAAAGTGAACAGGTGACAGCCAGGCGGCTCGACCGCGCGGCGCCAGCCCTCTCGGAGCAAACGCAGCTCAGCGTGTCGACCGACCAGCGGGCCGTCGAAACGCCGGGCGAGGCCTCGCGCCACCGGATCCAAGTGCACCAGCCGCAAGGCCGGCACCCGCTCAGTCGCACCCTGAAGCCTCAAGGGCTCCAGCTTCTCGACCACGACCGCGTCGCGCACCAGCTGCAGCGATTCGCTATCGAGCAAGATCTCCCCGGGCTGCGCCACGATCTGGAGCTCTGCTGCGACGCTGACCGGACCTCCGGTGACCACGTGCCCGCCCCCACCCGCGAGCACAAGGCCGGTGGCAACAGCGATGCGAATCCGTACCTGAAACCCAAGGCGTTCCCCGACGGCTTGTATCCGATCGCGGCTCTCTGCCGCTGCCCTAATCGCACGCAACGCATCGTCCTCGTGCGACTGCGGTATCCCGAAGACCGCCAAAACCTCATCACCGATGCACTTCTCAACCATCCCACCGTGCCGTTGAACGACAGTACGAAGCGCTTCGAAGCATCGATCCATCACGCTGCGGTGCCATTCCGGGTCGGGCGCCCCGCCCACGGCGACCGCACTCCTCATGTCGCAACGCAGCACCGTCACGATCTTGCGCATCGATGGCAAGTCAATCGGCGTCCCGTCCTCATCGCCGCCAAACCGCGGATGAGTCCGCATTTCGGGCGGATCCTCCCCGGCGAGCTTCGCGTCAACGTTGGTTCGCCCCTCCGGCGCGGGGCCGACTCCACTCCGATAGGGCGCCGCGAGTCTCGGTGACTGTTCCAGGATCGCAGCCTGGAGCAAGTTGAGTGCCGGACCAGGGTCTAACCCGAGCTCGTCAACCAGGCGGGCGCGCGTGCGCTGGTAGACCTCAAGGGAATCGGCTTGACGTCCGCACCGGTACAACGCAAGCATCAGCTGACCCGCAAATGCTTCGCGGGATGGCTGGTTCACGAGCAGCGCCTCGAGCTCGCCGACCACCTCGGCGTGCCGTCCCAACTGCAGATCGGCCTCGATCCCGTTCTCGAGCGCGACCAGGCGTAACTCTTCCAGCCGGCGGATGTCCGCCTGCGCGAAGTCCTCAAACGCGACCTCCGCCAACGGCGGGCCGCGCCACAAAGCCAGAGCTCCCCGAAGCAACTCGGACGCGCTGGCGGGGTCGCCGCCGTGCAGCGCCCGCCGTCCCTCTTCGGCCTGCGCCTCGAACGCGTCCGCGTCCAGCTCACCCGGGCCGACCGCGAGCAGATACCCGCCGCCGACCGTCCGGACAACCCCGCCCGCTCGATTATCAAGCGGCTCCAGCGCCTTGCGCAAACGCGCCACCGCCATCTGCAGACGATTGCGCGCTCCGGACCGGGCGCTGCCCCACACCGCATCGACCAGTGCGTCCGCTGACACCGCGCGGTTGGCATGCAACGCCAGATACGCCAACAGCTTCACCTGCGTTGGGCCGCCGACCGCCAACCGCCGCTCCCCTGCCGCGGCCTCGACCGGCCCCAAGATTCGAAAACTGGTCAAGCCAGACCCCGAGCGAGGAACACTAACAAGGCAGCAGTCGTGCAGCAATTCCCAATCGCTCCACCGCACCACCCAGGACGAGCTCTCCGCTTTCCGCCGCGGTGACGTCGGGCCAGCCCGCCAAATTGCTGGTCGTCCTCAGCGTAGTCGCGGGGACTTAATTCGTCTCTTCGTTTGTCACCCAACCCTCTGGTCGTTCGGTCGTCCGTGACCCTTCATTACGAGCTCAGGTGTCGCCGTCATCGCCATTTTCGGTGTCCGTCAACAGACGGAGCCGCTGCCGGCGCGCAGTCGCAGAGGCGTCTCTCCACGATCGCGGCCGCGCTCTGGCTACCCAACGCTCGCAGTTCGTTGTATGCCTGTCGCAGCGCGACTTCTTCGGGGGCATCGGCCAGCGCCAGTGCTGCCTCGTAGGGGCAGGCGTGCTCGCGCCAGAACTGGGCCACTGCTTCGTACTGACCCGCGATCTGCAGACCGCAGGGGTCCGCGGCGTCGGCCGGTGCGTCGGCGAGGATGCCGGCGCGCCAGCGCCAGCAGGCCAACTCAGCAATGAACGTAGGCTCCCGAAGCCGGAGAGCGAGGGCGAACACGTCGTCGGTCTCGCCAGCGGTCGCCCCGGGCCGGCCTTCCAGCCACGCGGCCTCTGCGCGAGCGACGGCGACCGGCGCGAGGTACTGCAACTCGCCTACCTCACGGGAAATCTCCAGGGCTTCGTCGAGTAGCGGCCAGTAGTCTCGCTCGCGGCGCCGTGGTCGGACGAGCGCCAGCACCATGAGCGCGACATATCGGGGCGCGATGACCTGATCGGGTGGGGCGGCCAGGATTGATTGTGCGGTCTCGGCGGCGTCGCTCCAGCGTCCTTGAGCCAGCTCGGATTCCGCCCTTGCGCTGTGCATGTAGCGCAGCCACGCCTCGAGCCCGTGCTCGCGACAGTAGTGCGTGCCGGCTCCGATGTAGCGGTCGGCGAGCGCCCAATCGTGCCGCCTGCCGAGCTCGTCGATCAGGTTGATGTACGCCCGTCCCGCGTCGGTCGGGAGTCCCGCTTGCTTAGCCAGCTCCAAGGCACGCTCGATCTTCGACCGTCCCTCAGGAGGATTGCGCCCGAACTCGACCGTTCCGACACCCGTAAGGCTGCGCACGAGCGCCTCGGTGTCGCCGACTTGCTCGGCGAGCGCGCTTGCCCGCTGTCCCCACCTGATCGCCTCCTCGGCTTCGGCGGCCCTCATGTGCAGGGCTGCCAGCTCGCTGTACGCGCGAGCGAGCTCGCGACCGGGCGGCGCTTGCTCGAGCAGCGTCACCGCCTCGACCGCGGCGCCGCGAGCCTCGCGGTGGCGACCGGCGCAGGCAAGCAGCGCCGCCCGCCGACGGTGTGCATCCCCCTGCTTGACGACATCCCCGGCATCCCGGCGGATGCCGAGTTCCTCGTCGAGCGCCTGGAGTGCTTCCTGACGCATGTCGGTGAGGAAGCACTCGTGCGAGAACCGCTCGAGCAGATCCGCCCGCAGCTCAGGCGCCAGCACGGGCGCGAACCGGAGTGCACGTGCATACTGTCCGGCGGCCTCGCGGTGCGCACCGACCGATGCGGCCTGCTCGGCCGCGGCCGGTGCGAACCGCAGCACCGCTGCTCGATCTCCGGCCGCCTCGGCGTGATAGGCAAGCCGTGCCGGAACTGGCATCCCAACGGCCGGGTCTACCAGCGCGCCGAGCGCGCGCCGGTGCAGAACCAGCCGCCAGTCCGGTGCCAGCGACTCCTCAACAGCGACGCGAGCGAGCTCGTGCCGGAACTCGACCCCGTCAGGATGCGCCCTCAGCATGCCCGACGCGAGGCATTGATCCAGCGTTCCCAGCGCCCCCTCGAGCAATGCCTCTAGCAGCCAGAGTTCGACGCGCTGCGGGATGACCGCGGCTGCGTCGAGCATCGCGCGCGCGACCGGGGCCAGCCGCGCAGCGCGGGCAAGGACGGCGTCACGGACCGTGGAGGGCACCCGCTCGCTGCCCGCCGCGAGCGCCTCGGTGACGAAGAACGGATTGCCGCCGGTCCGCTGATAGAGCTCGTCGGCGTCAGTCGCCGAGTTCGCGGCGAGCCGGGCAACCGCCGCACGGGACAGGCCGGCGAGCTCCAACCGGGTAGTGAGGCCACCGCTCGGCAGCTCGCCAACCACGATCCTAAGGGGGTGCGATCGATCGAGCTCATCGTCGCGGTAGCTGACGATCAGGAGCGCCGGGACTAGCTGCACCCGACGCGAGATCAATCGCAGGACGTCCAGTGTTGCCTCGTCGGCCCAGTGGAGATCCTCGAGCACCAGCACCGTTGGGATCGTCGACTCGAGTTCGTGAATCATCGCTGCCGCGATTTCGTGCGGCCTGGCGCCGCTCTCGACCAGGTCGAGAGGCTCCCCGCCCGTGGTTCGCGCGATGTCGAGCAACGGCCCCAGCGGCTGCGGCGTGAACAACGGGTCGCAGGCAGCCCACAGCACGCGTACTGAGGCCTCCAGCTCGTCGCAGAACCGGCGCAACAGTGCGGTCTTTCCGATCCCCGCTTCCCCCCGTACGAGAATCACCCTGCCGTTGGCGCGTTCGCTGACAGTCGTCAGCTGTTTACGTAGGATCTCAATCTCCGCGGAACGCTCAACGAGTTCCTCGCGCTCCTGCGCAGCAGCGGCACGGGGCTCAGGGCGGACATGATCGACGACATACAAGCGGCGGTGGCCGACAGTGTCGGTTCGCTCCGAGGACCTGTCGCTTCGAGCCGCGCGGACGGCCACGCGCGGCGGTGCCAGCGACCGGTCTTGGTTGAGGATCCGCGCTTGGAGCTCTTTGAGCGCGGGACCCGGGTCCAACCCCAGTTCCTGACCGAGATGTACGCGAGTGCGCTGGTAGACCTGCAGGGCTTCGGTTTGGCGTCCGCAGCGGTACAAGGTGACCATCAGCTGAGCAGCGAGCCGCTCACGCGTGGGGTACTCAGCGACGAGGCGCTCTAGCCCCGCGACAAGCTGGGCGTGGCGGCCCAGCTGCAGCTCGGCCTCGAGACGCGTCTCGAGCGCAACCAAACGCAGCTCCTCTAAGCCACGGATCACAGCCCGTGCAAAGTCCTCGAACGCGACCTCCGCCAGTGGCGGCCCTCGCCACAGCGCGAGCGCCTCGGACAGCAACTCCACCGCCCGGGCCGGCTCCTGCGCATCCAGTGTCTGCCGGCCTCGCTCCACCGCGTCTGCGAACACGTCGGCGTCCAGCTCCCCCGGCGCAACCGACAACAGGTAACCGCCGCCGACCGTCCGCACCAGAGGTTGGCCGTCCCGGCTCAGCGGCCCAAGCGCCTTTCGGAGTCGGACGATTGCCATCTGGAGACGATTGTCTGCGCCCGACCGGGCTGGTCCCCACATCGCGTCGGCCAAGGCGTCCGTCGACACCGCGCGATTGGCGTGTAGCAGCAGGTAGGCCAACAGCTTCACCTGCATAGGGCCGCCGACTGCCAACCGCCGCTCCCCGGCCGCGGCCTCGACCGGCCCCAGGATCCGAAAACTGGTCAAGCCAGACCTCGACGAAAGAACGCTAACAAGGCAGCCTCCGTCAAGCAATTCCCGAACGCTCCACCACACCACCCAGCGCCGACCACGTCCCTCCGGCAACCGGCCAGCAGACGCGTTGGCTGGAGGGCCTGGGCGTCGCCGGTCCGGAGTGCCAGGCGGAAGCGACACTGGACTCGCCGCGACGTTGGGGCTCCGCGCGAGCGATCTGATGGGGCAGAAACCGGGCGTGCGCAGACCGCAGTCGACCTGGACCCGCACGGCGGCCAGACCGTCGTCGGCGCGCGGCGATCAGTCGCACCGCCCGTTCGTGTGATGGCCGGCGGCCGCGGGCACGACCTCCCGTGACTGCTCGATGCTTAACGATGCGACCAGCTCGCCGACCGGCGCCCGCGTGCGACTTTGGTGCGATGCGCCACGACACGGCCCCATTCGGTACATGATCGCCGGTCAGAGTGGAACCGCCCCCGGTTCCGTAGACACCGATCCGAGGGTACTCCAAACGGGCTCGACTCGAATCTGTGACCAGTTTTCACTCAATACGCCCGTGATCACCACCGCAAAAATCTAAAAATCTGGCCATTTGCGGGCTTTTCCAGACAGACAGACAGACAGACAGTCAGGTACATAGATAGAACCGTTTCTGGCGTGACGCCGCTGCTGCGGCCGGCCGCTCATCATCCGGGCTCTTCGCGGTAGGCTGTGTGCGCGTTCGGCGGACGTACGTGCCGGCGGTCCACGAGGAGGTAGGAAAGATCGATTCGGGAGGGTCGGCCTCGAGGTCTGGGCTGGTGTGGATTGGGCGCCGGCTGGCGGGCGAGGCGGGGCAGGATCTCGTTGAGTACGCGGGGGTGCTCGTGCTCGTCGCGGCGATCATCGCCGCGGTCGGGACAGCGAACCTGTCGGGTTCGATCGCGCGCGCCGTCTCGTGTGAGATCAAGCAGATCATCCCGCCTACGCGGTGATCGCGCTCTCGCCGCGCGCCCAGCAGGCGCAGGCCAACGGCAACAACTTCCTCGACCGGCTACCAGCAGGCCTACCACGCCTCCGCCGGCATTTCCAAGATCACGACTCCGGTGCTGTTGGCCACCGGCATCGCCGGTGTGCTCAAGGATTTGGCCGTTCCCGGCCTCTGGGGCGCGCTCGCGGTCGTCGGCGTCGGCAGCAGCGATGCGCAGCGCGCCGAGCAGGCGGTCAAGGAGTTATGATAGAAGGTGCGAACAGCAGCGCCGGCGCCACTGAGCAACCGAGCGAGAACGGCGCTGGCGCAGGCGCTGGGAGCAGTCGCGGCGGGCGGGCGCCCGTACTGAAGGGGAGGCGGGCGTCCAGCGCGCGATCGGAGAGCTGCGCGCGCAGGGCTACTCGATCGAAGGCCAGGAGGTCACGATTCAAACACCGGTCGGCCGAATCCGAATCGACGTGGTTGCGCGCGACAAAGATGGAAACCTGCTCTTCGAGGTCAAGAACGGCCCGAGCGCAAGTGTGAATTCCAACCAGGAGCGTGTGTTCGCGTACATCAGGCAACATGGCGGGACGCCCGTAGGTACGAACGCCGCGAACGCCGGTCTCCAGCCTGGCGTACCCATTCCCGCGACTCAAGTCCAAGTCATGCATTACCGTTAGCAAGTGTCTGTCATCGTTGATCGCGAGACGCTGGCGCTAGACCTGCGTACATATGGGGAGGATGAGGCGGCGCAGCGCGTCGTCGCACTGGACGACGAGACGCTCAGCCGTATCCAAGAGCGATCGGACTTTTACCTCTACAACGGGGAACACATGCTGATCGCGAAAGCGGTATCGCTGGCGGCGGTCGAGGTGCTCGAAGGAGCTCCTCGGGACCTGCGATGGAAGCGCCGGAAGCTCAAGGGAATCTGGCCCGAGAAACGAGTCGAGAGTGAGGCTCCGCGTCGTGAACCAGTAGACCGCAAGCAGGTCGATGCGGCGATCGTCACGGCCCTCGACGCAGCTGGCTACATGAAGGCTCCAAGGGAGGCGCACATCTTCCTTAAGCCGCTTGCCGAGGGTGTCAAGGGCTGGGTCAGCTACTTCGCTGAGCGGACGGAAACCGGGGCGATCGATGTCACCCCGAAGATCGGGGTAAGGCACGACCGCATCCACGATCTCGTCGATCGGTTCGAGCCGCACCGGCAACTATATGCGGGGCCGACCGCCTCCATCATCCTCGGGTATCTACTACCAGAGAACAACCCGAGCCTCGTGTGGCGGTTTGACCATGAGACGCCGCCAGACGAGGTAGCGAATGGCCTCGCTGAGTACATCGTGCGTTACGGCGAACCGTGGATGCGTGAGCGCATACCGCACGACGCCATCATCGAGCAGGTGCGCTTCGATGAGCGCGGGTCTAGTCCGGTGAACCCGGAGCGGCTTCCGGTGGCTCTGTGGCTGGCTGGCCGACGGGACGAAGCGCGTGCTGCGCTCGGCGCCGAGCTCAGTAAGGCCGCCGATCGAACCGACGCGGCCGCCGAGAACTTCCGGCAGTTTGCCGACCGGTTCGAGGCGGAGGTATTGTCGGCTACGAACCGCAGCCGGTGAACGGCCGGCACCCCCAGCCGCGGTCCGACGCTTGCTCGAACACGACCGCGTAGTCAGTCATCCGTAGGTTCGACTGACGCGCCACCGTTCGGCGGCGCTCTGGGTCAGCGGACGCCGCCGAGGCGTGGTTCGGGGCGGTTCAGTAGACGAATGCCGACAGGGCAGCCGCGACATCGATCGCGCGGAAGGGGCCGAAGCGGAGCGTCCATCCGCCGCCGAACTCCTGGCGGAACGTATGAGGAACTCCGCGGCGCTGAAGCTCCTGCTGGTGATGCTCGGCACGCTGGTAGCCCGACGCGCCCTGGAAGGTGGCGTCCAGGCCGTAGCGGCCGTCGTCGACGGGCCAGATCGTGATCTTGTCCGGAACGGGCCCGGCCTTCACAGGGAGGCGGTCGGGGCTGCTCATGGAGTTCTGATCGGAGTTGGCCGGAATCCTCTTGAGCTGGCCGCGGGCGGTCCAGCCGACTGTCGGCCGCACGAACGGCACGTGCCCGCCGCGCGGGAGGTATCCGCCGTCGGATTGGTACCACCGCTGGGTAGCGCGTCCGGCCGTCGATCTGTCAAGCATCGCCTCGGTCGCAGCCGTAGTCGCAAGTCGCCCAGGTGCAGGCTGGAACCGCCGCGGGCGAGACGGAGGCGTGGCGGCGTCTGCGGCACGGTGGAGAGCTACGAAGTTGTCCCAAGTTGTCCCGAGATGTCCGGAGATGTCCCGACGTCCGGGCCTTCGACTCGGAAGGCCTCAGCGACGAGCTGGGCGTCCTCAGCACGCGGCGCGTAGTGCAGGTACTGCATCGTCGTCTGGATGCTCGAGTGCCCCATCCATTCCTGGACCCGGCGGATGTCGGCCTTGCCGATCATGCGCGTCCCGAACGTGTGGCGCAGATCGTGGAACCGGAGCTGGCGGAGGCCGGCGCGTTCGAGCGCGGCGCCGTAGCGACGGCGGAGTGCGGACCCATCGAGGTAGCCGCCGGCGGTTCCGACGAAGACCAGGTCGTGGTCGCGGACCCAGTTCTCACGGTCGCCGAGCCGCGCGAGCGCCGAGGCGACGTCGGGCGCCATCGGCACCGCCCGGACCTTGTCCAACTTCGGCGTCGTGAGCACGCCCTCCGAGTAATTGCCGCGAACGCGGATCGTGGAGCCGGCGAAGTCGACGTCGCGCCAATGGAGCGCGAGCAGCTCGCCGCGGCGGAGCCCGGTGAACGCGGCCGTCAGGAAGATCGCCGCGTCCTGCTCGCTCGCCGCGGCGCGCACGAGGGCGTAGACCTCCTCGGGAGAGAACACGTCGATGTCGCCGCTCCGACTCAGCGGCGGCTTCTCGACGTCGGCGACGGGATTTGACGGCAGGCCCGATACCTTCCTCGCGCGCGCGAAGATCCCGTGCAGCAGCACGAGCGCCTTCGTGCGGGTGCTGGCGGAGCGATCGATCGAGGCGATCCAGCGCTCGATCATCGGCGTCGTGATCGCCTCAAGCTGCATCTGCCCGAACGCCGGCAGCAGCATCGAGCGAACCATCACCTTGTAGCCGGCGACGGTCGACGGCTTCCGGCCGCGGTCGTGCTCGATGTACCTGAGCCACTCGGCCGCCGCGTCCGCGAACGTCGCGCCGGTGCGGACCTGGCCGGCCAATGTGCCGCGCCGCGCCTCATGCAGGACGTCTCGCAGCCAGTTCTCGGCAAGCCGCTTCGTGAAGTACCCCGTCGCCGGTCGACCGCGCCCAGTCCAGGCCGGCCCGAGCTTCTTCTGCACCTGGGGCCCGTCAGGCAGCCGGTGCTTGGCGTACCAGACCGGACCGCGTGCCCGCTCGACTCGGAACACGTGACCGGATGCCGCACCAGGCATGCGGCAAATCGTACGCCGATCTCGGGACATATTGGGGACACGAAACCGCGAATCCCCAAGCCCGCCGGGGGACTCGAACCCCCAACCCCTTCATTACAAGTTTCGCCCAGATGGTGCTCCCTGTAGCTCCCTGGCACGAAAGTCCAGCAAATGCCCGGGTTGGAGTGTCAGGGAGATACAGGGACGTTCAGGATGGGAGGTGCCCCATTTGGTGCCCCAGGTGCCCCGCTACCTGAGAGCACAATGGGATTTACCGCGTTCCTTGCGTTCCTGGCGTGCCTTGCGCCTGGTCGAGGAAGTCGACGGGCCGGACCTTTGGGTGCATGTAGGTCCGTTGCGCGAGCGCTCCGCCGTCGGCGTGGCGGAGCATCCGTGCGATGTCGTGCGCCTCATAGCCCTGCTCGGCCATCAGGGTGGCCACGCCGTGCCGGAGCTTGTGCGGGCTTGCCCACGGGACACCGGCGCGCTTGGCGGCAGGCTTGAACACCGTCCGGGTCCAGGTGCGCCGGTCGTACGGATTCCCCGCACCGTTGGGGAAGATCAGATCGTCGTGCGTCCCGCCGGTCTCGGTACGGCGACGGGTCAGCATCCGGGCGGCGTCGGGGGTTAGGGGAATCGGCTGTAGCCCGGCCTCGGTCTTGGACTTCGGAAAGCTGAGCATCGGGGCACCGTCGGAGTCCTGTCCCATCCCGCCGTAGAT
>Ga0187779_10001125_pt1 | contig 16817 bp, 14 predicted proteins | sample 1015_Q2_SP10_10__FD_132435 | JGI IMG/M metagenome (GOLD analysis project Ga0187779, IMG submission 132435) | Tropical peat soil microbial communities from peatlands in Department of Meta, Colombia - 1015_Q2_SP10_10_MG | ecosystem: Environmental > Terrestrial > Soil > Wetlands > Peat | place... | reverse complement strand
GGCGGCCGAGCGCGCGGGCTGCCTCGAGCGCACTGCCAGCCTGCTGGAGGCAAACCTGGACGAGCTGCTGGTCCTGTGCGTACGCGAGGCGGGCAAGACCATTGGCGACGCCGTCGCGGAAGTGCGCGAAGCCGTTGACTACTGCCGCTACTACGCCGCTCAGGCGCGCCGTGCGCTTACTTCATCCACGATGCTGCCCGGGCCGACCGGCGAGCGCAACGAGCTGTCGCTTCACGGGCGCGGCGTGTTCGCCTGCATCAGCCCGTGGAACTTCCCGCTCGCCATCTTCCTCGGGCAGGTGACAGCGGCGCTCGCGGCAGGCAACACCGTAGTCGCAAAGCCCGCGGAGCAGACGCCACTCATTGCGCGGCGCGCGTTACAGTTGTTGCACGAGGCCGGCGTGCCGCGCGAGGCGCTGCATCTCGCTGCGGGCCCGGGCGAAACCATCGGCGCGAGCCTCGTCGCCGACCGGCGCATCGCCGGCGTGGTGTTCACGGGCTCGGTGGACACCGCGCGCTCGATCAATCGCACGCTGGCGGCGCGCGACGGGCCGATCGTGCCGCTGATCGCAGAAACCGGCGGACAGAATGCCATGATCGTCGATTCGAGCGCGTTGCCCGAGCAGGTGGTAACCGACGTGATCGCCTCCGCATTCCAGAGCGCGGGCCAGCGCTGCTCTTCTCTTCGCCTGTTGTGCCTGCAGGAGGAGATCCAGGCGCGCGTGGTCGAGCTGCTGGCCCAAGCCATGCGCGAGCTTCGCGTCGGCGATCCGGGCGTGCCGGAGACGGACATCGGGCCGGTGATCGACGCAGCCGCCAAGCGAGCGCTGCAGATGCATCTCGACCGGCTCAGGTCCAACGCGCAGCCGATCCTGGAGCTGACACTGCCGGCCGGGTGTGAGCACGGTGACTTCTTCGCGCCATGCGCGTACCGGATCGAGCCTGCACAGATTCCGCGCAACGAAGTGTTCGGACCGATCCTGCACGTCCTCCGCTATCGGCGCGCGGAGCTGGGCTCGCTGCTTGAAGCGATCAGTGCAACGGGGTTCGGGCTGACCCTCGGGATCCACTCGCGCGTGACGCGCTTCGCCGACGAGGTGCGCCGCCAGCTGAGGGTCGGCAACACCTACGTCAACCGCAACATGATCGGCGCGGTGGTCGGCGTGCAGCCGTTCGGTGGAGAGGGCCTGTCGGGCACCGGGCCGAAGGCCGGCGGCCCGCACTACCTGCAGCGATTCACGCTCGAGCGCACCTACACGGTGAACACCGCGGCCGCGGGCGGCAATGCGGGCCTTCTGGCCGAGATCGACTGACTCGAAAAAAATTCGAACACAGAGAGTAAGGAGAAAACCAAGGCGAATTGAGCCGCCAAGGCGCCAAGCACGCCAAAAACTACCAGAGCCGAGCCATGGAGACACCCGGGCAGTTGTGGTCTTGCTTGGCGTCGTGGCGTCGTGGCGGCTCCGACCAGATTTCGCTCTGCTCCGCGTCTCCGTGGTTATAGCCTTTGTGGCTACAGCGCCTTCGCCTGATCGCGAAGCAAATTCTTCTGGATCTTGCCGGTCGAGGTTTTGGGCAGCGGTCCGAACACGACTTGCTTCGGAATTTTGAAGCGGGCCAGACGCGAGCGGCACCAGGCGATGAGCTCTTCCGCGCTGACCGCAACGGCATCCGGCTTGAGCGTCACAAAGGCGCACGGCGTCTCGCCCCATTTGTCATCAGGCCTTGCGACGACGGCCGCCTCCAGCACCGAAGGATGGCTGTACAACACGTCCTCCACCTCGATGGTCGAGATGTTCTCCCCGCCCGAGATGATGATGTCCTTGGAGCGGTCCTTGATCTTGACGTAGCCATCCGGGAAGACCACCGCCAGATCACCGGTGTGGTACCAGCCGCCGCGGAATGCTTCTTCGGTGGCCTTCGGGTTCTTGAGGTAGCCCTTCATCGTGATGTTGCCGCGGAAGAAGATCTCCCCCATGGCCTCGCCGTCGCGCGCGACCGGTTGCAGCGTTTCGGGGTCGGCCACCATCATCGACTCCTGCAGCGGGTAGGTGACGCCCTGCCGGCCATTCAGCTCCGCGCGCCTCGCGACCGGCAGCTCATCCCACTCCGGATGCTTCGCGCAGACACTCGCAGGGCCATAGACCTCGGTCAGCCCGTAGACATGCGTGAGATGGATGCCGATGCGCTCGGCACCTTCGATGACGGCCTGCGGCGGTGCCGCGCCCGCGATCATGCCGTGCACCGTGTGATCCCAGCTGCCCCGCATCGAGTCGGGGGCGTTGATAAGCATGTTGTGCACCACCGGCGCGCCGCAGAAGTGCGTGACGTCGTGCTCGTGGATCAGCGCGAAGATGGGCCTCGGCTCGACTTTGCGCAGGCACACGCTGGTGCCCGCCAGCAGCGCCAGGGTCCAGGGGAAGCACCAGCCATTGCAGTGAAACATCGGCAACGTCCACAGGTAGACTGGGAAATGCGGCATCGCCCAGGTAACGGCGTTGCTGACGGCGTTGATGTATGCGCCGCGGTGGTGCAGCACGACACCCTTGGGGTTCCCGGTCGTGCCCGACGTGTAGTTGAGCGCGATCGCGTCCCACTCGTCGCGCGGCGGGCTCCAGTCGAAGTTCGGATCGCCGCCGGCGAGAAATTCCTCGTACTCGAGCTCCCCCAGCCGCTCGCCACCGCTCCCCAACGCGTCGTCGATATCGATCACCAGCGGCCGCCGTTCCAGCATCTGCAGCGCCTTGCCTACCGTGCCTGACAGCTCGCGGTCGGTCAGCAGCACCTTGGCCTCGCCGTGCTGCAGCATGAAGGCGATCGAACCGGAATCGAGCCGTGTGTTGAGCGCATTGATGACAGCTCCCGTCATCGGGATGCCATAGTGGGCCTCGAACATGGCGGGAATATTCGGCGCAATGATGGCAACCGTGTCGCCCGCGCCCACCCCGCGGCGCTGCAAGGCCGACGCAAGGCGCCGGCATCGGGCGAAGGTGTCAGTCCACGTGTAGCACTGAGCGCCATGCCTGACTGAGGGCCGGTCCGGATAGACCTCGGCCGCGCGACGCAGGAACGAGAGCGGGGAAAGCGGGACGTAGTTGGCGGCGTTCTTGTCGAGGCCGAGTTCGAACGAATTCATGCTTGTCTCCGGCGGCGAAGCGGCGGTCAGAACTGGTCAGGCCGCGAGGATTGTCGGTGTTTCGACAGCCGGGCGTAGTTCTTGCTGCACGGGTCCGTGCATCGCGGGCGGCTGCGCGCGTAGCCGCATGATACGCGATGGAAAAACAGGGCGCGGCGGGTTTTTGTCGCTCACCGAGATGCGCTCAGGATGCCTCCTGTAACGCGGATTTCTTGATCTGAATGCCTGGCCGGTAAGGATGCGCAAGCTGGCACGATCCCCACAAGCAGCTCGGGGGCGTCGGGAGGACGCTCCGGCCGGTGCTCGCGGCCCCTCCAGCAAGCTCGATCGGGTCAACCGGACGTACATCTGCAGCGTCCTGGTCCTGGATATCGTCGACTACGCCAAGAAGCCGGTGGCCGAGCAGCTCAGCACCAAGGAGCAGCTCACGACCCGCCTTTCCGACGCGCTCTCCGGCATCGCCGCCAATGATCGCATCGTCCTCGACACCGGCGATGGGCTTGCTGTCAACTTCCTGGGCAACGCCGAGGACGCCCTGTTCGTCGCGCTGCACCTACTGCAAGGCCTTGCATCCGCGCGTCCGCAAGAGCCCGCGATGGAAATCCGAATCGGACTCAACCTGGGGCCGGTGCGCCTGGTGCGTGGCGTGAACGGCGAACCCAGCCTGATTGGCGATGGCATCAACGTGGCCGAACGCGTAATGAGTTTCGGAGCCGCTGGGAGGATGCTGCTCTCGCGCGCCTATTACGGAACACTGAAGGCCGGCTCCGAGGAGTACGTGCCGCTGTTCGCATACCAGGGATCGCGCACCGACAAGAACGTCCGCGAGCATGAGATCTACGAGATCGCCGCCCCCACCGCCCAGGTGCTCGATCTCGCCGAACGCCGCCGTCAGGCGCGCGCCCGAGGGCCCAGCGCGACGGGCGTGGCAGAGCGTGAGCACCCTGCGGCGAAGGATGAACCCAGACGCTGGCTGGTCAGTGGCGTTGTGGCCTACGCCGCTGCGGCAGGATCGCTGATCGCGCTGATCGCGGCCGTCTTTTCGCACATCGGCGAGTCCAGCGTCAAAACCACGTCCATTGCGGCCCGGCCCCAAAACATCGACCGTGCCGAGGCGCGCGCGCCATCGCCTCCGCCCGCGGTGGTGGCGACTGCGCCGCCGGCCGTGACCGAGGCGCCAGCGGCCCCCGCAACTACCTCGCCCGCTCCCCGGCCTGAAGCCTCCCCCGCTCGACCCACTACGTCCGAGCCGGCCCAGACTCCTCGGCACGGATCCGCCAGCCGCAAGGATGCCGCCAAGCAAAAGCCCCCGCGAGCGACGGCAAAAGCCGCGAAACCGAAGTCACGCACACTGGAAACGAAAGTCACCCGCGCGGAGGCGAAACCCGCGCCGCCTGCGCCCGCTGCCGCCCAGCCGCCGCAAAAGGCAGCCCCCACCGAGCCGGCGACGACGGCGAACACGAAACCCGCCGCTGGCCCCACCGCCTTGATCATGCTCGCCGTCTCGCCGTGGGGAGAGGTGGTAGTGGACGGCAAGTCGATGGGGGTCGCACCGCCGCTGTCCGAGCTCGAGCTGGCGCCGGGGCGCTACCGCATCGAGATCCGGAACAGCAGCTTCAAGCCCTACCTCGAGATCTTCGATCTCGAGCCGAACCAAACCATTAGAATCAAGCACAAGTTCAAGCAGGGATAGGACGAGCCTATGCATCGGTTGACGAACTGCGCGCTCTCGATCGTCCTCGCGATCGCGCTGGGCGCTTGCGACAGCAAGGTGGTGCAGGAGTTTCCGCTCACCAAGTTCAAGGCCGAGAGCATGCTCGACAAAGGCATCCGCGCGTACGACGACGGCGATTACAAGGTCGCGGCGCGCAACATCCAGGGCGCGCTCGACGCCGGCCTCACCACGCACTCGCAGGCCCGCGCGCACAAATATCTCGCCTTCATCGACTGCATCTCCGGCCAGCAGGCGCAATGCCGCGACGAGTTCAAGAAAGCCCTCGAAATCGAGCCCAAACTCGAGTTGAAGACCGAGGAAGCCGGGCATCCGATCTGGGGTCCGGTGTTCCGCAGCGTGAAGGCGGAAATGCACGCCAAGCAGTAGGGCCCCGGTGAACGCCCCGCAACCCATGACCACGCTGGGCCGCTACGAAATATTGGCCGAGCTCGGCCAGGGTTCGATGGGCGTCGTGTACAAGGCCCGCGACCCGGCGCTCGACCGGGTCGTGGCGATCAAGACCATCAACCTCACCCTGCCCAAAGACGAGCTGGCCGAGTACGAGGCGCGCTTTTACCAGGAGGCGCGGGCCGCCGGGGGCCTCAACCACCCCAACATCGTCACGATCTACGACATCGGCCGCAGCGAGCGCGTCGCCTACATGGCGATGGAGTTCCTCGAGGGCGAGGAGCTGCGCGCCACGCTCTCGGCCGGGCAATCGCTGCCGCCGGTTCAGGCCATGGACGTCGCGCTGCAGGTGGCGGATGGACTGAGCTATGCCCATGAGCGCCACATCGTTCACCGCGACATCAAGCCGTCCAACATCATGGTCGTGCGCGACGGCCTGGTGAAGATCACCGATTTCGGCATCGCGCGCATGCGCAGCACCGAGGTGAAGACGATGACCGGCACGATCCTCGGGTCGCCGAAGTACATGTCGCCCGAGCAGGTCGCCGGCAAGCGCGCGGATGAACGCTCCGACCTGTTCTCGCTCGGTGTGGTCTTATACGAGATGCTCACCGGCCAGACGCCGTTCCAGGCCGACAGCATCCACGGCACCATGTACCAGATTCTCCACGCCACGCCGCCGGCGCCGAGCGTGCGTGATCCCGAGCTTCCGCAGATCGTTGATCTGATCGTGGCCAAGGCGCTGGCCAAAAATGTGGAGGAGCGCTACCAGAGCGCCAGGGACCTGGCCACCGATTTGCGGGATTGCAAGGAGATGCTGCAAGGCCGCTCCGCCGGGGCTGCAGCGCTGTCGGCAACCGATCCTGGCACTCCGCCCCCGCCCAGCGCTACGCGCCGACAAGACAAGGTCTTGACGCTCAAGTCGACCAGCGCCAAGCCGGAGGACAGCGTGACGCAGAAGCCGGGGCTGATGCTCGCCAAGGCCTTCGACTCCTACGAAGCCACCATGCGGCTCGCCCAGATGACCGGCATGGAGAAGGAGCTGGCCGCCTTCGCCGACACCGTGCCCACCCGTGCCGCCCCGGCCGCCGACGGCAGCACCACCCCCACGCTGCGTGACCCAGCCGACGCTAACCACGCGCGTGCACCACGTGCCGACCGGACGCGCAGCCATACCTTTCTTTGGATGGTCACCATCGCCGCTCTGCTGACTGCGGCTGCGCTGGTTTTGTTCCGCTAGCGGTTACGGGTCACGCGCGTTACCGCCTCTTCGACCCGATCCACCGCCAGGATTTCCAGGCCATCGATCGTACCCTTGGGCGCGTTCGCGCGCGGGATCAGCGCCTGCGTGAAGCCGAGCTTGGCTGCCTCGCGCAGCCGCTCCTGGCCGCGCTGAACCGCACGTACTTCGCCGGCGAGCCCGACTTCTCCGAATACCACGAGCTTGCGCGGCAGCGGCTGACCGCGCAGCGACGACACGATGGCGAGCAGGATGGCGAGGTCGGCGGCGGGCTCGTCGATCTTCACCCCGCCGACGGCGTTCACGAACACGTCCTGGTCGTAAGCGGCGACGCCCGCATGCCGGTGCAGCACAGCAAGCAGCATCGCGAGGCGGTTCTGCTCCAGACCTACGGTCAGGCGGCGCGGGTTCGCGGCGTGCGACGCGTCGACCAGCGCCTGGATCTCCACCAGCAATGGACGGGTGCCCTCTTGCGTGACAAGCACGCACGATCCTGCAACCTCATCGTTATGCTGCGAGAGGAACAACGCAGAGGGATTGGGGACTGCGCGCAAACCCCGGTCGGTCATGGCGAAGACGCCCAGCTCGTTGACCGCCCCGAAGCGGTTCTTGATCGCCCGCACCAGCCGGAAGCTGGAGTGCGTGTCGCCCTCGAAATACAGCACGCTGTCCACCATGTGCTCGAGCACGCGCGGCCCGGCAATCGCGCCCTCCTTCGTGACGTGCCCGACGAGCAATAGCGAAGTGCCCGAGCTCTTGGCGAAGCGCGTCAGCTGAGCAGCGCACTCGCGCACCTGCGCCACGCTTCCCGGAGCGGATTGCAGAGCCTCCGAGTACACCGTCTGAATCGAGTCTACAACCGCGACATCGGGAGGGTGCTCGGTCAGGACGGCGAGGATCTTCTCCAGCTGAATCTCGGCTAGCACCGCGAGGCGCGCGTTTTCCAGCCCCAGCCGGCGCGAGCGCAGGGCGACCTGCTGCGCGCTCTCTTCACCGCTGACATACAGCGCCGAACAGCTCGCGGACAGCCGGCTCACCGCCTGTAGCAGCAGCGTCGACTTGCCGATCCCCGGGTCGCCCCCGAGCAGCGCGACGCCTCCGCGCACCAGACCTCCGCCCAGCGCCCGGTCCAGCTCGCCGATACCGGTCTCGCGGCGCGGCTCCTCCGTGGCGCTCACCTCGCTCAAAGTCTGCACCCGGCTCGCCTGTGCGATCCCGCGATAGCGCGCAGCGCGTTGTTCCGCAACGGTCTCGACCAGGGTGTTCCAGGCGCTGCAATGCGGGCATTGCCCTTGCCACTTGAGCGTCTGCCCGCCGCACTCGTTGCAGCTGTATACCGTCTTGGCCTTTGCCATCTCCGCTATTGCAGCTCCACCACCGGAACGCGCGGGGCCAGTGCGCAGAGCAGCTCATAGCTCACGGTTCCGGCCGCCGCAGCCACCTCGTCGACCGACATGCCCTCGCCCCACAGCACCACCGGCGAACCCATGCCGGCACCGGGCAGATCGGTCAAGTCCACGCACAACATGTCCATCGAGACACGCCCCAGTGTGCTAGTCCGGCGCCCAGTTACCAGCACAGGGGTGCCGGTGCCGGCGTGACGCGGATAACCATCCGCGTAGCCACATGCAACGACACCGACACGCATGCGGCGCTCCGAGGTAAACGCGCCGCCGTAGCCCACGCTGTCGCCCGGCATCAGGTTCTGGACCGCGATGATCTGGCTCTCGAGCGTCATGGCCGGAACGAGCCCGAGCTGTGCTGCTCTGCGGTCGGCGAAGGGCGAGCTGCCGTACAGCATGATGCCGGGGCGCGCCCAGCCTCGCGCCGCATCGGGATAGCGCAGCAGCGCGGCGGAGTTGGCAATCGACACGGGCAAGTCCAATCCGGCGGTAGCACCCCGGAACGCTTCGAGCTGCCAATCGATGCCGCGCGCATCGTCGGCGTTCGCGAGGTGGGTCATGAGCTTGATGTCGCCCACGTTGCCGCAGGCCTCGAGGCGCGTCAGCGCGGCACGCAGCGCTTCTGGCGGAAATCCGAGCCGGTTCATTCCCGTGTTGACCTTCAGGAAAACCTCGAGGCGCGAGGCCAAGCGTGCACGCTCCAACATCTCGACCTGCTCGAGATTGTGCACGACGGCGCTCAGAGCGCTCGCGGCAAAAGCAGGCAGCTCGCGCTGGTCGAAGAAACCCTCCAGCAACAAGATGCGCTGCGCGTGGCCGGCCTGGCGCAGGCGCACCGCGTCATCGAGATCGACCACAGCGAAACCGTCAGCCGCCGAAAGGGCGCCGGCCGCGCGCAGCAAACCGTGACCGTATGCTGCGGCCTTGACCACGGCCAGCACCTGCCGCGCCGAGCGCTTGGCCAGTGCCAGGTTGCTGCGCAGGGCGGACAAGCGGATGGTTGCGCGGATCGGTCGTGCCATCACCGGGCTCGCAAGCAAGACCGGGGCCGCCAGTGCGCGGTGCGCGAGCGCAGTACGCCCTCTGGAACGCAATGGTTTCGTGGTATAAAGTCGCGGCCCTCGTCGCAGGGCTGTGCGCGTAACCGCGCGAGAGCGCGCCGGCTGCACAGACCACAACATCCAAAAGCGGGATGATCCGCGGCTTCTACACCATCCTGGGAGCGCAATTCTTCTCTGCGCTTGCCGACAACGCCCTGCTGTTCGCGGCGATCGCCCTGCTGAAGGATCTGCACGCGCCGGGCTGGCAGACGTACGTGCTGCCGATGTTTTTCGTGTTCTCCTACATCGTGCTCGCGCCGTTCGTCGGTCCGCTGGCAGACGCCTTCCCCAAAGGGCGCGTGATGTTCGTCAGCAACGGGGTCAAGATCCTCGGGTGTCTGGCGATGCTGTTCGGAGTGCATCCGCTGCTGGCCTACGGTCTGGTGGGTGTGGGTGCGGCCATGTACTCGCCCGCCAAGTACGGCATCTTGACCGAATACCTGCCGCACACACGGCTGGTCTGGGCCAACGGCTGGATGGAAGGCCTGACGGTGGGCGCTATCATTCTCGGCTCCATCCTCGGCGGCCTCCTGGTCGGTGGCAAGTTCGTCGACTTTGCGGCGACACACTTTTCGCATCTGCGACACCACAGCTGGGTCACGAGCGGGCCGGCCTACGCCATCCTGGTCGTGCTCGGGACCTACGGCGTGGCAGCGGTGGCAAACCTGTATATCCCCCGTGTCGCCCTCGATCACAAGCTTCCCAAGAAGACGCCGCTCTACATCCTGCAGGATTTCTGGCACTCCTTCCGCCTGCTGTGGCGCGACCCGCTCGGGCAAGTGTCGCTCGCGGTGACGACGCTGTTCTGGGGTGCCTCCGCCAGCCTGCGGTTGCTGATACTCGAGTGGGCCAAGCTCGCGCTCGGGTTCACCTTGTCGGAGGCAATCAATCTGTCGGCGGCGACCGCGGTCGGCATCGCGCTCGGCGCGGCGCTGGCGGCGAAGTTTGTCGCGCTCAACCGCTCGGTCAGGGTGCTGCCAGTCGGGATCTTCATGGGCATCGGGGTGATCGCGATTGCGTTCATCACGGACTGGCGCCTGGCCCTGGCCGTGATGATGGTAGTGGGCGCGATGGGCGGCTTCTTCGTGGTGCCGATGAACGCGCTGCTGCAGCATCGCGGGCATCTGCTGATGGGCGCCGGGCATTCGATCGCGGTACAGAACTTCAACGAGAACATCAGTATCCTGGTCATGAACGGTGCTGCCGCCGGGATGGAGCGCGCCGGTATGCGCGTTGACGTCATGCTCGTCGTTTTTGGCCTCTTCGTCGCGGGCAGTATGTACCTGCTGTGGCGCAGGCACGGGCATGATCAGGATTGACCCCGGCTGAACCGAGCGAGCACGACCCGCTGCTCACTTTGTTCCAGCTCTCAGGCGGAGGCGCCGGTAGGTCCAGATGCCGACTCCCACCAACAAGAGCACACCGAGCAACACCGCTTCATAGCGCTTGGCGTCCAGGAGCAGCATTTCCATCGCGCGCCCGAACAGATAGCCGGCGCCGCCGATCAGTGTGCCCCACAGCAAGGCTCCGAGGAGATTGAGCGCCGCGAAACGCAATGGCGCCAGCACATGCGACACGCCGAGCAGAAGCGGCCCGGCGACCCGCAGGCCGTACATGAAACGCACTCCGATCACGAGCCAGGTCTGATGTCGCAGGACGAGGCGTTCGACGCGGGCCGACTGGGCCGCGATGCTCGGGAAGCGGGCCATGATCTGACGCCCTCGAAGGCGCCCGAGCGTGAAAAAGAATTGATCCCCGAGGAAACCCCCGAGAGCGGCGATCAAAATCACCACGGCGAGATTCAGGTAGCCCGCGTGCGCGGCGAACCCGGCCATGACCAAGACGGTCTCGCCCTCGAGCAGGGCGCCGACGAACACGGCGATGTAGCCGTAGTTCTGGATCAGTTCCTGTACGTGACTTGGTTCCATCTAACGGGACGAGCCGCCAAGGCGCCAAGGTGAACCCGACAAGGGGTTGTAGCAAGCGGGCATTGGCCGCGACGCACAACATACAGCGTCAAACAAACCCGTCTTAGCGCGCGCTATGTGGCAGCTACGATATAGGTTTCCTTTGCGCCGTGGCGCCGTGGCGTCGTGGCGGCTACATCTTGCATCACAACACGACCGGTTTGTCGGGAAGCTCGTTCGGCCCCGAACGCTGAGACGGGAAGTGGCGCACAAGGTGCTCGCCGACCGCGCGGATGCCCTCGATCACGCCGGCCTCGTATTCGCCTTTGCCGAAGCGTTGCTCCATACGGCGGCAGATGGCGTCCCACCCGGAGCCGACGCGCAGGTGAATCCCGCGATCGGCGACGACCTCCACATCGCGGTCCGCCAGCAGCAGGTAGATCAGCACCCCGTTGTTGTGCTGCGTGTCCCACACGCGCAGCTGGGAAAATACCTCCAGCGCGCGCCCCTGCGCCGTCCGCCCTGCGAGCAACTCGGGCAGGTCGAGAGAGTGCTCCACCGCGAAACGTACCTGACCCTCGTGTGTCGCTTCTGTCTCTTGAATCGCGCGCTCGATCGCGCGCAGCGACGACGCGGGAAACGCGCGGCGCACGCTCCACGCCGTCGTGAACAGGTGCCGGAAGATACGCCCGAGATCCATAGCTACCATCGACCCGACGCGCCACCGCCACTGAAGCCGCCGCCGCCTCCGCTGAAGCCGCCGCCCCCGCCGAAACCGCCACCGCCGCCAAATCCTCCGCCGCCCCACCCTCCGAAGCCGCCTCGCCCCATGCGTGACCCGCCCCCGATCAGGGTGAACACGAAAGCGATCATGCCAGCCACCACCGCCACTCCTAGTGAGCTCAGCAGGAGCCACGCGATGCCTCCGGCAACGCCGCCCACCAAACCGGCAGCAGGCAGCCGACCCAGCACGGCGCGCAGCACGCCGCCCACCACGACGACCAGGATCATTCCGAGGACGAACAAAGACTGCAGGTTGCCGGCATCGACCTTGCTCCGGCTGCGCCATTGAGTCTTTTCGGGCGGAGGCAGCGACTCTCCGTCCACGACCTTCACCATTGCGTCCACGCCGGCGTCGATCCCGCCGTAGAACTCCCCGGACTTGAACCGTGGAACGACGATGTCTTCGATGATGCGGTTAGAGACCGCGTCGGGGAGCGCACCCTCCAGCCCCTGGCCGACCTCGATGCGCAGCGCGCGGTCGTCTTTCGCGACCAGCAACAGGGCTCCGTCATCCACCCCTTTGCGGCCCAGCTTCCACTGCTCGGCGACCCGGATCGAGTACGCTTCGATCGCTTCGGGCTTTGTCGTCGGCACGATCAGCACCGCGAGCTGGCTGCCCTTGCGCGCTTCGAACGCGGCGAGCTTCTGCTCCAAGCGCGCCGTCTCCTCGGCCGACAGGGTTCGAGTCAGATCGGTGACACGCGCATGCAGCGCGGGAATGGGGACCAGGTCCTGGGCCCAGCTCGCGCCGAGCGCCGGCAGCGCGCACAGTAGCAGCCCTGTCCAGCGCAGGGCCGCGTAATGAGACATCTTCTTCCTTATTGCTTCGGGCTGGGCACCGGCTGGGGGGCGGGCGCCTGATTCCCTGAGGCGCCTGGTTTGCCGAAATCCACTGTCGGCGGCTTGGCGACGGCCGCTTCGTTCTCGACGGTGAAGTTGGCCTTGGGGCGGTAGCCGAACACCATCGCTGTCAGGTTAACCGGAAACTGCCGCACCGTCGTGTTGTACTCCTGGACGGACTTGATGTAGCGCTGGCGCGCGACCGTGATCCGGTTTTCCGTGCCTTCCAGCTGGGCCTGCAGATCGCGGAAGTTCTGGTCCGACTTGAGCTGCGGATAATTCTCCACCACTACCAGCAGACGCGACAGGGCGGAAGTCAACTCGCCCTGGGCCTGCTGGAACTTGGCGAATGCCTCTGGATCGTTGACCAGCTCGGGCGTCGCCTGAATGGCCCCCACTTTGGCGCGTGCGTTGGTCACTCCGAGCAGCACGTCCTGCTCCTGCTGCGCGTAACCCTTCACCGTGTTCACCAGGTTCGGGATGAGATCCGCGCGGCGCTGGTACTGGTTGATCACTTCGCTCCAGGCCGCCTTGATCTGCTCGTCCTGCGCCTGAATCGTGTTGTAGCCGCATCCGCTCAGACCCATGCCGGCGCCGAGCAAAGTCAGAACCACCAGCCATCGTTTCATTCGCGATCCCCCCTGCTTAGGTAGTGACGATTGCTCAATTGAGGACCGCCCGGCCTGCTTTCAAGCCAGCCATGGTCTCGCGGGCGTAGCACAGGTCCTCCCAGGCTTTCGCCTTGTCGATCAGGTTGCGTAACAGATAAGCCGGATGATACGTGACGATGAGCGGCGTGCCGCGGAAGTCGTGCAGCCGCCCGCGCAAGCTGGCAATGCTCGCTTCGGTGTGCAGTAGGTTGGAGGCGGCGGTCTTGCCCAGCGCGATTATCAGCTTGGGTTCGATCAGCTGAACTTGGCGCTGCAGGTATGGTTCGCAGCGCGACGCTTCGAGCGGCTCGGGCGTGCGGTTGCCAGGAGGACGGCATTTGATGACGTTGGCGATGTAGACGTCCTGGCCGCGCTTGAGCCCGATCGATGCGAGCATGTTGTCGAGCAGACGTCCGGCCTGGCCCACGAACGGCTCGCCGCGCGCGTCTTCCTCGGCTCCCGGCCCTTCTCCGACGAATAGCCAGTCGGCGCGCTCGTCTCCGACGCCGAACACGCTCTGCTTGCGGCCGGCATGCAACGGACAGTCCGTGCAGGTCCTGACCATCTGCTTGAGCTCGGTCCAGTCGGCGCGCAGGATGCGCTCGTTGCGGGCGTGTTCTGCCTGAACACCGACCACGGGCGTCGATGGCGTGTCGCGCGTGCCGGTTGCGACGCCAGACTGTGCCGACCGTGCCCGACCGCGCGGGACCCACAGCGGAAGCAGCCCCAACTCGCGCAGCACGAGCTCGCGTCGCTTGTCTATCATTGTGATCGAGCGTCCCTCACCTCTTTGCCTGCCTCACAGGTCCATCCCCATCAGGATGCCGTCTTCGCGTCCGAGGCCATCCGGGTAATAGCCGCGGCGCACGGTCAGCTCGTGAAAGCCGGCGTCTGCATAGAGCGAGCGCGCCGCCTGATTGGACGGACGCACCTCCAGGAAAAGGCGCTGCGCCGCGCAGCCGCGCGCGACGACAATGAAGTGATGCAGAAGGCTACGCCCTAGTCCGCGTCCTTGCCAGTCTGATGCCACGCTCAAGTTGAGCAGGTGCGCCTCGCTCACGCCGATCATGAGCACGCCATAACCGGCGATGCACCCCCCATACTCGAGCACCCAACAGCTGTAGCCCGCATGCAGCGAATCCCGGAAATTGCCTGGCGTCCACGGGTGCGCGTAAATGGCCTGCTCGATAGCGATCACCGTCTCCAGGTCCTCAGCGCGCATCGGTCGCAACACCGGGGCTTCGGAGAGCACGGCGCTCATGGCTGCTCCGCACCAGCGGCGCGCGACATCTTCAGTGCGCGGCGCTCTTCCACAGTCAGCGCCACACGGTCGCGCAGGTAGACCGGCCGCGCCTCCTCGGCGGGGACTATCAGGCCCAATCGCACCAACTCGACAGCGAGCGTGGCGACGTCTCGTGCATTGGGATAAAGCTCCGCGCGTGTGAGGATCAAGCGGCCGGCGTAGCGGCGGGCCAACTCAGCGCCGTGGGCGGCGAAGCCGCTGCCGACACCGACCCAGCCATCGCCATGGAGCTCGGGGGCCGAAGCGGGCGTGCAGAGGATCGGGGCATGCACGGTGCTCCACTGGCGCTCCGATCCGGGTTCAGTCGCGCGCTCGAACGCCGCAAAGTAGACCTCTCCCATGCGTGCATCGAGGCAGCTCACTACGCGCTGCGCACCGCTTGCCTGCGCCAGTGCCAGCAACGTGCCTACCTCGGCGACCGGAACGCCCGCCGCAAACGCGAGCCCCTGTGCGACGCCGCACGCCACGCGCAAGCCGGTGAACGATCCCGGGCCAGCACCGAACGCGACGGCATCGAGCGCCGCGAGCTCGATCGCGGCCTCGCGCAACAACCCATCGACCATCGGCAGAATCAGTTCGGAGTGCCGCTGACCTGCGCGCTCCTCACGCGACAGCATACGGCCGTCGAGCCAGATGGCGGCGGAGCACCATTCGGAGGACGTCTCAATCGCGAGGATATTCAAGACCGGCCAATCAACGCGCACGCAGCGCGGACATGCTGGCTGTCGAAAGGACAGGTGATGTCAAAGTGCCACTATTCTAGCTGAAAGCCGACATTGTTCGACGCGATCGACCCGTTTGAGACATTGACGTTGTTGCAATCCGGGCGTTCAAATCGAAAAAAGCTGACATTAGGCCAGTTTCGAAGTGCCAATCGGTGCATAACTACCTCGCGACTACGGACGCCAACAGCATCGAGCCTAGAGCTCCTTGAGCGCAGCTTTGGCCCTCTCCGGCCAAGTCTCCATGCCCATCTCGCGGAACATCGTGAGAGCGACAGTCAGCTTCTGTTGCGCCTCCTCCCTGTGGCCTGTCTTGGAAGCAAGTTCTCCGAGAGCGAGATGACACTGCGCCTCCACGGGCCGCATGCCCAGTTCGTGCGCGAGTGTCAGGGATTGTTGGTAGTGCTCTCGAGACTGGCTCACGTTCGGAGAGCCGCCATACCGGTGAATGTTGCCCAGCAGATAAAGGGTGCGAGCTTCGTCGCCCCGCTGTCCAAGCTCGCGGGCCAGATTCAGTGCGCGCCGTCCAGTCGTCACTGCTTCATCGATCCGCCCCGCACGGCCGTGCGCATCGCCCATCAACGCAAGAAGCCGCGGTTGATATACAAGAAGACTCTTTGACTCGGCAAGGCGCCAGCTTCGCTCAAACAGCGCGAGGGCATCGTCGAGTTGACCCGACGCATTGAACACCTCACCAAGGTGTACGGTCATGACCAGCTGTGGCAACGGCAGGTCAGCGCCAGCGTAGGTCTGCAGCCAGGCGTGTGCCAGGTGCAGGGCCTTCTGCAGCTCGCCCTTCCAGAGATGAACTGATCCCAGAGATTCTTCTGCAAGCGCGCGCAAAAACAGAACGTCGAGCGTCTGCGCGAATTTCACTGCTTGTTCCGCATGCAGCAGCGCTTGGTCGAACTCTCCGAGCTCAGCAAAAGACAACGCGGCCGTGGCCTCGGAGATCGAATGGCTCAATCTGGTAAAGGCCTCCTGAAAAACTCCGCCCCCCCACGGTTTCAGCAGCCGTCCGGGGATCTCTTCAGGCGCCAACCCAATATCGCGCTGGAAGTAGTCCGAGGCGTTGCGGTAGCCGCCGAGAAGCCAATGCGAAAGGCATAGACAATATCTGGCAGCGATGCGCAGCATCGGGTCCTGCTCGGCTTCCGCGATCGTCATGGCTCGCTCGCCATGCTCGATTGCCTGGTCGCAGCGACCCATGAGGGTCAACGCACTGCTAATTCCGCACTGGACCAGGGCTTCGCGGCGGGGATCATCCAGCGCTTTGGCTAGCGGCTCCGCTTCGCGCCCAAGCTCCAGCTGACGCCCAAATTCCCCGAGTGGAGCCAAGCTCATGCGCACTGCCAAGCGCAGGTCCACAGCCTGCTCCAGCGTGGCCTTGCTCTGGGGCAGATGCGACAGGACCCCGATCGCCTGCTCAAAATGTAACCAAGCCTCCCGGTTGGCGGAGCGACCCAGCGCTTTTTCACTCGCTATGCGAGAGTAATTGAGCGCCTTGTCCCATAGCTCGGCGCGCGGTGCATGATAGGCCAGGCGCTCGACCTGCTCCTCGATTCGATCGCGGTAGTGCCGCTCGATCGATTCCGTGATGCGAGCGTGCAGG
>Ga0187779_10001123_pt1 | contig 16849 bp, 6 predicted proteins | sample 1015_Q2_SP10_10__FD_132435 | JGI IMG/M metagenome (GOLD analysis project Ga0187779, IMG submission 132435) | Tropical peat soil microbial communities from peatlands in Department of Meta, Colombia - 1015_Q2_SP10_10_MG | ecosystem: Environmental > Terrestrial > Soil > Wetlands > Peat | place... | reverse complement strand
GCCTCGAGCTTCTGCTCCAGCGCCACCACGTACTCCCGGTCCCGCCCGCGCCGGGCGAAGGTGGAGGCCAGCGCATCGAGGGCCAGGGCGTTGGTCGGGTCGAACTCGAGGATCTTCCGGAGCGCCGCCTCGGCGGCCGCCGCGTCGTCGAGATTCTTGTCCTGCACCCGGGCCAGGACCAGGTAGAGCCGGGTGGCGAGCGGGCCGCGGGGAAGCTCGTCCGCCACCTGCTCGTAGACCGCGGCCAGCTCCTCGTAGGAGCCGGTCTCCTCGGCCAGCCGTTCCACGTCCTCGCGCAGGGCGTCGTCCGAGGGATCGAGCTGGAGCGCCCGGCACAGGGCGAGGAAGGCGCCGTCCTTCTGGCCCAGCTTCTGCTCGCGCACCTGCCCCAGGTCGCGCAGCGCCCGGATCTTCTCCTCCTCGGTCACCAGGTTGGGCAGGTAGCGGTCCACCAGCTGCGCGTGCGATCGCCAGTCGCTCACTTGGGCATAGAGGGCGAGCAGCCGCTCGTAGGCGGTGCGGTTGGCCGGGTCGGATTCCAGGAGCCGCTCCAGCACCGGGGCCGCCGACTCCGGCTTTCCACCCGGGCCGGTCCACAGGTCGGCCATCTCGAAGAGGGTGGCCACCACCTGGTCGCGCTCCTCGAGGCGCTGGAAGACGTCCGCCTTGAGCTCCAGCGCCCGGACCGCGTCGCCGAAGGCCCGGAGGGAGACGAAGACCTGGCGGACCCGGTCCAGCTCGGGGATGGTGTGCGGCTCGACCTCCAGGGCGCGCCGGGCGGCGTCGAGCGCCTCCTCGCGCTTCTGCATCTCGGCCAGCACCTCGGCCAGCCGGATGCGGATGGCCTTTACCCCGGAGGCGTCGTCCTGGAGCGGGATGAGGCGTCGGAGCACCACCACCAGGTCCTCGCGGCGGCCGAGTTCGGCCAGCGCGTCGCGCAGGGTCTCCAGCGCGCCGCGGTTCCGGGCGTCGCGCTCCAGGGCGGCCCGCAGGGGAGCGAGCGCCTCCTCGGGGCGGCCGAGCTTCCGGTAGAGCAGGGTCCCGAGCCGCTCGTCGAGACGGACCTGCTCGCGCGGCTCCGACACCTGTGCCCGGCGGCCGGCGAGGAGCGCCCGGAGGTCCTCCCACCGCTCGGCCTTCTCCAGGGCCTGCTCCAGCGCGGTGAAGGCCTGGTCCGAGCGCGGATTCCGGGCGTGCAGCTCGCTGTACAGCTCGATGGAGGCCTCGAGGTCGGCCAGGCCCTCGGCGGAGACCTTGACCATCTTGGCCAGGATGCGCTCCCGCTCGGGCCCGGAGGCGACGTCGCGCAGGACGCGGAGGACGGCGAAGAGGCGGTCCTGACGGCCGGCGGCCTCGTAGAGCGGCTCGAGCTGGCGGGCGGCGGTCTGGTTCTTGGGGTCCACCGCCAGCACCCGCTCCAGCGCGTCCACGGCACGGGCCGGATCCTCCAGCTCCACCTGGGCCACCTGGGCGAGCCGCAGGAGGAGCTGCGCCTTCTCCGTTCCATCCCCGGTGCGCTTCTCCAGCTCCTCGAGGGCGCCGGCCAGTCGGTCCGGCCTCGAGACCTGAGCGTAGAGGCGCACCAGCGCCTGGAGGCTGGCCGAGGCGAGCCCCGGGTCGAGCGTCCGCGCTCGCTCGTAGGCCTCGATGGCCTTGGCCGGCTCTTGAAGGCGCTGCTCGAGCAGCTCGCCGATGCGGAAGGAGACCCGGGCGGCGTCGGCCGCCTCGGCGATGCGCGGCAGCTCCTCCTCGTAGGCGGCGGCCAGCTCCTCGTGCGCGCGCGCCACCTCGGCCAGCCGGTCCAGCCGCTGGCGCAGCGGGGCATCGTTGGGGTCCTCGCGGAACGCCCGGAACAGGGCGAGGAAGGCCGGCTCGGCCTCCCGGGCCTGCTCCCGGAGGCCGGCCAGCTCGACGAGCAGCGACTTGCGCTCGAAGGGGTCGGGGGAGACCGCCACCCGAGCGTCGAGGGCAGCGGCCAGCTTGGGCAGCGCACCCGCGGCGCGGCAGGCGGCGAGGAGCACCTCCGCCGCCGCCTTGTTCTGGGGGTCCTTCTGGACCAGCTCCTCCACCCGGCCGAGGGCGGCGGCGTGGCGCGGATCGGCGGCGAGCACCTCGCGGTAGAGCTCCAGCGCCCCGAACTTGTCGAGCAGCCTGAGCTCCCGCACCTCGCCGAGGCGCGCCTTGAGCTCGAGGGCGGCGCGCGCGTCGGCCAGGGCGATGCGGCGGGCGAGCACGTCGGCGACCTCCGGCCACCGCTCGGCCCGGGTGCAGAGGGCGTCCATCCGCTCCAGCGCCTCGGCGTCGTCGGGCTTGACCTCCAGGAGTCGACGCAGGGTGGCCAGCGCCCCCACCGGGTCGGCCAGCGCGCTGTCTTGAAGTGCGGCCATCCTGAGGAGGAGGGCCGCCCGGGCTGCCGGGTCCTCGGTGGCGGCGAGCTGCCGGCGGAGCACCTCGAGCACCTCGGCCGGGCGTCCGGCCTGGGCGTGCAGCCGCTCGAGCGCGGTGAGGGCCTCGGCGTCGGCCGGCTGCGACTCGAGGAGCCGCTCCCAGGCCTTCACCGCCTCGTCGACCCGCCCGAGCGAGGCCTGGGCGCGCGCCAGGGCGCGGGTGAGGCCGGCCCGGGCGACGTCGCTCGAGGCCCGCGGGAGCACCTCGCCGAGGAGCGCGGCCAGCTCCTCCTGACCGTGGCCGCGCTCGGCCAGGGAAACCAGCAGCGCCAGCGACGGCTCCTCGTCGGGGAGCTCGCGCAGGGCACGGGCCGCGGCGACGAAGGCCAGCTCCGGGTTCTCGAGCGGGCCAGCGTAGAGCTTCCCCACCTTGCGCAGCAGCGCGGCTCGGTCCTCCGGCTTGGGCTCGGTGGCAGCCCGCGCCTCGAGGACCTGGACCAGCCGCAGGTGGTCGCCGCCGGCGGTGAAGATGGGCTCCAGCGCCTCGGCCGCCTCGCCGCGGAGCGAGCTCTGCGAGCGCGCCATCTCCTCGAGCGCCCCGACCGCCCCGGCGTGGCCCGGGCGCCGCCGCAGGACCTCCTCGAACATCTGCAGCGCACCCCTCGGGTCGTCGAGCCGAGTCAGCCGCAGCCGGCCGAGGCGCACCATGAGGTCGAACATCTCCTCCGAGCGCTGGCCGGCCTCGGCCAGCTGGATCTCCCGGACGATGAGCGAGGCCAGCTCCGGCCAGCGCTCGCTCTCGGTGAGCACCTTGCCCAGGGCGCGGATGGCCCCGGCGTCGTCCGCCTTCCGGGAGAGGATCTCCCCGTAGGCCTGCGCGGCGAGCTGCCGGTCGTTGAGCGATTGCTCGGCCAGCGTCCCCAGCTCGGCGAGGAGCTCCATCTGGCGCGCCGGTGACGGGTCGGCCATCACCTGGCGCTTGAGCACCGCCGCCAGCGCGTGCCAGTCGCCCTGGCGGTGGTGGAGCCGTGCCAGCGCGCCGAGCACGTCCAGGTTCTTGGGCTCGCGGCGCGCCAGCTCCTCGTAGGCCTTGACCGCCAGCTCCGGGCGCTCCAGCCGTTCACCGTAGAGGTGTGCCAGCCGCCGCCACAGCTCGGTGGAGGTGGCGTTGGTGACGCCGCGCTCGAGCTGGTCCTCGTACACCGCCGCCAGCTCCTCGAAGGCACCGCACTCGGCCGCCAGCCGCTCCACCTGCTCGCGGTGGGCGGGATTCTCGGGCGCCTCGGCGAAGACCCGGGCCCGGGCGGCGAAGGCCAGGTCCCTTTGCCCGAGCGCCTCGCGCTGCGTGGCCACCTCGTCGAGGAGAGCGATGCGCTGGCTGGTGGTGGCCGCCGGAACGCGGAGCTCGAGCACCTCCACCAGGTGCCGGGCATCGTTGACGCTCCGGTAAACGCCCTCCAGGACGCGGGCCGCCTCCTGGCGCACGGCCTCGGACTCGAGCAGGCGCTCCAGACCGGCCACGGCGCTGGCGTCGCTCGGCGCCCCTTCCAGCAGCTGGGCATATCCGGCCACCGCCGGGGCGAGGTCCCCCTGCCGCTCGAGCAGCTGGCAGCGCCGGAGCAGGTAGCTCCGGCGGACGTCCCCCGAGGTGGCGGCGACCAGCTGGGCGAGCACGTCGCCCTGCGCGTCCGCGTCCTGGGTCTTCCCGTAGAGGCGGTCGAGCGCCTCCAGGCCGTCCACGCCGCGGGCCAGGGCGAGCGCCTCCTTGAAGGCGTCGATGGCCCGGGCGTCCTCTCCGGCCGCCTCCAGCGTCGTCCCCGCCCGGAGGAGGAGGGCGCGACGCTCGGCCGGGGCGCCGGCCAGCTGCGCCTTCTTCAAGGTGATCTCGGCCAGTTCCTTGGCGTTGCGGCTCTGCTCGAACAGACGCCCGAGCGCATCGAGGGCCTGGCGATCCTGCGGCGAGGCGGCGAGCAGGGTCTGCCAGTCGCGGATGGCATGGTCGGCCTGCCCCAGGTTCTCACGCAGCTCGGCGGCGCGGCGGAGCACGTCGGTGCCCTCCGGCTCCTGCAGCTTGGAGGCGAGCTGCTCGTAGACCTGCGCCAGGCCCTCGTAGGAGCCGCTGGTTCGGGCCAGCCGTTCCAGGTCCGCCCGCGCCGCCGGTCGGTCCACCCCGTCGAGGAAGGCCCGGGCGGCGGCCTCGAAGGCGCGCTCGGGCGAGGCCAGGTCTCGCTCGAGGATGGCGCGGAGCTCGCGGGCCAGCCGGGCCTTCTCCTCGGAGAGGGCATCGGCCATCCGCGCCTCGCGGATGGCCACGCGGCGGGCGTGGTCGCCGGTCCGGGCGAGCACCGGGTCGAGGATCTCCAGCGCGGTGGCGCTCTCCTGGGCATGGGACCGGGCCCAGGCCTCGAGCAGGTCCCGGGTCGGCTGGTGCCCCGGGTCCTCGACCAGCACCGCCTCGAGCAGCTGCAGGGCGCCGGCGTTGTCGCGCAGCTTGTCGCGGCGGAGCTGCGCCAGGCGGAAAGTGGCCTCCCGCCCCTGCGGGCTCTGCCCTTCCTGGGCCCGCCGCAGCTCGAGGGCGAAGGCCAGCCACTCGTCCTTGCCCAGCTCGATGGACAGCCGGTCGAGCGCGGTGACCGCCTCCCGGTTGAGGGGGTCGGCCTCGGCGATGCGGCGCCAGAAGGCGGTGGCTGTCTCGCGGTCGGCGAGCTTCCCCTCGTGCAGCAGGGCCGCCTCGCGCCAGAGGGCCACCCGCTCCGCCGGCTCGCTCACCACCGAGGCCAGGGTGTCCAGCACCTTGGCCAGCCCGGCCCACTGCTCGCCGGCGCGGTGGAGCCGCTGGAGCGCGCGCAGCGCATCGACGCTGGTCGGCTCCAGGGCGAGGAGCGCCTCGAGGTGGGCGACGGCGCCCTTCCGGTCATCGAGCTTCTTCTCCTGCACGTCGGCCAGCTCCCGGAGAAGCGCCGCCCGGACCGGACCATCGGCCTGGCCCACCAGCTCGGTGAGGACCGAGGCGAAGCCGTCCATGGCGTCGGCGTCCTCGGCGGCCCGGCGGGCGGCGGAGCGCAGGCCCGCATCGGCCGGCGCCAGGCGCAGCGCACGGGCCAGGGCGGCGAAGGCCAGCTCCGGCTGCCGGAGGTGGTGGAGATGGACGTGGGCCGCCTGCTGGAGCGCCAGGACGCGCTCGGCCGGGTCCTTGGTCAGCTCGGCGACGACCTCCAGGATGCCGACCAGCTTCCGGTGCTCCTTGACCGCCTCGTACGCCGCCACCAGGGCACGCGCCGCCTCCTCGCGGCGCGCCGGGTCCTCGAGGAGCGCCTCCAGACCGGCCAGGGCCTCGGCGTCGGTGGGCTTCTTGTGGAGGATGGCGGCGTACGTCTTGACGGCTTCGACACCGGTGGCCAAGCGCACCTCCAGGGTTCCCCGAGCCGGTGCCTCGCCGGGCTGCAGAGGTGCGGCGACCGGCGACGGCGGAGCAGATGGTAGCAGATGCGACCCGTCCCGCCCGGGATCTGGGGGGGCGAGCGCGAAGGGCACCGGCGTGACCGGCCCGGGGCGGGGGGCCGGGACGGGCGCGGGAGGCGCCGCGTCGAGCGAGGCGCCGGCGGGAGGGAGGAGCTCCAGCGGGGTGGACCTCGGCGGTACCGGGGGCCCGTTGGGCGAGGGGGCTGGGATGAAGGAACGCAGTGCGGCGACCTCGCGGAGCCGCCCCATCGCCTCCAGGCGATCGGCCAGGGCCGAGAAGGCGGCCTGGGCCTCGCGGGTGGCGCCGCTGTCGAGCAGCAGCTCGCCGGCGAGGCTCACCGCATCGGCTCGGGCCGGGTCGGCGGCGGTGGCCCGGCGAAAATCGGCCAGCGCGCCCGGGCCGTCCCGGAGCCGGGTGAGCCGCAGGGTCCCGGCCCGCACCCAGAGCTCCGCCTGAGCGCCCACCTCGGAGGCATCGTGGGCCATCTGCTCCAGGACCGAGGCGAATCCGGCCCAGTCCGCCGAGCGCTCGGCCATGCGCTCGAGGAAGAGGAGCGCGCCGGGCATGGCCGGCCAGAGCACGAAGCAGCGATCGAGGGCCTCCTTCACCCGCGCTCCCCCGCCGGGGTCGTACCAGGAGTGGAGCCGCGCCACGGCGAGCGCCAGCTCGGCGGCGCGGCGCGCATTCTCCTCGGCGAGCGAGGCGCTCCAGAGCGCCGCGGCTCGCTCGCGCCAGCTCCGGTCCAGGGCGGCCAGGGCGTCGGCCACGGCGCCGGTCCGGACCTCGTCCGCGGCCAGGGTCCTCGCCCAGTGCAGGGCCTGGCGGGCCCGCTGGTGCTCGGTGGGGTCGTCGACGAGCGCCTCGGCCAGCCCGAGGTACGCCTCGCCGAGGCCGCCGCCGCCGGTGCGCTCGCGCTCGCGCTCCAGCGCGTTGAAGAGCGCTCCGAACCGGCGCTGGACGAACAGCGTCGCCCGGAGCTGCCGGGTCAGGGATGCGTCCTCCGGGTCCGAGCGCGCCGCCTGCTGGAGACAGAGGATGGCGCGGTCCGGGCGGCGGAGCTTCTCGCCGTACACCTCGGCGGCCTCGAGGAAGAAGGCGGCCGCCGCCGCGCCGCGGGTCCGGGCCGCGCGCTGCAGAAGGGCCTCGGCCTCCTCCTCGAAGGGACGCTGCGCGCGGGACGTGGGCTCCATCGTGGCGATTGTGGCGGGCGCTCCTTCAACGTGGACGAGCCCGTGCCTGGAGCGGCTCCCGGCAGGCCGAAAGAGGCCCGCTCGCAGCTCCCGCGGAGTCTACCGTCCGCGGATCCGGCCGATCAAACGGCCGGTGTACCGCTGCTGCTCGTTTCCGCCTCCGTTGCCCCGGGCATGTGTGCCTCGTCGGCAGACGGGAGCGGGGCGCCGGCGGGGGCCGACTCGACGACGTCTCCGCCGGGCTCGCGCCCCTCCTCCGGCGGCGGGGGCGGAGGCGACGGCGGCGTGGCCTCGAGGCGGTCGGCGGCGGCATCGTCCCCGGCGCGGCGGTAGAGGCGGATGGCCTGGTCGCGGTGGCCGGAGGCCTCGGCGAAGGCGGCGGCGCGGGCGAAGTCGCCGGCTGCTTCGAGGAGCGGGTAGGCGCGGTCCTTCCTCCCGGCCTCCTCCCAGGCCTGCGCGGCCTCGGCCTTGCGACCGAGCAGGTCCAGCCAGCGGGCGCGCGGGCCGGGCTTGCCCTCCGCCGTGGCCCGGGCCAGCTCTGCCTCGCCGAGCGCCCGAGCCTCGTCGCGGAGCCTGAGCTGCTCGAGGAAGCGGAAGGCCTTGGTACCGGGGAGCGTTTTCAGGAGCTCGGCGGCGTCGGCGCGCTTCCCGCCCTGGACGAGGACCTGGGCGGCGCCGAGCCGGTCCCCGCGCTCGACGAGCTTCTGGACCTCGAGCGCGCGCACCCGCTCGGCGCCGGCCGCATCCCGCGCGCGCTCGTAGGCCTTCCGGGCGAGGCCCAGCTTCCCGGCGCGCTCCCAGGCGAGGGCCGCCTGGTCGAACTGCCGGGCCCGCTCGTAGAGCCGGGCCACCTCGTCGAAGGCGCTGCCCTTGACGAGGAGCTCCATGAGCAGCTCCCACGCCTCGCTGCGCTCGAGCTGGGCCCGGGCCTCGGCGGCGGGAAGGGACTGGGCAAGCCGGCGGGCGCCGTCCAGGTCCTTGGCCTCCAGGGCGGCGCGGAGGGCAGACCGGAGGTCGCCCCCGGCCTCGAAGAGCCTGGCCGCCTCCGCCGACGCGCCGTGCTTCTCGAGCACCCGGGCCGCGTCGCGGGTCCGCCCGCGCGCCACGTAGGCCTCGGCCAGGGCCTGCCAGTCGCCGGGGGGAAGGGGCGGCAACGGCTCGAGCGAGGGGCGGTCGCGGGGAGCGCGGGCGGGCTTTGCCTCGCGCGCCCGGCGGCCGCGCTCGCCCGGGCGCCGGGCGGCGCTCGGCTCCGGCCGGGGCGCCTTCTCGGCGGGCGCCGAATCGGCACGGGCCAGCTCCTCGGGCGAGGGCGTCCGTCCGGCGGCCCCGAAGGCGCCCTCGGCGCGCTCCGCCTCGTGGACGGCGAGCCAGGCCGTGCCGACACGGAAGAGCACCTCCGAGTAGAGCTGCCCCGGGCTGGGAGGGGCGGCTTCGGGAGCCGGGGCCGGCGGCGTGGCTGGAGCGGCGGCCTCCGCGGGCGTCGGCTCGGCAGGGGCCTCGGCGGGCGCGGGCACGTCTCCGGGCGGCGTCTCCTCGGCGGCGACCGGCTCCGGCGGGGTCGCCGCCGGAGGGGGCTCGGCAACAGCCGCAGCCTCGGGGGCGGCCTCCTCGGCCGCCTTCGCCTCCTCGCCGGGCGCTGCCTCGGCGGGGGCTGGCTCGGGAGCCGGAGCGGCCGCCTCGCCGGCGGGCTTCGGCTGGCGGCTCACGCGGAGGAGGGTGGTGATCAGCCGGCCGCGGGTGGTGGGGTCGAGCTCGGCCAGGCCGCGGACGCGAAGCGAGCGCAGGTGGCGAACCACCTCGTCGAGGGGCCGGAGCTGTCCCTCGAGGTCGCCCTTGCCGAGGGCCTTCTCGACGGCGGAGAGCTCGGCCACGACGCGGTGCCCGCCGGTGGGCGGCCCGCGGTCCTCTCGCCGACCCCGACCGCCGGGACGGCCCTCGCGGCCACGCCCTCCGCGATCGCCATCACCTCCGCGCGGACCGCCGCGGCCCGGACCCTGTGGAACCCGTGCACTCACTCCCTGCCCTCGCGTCAGCCGAAGGGGGGAGCACATAGCAGCCCGGGGCGCCGGGGAGCCAGCCCCACCTGCCCCGGCTCGATGCGAGTCAGCGTTCGACGCCCGGCGGCTGCACGCCGGCCGGGTCGGCTCGCCGGCGCTCTCGCCGGACGGCGAGCGCCTCGCTGAGGATGATCTGCGCCACCGCCACCGCCGGGACGGCCACCAGGGCGCCGACGATGCCCAGGAGCTCGGCCAGGAAGAGGACCGCGAGCAGGGTGACCAGCGGGTCCACGTGCATCGTCTTCCGGAAGACGAGCGGAGCGAGGATGTTCCCCTCGAACATCCCGTAGAGCACGAAGTAGCCCAGGACGAGGACGGCCTTGAGCGCTCCGCTGGTGAGCAGCGCGGTGAGGACCACCAGCGTCCCCACGGCCGCCGGTCCGGCGTAGGGCACCAGGCTGGAGAACCCCGAGACGATGCCTAGGGGCAGGAAGAACGGGAGCCGGAGAAGCGCCAGGCAGAGAGTGGTCAGCGTGGCGTTGACGCTGCAGATGACCAGCAGCCCGCCCAGGTATCCGCCGATGGAGGCGTAGGACCGGGCGGCGACGTGCTCCCAGTGACCCCGGACGTCGGCGGCGAGCTGGCCGAGGAGGAGCGACCAGAGCCTCGGCCCGAAGATGAGCATGAAGGCGACCAGCACGGCCAGGGTGAGCGACCCGGCCAGGACGGTGAGTAGCCCGCCGATGGCGCCGAGCACCGGGCTGGCCGCTTCCGGGCCGCCCCCGGTGACCATCTGCCGCACGGTGTCCTGGATGCCGAGGTGGCGATCGACGAAGGAGAAGAGCTCGGACCGGCGCAGGTCGGCGAGCAGCTGGGGAACCTGGTGCGCCAGCATGCGCCCCTGGGCCACCGTCGGAGGGAGGATGAGGAGGAAGACGCCGGTTCCGAGCAGCAGCGCCGCACCCATCACCACGGCGATCGCCGACCCGCGCCTCATCCTCAGCCGCTCGAGCCGCTGCACCAGGTGGTTGAGGGCGACGGCCAGCATCGCCGAGCACGCGGTCAGGGTCAGGGCGACGCGCGTCTCGAGCAAGAGGAGGACGAGGGCCGCCGTGGCGGCGGCGGCGAAGCAGACGGTGAAGGCCGTCCGGAGCGAGACCTGCGAGGACCCCGGAGGGAGCACGGACCCCGAGCGGTCAGAAGGCGTAGCGGATGTTGGGAGTGATCAGGAAGCCCCAGCTCGCGCTCTTGCCCAGGTACGAGGCGTCCACTTCCACGCCGAAGGAGAAGTGCCGGAGGTGCGTGTAATACTGCAGCCCCACGCCGGCGAAGCCGAAGAACGCCGAGTAGGAGCTGGTCGCCGGCGTGGCGGTGAACAGCGCGCCCGGCTGGAAGAAGGCCCAGCCCGCACCGGCCTTGAGGTAGATCCAGGTGCGCTGCACCCCCTGGCCGTCGGCGAATCCGAGCGCGTTGACGCGCACGGCCACGCCGGGGATGAGCTGGGCGAAGTCGCCCGAGGCCAGGCCGTTGGAATAGCCGATGTAGTCGGAGCCCGCCCGGTAGGTGGCGAACGCCCCGAAGGCGTTGAGGGTGACGTACCGCCCGATGTCGTAGCCCACCTCGAGGCGGAGCATCACCCCCCACGAGGAGGGCGACGGCGTCCCGGAGGCGGCCGGCACGCTCCCCAGGTAGCTCAGCCCGATGTCGGCGCCGAGGTAGAAGCCCCGCTCGACCTCGTCGACGGGAGGCTCGGTGGCGATGAGGGGCGCGGCGGCCAGAGGCTGGGTGACCGTCTGCGCCTGGGCCAGGCTGCGTCCGGGCAGGGTGGCCCCGAGCAGCGCCACTGCGACGACCAGCGTCCGACGCATCGAGGCCTCTGTCCTTCGGGGGCTCAGGTGCCCGGTTCCTTGAAGATGAACGGGTAGGTGACCACCGCCACCCCGCCGCCCTTGGGCTTGGGGAAGACCCAGGTCAGCACCCGGCCGGCGACGCAGGTGTCGAGCTCGCTGTTTCCGGTGGTGGTCTGCACCACCACCGAGGACGAGACCGTGCCCTGCTCGGACACCACCCACTTCACCGCCACCTTGCCGGAGAGCTTGGGGTTCTTGGTCAGCTGCACGTCGTAGCAGTAGCGCAGCTGGTCGAGGTGGCTCCGGACCACGCGGCGGATGAGCTCGCGGTCGATGGAGCCGGTGATCTCCGGTTCGCTGGCAGCGATGGCGATGTCGGCGCTCTTCTTGCCCCCCAGGGTCATCCCGGTCCCGTAGCTCCCCTGCCCCCCGGCCACCCCCTTGGTGCCCACCGAACCGATGCCCAGCGTGTTGCCCGTGCCCCCGCCGCCGCCGCCCGAGCCCTTGAGGCCCATCCCGAGCACGCCGCCCGCATCGCCGACGGTGGTCCCCTTGATGCCGCCCAGGTAGGCCTGGAGCGTGCCTCCCAGACCGGCGCTCCCGAACATCACCGCCGTCCCGCCCGGACCCTTCCCGCCGAAGATCTTCTGGGCGATGAGCCGCGCCTGGTCCTTGCTGTTCGGGTCGATGGCCTTGGGCGAGGACCGGGCGACCCGCTCCGGGGCGTTGCGGCGGCCGGACTTGCCCTCCTCCCCCTTGTAGGCCGCCGTGCCCTGGGCGCCGACCTCCTTGGACTGGTTGAGCTGCTTGATGAGCGGGTTCTTCTGCACCTCGGGCGGCTTGATGAGGAGCTTGGTCAGCACCGCGTTGTTGGCCGAGAGCTCGTCGGCGTACTCGTCGCCGGCGGCGGCGCGGTTCAGGGTGGCCACGATGCCCACCGCGCCGAGGAAGAAGACGAGCAGGAAGATGTTGAGCGCCGTCCAGTCCACCCGCTGCGAGAGCGGAACGGCCACCTTCTCCGGGACCGGCTGGAAGCACAGGTCGAAGGTGAGCCGGCCGACCTGCACCAAGGCCACGTCGTCCGGTTCCAGCGCCAGGGCGAAGCCGTCGCCGTCCCGCTGGGCGAGGCCCTGGTCCGGGGTGCGGGAGAGGGCGACCACCTGTCCCTTGCGCTCCAGCTCCCCGCCCATCTTTCCGGCGAAGTGCAGGGTGAAGCCGTGCCCGTCGGCGGTGACGACCTGGAAGGGATCGGCCGGCAGCGAGGTCTCGCCGACGTCGAAGGTCGCCTTGGGCGAGCTGCCCACGGTGATCGCCCCCTGGAAGGCCGGGGCGAGAAACTGCTCGCCGAGGATCTGGTCCCCCCAGCGGAGCCGCACCTCGAGGCCGAGCGGCCCCCCGCCGGCGCGGCGCGATGGACGGAGGCGCGACTCCGCGCGCAGGGCGGGCTTCTTCGTCGCCGGGGTCGGCTCCGGCGCGCGCGGAGCCGGCTTCTTCGCCTCCACCGGCTCGACCACCGGCGGCTGGACGTAGGATTGGGCGGGGACCGGCGCCGACTGGGCGAGCGTGGCCGCCGCGGTGGCGCGGGCGGCATCGGCGCTGGAGGAGAGCACCGGCGGCGCAGCCGGCGCGGGCACGGACGCCGGCGCCGAGGCGGCGCGGGCGCCGGCCGGGCCCGGGTCCTCCACCCGGATGGTGGTGTTCCCGAGGCGGATCTCGTCGCCGAAGGCGATGACCCCCTTGTTCACCCGCTTCCCGTTGACGTAGGTGCCCTCCACGCTCCCCATGTCGATGATCGACAGCCGCCCGTCGGGGGCGACCTCGATCACCGAGTGGATGCGGCTCACCTTGTCGTCGTCGAGACAGAGATGTGCCGAGGCCAGCCGCCCGATCTTGATGATGTCGCGGTCGTAATCCCGCGACGCGACCAGGGCGCCGCTCTTGAACACCTTCAGGGTCAGGGGAACGGGCACGGCGGCGCCTCTCCTACAGCTCGTCCACCGACTGCATCACCTTCTCGTTGAACTCCTCCCGGATCTTGATCAGGTTGGAGTGCTGCACCTTGCCGGCCGCCTCGATGTACTCGCCGTCCGGGCGGGTGAGATCGCCCTGGATGGTCTCGTCCTCGAAGTTGATCACCGTCTGCTTCGAGGCGCTCGAGCCGGTGGAGGCCGGTTCGGACGTCTTCGATTCCTGCGCGGCGGCGGTCGAGGCGACCCCCAGCGCGACCAGCAGCCAGAGCCTCATGCGGGCTCCCATGCTACTCCAAGAAATGACAGCCTGCCCAAGGCCCTCCGGGGCGTCCCCTACCCCGGTCCGGACCCCGGTGCCGACATGGGCCTACAGGGGGTCAGGGCTTGGTCGAGGAGGGCTTCGCCGGGGCCGGGGCGGCCGGAGCCGGTGCCGGCGTCCGGGCCTGCTCCTCCACCTTGCGCGCCTCGGCCTTGGCGCGCATCGCCTGCTCCGCCTCGCGCCTCAGCGCGGGCACGGGCGAGTCCTGGGGGAGGGACTGTTCGCCGCCGAGCAGCTCCACGTAGCGCCGGTACTGCTCCAGGGCGCGGTCCGGCGCTCCCTTGGAGCGCTGCAGGACGATGCCGCGGTCGAGGTAGACGGCGGCCAGCCGGGGATTGAGACGCTCGGCGGCGTCGTAGGCGGCGAGCGCCTTGTCCGGCTGCCCGAGCCCCTTGTACGTCACCCCCAGCGCCAGCTGCACTTCCGCCGTTCCACCGCCGCTCTCCACCAGCTTGCGCAGGGCCGGCTCGGCCTGCGCGTAGTCCTGGTCGAGGAGCGCCAGCCAGGCGAGGTGGGTGAGGGCGGCGCGGTCGTCCGGCTTCACCTCCAGGACCTTCCGGAACTGGAGGGCGGCCTTGTCCGGCTGGTTCTCGGCGAGCTGGACCTCTCCCAGGGCGACGTAGATCTCCGGGTCCCGCTCGTCGAGCTTCAGGGCGCGCAGGCCGACCAGCTTGGCCAGCGCGTACTGCTTCCGGTCGATGTCGCTCCGGAGCATCACCTTGTAGGCGGCGATGTTCTTCGGGTCGCGGATGAGCGCCGCGCGGGCCCACTCCATGGCGCGATCGTGGTCGCTGGAGAGCCGGTAGAGCTCGGCCAGCGCCACCCGGGAGCTGGCGTCGTCGGGAAACTTCTGGGCGATGTCCGAGTACTGGGCCATGGCCGAGGGGATGTCGCCCTGCTCCGCCGTCATCCGGGCCAGGGCGTCGGCCGCCGGCCGGAGCGAGGGCTTCTTGTCCAGGGCGGAGCGGTAGAGGAGGAAGGCCTGCTCCCGCCGTCCCTGGCGCTCCACCACCACGGCCAGGTTGTAGTCGGCCTCGGCCAGGCGGGGGTCGGCCTGGCGGGCGGCCTCGTACTTGCGCTCCAGCGCCGCATCATCCTGGGCCTTCGACTTCGCCTGCGCCTGAGCGGAGCGGTTGGCGTCGTCGAAGAGCAGGACGGCGTGGGTGCTCGGGCCGGCGTCGGGGGCGCCGCCGGTCGGGCCGGCGGACGGGGCGGGAGCGGCGGACGGCTCGGGCGCGGGGGACCCCGAGGTGGCGCAGCCGGCGGCGGCGAGGAGCGCCGCGCCGAGGAGCCAGAGCCGGACGGAGAGCGGCCTCACTGGGGCGGCTCTCCAGGCTCTTCCAGCGTGCCCTGGGCGGTGGTGGTGGGGGCGCGGGGCGGCGGCGGTGGCCCCTTGCTGTCCACCGGCCGCTGCCCGGGTTTGAGATCGGTGGAGTCATCCTGGCGCACGCCCGCCGGGAGGGCGGCGGTCTTGGCGCCGTTGACCGCGCGCGGGCTGGGGAGGCCGGCCGAGGGCCCCTTGAGCACCACCCCCGGGACGGGGGGCTGGACCTGGGTGAGCAGCGCCGGGGGCCGGCTCGACGAGCGCGGAAGGGGAAGGGCAGCGAGCTCCTCGGGCATGGTCGGGAACTGGTCCGGCCGGTAGGTGGTCCGCAAGAGCTTCAGGCTCTCCGCCGAGCAGCTGTTGGAGATGCCCAGCTCCCGGCTCTTGGCCACGGCGGCGGCGAAGTGCTCGGCGGCCTTCTCCTTCACCGGTTCGGCCTGCTGCGCCAGCTGGTCGCGGAGCGCATCCTGCGCGTCGGGGGGGAGGAACTTCGGCGCCGGGGCGTTGGCGATGCTCTCCGCCATGTTCTCGTAGGCCAGGCCGATCTTCTCCAGCGCGCAGATGGCCGGCCCCCCCGCCTGGTAAGCGACGGTGGCGGTGTAGAGGCGGTTGACCTCCTCCAGGGCGCGGGTCTTGGCCGCCAGGCTCTCCTTGAACTCCCGGGTCGGATCCGGCGCCCGCCCCCAGCGCAGCTTCAGCCGGGCGTAGTACTGGAACTGCTCCTCGTTCTTCTGGAGCGAGGCCCGGGCCACCGCCTCCAGGGCCGGGGGCTGGAGGTCCTTCCTCACCCGCGCCGGGAGCCGCTCGTACTCGTCCAGCACCTGCCTGTTCGTCCGGGCCAGACCCTTGGCGTCCTTGAGCTTGGTCTCGTAGAGGACCTGGAGCCGCCCCAGGGTGGAGAGCGCCTTGTCCGGGTCGCGCTGGTTGTCGCGGACGCGCTGCTCGAGGAAGGCGATGGCCTTGCCGTACTGCCCGGTGCGCTCCTCGAGATCGGCGATGGACAGTCCGACCGCGTCGGCGTCCTTGGCGGTGGGGAACAATTCCAGGTACAGCTCGCGGTCGCGGAGGCTTGCCTTCAGCTGGCCGAGCCCCTCGCGGTAGACGGCCGCGTTGTAGAGGGCGACCTGCGCCTTGGCCTCCTCCCAGATCGGGCCTCCCTTGGGGGGCGGCTCGGGGGCGGCCGCCTTGCCCTTCTTTCCCTTCTTGCCGTTCTTGGCCGACGACCGCTTCGGCGGCGCGGCCGCCGCCCGGCTCTGCTGGTAACCCTGGACGTAGGCCTCGTAGGCGTCCGCGGCGCGCTCGAAATCGCCGATCGACTCGTAGCCCTCGGCGTTGGCCCAGATGCACAGGGGGACGAGCGGGCTCTTGGGGTAGGTCTTGAACAGCCGCTCCCGCGTCTCGAGCGCGCGCTCGAAAAGGTGGGCTTTGAAGAAGTCGACCGAGGCGTTGTAGAGCGCCTTGTCGGCGATCTCCGTCCGGGGGAAGTCCCTGACGAAGGCCAGGTAGGCCTCCGCCGCCTGCTGGTACTCGCCCCGCTGCTCCTGCTGGGCGACGAGCTTGAAGGACGACTGCTCGATGATCTTCGACAGGTCGTCACGGAACTTGCCGGTGGCCAGCCGGTCGTTGGCGTAGAAGCGCCGCGCCCACTCGTTCACCTTCTGGAAGTTCCCGAGGCCGTTGTAGGAGTCGAGGACGAGGTTGGCGGCGATCTCCCCGGCCCGGTCTCCGTTGTCGAACCGGTAGTCGGGATAGTTGAGCGCGATCTCGCTGAAGCGGGCCACCGCCTCGTCGTAGCGGTGGTAGTCGTAGTAGATGCGCGCCGCCTTGTAGGCCACCTCCACCCGCTTCTCGCCCTTGGGGACGTACTTGAGGTAACGCTCGGTGGCGTCGAGGAGCTCCTTCTTCACCGGCGGGATGGTGAGCGGCTTGCTCAGGTCGGCGCTCGACTCGGACTTCAGCTCGCCCTTCTCCTCGGCCCGCTTCACCACCTCGTCCCAGGCGTAGACCGAGTCGTAGGCGGCCAGGGGGAGCCACTTGCCCGGCTTCTCCGGCCGGACCTTGTAGCCCCCCTTGTCGTCCTTCTCCCCGTCGATGCGCCGCGCGTCCTGCTTCACCACCAGGGTGTACTGCTCGGCGGCCTTGTCGTAGCGGCGCAGGTTGTCGTGCAGGAGCTCGGCCCAGAAGAACCGCAGGTCGTAGGCCTTGGGGCTGTCCGGGAAGAGAGCCAGGTAGTCGCCGTAGACCTCGTCGGTGGCGGCGAAGGTGTCGTCGTCGCGCGTCTTGCGTCCCTCGTTGTGCCAGTTCACCGCCAGGTTGGAGAGGATGACCTCCGACTGCTTCTTGGCGTCG
>Ga0187779_10001119_pt1 | contig 16889 bp, 17 predicted proteins | sample 1015_Q2_SP10_10__FD_132435 | JGI IMG/M metagenome (GOLD analysis project Ga0187779, IMG submission 132435) | Tropical peat soil microbial communities from peatlands in Department of Meta, Colombia - 1015_Q2_SP10_10_MG | ecosystem: Environmental > Terrestrial > Soil > Wetlands > Peat | place... | reverse complement strand
AGGAAGGGACGCAATGGCTCGCCTGCCGATCGGCCGCTCGCGACGCCTCTGGCGTGACCGGCTGATCGCCTGTCTGCTGCTCGCGCTCGTCTGGCCGGCCGCCGGGCCGTTGCCGTGGCTCGCCCTCGAGGCGGACGACCACGCCGCCGGCACGTTCGCCCATAGCCCTGCGCCGCACGCGGACCTTGCGCATGTCGAAGTCGACGCACCGCCGGGCGGAGCCGACGCAATGCCCGACGCGGTCGGCGTCCCGGGGAGTCCGACGCATCCGCTCGATCACCACTGCGCGCAGTGCGAGGTGCTGAAGCATCTCGCGCGCTGCGTTCCTTCCCAGCTCTGCGAGCCGAGCATCGCACCCGCGCCTGGCGAGCCCGTTTTCGCCGTCGTCGGGATCGAGCCGCTCCATGCGAGCTTCGTCGCGGCGCGCCCTCCCATCCGCGGCCCGCCGGCGGCCTCGCTCTGACGCGTTCGTGAGCTCTTAAAGCGCGGCTGTCGCCGACAGCGCGCTTCGGGCTCGTTTTCCGAATCCGCATCAGCCGACGAGGACGATATGGGCCTTCGCCTTCCGCGCGCGTGGCGCGCGCACGCTGTGGCCGCTCTTGTGCACCTTTCTGGCCGCGAGCGACGCGGTCTTCGCCCACGGCTTCGCGGGCAAACGCTTCTTCCCCGCGACGCTCGTGACCGACGATCCGTTCGTCGCCGACGAGCTGTCGTTGCCGACGCTGTCGTACCAGAAATTCAACGCGAGCGGCGACGAGCCCGCTTCGCGCGAGACGGACCTCTCGATCGACGTCTCCAAGCGCATCACCGAGAGCTTCGGTCTCGGCTTGGGCGCGAGTTACAAGCAGATCAAGCCCGAGGATGGCGAGCGCGCGCGGGGCTTCGACAACCTGGAAGCGAGCCTCAAGTACCAGTTCTACACGAACGAGCCGCACGAGGCGATTCTCTCCGCCGGACTCCATGCTTTGCTGGGCGCTCGCGATCGGCGTCGCGACGCTCGTCGTGAGCGGAGTCGTCAATAGCGCGTATCTCGTGCGCACGCTCGACGCGCTGGTCGACTCCGAATACGGACGGCTGCTCGTCGCGAAGCTGGCGGTGGTCGCGGCGATGCTCGCCTTGGCCTCGGTCAACCGCTGGTCGCTTTCGCCGCGCGTGGACGCGGGCGAATCGGCCGCGCTGGGGGCGCTCACTCGCAACACCGCGGTGGAGATTGTTGGCGCCGTCGCGGTCGTCGCGATCGTGGGCGTGCTCGGCATCACGGTTCCCGCGATGCACCCGATGCATCACGAGTTGCATTCGGCCACGTCTCGCCCCATTATCTCAAGTTCGACACGACTCGATGGCAGCGTTTCACCATCCCCATGGCCGAACCCAACAAGCTCGACGAGCCGCTTTCCGAAAGCGAGTACGACGATCTCGAGGCGTTCTTCGGATCCAACGCCGTTCCGCAAGACTGCATGGATCTGGAGATGCTCGACGGTTTCCTTTCCGCGATTGTGAGCGGGCCGGAGCTGATCCAGCCTTCCGAGTGGCTGCCGGTGGTGTGGAGCGACAGCCAGCGGACGGTCTCGCCGGTGTTCGCCGACAACGAACAGGCGGAGCGCGTGCTGTCGCTGCTCCTGCGCCTGCAAAACAGCGTCGCGCGCACGCTCAACGAGTCGCCGACGCGATTCAAGCCGCTGCTCTATCGCCCCGAGGACGGCGTGAAGGGGCGCGAAGGCTCGGAGGGCGGACGCCGCGAAGAATCAGCGCCGCCGGAAGCGAGCGCGTGGTGCGAGGGCTACATGACGGGCGTGCTTCTGCGCGAGGAAGGGTGGGAGCCGATCTACGCCACCGAGTCCACCCGCGACTGGATGCTGCCGATCGAAGCGCTCGCCTATGGCGATCACGATCCCGAATATCTCGACTGGGTCGACAGCGAGGAAAAGCGCGAGGGGCTGATCGACGAGCTGCCGGTTGCCGCCGTCCTGATCCACCGCTTCTGGCTCGCGCGTCGCACCGGCGAAGGCGCGAATCGCGCCGAGCGCCGCGCCCAGCGCCGCGAGGCGAGCCGCAAAGTTCGGCAGCGCCTGCACTGACGCGCTGCCTGTCGCAGTGCTTTTCGTTACGGGCGCTGGATCCGGGGCCGGTATCGCCCGATGGCATCTTCGGATTCGACGCGCGGCGGAGGCACGGCGTGCTGCGCGCGCAGGCGCAGCAGCAAACCGGCGCCGAGCAGCACGACGGAGACCACCATGAGCAGCGTGCTCCAGTCGCCGCGGGCAAGTTGCGCGCTCCATCCGGAGGGATCGATCCCGGATGCGGCAAGCACCGGCATCCAGATCGCAAGTCCGATCGCGAGCCCGGTCGCGAAATTCAGCCAATGCCGTAGCGCTTCTTGTCTACGTCTCGCGCGGATGGTCATCGCTAGCTCCCGGCAGATGAGGCACTGTCAATCTAGACCGCACGATCGCGAAGCGGAATCGGTCGCCGTCTGATTCGCCCGTAGGAGGATTTCTCACGGGCTACAGGCCGACCCGATATGCTGCGCCGCTCCTTCGCGGCGCATCGCAGCGCCGCGAGCGTCGCTCGCCCGAATGGGCGCTATCTCAGGAAATCGAAATCGCAACCGTCCTCGGCCTGCATCACGCGCTCGGCGTAGAGACGGCGGTAGCCGCGCGCCGGAATCGCCGGCGGTCGCCACTGCGCCTTGCGTCGCGCGAGCTCACCTGCGTCGACTTCGAGATCGATGCGTCGCTCGCGCACCGAGAGCCGAATCGAATCGCCGCTGCGAGCGAGAGCGAGCGGCCCCCCGATCGCGGCCTCCGGCGAGACGTGCAGCACGACCGTGCCGAAAGCCGTGCCGCTCATCCGCGCATCCGAGATGCGCACCATGTCCCTGAGGCCGGCGCGAGCCAGCTTTGCGGGGAGCGGCAGATATCCGGATTCCGGCATGCCGTAACCGCTGCGCGGCCCGGAATTCTGCATCACCAGGAAATCGCCCGGCGCGACGTCGAGCGCCGGGTCGTCGATGCGTGCCGCGAGATCGTCGGGCGAAGTGAACACCACCGCGCGTCCGGTGCGCTCGAAGAGCCGCGGATCGGCGGCGGAGCGCTTGAGAATCGCGCCGTTCGGCGCGAGCGAGCCGAAGAGCGCGATCAATCCGCCGACCGGATGGAAGGGCTCCGTGAGCGAACGCACGACGGAGCGATCGATCCATTCGGGCGGCTGTGCGAGGCGATCGCCCAGGCGCTCGCCCGTGACGGTGACACAGTCGAGATCGAGCAGCGAGCGAAGCTCGTAGAGCACGGCGCTCATGCCGCCGCCGGCGAAGAAATCCTCCATGTAATGGCTGCCGGTGGGTTTCAGGTCGACGAGCACGGGCGTGGTGTCGGAGAGCTCGTTCAAGCGCTCGAGCGAAACGGCAAACCCGAGCCGCCCGGCGATCGCGGTGAGATGGATGATCGCGTTGGTCGACCCGCCGATCGCGAGCAGCACGCGCAATGCGTTCTCGATCGACCCGCGCGTCACGATCTCTCCCATCGTGCGCCGCGAATGCGCGAGCCGAACCGCCGCCGTTCCCGTGGCCTCGGCCGCGCGCAGGCGATCGGCGTGCACCGCGGGAATCGCCGCCGTGCCGGGCAGGATCATTCCCAGAGCCTCGGCGATGCACGCCATCGTGCTCGCCGTGCCCATGACCGCGCACGTGCCGGCGGTGGTCGCGAGCCGCGTCTCGACCCGATCGATCGTGGCGCGATCGATGTCGGCGCTGCGAAACTTCGCCCAGAAGCGGCGGCAGTCGGTACACGCGCCGAGCCGTTCGCCTTCGTGGCGCGCGGTCAGCATCGGTCCCGCGACGAGCGCGATCGCCGGCACGCCCGAGGATGCGGCGCCCATGAGCTGCGCGGGGACCGTCTTGTCGCAGCCGCCGACGAGCACGACGGCATCGAGCGGCTGTGCGCGGCACATCTCCTCGACGTCCATCGCCATCAGGTTGCGATACATGAGGCTCGTCGGATGGAGGAACACTTCGCCGAGCGAGACGGTGGGAAAGGCGAGCGGGAGCCCACCTGCGGCGAGCACGCCTCGCTTCACCGCGTCGATCAGCTCGGGAAAATGACGGTGGCAGTTGTTGAGATCCGACGCGGCGCCGGCGATGCCGATCGTCGGCCGCGAGAGAAGCTCGCTCGAATAGCCCATCGAGCGCGCGAAGGAGCGGCGCAGAAACTCGGCGAAGCCGGCGTCGCCGTAATGGGTGAGGCCGCGGGCAAGGCCGCGCGGCGTGTCGTCCGCCATGATGCCGATCTCAATGCGTGGACGAGCTCTCGACGCAGGGACCCGCGCGCCGGCTTGCCGTGAAGCAGCGCTCCGCTCTAGGGCAGCTTGATCTTCCCGCCGAGCGCACCCGGCGGAAGCGAGCCGGGCAATCCGGCCGCACCAGCGGCGCCCGGAAGCACGATCGAAGACGAAGCCTGCCGGCGCAGCTCCTGCAACTCGTGCACTGCGCGTTCGACGCCGGCCTTCGCCGCCTCGCCGTATGCGGCGACCGCTTCGGCCAGGTTGTCCGCCTCGACCTCGAAACTGATCGGAAGCGGCCCCATGTTGGTGAGGATCTGCGCCTCGCCGATGAAAAGCGTCTGCCTCGTGCCGTCCGGCGAGCCGTCGGGCTTGACCGGAACCATCACGCGCAGCGTTCCCGCGGCGCGATCGGTGTAGATTTCTTCGCGGTAGAGCGTGGCCGGGTCCATCCGGGCGTCGCTCGTCCGCGCGCTGCCTTGCTCGGCCATGGCTGGCTCCGCTGATCGAAACGTACTATTTTAGCAAATGGCGCGCTCGGGCCCGATCGTCGGGTCACTGATGGGATGCCGGAACGCCGAGCGCCTGTTTACTTTTTCAGGGCATCGAGCGTTATGGAAAGTTGCCCCGAGTCAAGGCGAAACGATGCCTTCCGGAGGAGAATGGAGCGATATGGACGAACCCGCGCTGCAAGGGCTAGTCTAAGTGGGCGAGAAGGAGGTCGTTATGAAAAGATTTGCAATGATTGTGTTGGCGGTCGCGACAATGCTCGGCGGTATCGGCATCGCGAGCGCCCAGGGACATACTGGCGGCCACATGGGCGGAGGCGCTGGTGGCTGGCACGGCGGTAGCGCCGGCGCATGGCATGGCGGCGGTGGGAGCTGGCACCACGACGGCCATGGGCACGTCGTGGTCGGCGTGGGCTTCGGCTGGCCGTGGTGGGGTTGGGGCTGGGGCTGGTGGCCCGGCTACTACTACCCGTACTACTACCCGTACTACTACCCGTATTCGTACGGAGGCTATTCGTCCTATTACGACTACCCGTACTACGACTCCGGCGGCTACGTCGAGCAAGGCTCGGGCGGCTATGGGCAGGGCTATGGACAGGGCTATGGGCAACCTGCGCCGGCGCCGTCGCGGCCCGAATACTCGTATTACTGCCCGGATCCCGCGGGCTACTATCCGCAGGTAGCCACATGCCCCAAGGGCTGGCTGCGCGTGCTTCCGCAGAACGCCCCGGGACCGATGAGCCCGGTACAACACTGAGGAGGGAAAGGTGAGCACCCGCTTTCGCTTGTTTCTGCCACTCCTCGGAGTCGTGGCGCTTGCCGGATGTGTCGCGGTTCCGACGGGTCCCGCAGTGATGGCACTGCCCGGCAGCACGAAGAACTTCGACGCGTTCCGCGCCGACGACGTGTCGTGCCGTGAATACGCGCAGTATCAGATGGGGCCGCCTCCTGGACAGACGCCGGGCGATGTCGCCGGAGCCAATATGCTTGGCGGTGCCGCGCTCGGTGCGGCAGCGGGTGCGATCATCGGCTCGGTGAGTGGTCAGGCGGGGGCCGGCGCCGCCATCGGCGCGGGCACTGGATTGCTGTTCGGCAGCGCCGCGGGCGCGAACGCCGCCGGCTACACCTCCTACGATCTGCAGCGGCGCTACGACGCGGCGTACTTGCAATGCATGTACGCGAAGGGGAATCAGGTTCCAGCGCGCTTCGCGCCGCGGCCCTACGGTCCCCCTCCCGGATACTACGCGCCTCCGCCCGCGGGGTGATCGGGAGGCGAACCGATCCAAGGCACCAAGACCGCCGCAGCTCCAAACTGCGGCGGTTTTTTGTATGCGCTCGGTGGCCGCACGATAATCGAGCCGCCGACCCCGTCCAGTAAGCCATCGTCTTCGTCGACATGAAAGCCGCCGGCCAGTGGGGCCTCGTCGCGTTGCTCGCGCTCGGGGCGTACGGTTCCGCGCTCGCTGCCGACTCGAGCAAGGTCCTCCATGTCGCAAGCCCGGACATCGAGACGCTCGATCCGCAGCAATACAACGACGATCCCTCGTTCGAGATCATCAGCAACATCTTCGAGGGTCTCTACGAATGGGATTATCTCGCCGCCACGCCGGCGCTCGCCCCTGTCACCGCGGAAGGACCGCCGACCATCAGCGCCGACGGTCTTACCTGGACCGTTCGCGTCAAGCCGGGCATCTACTTCACCGAGGATCCCGCTTTCAACGGCAAGCCTCGCGAGCTGGTCGCGCAGGATTTCGTCTACTCGATCATGCGCTTTCTCGATCCCAATCTGCGGCGCGGCGGGGCGCCCGCCAGCGCGGACCTGATCGTGGGCGCGCGGGCGGTGGTCGACGACGCGCGCAAGACCGGCAGCCTCGATTACGACCGGCCGATCGAAGGCTTGCGCGCCCTCGACCGCTATACGCTGCAGATGAAGCTCACGCGCGTGAACTATCCGATCGCGCAGGCGATCCTCGTCTACTTCGCGTGCGCGCGGGAGGTGATCGAAGCGGCGCACGGCGACGTGCGCACGCGCGCGGTGGGCACCGGCCCGTACCAGCTCAAGGAATGGAAGCGCGGCACGAGGCTCGTCCTCGAGGCGAATCCGAATTACCGCTCGCTCGCGTTCCCGGCGAGCGGCGATCCGGGGCGCGCCGCGCTCGAGCGGACGATGCGCGGCAAGAAGCTGCCGCAGATCGGCGCGGTCGAAGTCGCTTTCATCGAGGAGGACGTGACGCGACTGCTCGAGTTCGAGCGCGGCGCGCTCGACGTGGTCGTGCTGCGCGCCGAGGTCGCGGCGCGGCTACTCGCCGACAACAAGCTCCGTCCGGAATACGCCGCGCGCGGCATCGTCCGTCACGTGTACACCGAGCCGTACATCTTCGCGGTGTACTTCAATCTCGCCGATCCGGTATTCGGAGGCATGGCCAGCGACCGGATCGCATTGCGCCGCGCGATCGCGCTTTGCTTCGATCGCAGGACGATGATCGACGTCGTCTATGCCGGACAGGCGCTGCCCGCGAATCAGCTCGTCCCCCCTGGCGTCGCGGGCCACGATCCGACGCTTCCTCCGCCGCCGGCAGCCGATCCCGCCGCCGCCAACGCGCTGCTCGACCGCTTCGGCTACGGCAAGCGCGACGCCGAGGGCTATCGCCTCGCACCCGACGGCAAGCGTCTGCTTCTGACCATGTCGCTGCGCACCGCGGCGATCTCGCGCGAGGTCGCGACGCTGTGGAAGAAGAATCTGGACACGATCGGCTTGCGCACCGACTTCCACTTGGTGCCGTTCCAGGACGTCATCAAGGAGCTGGAAGGCGGCAACTTTCAGGTGTACTACGGCGGCTACGGCGGCACGCCGTTCGGCTATCCACCACTCTGGCAGATCGACGGGCGGCAGCCGCTGACGGTGAATGTGTCGCGGTTCCGATTCCCCGAAGCCGAGAAGCTGGTCGACGCGTTCTTCGCGAGTCCGGACGAGGACGGGCGCGTCGCGGCCGCGCGCAAGCTGTCGCAGATCGCGGCGAGCTATGTGCCGGTCATGCCGACCATCTTTCGACAGCAGAACGACTTCGCGCAGCCGTGGGTGCAGGGCTACAGCGCGATGCGCTACGCGACTTACTGGAAATACCTCGACATCGATCCCACGCGCCAATCCCAGGCGCAGCGCTGAACGCCTGCCGGGCGCACCAACACGCGAGCTCGTTGTCGGCGCTCGTGCCGGCGCGACCCACTCGGCCGCCGCTCGCGCGGGGGCTCAAGCGCTTGCCGGGCGAGAGGGCTAGGCGCCGGCGCTCTGGGGCCGAAGCGCGCCGCTGCATTTCGCGCGCGCGGAGTCGGCTGGAGGCAGCTTCGTGCAGACGGCTTCCATCTGCGCACGAATGCGCCCGAGCGCGGCCTTCTGCTGCGGATTCCGGCTCCAGTCGCCGAGCTTCCGCCCCATGCGCTCGAGCGCCCGAAGGTTGCGGTCGTAGAAAGTGTCCGGCACCGGCTCGAGCTCGGTGATTACGCTATGCGCGGTGCGCTCGACGCCGGCGACATCCTGCGGCTCGAGCTCGGTTATCGCGTTGACGTAGCGCGTGCCCCATTGCACGCGGGTCGCGGGTCCCTTGGCGGCGGCGTACGACTGCGCGTACCAATCGAGCGCCGCGGCGTTGTCGCCGCGCTTCCTGGCGACCTCGGCGAGATCGACCATGAAGTAGTACGGCGAATGCGAGCGCTTGAGCTCGGCCTTGAGCAGCTTCTCCGCGTCCTCGAGCAGCCCCGCCTGTATCAGTGCATCGGCGGCGGCATCGATCACGGCTTGCCGGGCGTACGGATCCCCGGTCTCGCTGTCTGCGCGCGCCACTTCGTCGCGCACCATCTTCTCCAGCGCCGGAGACAGCGGAGCGTCCTTTTCGTCGAGTCGGGCGAGCGCGACTTTCGAGCCGACCGCAACCAGCCGGTCGGCCGTGGACAGCGTCGCATCGGCGACGAGTCGATCGAGCGCGGCGCTCCAGGCGCTCACGAGGCGGGCGCGCTCCGGCGACTTCGGCGAGGTGACGTATCCCGCGATCTTGTCGGCGTATTCGGTCAGCGTGTCGAAGTTCTCGCGGATCAGCTTCGGGTCGGCGAGCACGGCGGTCAGGCGTCCCAGCGCTTCGGCGTCGGGGGAAGGCGTCGCGTTCTTGGCGGTCGCGGCGGACGCGAGCGCCTTGAGATCGAGACGCACGGCAGCGTCCTTCTGATCGGCGGGGCAGGCGTGCGCCAGGCGCTTCAGCGTCGGCGCAACCTCCTTCTCCGGCACCAGCTGCTGCTCGTCCGTGACCCACGAGTAGTAGGCGAGCATCCGCCAATCGTCGGCGGAGAGCTTCGATGCCCGGGGTTCCGGGGACAGCGCGGCGGCGAGCGTCTCTCTGACGGGCCGCGCGCCGTTCATGCCGAGCGTGAGGAGCTGCATGTACGCTTCGGGATCGGCTTCCCCGGGCAGGCGCAAGACCTCGTGCCCCTGCGGGTTGAAAAGAATCATGGTCGGATAGCCCACGACCTTGAAGCGCTCGCCGAGCTTCTGCGCGCCCGGACTGTCGCCGTCGATGTACACCGCAATGAAATGGCTCGACCGATCGACGAAGTCCTGCCGGTTGAAGAGGGTCGCCTTCACCTGATTGCAGGGCGGGCACCAGACGGCGCCCCAGTAGAGAAAGAGCGGCTTGCGGTCGGCCTTGGCGCGAGCGAACGCGGCGTCGACATCGTCCCTCACCCATGCGATGCCGTCGCCATGTCCCGCCGTTGCGTTCACCGGCGGTGCCGTCGGCGCGCCGGACGCCTTCGCCTGCGGCGCGTTTGCCGGCTCGGGGGCTGGCGAGCACGCCGCGAGTGCCAGCGCGCTCGCAAGCAGGATCGGTCGCGGAAAGCGGATTGTCATCGGCGGCAGCTCGGCAAACGTTGGACGCATTCGAGCGTACCACCGTTCGCGCTGGGCGGCGGGAGGCCTGTTGCACCGCGGAACCGATCGCCAATTTGCGGGTCTGTTCCACGTTCGGCCCGGCACGCTTGTTGCTCTGGCCTCAGCGACAAGGAGAAGGGATTCATGCAGTACGCCAGGCGGGACTCTCGGCGGGGTCGATATGCGCGCTGGTGCGCGGCTGCGCTCGGCGGCGCGATGCTGGTCGGCGCAGGCTGCGCTCAGCTCGCGGAAAAGGAGCGCGAGCTGACGTTTCGGGTCGTGCCCGGCACGGCGAGCTGGTTCGACGGCCTGCCCGCCGGCGTGCGCGAAACCGATCTTACGATCGAGGCCGACGGCAGGCCGCAGCACATTCACAGCTGGTGGTGGCCCGCGGCAACCGCCGACGCGCCTGCGGTTCTCTATCTTCACGGCTCGCGGTGGAACCTGACGGGTCAGACGAGCCGGATCGAACAGCTCCACGCCTTCGGCTTCGCCGTGCTCGCGATCGACTATCGCGGCTTCGGCAAGAGCGACGGCGCGCTGCCGTCGGAAGAGACCGTCTACGAGGATGCGCGGGTGGCTTGGCACCACCTGGCCGAGCTCCAGCCCGATGCGGGCAAGCGCTACATCTACGGGCATTCGCTCGGCGGTGCGGTCGCGATCGATCTCGCGGCATGGCTCTCCGAAGAAGCGGCCAAGGAAGGCACCGCCGTGCCGGCGCACGGTCTGATCGTCGAGTCCTCCTTCACCACGCTCGCCGACATCGCCCAGGTCGTGACCTCGCCCTGGCTGCCGGTGAAGCTTTTGCTCACGCAGAAGTTCGATTCGCTGTCGAAGGTGCGCGAGCTCAAGATGCCGGTGCTGATCGTGCACGGCTCCGGCGACGCCTATGTGCCGGCTCGCTTCAGCGAAGAGCTCTACGCTGCGGCGCCGGAGCCGAAAAAGCTCCTTCTCGTCGACGGCGCCACGCACAACAACTGTCTGCGCGTCGGCACGACGGCGTATCTCGCCGCGATCGACGAGCTCTTCGACCTCAAGCCGGTGCCGCCGCGCCGCCACGCGAAGTCCTGATTCGCTCGGCGGCCAGCGCACCGGCGGCCCCCGCAGACGCTCGATACCACACTCGCTCCTGCGGACCGCCGGAGCGCTGACCGTAGTCACGTTGAACGCCATGCGATGCCGTTTGGCGCGCCGGCTCGAGTCCATGCTTTAGGTGGGCGGGTTGCCGGAGACCCGCGAAGGCGCATGGGGTGCTAAGCCTGCGCGGGCCTCCGGCAACCCGTTTGCGCCGATCATCAATGCGAGAGCTCCGTTACACTGACACGGCCGGCTCTTCACGATCAGCGCTCCGATGGCCCTTCTCATCGCGCATCTCGACATGGACGCCTTCTATGCGTCCGTCGAGCTGCTGCGCTATCCGGAGCTGCGCGGCGCCGCGGTCGTCATCGGCGGCGGCGACCGCCATCAACCGCAGGAAACCGTCGATTCAGCAACCGGTCGCATCGTGCGCACGTTCACGCGGCTCGCCGATTACGTCGGACGCGGCGTCGCGACGACTGCGACCTACGAAGCGCGCGCGCTGGGCGTGCATTCGGCGATGGGACTCATGAAGGCGGCGCGGCTCGCGCCCGACGCGATCCTGCTGCCGACCGACTTCACCGCCTATGGCCAGTATTCGCGCCGCTTCAAGGCGGCCGTCCGGGCCGTCGCGCCCCTCGTCCAGGACAACGGCATCGACGAGATCTACATCGACTTGACCGAGGTCGATCTCGCTCCCGGCACGACCGCCGACGAGGAGACGTCCGCCGACGCGCGTGCACGCGCGTGGCGCGTGGGCCGCGCGATCAAGGAAGCGGTGCGCGCCGCCACTGGGCTCACCTGCTCGATCGGCATCACGCCGAACAAGCTCCTTTCCAAGATCGCCTCCGAGTTCGACAAGCCGGACGGGCTCACGGTGCTGTCGGCCGACGAGGTGCCGGAGCGCATCTGGCCGCTGCCGGCGCGCAAGATCAACGGCGTCGGTCCGAAGACCGCCGCACGGCTCGAAGCGCTCGCCGTCCGTACGATCGGGGAGCTGGCCGGCGCCGATCCGGCGTGGCTCGTCGAGCACTTCGGTAAATCGCTCGGCGCGTGGATGCACGAGGCGGCCCACGGGCGCGACGAGCGTCCGGTCGTGACGGTGAGCGAGCCGGTCTCGATCAGTCGCGAGACGACCTTCGAGCGCGATCTCTCGGCGACCACCGACCGCGCCGAGCTGTCCGCGATCTTCACCGAGCTGTGCGAAGATCTCGCGGGCGATCTGCAGCGCAAGGGCTACGTCGGCCGGACGATCGGCCTCAAGATCCGCTATGGCAACTTCAAGACCGTAACGCGGGACCGCACGATCCCCGAGCCGACGCAGGACGCGATCGTCATCCGGCGCACCGCGGGGGACTGCCTGAAGCGTGTTCCGCTGGAGCGGCGGATTCGCCTGCTCGGCGTGCGGGTGAGCGGTCTCATGCGCGCCGAGGAGGCGCAGGCCCGCGCGCCGTGCGCTGTGGCCGAACCGGAATCCGACTCGGCGCCGTCGCTGTTCTAAAGGCGCGAGACGCCGCCTCGCCTAGTTGCCGCGCGAGAGCGCTCGCTTGATCTCGCGCAGCTTCGCCTTCACCCGGGCTTCGTTCTCCGAACCCATGCGCAGCAGGAGCTTCTGTCCCGCGGACAGTTCCGCGAGCGCCGGATCGGCGTACTCGTAGAGCACCTTCGGCTGCGTGAGCCCGATCGCTCCCGGCGCATCGGGCGTCGCGAGCAGGTGATCGATCACCTCGAACACGCGATCGTTGAAGTAGCGCGACGGGTAGCCCAGGTCGGCGTACGCCTGCTGAAACAGCGGATACAGGTGCACGTAGAGGGCGACGAGCTTCGGCGCATCGAGAGCGTCCATCGCCTTCACGTAGGGCGTGTAGCGCGAGGCATTGTCGGGGGCGATCGCGAGCGCGCTGTCGCGGCCGCTGACACGGAAGGCGCCCGGCACGGGCTTTAGGGGAACGAGGCGCGCCGCGACGCTCTTGCGCGGCAGGTTGTCGACGGTCGCGACGATGTTGCGCACGAGCTCGGTCGGGCGAAAGAGCGCGTCGAACGTGGAGGCGCCGAACAGCGCCGCGAGCGCATCGCGCACCGCGCCGTCGCTCTCGGAGAGCGCGGGCAGCGGGGCGGCGGCCGTGGCTTCGACGGGATGCTCGATGGCCGAGCCGGGTTCGGCCCGAGGCGTCGCCGGCGCAGGCGCGTCGACCGTGGCCGTAGCCGGCGCCTCGGTGCGTGGCGGCTGCCAGAGGTAGTAGCCGACGCCGCCGATCGCGATCAGCGCCACGCCGAGGGCCACCGGCCAGCCCCAGCGGCCGGACGTGCGCGGGTGAAACAACGGCCGATCGTCGGCCGCGATATGGATGTCGGTTTCGCTCATGCTGCCTCACTTGCCGGCTCTCTCGACCCGCACCCGGAGGCCGGACGCGAATCGCGTCAGCTCTTGCGCATTGCCTCGTACTGGGACGGTGTCGCCCGGGCGTGGGCCAGGTACTCGCGGATGTGCAGGATGTCTTGGCGGCCGAGAGCATCGCCGTGGTGCGGCCGGTGCAGCGTGCCCTCCACGCCGTTCAGCTTGACGCGCAAACGCGCCTTGGCCAGCGGCTCGGTCGACGCCCCGAGGTGGTGCAGTAGCGACTCGACTTCGCGCCACTGGATGTTCCCGCTCACGGGATCCTGAAAGATCGCGCGGAGGAGGTTTTCGTGTTTGCGGCTCATGCGTGACCCTTGACAAGCAGGTTGCAAGCCTGCAGCAAAACCGGAATTGTACCGGAGGCGGCCGCCGGGGACAGGCGGCCCCGCGCCGGCGCGATCCCTTCGTCGCGACGGTTATTTCCGTTCCGTCCTACAACAAAATCAGACGATGACTGATTTCGCGGCGCAGCAAGGTCCTCCAAACTGCGCCGCGTGTAGGGCACACCAAGTAGCAACTTCAGCGACTGACCTGGATACGAGTTGCCTCGAGGCCCCGTCCCTGCACCCCATCGCGTCACAAAAAAAAGCCCCCTCGAACAAGAACAACGCTGACATCTCCTGGAGCCCGTTCTCCCCCCGAACGGCTTAAGGGACTTGAAACGGGCCGGCCACGGCCCGTTTTGTTTTTCCGGCACCGTGATTTGGTGCGGCACCCTTCGCTGCGGTAGATTGACGGCAGCGGATGGCGAAAGAGGAAATCCGATGATGCGAGCACCGAACCAGCGGCCGTGGCACCGGCTCGCTGCGACCGTGTTGTCGCTTTTTGCGGCGAGTGCCGCGTGGACGCAGGACTATCCGAGTCGCCCCGTCAAGATCATCGTGCCCTTCGCCGCCGGCGGCCCGGCCGACATCTACGCGCGCTTCCTCGCGCAGCGCCTTCAGGAGACGCTCGGCCAGCCTTTTGTGGTCGACGACCGTCCGGGAGGCGGATCGATCGTCGGCACCGACGCCGCGGCGAAGAGCGCGCCCGACGGCTACACGCTGCTTCTCATGTCGAACACGCACACGGTGAACGAATCGCTCATCCCCAAGAAGCCGTTTGCGCTGGCGCGCGACTTCGTTCCGATCGCGCCGATCAACTACTCCGACCTCGTGATGGTTGTGCACCCATCCGTCCCGGCGAAGACGCTGGCCGAATTCATCGCGCTCGCGAAGGCGCAGCCCGGCAAGTTGAACTACGCCTCGTCGGGTCCGGGCACGCCGTATCACATGGCGGGCGAGCTGTTCAAGGCGATGGCCGGCGTCGACATCGTGCACGTCCCCTACAAAGGCAGCTCCGGGGCGCGCACCGACATTCTCGGCGGGCAGGTGCAGATGATGTTCGACGCGGTGACGACGATGGCCGAGCACGTCAAAGCGGGCCAGGTGCGCGCGCTCGCGACCAGCGGCAAGGTGCGCTCGACCGTGCTGCCGGACGTGCCGACGCTGTCCGAGGCCGGCGTGCCGGGCTACGAGGCGACCATCTGGCTCGGCGTGGTCGCGCCGAGGGGCACGCCGCCCGCCATCGTCGACAAGCTCAATGCGGAGATCACCCGGATCGCGAGCCGGCCCGAGGTGAAGCGCGAATGGGCCGCGCAGGGCGCGGTGGCGATGACGATGAAGCCCGAGGAGTTCGGCAGATACATCGCGGAGGACATCGTCAAGTGGGAGCGCATCGTGAGGATCTCCGGTGCGAAGCCGGATCAGTAGCGGCCGTTGACCGAATGACCGCGACTCTTCGGCTGCTCTCCGCGGGCGCCGCCCAGGGTGTGGCGAGCGCGCTCGCACCGCGGTTCCAGGCCGACACCGGAGCGGAAGTGCGTGCGACATTCGCGCCGGTCGGCGTGGTGAGAGAAAAGCTTCTCGCCAACGAGCCGTGCGACGTCGTCGTCTCGACGCCTTCGATGCTCGAGGAATTCGCGCGCACGGGCCGCATCGTCGGCGCAACCATCGCGTCGCTCGGTCGGGTCCACACCGGCGTCGCGGTGCGCTCGGGCGAGCGTCCTCCGCGAATCGACGACGCGCAAGGCTTGCGCGCTGCACTCGCGGCGGCGCCCCGGCTTCACGTGCCCGATCCCGAACGCGCGACCGCGGGCATCCATTTCGTGCGCGTGCTGCACGAACTCGGGCTCTACGAAGCGCTCCGGTCCCGAATCGCGCCGCATGCCAGCGGCGCGGCGGCGATGGCGGCGCTCGCGGCCGAGCCGGCGCCGGGCGCGCTGGGTTGCACGCAGGCTACGGAGATTCTGTTCGCGACGGGCGTGAGCCTCGTCGGCGCGTTGCCCGCGCCCTTCGATCTGGCCGCGGTGTACGCTGCCGCCGCTTCGGCAAATTCACGCGCGCCCGATCTCGCGCGGCGCTTCGTGGCGATGCTCACGGATCCGCAGGCCGTCGCGCTGCGCGGGAAGGCAGGCTTCGAGGCAGGGAGCCTCTGAAACGCCGCTCGCGAGATGCTTTTTTCGACCGGCCGCTCGGCTCACGCCGGCAGCGCGACATCGAACGTCGCGGCGTAGCCCTCGCGATCCGGCTCGGGAGCGAGCAGCAGCTCGCTGCCGCCGTCGCGAAAGATCCCGTCCTCTGCGTTGGTGAGCCATCTGCGCCGGCCCGCGTACGGCGCGTAGGCGTAGATCCGCGCGATGAACGCGTCGTCGAAGTAGAGCTGGGACGTGAAATCGCGCATTCGTCCGGATCGATCGACGGTGCGTATCTTGAAGTGCACGTGGACCGCCCGTCCGGCATAGCCGCCGGGGACGATCGTAAGGAAGTCCGCCGCGCCGCCGGCGTCGGTCAGCTGATAGCCGCGGAGAAACTGCTGCCCTCGCGTGGAGGCTCCCGGTCCGAGACCGCCGGTGTCGGAGTAGCGGCCCTCGGCATCGGACTGCCATACGTCGACCCGCGCGCCGGCGAGCGCGGTGCACGCGTTTCCGGCGAGCTGCGAGACGCGGAAGCCGAGCCGCAGGGGAACGCCGGGCCGCAACGCTCCGCTCTTCGGATCGGACCGGATGTCGGAGCGGTTCGGCTCGTCGTCGACGAAGAAAGGTCCTTCGGTTTGCGGTGGCCTCGGCATGCATGCCGCCAGCGCCCGCGGCGAGATCAGTCCCGCGCCGCATAGCACGGCGGAGCCGGCCCAGACAAGCGCGCGCCGTCGCGCCTCGAACCTGGGTCCGGCAGCCTTGGCATCGAGCATTCGAGTCTCCGATTGAGCGTCTCCGCCTCAGAGACCATCATGCCCGCCGTCGGTTCCTCTCGCAATCCCGGCAGCGACGATGGCACAATCACGGGCCGTGAACTCGCAGAACATCACCATCCAGCTGGCGTCGCGCGGCGACGCGCAAGCCATCGCGACGCTGTCGCGCGACCTGATCGAGTGCGGTCTCGGCTGGGAGTACCGGCCCGAGCGGATCCGGGCGCTGATCGGCGACAGCGACACCGTGTCGCTGGTCGCACGCGACGTCGACCGCGTGATGGGCTTCGCGATCATGAGTTTCAACGACGACTACGCTCACCTCGTGTTGATGGCCGTGCGCCCGGCGGGCCAGCGGCGCGGCATCGCGCGACGGCTTGCGCAGTGGCTGATCGAGACCGCTTCCACGGCGGGTGTGGCTTCCATCCACCTCGAGCTGCGCGCCCAGAACGAGGACGGGTTCGCCTTCTATCGCGCCCTCGGTTTT